>Ga0326728_10001449_pt1 | contig 83452 bp, 76 predicted proteins | sample MB3enrmetagenome_FD_207602 | JGI IMG/M metagenome (GOLD analysis project Ga0326728, IMG submission 207602) | Lab enriched peat soil microbial communities from McLean, Ithaca, NY, United States - MB31MN | ecosystem: Environmental > Terrestrial > Soil > Wetlands > Peat | place: USA: New York...
TACTCTTCCCGCCATGTAGTCAGGAACCTCACAAGTGGGAAAACCGATAACTGCCCTCACCCCAGGCAGTTCGCGAAAAACTCCTGCCTATAACAAAAAGGAAGATGCGCCTGACCACGGAGGAGGTCGAGGGGCTGATGGCGGGATTGCTCGTCTCGCAGGAGGAGCCCATGGGCCGCACGCGCTTGAGCGAGTGGGCCAGCCGCCACGCGCACCTTTTGGGGAGGCGTTATGCCTCCGAGCTCGACCGCCACTTCCGGAAAAAGGAATTCACCACGGACCCCACGGAGGTCACGGAGAGCACCAGCAGAGGAAATCTTGCACTATGATGTAGTGCCGAACAGCGTTCGACCTCGGACCAGCGCCGCTGGTCGCTACATTTTTGGGTTGCGGCTCCGCCGCGCTGCGATCTCTGCGCGCTCTGTGGTGAGTCTTTTCAACGCTGCGCGAAGGGAAGAGAGGGTCAAAAGCGTCTTGACAGGAGTTTGGCGCCTATTCTTCACGTCTGATAAGGTATGTTATGTTAACTAACGGAAATGATCAATCCGCTGCGCCCTTTAGCCACCTGGGTTCGCCCTGTGCTGAAAGCCGCTGCGAAGCGGCCCAGAAAACCACTGGCAGCCCACTACTTGGCAGCCGCAACTTGTTTCTTGCCTTCCCAAGTTCCTTTGTCATTGTCGCTCGACCAATTTCCGGAGAGCGTGCCCTTGTTGAATTTGGCCATAAGGATGTAGTTGCCCTGGGGCGTGTCGAGGTGGATTTCCAGCATGTTCTTCTTAAAGGTCCCGGAGCTGATTTGCGTGCCCCCCATGGGTGAAGAGATGCTTCCGTCCACGGTCTCCTTATCCTGTTGCAGGAAGAGCGTGAAGGCAATGTCGCCCTGCGAGCCGCCGTGCGCCTGGCAGTCCCAAGTGCCGGTCATGGGGCCTCTCTTGTCCTTCGCCATCGCCAAGCTTGCCGCAAACAAAACCATAATACCGATGCCGCTATAGATCAGGTTCCGCTTCATGCGCGTGCTCCTTATTAGGATTTTTACCATCAACCCCGTCAGGGCGAGCAAACGCGCTCACGACGGAGACGAACGCGGGCATTCTACCCCGCCTTGCTTTGGGCGTCCAGTACTCTAAGGAAGGCTTAAGGGCGTTTCACACAGAGCTCACGGAGAGTACGTATTCGAATTATCTGACCACAGAGAGCACGGAGAAGATCTCGGAATTCCTCCGTGTTCTCTGTGAGCCATTCTCTGTGCCCTCTGTGAAAACTTCTTTTGCCGCTCCCCTAGAACCAAAAGTGCCAGATGGTATCCACCAGCGCGTGGGTTAAGGCTGAGGCGCACAGGCGCTGCCGGGTGCGGTAGACATTCCCGTAAAAGATGCCTGCCAGCGTGGCCAAAATGGCATACCGCCAATTAGGGCGCGGCGCATGGTGCAGGTGCGAGGCGCCGAATACGACCGAGGCGATCAGCAGGCCGTAAAGCCCGCTCGGGCCCTTTTGGATCGTCCGGACCAGAAGGTTTTGCAGGATTCCCCGGAAAAGCAATTCCTCCGGAATGGCCACGGTGAGGTAGATTCCGATAAACAGGAAGAGGAAGTTCAAAACCGGCCCCAGACCCTCCACCGACCCATGAGCAAGCGGCGCCATCGCATGCGGATGAATAAAGTTCAAAGCGATGCCCAGCGGGATGGCCAGCAAGGAAAACGCCAGCAGGTTCAGCAAGGCATCGGAAACGTCGCTTCTCCTCCAGACCAGGCGAAACCCCACGCCCTCCAGGTTGCGCAGCACCATGAAGTCGTAGCCACCTACCAGCACGCAAAAGATGGGGCGGAAAATGTAAATATCCTGCGGCCAGGTCCAAATCCCCCCTAACCAGCCTGCCGAGACCGGGACCGCCAGCGCCACCATGGCCACCACATCGCGCCAGGTCAGGGTTTCGTGGTGGTGCAGGCGGTCGGGCAGCAGCAAAGCGGTTGGCACCAAGATGTAGGCTATTATTTTGCCGAAGGCAACCAGCGAAAACGTGCGCGTGCCCAGCCCAAAAATGAGGTAGGGGACGAGAAGCAGGAAAGGCATTCCCCCGGCCAGCGCCGGTGAAGCCATCGCCCAGTGGCGCAGTTGCTTGATGAACGCCGTCTGCGTCAGCCCCACAAACGCCCCCAGCAGCAGCGCCACGCTTTCCAGCAGAGCGGCCAGCCGCCAGGGATCAATTCGCACGCGCATCAGGATCAGGCCCTCCGCCAAGGCGGCGAGGAGGGTCAAGGGGAGAAATATTTGAAGGCCCTTTTTCATAAACCACGCGATGTTGTGATTCGGGGCAGGCGTTTGACCCACCGCCTTGCGGTCCCCCTCTCCCCCAAGGGTGCGAGGGAAGAAAAATTCTTTGTGCTTCCCTTCCGCCGGATTCATCCCGCGGATTGCGCAGAGCAAAGCTCCGCGGCCGGCTGAAACGCAGAGCTTTGCTCTGCGCAATCCAAAAAGCGCCGAGGCTGCATTATTTGCTCGCTGCCCGCACCAAGTCTGGTGATCCGAAGTCTATATCATTCAAGGGGATAACGCGGACTCGGCCGAGCTTCTTCAAGTCTTTCTTGAAGTCTGAAATGCTCCCCACGAGCACAATCACGTCGTGATCCGTATCGAGATAACGCTTAGCGGCGGCGTCGACCGCGTCGGTGGTCAAAGCTTGGATCTTCTCCGGATAATGGTTCCAATAATCGAGTGGCAGGCCGTCTTGGATCAGCTCCAAAACCTTGCTGGCCACGTTTTCAGAGGTTTCAAACTCCAGGGGTAGGTGCCCCACCAGGTAGTTCTGCGCCGTTTCCAATTCTGTGCGATTGATGCCGTTGTCAGGGAGCGTTTGTATCTGATCCAGAGCGATGTGGGCGCTTTTCAGGGTTTCGGGCGTGCGCGTAAAGGTCTTGGCCACCCAGGCGCCCAGGTGCCGCCGGCAGACGAGGTCACTGGATGCTCCGTAGGTCAATCCCTGGCGGGTACGGAGAGCTTTGAATAGGCGGTTCTCCGAGGGCCCGCCCAGAATTTCGTTCGCCACGCTGAGGGCCAGGTAACCGGGATCACCGTGTGGCACGCCGAGGTCGCCGATGCGAATTTCCGTCTGGACGGCGTCGCTCTTGTCGATCGCGACGACGCGGCATTCGCTCGAGGGTACGGGAGCGCCGGATGGCGCAGGGGCGGGCTCGCGGCCATTCTGCCACCCGGAGAAATACTTGTCAGCAAGCGCCATCGCGTCCTTGGCGCGAATGTCTCCCACCACGGCCAGGATACAGTTGGCGGGCTGATAATAACGCTGGTGGAAGTTGCTCAGATCCCGGGCGGTAATGCGCTCCATGGCCTCCCGCGTACCGTCCTCGGGATGACCGTAGGCGGTGCCGGAAAAAATCAAATCTTGAAAGGCCGTGTCTGCCACGTACGCCGGGTCATCGAGGGCGACCTGCAACCCGGAAAGAGCTTGCTTCCGCTGGCGCTCGATTTCGTCGGGCTGAAAAGCGGGGTGCGCGATCATGTCACTAACAAGATCGAAGGCCAGCTCGCTGCGGTCGGTCAAAACGCTCAGGCTGAGGTAGGAGCTGTCCCAATCGACATCGTTGTCCACAACTCCCCCGACGGAATCGATGGCCTCGGCAATCTGCCGTGAAGTCCGGCGCGCCGTGCCTTCCGTCAGCAGGCCGTTCACCAGGGCCGCTGTGCCCGGCAAGTTAGGGGGATCGCATTCGGCGCCCGACTTCACCACCAGCCGCAAAGTGATGAGCGGCAGGGTGTGACGCTCCACCACAACCACCTGAAGGCCGTTGGGGAGCGCCTGGATGGCCGGCGAAGGAATCACGATGGGCTTGGGCGATGGCACATCGGGCGGGAAATCCCGGGCGAGCGCCGGCAGGGCGAGACAAAGCAGAAGCAACAACGCAATGGACGGGACACGGGACACGGGACACGGGATACGGAGTTCGGAATTGGGGATTCGGGCAGAATTCCGAATTCCGGAATGCCCTGAGCCGGCGCCTCCCGGATGGCAAATAAATCCCCTGAGTGCTGAGCCGCGAACCCAGTCTCCCGTGACCCGTGTCCCGTATCCCGAACTCCGAATCATCGACCTCTTCCCTTCCCCTTCTTGCCAATAAGAAAATTTGGCCTTCCGCCTGCTCTTCCCCACCTGCCACCTACCACCTACTACCTTCCAGCGCCGCCTTCTCTCCCCCATCTTTGTTGGGATAAACCTCTACCAAGGTCATGTTCTCTTTTACAAAATACTTTCGGGCCACGCGTTGGATGTCCTGCGGCGTGACTTGAAGGAAGCGTTGCAGTTCCGTGTTGACCAATTCCGGATCCTTCAAGACCACGGCCGCGTATCCCAACTCCTCCGCCCGGCTCTGGGCGGTTTGCCGGCTGAGGATGAAATCGCGCAGGATTTGATTCTTGGCCTTCTCCAGATCGGCGTCGGAAACAAGTTCGGTTTTAAGCCGCGAGAGCTCGGCCTCGACTTGGGAGGCGCCCTCGGCGGGAGAATGTCCGCCATTCATGACCGCGAAGACAAAGAACAGGTTGGGGTCTTCTGTAAAGTTTCCGCTACTCTGCGCTTGCACGGCGATCTGCTGGTTGTAGATGAGCCGGGTGTAAATCCTCGAGCTCTCGCCGTCGGACAGAATCTTGGAAGCCAAGCGCAGCGGGTAGGCATCCGGAGTGCCGTCGGCAGGCATGTGATAGCCCTCCACGAACGCCGGCAGCGACACGTCCAAATTCATCTTGACCACGCGCTCGGCCTGCTGCGGAGGCTCCTGAGGAATTGCCGCCGGCCTCGGTGCATCCCCCCCCTTGACCGGCCCTAAATACTTTTGAACATCGGCGGCGACTTGACGCCAGTCCACATCGCCCACAATCAGCAGCGTGGCATTGCTGGGGACGTAGTAGGTGTCGTAAAAGTCCTGAATGTCCTGAATGCTGGCGTGGTTAAGATCCTCCATGCTTCCAATCGTCATGTGCCGGTAAGGATGAACCGTGTAAGCATGGTCGTAAAGTGTTTCCACTACCGTGCCGTAAGGAGGATTGTCAAAGCGCATGCGGCGCTCCTCCTCCACCACCTGGCGTTCATTGTTGAAGACTTTCTCGTTGATTTCCAAATTGCGCATGCGGTCGGCTTCCAGCCATAGGACCACGGGCAGCATGTTGCTGGGCACCGTCTCCCAAAAGACCGTGGTGTCCTCGGTGGTGTAGGCGTTGTCCGTCCCGCCGGAACGAATGATGTAGTCGGAAAATTCGTTGGAGCCAAGGTTCCTCGTGCCGTCGAACATCAAGTGCTCAAAGAAGTGCGCAAATCCCGTTCTGCCGGGGACTTCGTTCTTTGAGCCGACGTGATACCAAACCTGCACGTCGATCACCGGCGCGTCGTGCGACTCCACAATCAAGGCGCGCAACCCATTGTCGAGTTTCACTTCATGAATTTCGGTGTAAGGAAGCTTGACGGAGGAAGCCGCGGCAGGAGGGAGAACCAGCCCCAGTACGCAGGCCGCGAGCGCAAGACACGTAACGGCACACCGGCGGAATGGGAAATAGATTGTCAACAAGCTTCAGTCCTGAACCCTAGAGGCGAATGGCCTTCGTGCCAAACCGAGCCAAGCGTTGATTTTAGCACAGCGGGGCGGAAGATCGGGTCAAAGAGCCACCTGGCCATCGGGTCATCGGGCCATCTGGCCATTGGGTCATCTCCCGATGGCTCTGTCACATAAAACGAGTGAAAAATACTTGCTTCAGTGATATATGTGAATTGGGGTTTGCGAGTAACCTTGGTTTTTGTTGCCGTCCCAGGAGCGTGCCTTGGCGACGGGGTCGCGATGATAATTCCAGGCTCGATCGCGGGGTAGCTCTTGTAATCGATAGGCAGTCAGATTCCTAAAGGAGGTTGTCGACCCAATGAAGAAGTTACTCATCATGCTGTTCGTGTTCGCGATCTTTTGCCCGCTGGCCACGCGGGTGTTCGCTCAATCCGACAATACGGCGAAAGCCCAGGCCGCGGAGACGGACACGACGAAGAAGAAGAAAAAACACCATAAGAAGAAACACAAGCTCCCCGGGGTGGTTAGGTGGAATGGCTCGATGGATGGTATCGCACAGGCATAAGAAACAACGGGCCGTCCGTGGAGCGCGGACCTGTTCGCCAGGCCCGCGGATCTTTCTTGTCAACAGGGGATTATTCTTCCTACGGTGGGGGCTTGGAAACAGCCCCCGTCCGCGCCTCAGTTTGGTTTTTGGCTCGTCGGGATCACCGTTGGCGGCGAGGTGGGGATCTTTAACATGCCCAGCATCTGCGCCAATGCTACGGTATTCTTCGCTGGGCCTCGCCAATGAAAGCGGCAGTTCTCAAAATTTGAGTTAACCCACTCGAAGTCCCCGCCGGAGTAATAAAGGTCACAATCGATGAGCTTGCAGTTCATAAAAACCACGTCGTCCAAATGAAAGCTTTTTCCCTGAAAATTTTCATTTCGGAACGTTTCCATCTTTTATCTCCTGTTAGTTTTAGTAATTCTCCAAGTTCCGAGGATTACGAGATCCCGTGGGTCTGGCCCGTCCCCTATGAATCACTATCAAGTCGTGCGTATTTGGATTTTTTGTTGGCGAACCTGACGAACGCGATGGTGTCATACAGCCCATGGCACAGGACGACAGCCCACAGGTTGCGGCCGCTTACGACAAATAGCAGGCCAAATAAAACTGAGAGTTGAGTTACGATGAGCACGGCTCGCAGACCCTGGTATAAGTGCATGAGACCCGCTCCTACAGCGGCGGCACATACCGCGATACCAATTGCCATCGGCGCGGCGAGCCAAGCCGACACTTGTGCGGCAATCGCTTGAAGGACGATTCCCCGGAAGACAAGTTCCTCCAAAAATCCGCCGAGGAACCAAGCCACTACGATCCCCATCAAGAGTTTGGTTCGCGATTGTTGCAGCATGCGAAACGCGTCCAGGGTTGGTGGCTTATCAACCCAGCGTGTCGCCAGCCTGTCGGCTAAAGGGCTATACGCCAACATTAACGCCAGCCCTGCCAGTGCAAATCCCACTGTCGATGGCCATGATACGGAGGTACTGAGTCCGAAATCTTGCAGCGAAGCATCATGACGCACAAGCGCCACGAGCGTATACGAACCAATGGCGAATGGCCCTCCGATCAAAACAACCTTCGAATTTCGGAATCGCACGACCAACAGCAAGAGCCAAGTTGCGATCAGCAAAAGTGCGTGTTGTTGAAAAGGTGTCATGGTGCGCCTACCACCTACCACACTCCGCTACTCATAGAACTTCTGTGCGATCGGGTAGCGGCGGCCCATGCCGAAGGCCTTGGCGGTGACTTTAAGGGTGGGCGGGGCCTGCTGGCGTTTATACTCGGCGGCGTTCACCATGCGCACGGTGCGGCGGACCAGGGAAGGGTCATCTTGCCCTAGTGCGGCGGCGATTTGATCGGCGCTCAGGTTCTCCTCGATGTAGGCTTTCAGAATGGCGTCCAGCAGTTCGTAAGGCGGAAGCGAATCCTGGTCGGTCTGGTTAGGCCGGAGCTCGGCAGAGGGCGGTTTTTCCAGACAGGACTGCGGGATTCGCTCCGTCGAGCGATTGATGTAGCGCGCCAGGGAGTATACCGTGGTTTTGGGAACGTCGGCGATGACGGCCAAGCCGCCCGCCATGTCGCCGTAAAGGGTGCAGTAGCCCACCGCCAACTCGGATTTGTTCCCGGTGGTCAGCAGCAGCGAGCCAAACTTATTGGAAAGCGCCATAAGGATATTGCCCCGAATACGCGCCTGGATGTTCTCCTCGGTTACGTCCCGCGGTGCGCCCTCGAAGGCGGGGTCAAGCGTTTCCAGGTAACTTTCGAACACCGGGGTAATGGGGATAACGCGGAATTCAATGCCCAGATTCCGCGCCAGCGCCTCCGCGTCGCGAATACTGCCCGGTGAGGAATAAGGCCCCGGCATGCCGACACCCAGCACATTCTCCGGGCCGAGGGCGTCTGCCGCAAGAGTGGCCACCAGGGAGGAATCGATGCCGCCGCTTAACCCCACCAGCACTTTTTTGAAACCGCATTTCTGCACGTAGTCGCGCACTCCCAGGCAGAGCGCCAGATAAATTTCCTCCGCCTCGGACTCCGGCGCCGGGCGGATTTCCTTCGCGCCGTCGCAGGTATCGAAGATCACCAAATCCTGCGAAAAGGCCTGGGCGCGGGCACAGAGCTCGCCGCGGACATTAAAGGCCAGGCTGGAGCCATCGAAAAGCAACTGATCATTTCCCCCCACGTGGTTCACGTAAGCCACAGGAATTCGCTGCTTGGTGGCAATCGCCCGGAGCATGTCGTAGCGCAATTGAATTTTTTCCGTGTTGTAGGGTGACGAGGCGATGTTGAGGAGCAAGTTGGCGCCCGCCGCGACACATTCCTCCACCGGGTCGCGGGTGTAGAGGCGCTTGGTCCAGAAATGCTTGTCGTTCCAAACGTCTTCGCAAATGGTGATGCCCACGCGGAAACCGCCAAAGTCATGAACGCACACGGTGGAGCCGGGCTCAAAGTAGCGTGATTCGTCAAACACGTCGTAGAAGGGCAGCAGAATTTTGGCGTAGTCCACCACCACCCTGCCTCCTTCCAACCAAGCCGCGGCATTCGCCACCGGCTTGCCCTGATTCGCTCGCGAACGGCGCACGTAACCCACCAGGGTGGGAATGGGGGGCAGGATACGGGCCAGCCGAATCAACTCGCTTTGTGAGCGTTCAATGAACCCCGGCTTTTCCACCAAGTCGCGTGGCGGGTAACCGCAAAGGGCGAGTTCGGGAAACACGACCAGATCGGCGCCTCGGTCGCGGGCGCATCCCGCGTACTTGACTATCAGCTCGACGTTACCGGCAAAGTCGCCAATCGTGGTGTCAATTTGAGCAAGGGCAATTTTCACAGGTCATCCTTAATGAGGATCGTCACTATGCAGCGCCGACCTTTAGGTCGGCACTTTTCTCGAATGCCACCTTTTCGCCGGCACTTTTCGCGAACGGCCGACGTGCTGACCTAAAGGTCAGCGCTACAAAGGCGCGACAAAGCTCCGCTCGCTTTTGCGGGTTCGGAGCCTTTTTTCCCAACCGGCCAGAAATCTGAGCATTAGGCTGGCCTTCGGGTTATAATTATACCGAACCCTGCGCACGGCTTGTCGAAAACCCTTGGGGGCAAGGGTATGGCTGAAGAAGAATTGCTCAATCTCGCGATCGAGTTCTTCCACGACGCCTACCGTCACCAGATGAAGGGTGAACTGGATGAGGCAGTGGAACTTTATCGCCAGTCCATTGATACTTACCCCACGGCGGAAGCATATACTTTTCTCGGGTGGACTTACAGCTTCATGGGCGACTACGACGCGGCTATCGCCGAGTGCCACCGCGCCATCGAAACTGACCCGGACTTCGGTAACCCCTACAATGACATCGGCGCCTACCTCATCGAAAAAGGCCAAATCGACGAAGCTATTCCCTGGCTGGAAATGGCCACACGTGCCATGCGTTATGACAATCCGGCTTTCCCCTACTTCAATCTCGGCCGGGTGTGGGAAACAAAGCACAATTTCCCGCGCGCCCTGGCCTCTTACCAGAAGGCGGTGGAAATTGACCCCCGATACACTCTCGCCCTTGCCGGAATCCGCCGCCTGCACGCCATGTTCAATTAATCTGGATCCAATCATTTCCCTATTCCCGCAACTTTCGTCGAACAGGCGGGTTGAATGCGGTAGGCCCAATGTCGTTAGAAATTGGAACATGAGTTTGGCGGAATGAAGGCACGAAGAGCGAGGGGCCCCTTAAGAAATCCAGGAGGCGACATGATTAAAAGGAACTTGGTGTTCTTGGCAGGCGGGGCGGCGGTTTTGGCTGCGGCGTTGACGGTAGGGTGCGGATCTAATGGCGGAACGGTTTCGGATTCGACCGTAACCGCGAACCCCGGGTCCGTTGTCACGTTCGGAAGCGATGCGCCCATCTGCGATGTGGAATCGTTCGTGGTCACCATCAATTCGGCAAGCCTCGTGCCGCAGGGTAATGGAACTCCCGTCCCGCTGATTACTTCTACGGCGCCGGCTACCGTGGATTTTGTCCGCTTAGTGGATTTTACGAATATCCTCAACACCGCGAGCATCGCCCCGGGGACGTACACCCAGCTAACCATGACGCTGACAAACCCGCAACTAATCGCCCTCAATACCTCGGTCAGCCCACCGGCTCCCGAGTCGATAACTCCGGTTACCTTCACCAGCACGTCATCCAGCACATTCACCACCACGGTCACGATCAGTCCGGCGCTGGTCATAACGAGTGGCGCTACCACCGGGCTCACGGTGGACTTTGACTTTCGCCATTCGTTGCAAGTTAACGGCAGCGGTCAAGTTACCGGAGCGGTCGACCCGCAATTCACCGTCTCCGCCGCTACGACCTCCGGAACAACCGTAGGTGAAGCCACTTCGCTTTACGGAATTGTCCAAAGCACGACCACGAGCAACCTCCCCACGGGTTTTACGGGCAGTTTCGCGCTCGCCGTCCACGACGGCACGGGCCAGACGTTGACGATCCTGGTCGACGGCGGGACGAGCGGCACGGTGTTTGAAGGGGACGGCGTGACGAGCTTCGCGAACCTCACGGCCGGAACTTTTGTTGAGGTTGATGCCATCGTCAGCACCAGCGGCCAGATCATCGCGCAAATCGTCGATTCGGAAGAGCAAACGTCCACCGCCAGTCAGAAATCGGCGTTTTTGGGACACGTTATCGCCGTCACCCGCGACGGTTCCAGCAACGCGACCTCCTTCACCTTGCTCGTCGATGATGAGATTCCCGACATAAGCGGCGTAGTGCCGCTCCATTCCGGACTCAATGTCACCTTGTCGAGCTCCACGAATTACTTTACCAATTGGAATACTTGGAACCGCCAAGCCTTTACTCTTAGCCCCAAGACCCTGGGCGTGGGGGAAAAGGTTGCTGCACACGGGGTTCTTGGCTCAGGCACGTCGCCGGCATTGGCAGCACACCAAGTCTTCTTGCGACCACGAAACGTGTTGGGTAACTTCAAGACTTTGCAGGCGGCGGGATCGGACGGAAAGACGGGCGGCTTTACCATGGTCCCGTGCGGCGCGATTTTTGGCGGGCAAGCGATCACCGTAGTGAGCTACTCCGACACCAATTTCAAAGGGGTAAGCGGGTTGATTACCTTGACCACCGCACCCACCATAAACATCTATGGGCCCTTGTTCTACGAGCAAACAAGTGGGACGACAGCCAGCGGGGCCTCGTGGACGGCCCCCACGTGGGTTATGCAGGCGAGAGGAGTCCATCAACTTCCGAACTAAGAAGCCGGCCATCTGCCTGTGAGGTGATGTGCCACAGGCGAAACTCTCTTCGATTTCATAAGACAGCGCGGTCTCGGATCCCGGGCCCGCGCTTTTTGTTGAGGTATATAGCCTATCCAGAGAGGTGGTATATGTCGAAAAAGCAAAACCCCCGGGGCGCTTGGCGAGCGCATCGGGGGTCAGCAAAATGCGGGCAACGCCCCGATTCATCGGGGCGGCTTTCGAGTTTACACGCTGAAGGAACTACCGCAGCCGCACGTGGTCTTCACGTTAGGGTTCTCAAATTTGAACCCCGAGCCTTCCAAGGTTTCCACAAAATCGATCTTCGTCCCGTTCAGGTACATGAGTGAGGCCTGGTCGACAAAAACCTTCAGACCATCGAATTCATACACTTTGTCAATGGGGTTGCTCTGACTTTCAAAATTCATTTGGTAGGAAAATCCGGAGCAGCCGCCGCCAGCGACCCCGACGCGCAGGCCCAGTGGCTGGGGTTGCTGCTGGGACATGATTTCCTTGACCTTGGACACGGCTTTAGCGGTAAGCTCAATCGGCATAGGAACTCCTTCTGGGGTTAGTTTTAGGGATAATCCCCTGCCCTTCCCACGAATTTAAACTTACCAAACCATGAGGCTGAAGTCAAGCTCGGGAAATGGTTGGCGAGCTTTGCGGTGGGCACGCTAAAGTTCCCCGGGCTGGCCTCTGTGTCGCGGCGTTTGGATCCAGTTTTTGCAGCGCTTCTCCTTTGGCGCCTGTCTGGCTGACGGCATGGGCTAGATTTTTCACTGTATGTTAAGGATGCGCCTCCCCCAAACCTGGTGGTTCACCCAGGACCACATCCGGATTGGGGCACCAAGGCCCTTGACTCGAAATCCGGCTCAAGACTGCGTCCAGGCGCGCTAATTGAATTGGCTTTTCGAGGTAGTCATCCATCCCCGCCGCCAGGATCGCTTCGCGATCTCCGGCCATGGCCTGTGCCGTCATGGCCACAACCGGGAGGCGCAGACCGGTGCTGGTTTCCGCCTTGCGAATGCGGCGCACTGCTTCCAAGCCATCCATTTCCGGCATTTGGATGTCCATGAGGACCAGATCGAACAAATCCCGCTCGATAGCTGCCAAAGCCTCCACGCCATTTCCTGCCACCGCAGTGGTGTGGCCCCGTTTCCGGAGCAAGGCCAGGATCAGGGCCTGATTCACCCGGTTGTCTTCGACCACAAGTATCTTCATGGGGCGCGCGGGCATCTCCTCCGAGGTCTGCGCCGCCGGAGGTAGGGGGGAAGATGAAGGGGCATGGATTGAGAACCGGAACGTACTTCCCTTGCCCGGTTCACTGTGGAGCCTGATTTGCCCACCCATGGACTCCACCAGCTTCTTGGAGATTGTCAATCCCAGCCCCGTGCCTCCGTATCGCCGGGAGGTGGAGTTGTCCGCCTGCTGGAAAGCCTCGAAGATCGTGTCTTGTTTTTCGGGGGGAACGCCGATGCCGGTGTCTGACACCGTAAAATTGAGTTGGTCCGCCGCGTGGGCCACCTCTAAGGTCACGCCCCCACGCGACGTGAATTTGATGGCATTGCCCAGCAGGTTGACGAGCACCTGCCGGAGGCGCCCCTGGTCGGCAAGCACCCACTCGGGGGTAGAATCCTCGACGATGCTCTTCAACTCAAGATTTCTTCGGGACGCTTCGCGCCCCAGGATCGAGGCGATGTCCGCGATAAATGGCCGTAGAGCAAATGCCACCGGAACGATTTTCACGTGTCCCGACTCCGCCTTGGAAAAGTCGAGGATGTCGTTAATCAGACTAAGCAGTCCTTTGGCGGAGAGATCGACATTGCGGAGGTACTCGACCACCTCCGGCTGTGCGGCGAGCTGGAGAGCAAGATGAGTAAAGCCGATAACGGCATTCAGCGGCGTTCTCATTTCATGGCTCATGTTGGCCACAAACTCGCTTTTGGCGCGGCTGGCCTGCTCAGCCCGGGCCCGGGCAGCGGTCAGATCGCGCGTGCGGTCTTCCACCGCCAGCTCGAGTTCCGCGCGAACTTTCCGTTGGCCAGCCTCCCGCCGCCGCCACCAGAGCCAGGTGATTCCCGCCAGCAAAAACAGCAGGCTCACCCGGCAGGGCCAGGAAAGGAACCAGGGCGCCCGAATCCGAAATTCCAGGAGCGCGGGCTCGCTCCACACCCCCGGCTCCACTTCGCCCTGCACCTCAAACCGGTAGGAACCGGCGGGAAGTTCAGCAAAACGGACCTCGCGAGCTTGCGTCTGGACCCACGGGTCCACTTCGGTTCCGATTCGGTAGCGAAAGGTCGGGTTTAGCCGGCAATAGGAGAGCATCGTGAACCGGAGTCCCAAGGAGTGGATCGAGGAGTCGAAATCCGTCTCCTGGGTGGCCAGATCATTGCGGAGCACCGAAGTAATCAGGGTTGCCGGCAGGATGAATCTCGGCTGGACCGCCGGGTGAAACCGCGCCAGGCCGGCGCTGGTTCCGAACCATACAGTCCCATCGGCCTCGGCAAGGTACGCGTGCGCGTTTAGGTCATCCCAAATCAGGCCATCGGACGTGTCATAGTGTCTCCAGCGATCGCCCTCATACACGGCGACACCGCTATCGGTCGCCAACCAATGCCGATGACGGGCATCGAAGAACTGCGAGTAGACGACGTTGCTGGGAAGGCCATCGTCCACCGTAAAGTGCTGCAACCGGATTTTTCCCCCTGGGAGGTCGATCCGGGTGATTCCGCAAGAAGAGAAATAGTCGATCCATACCGCCCCATCCGGGCCGATCGCGATGGACTGAACCCAATTTTCCTTCAGCCCATTGGCTTTGGTCAGCAGGCGGCGTATCGCCCCCTGCTGGATATAAAGACCCTTCTTGCAGGCAACAACCAAACCGTTCCCGGTATTTCTGACATCGTAGACGGACGCGCTGTCAATCGGGAGGGGCACGGGCTCGAGTTTCGCGCCGCCCGGAGCAAGACGCATGACGCCGCGCGGTGTCGCTGCCCAAATCGTGCCGGAGGCGTCACGGCTGATTTCGTAGATGGCGAATTGGGCAAAGGATTGAGAAGGAGGGTAGATCACCTTCCGGCCCGTTTGGGGGTAATACCGCAGCAGGCCATGGAGCTGGCTTTGATACGTTCCTACCCAAAGCGAGCCATCGGTTTCCGCGGCCAATCCGTACACGGTGAGCTGGCCCACCGCCTCGGTGCGATGAAATCGCCAGCCGCCGCCCTTCCAAATGCCCTCAAAAAGGCCATGGTTGGTGCCGATCCACAAGTTGCCCTTGGCGTCGCGGACGATGCGCCATATGCCCGGTTCCGCTAGCCCTTCGTCCTCGGCGAAACCCTGCCACTGGTCGCGTCCGAGCCAACGGGCCAGTCCGTGCCCGCTATAGCCGAGCCAAATTGAACCCTCGCGGTCTTCCAGAACCGTGATCACTCCCGTGTGCCGCAGGCCGCTTTCCACGCCGTAACTCCGGCAATTATCCCCTTCGCACAGCATCAACCCTGCATCGTAGGGAATCAGCATCTCTCCGAGGCGGGTGGGCACCAAGTGCGCGCCGTGAGTGGAGGTCAACTGCGCAAGACGGGGAGGGGCGTGGAAGGCCGCGCCAGCCGGCTCGCGCATCATGACCTTCTCGTTGGAGCGAATCCACAAGCGCCCGGCGGTGTCCTCCGCAAAGCTCGACCAGCGTCCCGGGGTTACCCCTTCGTCGCCGCCCCATTCCCGTTCTCGTCCATCCCGAAGGGAGCAGACTAGCGAACCGCAGCTAAACCAGACCGTGTGATCCGGCGCCACATACACGCTGTAAGACGATTTCGGCGAGACCAGACGAGGTGTCCCTCCGCCCCGAAGGGGCAGCGAGCGGAGACCGGTCGGCGAGGCCACATAGAGGGTCGCAATGTCGCTACCGATCGCCTGGGGACTTTCCAGTTCGACACCTTCAAGGCCTGGTGCAGCAACGAAGTGCTTCCCTGTCCACCGGTACAAGCCCAAGCTCGTTCCTACCCAGAACTGGCCATCCGGCGAGCTGTACAGGGATCGCACGTCGCCCCTGGTCGCGATAGGGTCAGCACTGAATTGCCGAAAACGGTCGCCATCATAGCGGAAAAGGCCGCCCTCCGTGGCCACCCAGAGGTAACCGTCATGGTCCTGGTGCAGGGCGAGAATCGTGGGATTGGTCAATCCCAAGTCAGCTCCGTACATTTGGAATCGCCAATGTTGCGCCTGCACCGTTAAGGCACAAAGCAGGCAACCCGCACTGAAAATCCAGATACGCAGCCTCATACCAATTCGTATTCTTAATCGGTCGAAAGTACACGGCGCTTTAGGTCTCCAGTACGAATAGTGTAGGAGGTGCACACGCCGTTCGGACCGCCAGGATCTAGGATTTAGGATTCAGGATCTAGCCCGAACTTCTCACCACAATTTCGGAGTGCGGGAGCTTGCTCCCGCTTTTTCTACCGCTGACTCGTCAGCGGTGGGTGACCCGCCGCGACGAGTCGCGGCGAGCAAAAGCGGCGACGAGTCGCCGCACTCCGAAAGCTTCGCCCGCGCCAACAAACTGCTTGGATCACGGCTAGCACCAAGGCCCCGACTTCTGACTCCTAGCTCTGACTCCTTGCACCCCGGCGCCTGACGCCTCCCAACCCCTTTCATTTCAATAACATTCTGGGGTTCCGGAGATAAGTTGCTTATTTATCATAAACATTCTGGCTTGGCGACGAATTTGACCCAGGGCAGTTTTTTATCCCTTTTGTTTTCAAATACATTCTGGATAATCCCTTCATTTTAGCGTATTGCATTCTTTCTTTTGTCTAGGCTATAAACAGTCTCATTAACCGCCTTGCTTTCAAGAGGTTGAATTTCTGCGCTAGACATTGAGATCCCCTCAAATCCTCGCTAACTTACTTATTTTTCATGAACATTCTGGCTTCCCGCGGAGCGTCTCTATGGGCCCCTCCGCACGGACCGTGGTCTTAACCTTCAGAAGCAGGTTGGAGATTCGCCGTGTCTTCGCGAAAGCCCGTCAGCGCTGTCGGGTCAGGCACATGACACCAGACACCTAGACCTACTGCGCAATTCCACCCCGATACAGCCCTCCTTGTAATCCCCTAGCAATTTGGCATCCATTACTATAATCGTTATGTACACATTGACCATCGAAAGCAGAAGTTGTAGGCAGTAAACATTAGGCAGTTGAAAGGAGTCAGCGAGCCCACATATCGAGTCATGACGAGCCGGGAAAAGCAGGAGGCTGTTGGCATTCGCCTATAGAGATTCTCCTTGGTCCACCGGGCCAGCCACTTGGGCCCGTTCTGCGGCAAGTTGGCCTTCATGGAAAATGAAAATTTTGGGAAGGTTGATGCTCTGCCCCAGGTCAAGGGTTCTTGCATGCGTCCTCAGGCGTGAGGATAAACTTCTGTTATAGAGGTCGATACGCGGAAGTGTCTGGGGATAGGTGCCAGATATCAGGAGCTGGGTTCTGGGGGTTGAGGACTGGTTCTCCGTGTGGTGGAGGGAGCACGGGTAGACTAACGGCAGATGAGTGCGCCACCGGCCCTTTGCTGCAAAGCGTGTAAACCAAGAAGCCCTTGCTCAGTAACCACAACAGGATTACACTTCGCGGCATGGGGCTGCACGCTGAGGCCTCGAAATCAAACCGGCTTAGCGAGGCGGCGACGCAAGGCGCATGAGCCCATGACCCTGACTGACTACAGCGCGTTAGCCCAGATTGTCCTTACGATTATTACACTGATAGGGATTCTGACTTCGATGTACTTGTCTGTTAGGGCGATTCGAGAGGTTCAACTTGATAGGAAAATTCGCCAGAGACCCTGTTTAGCATTTGAGCCAGGGGGATTCATACTCCCCGTGAAGTTTGAATCAGTCCAGCACCACGTGCCTGGCATTGATCCGGAGTTTGCCAAAAAAGCGTTCCCAAACCTTCCCAAGGGTGCGGAGTCAGTCAGATTGTGGGAGGAAGACGAAAGTGGCAAGCACAAGCCATTGTTTTTTGGCCGATTGACTAATTACGGCCTTGGTCCCGCAATATCGGCCAATGTCACGTGGATACCGAAGGAGATAACGATTGGATCAGAACCGTTCTCCGTTGATGGCAGGAAGCTTGAAGAGCCCTGCTACCGCGCCGAACTCAACACCATGCCGACCGCCCCGTCGCATATCCTTCCGGGTCGCGATGCTAAACTATCACGTCTGCCCACGTTCATCGACAAGGATTTCGAAAAGAAAATTACCAAGGTTAAAGGAGTGTTGGAGATAACGTGCGAAGATGTCTTTGGAGGCAAGGTTCAGAACTTTCAAGAGTTCTATATACACACAAGTTATTTTGACGCTAGGCCTTCACTCATTGTAACATTTGGCGATCCAATCGGGACTGCGGACGGGGATGCCATCTGAGGGGGCAGTTCGCGGGCCGCCCCTCGCTTGCGAAGGGTGGCACTCTATCGAAGCTGGGCGATTACGAAGCCAATTGCCCCTCCGAGAGTAGAGTGTGCGCGGGTGGTGCATAAATTGCTTTTGATGCATGCGCCCCATCTACCGACACGACCTCACAGCATCTGAGCCAACCCCCCGGTTGCAGGTTTGGTCGTAAATAAGAAAAAAGTGAGACAACTGAGAGAATTCGGGTTGCTAGACCCCGGACAAAAGCTGGTGGCGGGAACGGTTTGACGCGTTCAGGTTCACTGGAGGTACCTTGCCTTTTTTAAGGGGCGTTACTCCGGACACTCCAGGTCCCCCAGTTGTTCACCCCGACTCCGCCGTGCTTACCTTATCCATTCGAGTTCCACAAAATGCTTAATCTCTGATCCAACGAGCACTCCTTTGAATCTACACTTATTGCACGCAACGGGATAATTATGGGAGCGCAATTCTTGTTCAGTCTTTTCTGCGTCGCCTCGGTCCGGCGATATGAGTATCCCGCCGCACTCCGGGCACACAAACACAAGCAAATATATAAATCTCGGTCCCTCGCTGACCCTCATTCTATCCATGTCTACCCCCTCCTCACTCCCATACTTTTCTTACGATGTGCAACGGCGCACTCGGCATGCGCGTGCCAGATGGGCCATGCGAAAGACTTATTCATGACTTAAACTTCACGTGTTGCAGCATAAGCTCCAGGGTCTTCCAAGTGACCGGACACAAGCTCCTCAGCGGTCTCAACTCTGGATCCTCAGAAATCTGCCTTTCTTGCATTACTCGCTCGAACAATGGCCTGTATTGTCCATCCCACTTCTCCAGGAGCTTGCGCTCGTCCAAGAGGGCCTCCTTTTCCTTTCCATGCCCAGGGGCTGGCTCATTCCTATTGTCCTTGAGCAAATCTATCTTATCTCGGACTTTCCTCAGGCGTGCGGCCCTTAAATCAACGTTCGGGCCGTCTTTGGCCTTGACAACAACAAAGTCTCCGAACAGCCGAAACGCGTCTGTAGGGATTTCAGGCAAGACCTTGCATTCTAAGCTACCCGCGGCTTCGCCATCCTCATCGGAAAGCAATTCACCCAAGCTATTGGGTTTGTTGGGCTTGGCGTTGCGGTATATCCCCAAGAGCCAGTCTGCCCTCAAAAGCAGGATTGGCCTACGAACCAGGTAGGGCCACTCTGCCTCGGGCGAGGGGAGTATCTCACCATCGAGAAGCCAGTCGTTACTCTCCAGTTCCACTAAGTAAGGACGGATCACCTCAATCCCTAATTCGTGTGGATTAATCGAAAAAATAATATTGTCACAGGACCGGTGCTGCATCGATGCGTCCTTGACGTGCACCTTAAACGGAGTGTCCAGCTCCCTGCGTGTTCGAGAGCTCCCGTACCTCAGCTCAATTCCATCATGGGCAGAACGTAGTTCAGTTTGGCGCATCAAGAATCTCTGGTACCGGTCATGACCTTCGAATGCAACACCCTCGCCCCTGAGGTCCGTCATTCCAAACGCTTCGCGTCCTCCCGCACTTGGTGCACCGGAGATGATAACAAATTCCTCGGTAAACTCCCGTTCAATCAAGGACGTCAAGTGGCTCCGCTCAATTGAGTTTTCCGACGCGCCTATGGGAATATTCCAGCCCCGGGTAGGGATGTCACGGAAGAATAGGCTCACCCACGTGCGATTCCTGTAATGAACGAACGGCAGGGCGCCTCCCGAGGCCCATCGTAGAGGAATACTCGGGCACTTATCCTTCCATGAGAGAGTCTCGCCTGGATGACTCTCGTTTACGAAGGCCGTCAATGCGTCTGATGCTTGTTGAAGTTTCTGTCTTGTCTCTCTATTTATAAACTGGCGATTCAAAATGGCCTTTCCACGGTTGCTATAAATTCCCCAATTCTGATTTCTAACGTCCAGCGATAGGCGGCGTATCACCTTTCTATTCTCAGTAACTTGGTCGATTCGGATGGTGTCTTTGTCATTAGGGAAGAGCAGCAGAATCTCGAAGGCTTTCCTCGGCCAATCACGGCCTAGGATATCGGATCGAACGATTGGTGCGATTCCTGTGGTCATCCAGTCAGCAGCCAAGCGATCCATGCCTTCTGCTGTGGAGAGGAGGTCGAGGAGGGCCGACGCGTTTTGGGGACGGTGGTCTGGAATCTTGTCAAGAAGTGTCTTACCGATAGAGATCAACTCTCGTAGCAGGAATTCCCGCAAGTATCCATGACCTTTTAGGGGCCAATCCTTGTCCCCAGAGCCATAGTCGTCGTCGCCGAACCACAGCGGAACCCTCTCCCTAATTGCTCCAGCGACCTCGTTGTATTCAATTTCGCGAAATAGCTCATGGCCATGAATGAGGAAGTAAATGACGCCCCCAATAGAATACATGTCGGAGGCTATACTTGGGCGGGGAAGAGCACCCAGCAATTCAGGCGCAGCGTACCTTCTTGTCACCGGCTGACTCGTGGTAGGGGGTTGCTCGTGAGCCGGATGCTCATCAGACTTGTCCCCGACAGGTTTGATGCTACCGAAGTCGGCGAGAATCAGCGAACCTAAGGAGCCGTTTTCGTTCGTTCGTACCATGATGTTCCCGGGCTTGAGATCCCGGTGGATGAAACCGGCTCGATGCAGCGCGTCGACAGCTACCAACAACTGCGAAAGGACTTGCATAATGACCCGCGGGTCCAGTTCGCGCTGGCCCTTAACTCGCTTGACCCACCATTCACCTAGCTCCTGTTCTGCGTACTCCATCAAAATCCATCCGCCCTTTATCTTGTCGGTCTCGTCGAGGTAGCGAACGTCATAAAGTTGGAGCAGATGAGACTTGCCGAAGTTTGGACCCAAAGACTCTAGCAGGTTCCTCTGCCGGTCTAAATACGTCGTGAAATTGACCGCACGACCGCGGCGGAGTTCCCAAACACCACGCCACCATGGTGTATAGGCTTTCAGCGCAACAACGGTATCTTTCTTTAGATTTGTCTTGCTGAGTGGGAAGGTGGTGTCCCTTAGGATCCTTGCTTGGTAGACGGGCGCTGAGCCACCCATGCCTAGACGCTGAACAACAGAGCATTCTGCACCCGCCTCCTTTAGGATTTGCTCAACCGTTCGCTGGATGAGTTCGTCTGAGGTCTCCATGTTAGCTTCTCCCGAATTAGCGATTTGGCGAGAATTTCCCTCTCAGCTCCCAGTAAACCCACACTATACACCCCTCGAGGAGATGCGGCGCTCTAATTTTCTTTGGAAGGGTCCAGGGGCTCGGGAGAGCCGGCAATGCCCACTGCACTCGTGACGTTGGGCTATTCCGTCGATGATGAACGGGAACACGGAAATCGGTCAGCTGCCCCGGACCCCGGTGCCGGTGCCAGCCATGAGCTAGAGCCTTGGGTGCTCAAAATGGCGTTTGTGGGTGGGCAAGGCCAGCCCTAATTTAGCTCGCTGAAGGGCGTAACTGCGTTCTGCGCCGCCGAGCCGAATTAAAGCGCCAGCAGCACTAAATAGGGTTCGCGTCGCTTCGCCGGGCGCACAAAAAAACTATTTTGCGTCTACCCGGCCGCCGCCATCGCTGCGATCGGCCCTCTGGTAATGGCCGTCACGTCTGCCTGGATGTCGAACGTTTTGGCGCTGAGATCGCGCAGTGCAGGATGGCTCTTGACCTGCGCTACGAGCAGGCCGGACAGAAAACTGTTCAGCGCCTGTTCGCTTTCGAACAGATAAATGCCGCCGGCTTCCTTCTCCCGTTCGTTTAACAGCCAAATCTTCCACCGAAGACCTGGAACATCGGCGAAGGCCTGAGCGACGGACCGACAAAGGCTCTCGTAGTCCGCCTTGGAAGCCGTCAGCCGAAAATTGATCTGAAGGATTTTCGCGGGCATCGTTGTTCTCCTTTATTGTCGGGTGTAGGGGACGCCACGGATTCCTCCCCTGGAGCGCATTCGCGCCAGCCAAGACCGTACCCACACGGTGTTTCCCTTTGGGGTCCCCAGACGGCTGGTAGTATACACCCTGCGACCTCTGCCCTGGGCAGTTGGAGTTATAAAAGAGGAGAAGAGTCTGCAGAAAAGAGGAGAATAGTCTGCAGGCTACTCAACCAGCAGAAAATTGGGGGCTTGCGAGCCCGCGCCTTGGAAATAGGCCGCAAAAACAGCACCTTACCTGCAGATTATTCCCCACGGGCGCTTTTTCGGCAGACTCGCGTTGCGCTCGGCAAGCCCTTTCCTTTCGTGGCTCAAGCCATCTGTCGCCAGCTTCCGCCATCGGGTGCCAGGCTGCAAACTATTCTCCTCTTTCATAGGAATTCGGTTTTTTTGTCCCGGCGGCCCCTGGCCCGCTCCAAGCAACCAGCGCGTAAGAGATAGACACGCAGTCATTCGGATTCTCGCCTCAGCGGCGGTTGCTCGCGCCTCGCGCCGACACCGCGGCTGACCTTTGCCGCCATTTAATGATGGCACTGCTGACGGCCTTTGCTGACACCGCGGTGGTGTGTCTGACCCTGGAAATAGCTCGAAACCCGCGATTTTCCTGCAAATTAAAGCTTAGATCGGTTGGCAACTTGATTGCCCCCTCCTCTGGCAGCGGCAAGATTCCCAGATGAATTCTCGAAAGCGAATCTCAGCCGCTCAAGCTCGATGTAATCCGGGAGAGAACGACAATCCCGAGACATTTTATCCCAGGAGGTTTATATGTTCAGTCTCAGACCATTGCGAAGGCGGTCTTTACGAGTAGCTTTCTGGCGGTACGGGGGTTCCCTGACGCTGGCGCTGGCGGTCATGTGCCAGCCCGGCTGGGCACGGACAAACACCAGCGATTGGGAGAACTTGAGAGCATTGGACGCAGGCGCGGGGATTTGGGTTCGCACCAAGGCGGGGAAAAAGTACCACGGCGAGTTCGTCAACGTATCAGAGGACATGCTGTGGTTTAACTCCGATGAGGCACATTTTCCGGGCCGAAAATGGATTCAGCGCGAAATCCCGCGGGAGGACGTGAAGGAGGTTCGGCACTTCTCACAAGGGGCTGTGGCGGCGGTGAGCACGGCGATTGGACTGGCCATCGGGGTAGGTATTGGTGCGGCGGTCGATGCGAGGGCGCCAATACCCAATGATGATCCCCATGTGGGCGTCCTGATTTTTGGCACACTCGGTAGTATATTCGGGGCGGCTGTAGGCTCCAGCAGCTCGTTCATCAAGGGAAGGACGATTTATCGGGCTTCGTGACGCGAAGCCGACGATCCCCCGTTTGTGGCCGTGAAGCCGGGCTGCTTGATGTGATACTCTTGTGCCGTCCGAAATTCCTTGCACGCGCCAGTCGGGCCGGACCGTCCGCTCCCGTATATCGGTCCACTTCTGAAAATTCGAGGGACATATGAGACATGTTCTTACGCGAAGAGAGTTTATTTCCTCCGTACCTGCCGCTGCCGCCCTATTGAGTTCCGCGGCTTCCGGTCAGAGCCTCCGCACGGAGAAGGCGGAGGACACACTGGCTATCGTCTCGAAGTACAAAGCGGTCTTTACGCAGCCTCCGGCAAAGGTTCCGACCGTCGTCAGCCCCGATACCCCGTTCTTGGGGAACGGCGATCTGCTGGCAGCCTTCGCGGGAGATCCGAATCTTGTCCAGTTTTGGGTGACGACCAATGATTTTTGGGAATTACGTGACTGGGGTGGGCCGCGCCCTATGGGCAGAATCGTTGTGCAGTTGAGAGAGCTGGAGGGCGCCACTTATCATGTGGAACAGGACCTGGCGACAGCAACGTTGACGGCCTCTTTCACCGCGCGCGACAAAACGCTGACCCTGACGAGTTGGGTCGCCGCAGAGGAAAATCTGCTGGTGATCGAGTTCGATATCGAGGGAGGATCGATGGAGGGACAGATATCTTTTCGCTTCCCGGACGAGCTTGGACTCGGCGTCAGCAAGAAGATCGAAAGGAACCGGGAGGGACAGTCGGTGTATGACCAAGGAGGGGAGCCCTGGGCCACTCATTTGCCGGTGGAGGAGAGAAACTGGGACGACGGCCTGCTGACCGCGCAACGGATCTTCCCGAGCGGCGACCAACCGACTCGCCTGGCGCTGGCGGGGCGCTTTATCGAGCAAAGAGGCACCGATAACGACTTTCTGATCGAACCGGGGAAAAAGCAAATCTTTTTTGCCGCCATAAGGAGCTGGTTCAAAACGTCAAATCCTCTCCAGAGCGCGCGCGACCGGGTTCTGGGGATTGACCGTTCTGAGCTGGCGGCACTCCGGGAACAACTCCGGGAATGGTGGGCGAACTACTGGAATACCTCCCTGGTGGAAATAGGCGAGCCTTCCATTGAGCGACAATATTATGTCTCGCATTACAATATGGGGGTCCTCAGCCGGGATCCGGACTTCCCTCCTTGCGACTACGGCATCTCCACGTCGGACGATCCGTCGAGTGCCGGCGACTACAAGCTTAATTATAACTACCAGGCAGGCTTCCTCGGACTTAACGCCGCCGGGCGCTTCCAGCAGACGGCGTGCTACGATGCGCCGGGACTTGCCCACTTACCGCGGGCGTGCGCGGATGCGAGAGAGATTCTGGGTCACGATGGCGCGTACATGTCGTTGGGCCTGGGGCCGAAGGGATCGGTCCCCGAACATATTTGGCTCGGCCAGAAGAGTCAAAATGCGTTCTACCTGGTGGATACGGCGGAACGATGGTATCTGACCCGAGATCTCGATTATGCCCTTAAGGTTTACCCGATGGTGCGGGAGGTGGCGAACTTTTGGGAAGCCGATTTGCGGTACGAGAAAGACCGCTATTTGGTTGTCGATGACTCGGGGCAGGAGGGTGCCGTGCATCACTGCATCAATCCCTCATCGGGCGTCGCCTTCGTTCGCATGGCCATGCGTCTGATTCTCGATATGAGCGCCGCGTTAGGCGTGGACGCGGGGAAGCGCGAGAAATGGCGGCACATCCAGGACCACGTAGGGCCAATTCCCATCAAAGATGGCGGGACGTTGCGCACCTATTTAGGTTCCTCACGTCTGCCTTCATCGGCGGCCTCGTTGCAGGATATCTTTCTTCCTAAAGGAGCGTTAGAAGGCAAGCAGGTGATCGTTTTCGAGGAGGTTGGGTACGATTGGTCGTTTGGGTGCAGCGTGCAGACAATCCCCATTTATCCGGCGGGAGAAATAGGACTTGATTCCGAACCGGGGCTGCTGGAAGCCGCCAGAAATACCGTTGCCTTACGTTCGGAAATGGATAGGGTGCCGCCGCCCGGGAGAGGGCCCGCGGCAGGCGCAAGCAGACCGCGACTCCGCCGAGGGGCGTGGTTCGATTCTAATCATGGTTGTATCTTCTTTCCTGCCTCTGTCCGCATCGGGTACGACCCGGAAGTTATTTGGACAAATCTGCGCGAGTGGTGCGAGCACCATGTCTGGGCGAACGGATTCCGCAACGACGTAGGCGATGGTATCGAAAATTACAGCACGGTTCCCAATACCATCCACGAAATGATGTTGCTTTCGCATGAGAACGTGCTCCGGTTTTTCCGGGTTTGGCCTCGCAAGCTGGTTCCCAATGCGCGATTCGCAAACCTTTGGGCATACGGAGCGTTTCGCGTGTCGGCCATGCTGGAAGGCGGTGAGGTGAGTTACGTTCGGGTTATAAGCGAAAAGGGGAGGGATTGCACGGTCGAGAATCCGTGGCCAGGGCGGCTGGTTAGGGTGGTCAGAACAGAACATGCGCCGGAGCGAATGCAGGGAACGCGGCTGACGATCAAGACCTCCCCGGGAGAAAAGTTCGAGCTTCAGCGGATCTGAGCCGGCTTTGTAAGGTGGAAGGCGACCGAGTTTCACCGTCACTTTTCGAGGAGCTTCTGGTAGGCCGCGCGGATTTCCGGATCGTCGGGGGAGAGGGAGTAAGCGGTTCGCAACTCTTCGATGCCCGCATCGTGTTCCCCACGATTATAGAGAACCCCGCCCAAACTGAAATGCGCGAGCGCAAATCCGGGTTGGAGGCGAATCGCCTCACGGTATTCATCCACTGCACCGTCGGAATCGCCTTGTTTATAATCGACCCGCCCAAGGCGGAAGTGTGCTGGGGCGTCGTCCGGCTTCAAGCGCAGCACTTCGTGGTATTCGGCGATCGAACCGGTCAGATCATTTAGCTTGTCAAGGGCGTCGCCCAGGTTGGAATGTGCTTCCAGGAAATCCGGCTGGAGGCGAATCGCTTCCCGGAATTCCGGAATGGCATCCGCCACACTTCCCACGGTCTGGAGAGCCACGCCGAGGTTATTGTGCGCCACGGCATCGTCGGGTTGCAAAGCGATGGCCGCGCGCAGGACGCTGATTGCCTCGTCCCATTTCCTCTCTTGCAGCAGCACATGACCGAGGGCTGACTGGAGCGCCGCATTGTTGGGATCAATCCGGATGGCGGCGCGGTATTCCGCCTCCGCCTGCGGGTAAAGCTGTTGCCGCTCGAAGTCCGCGGCCGCCGCTTGATGGCGCCAAATTCGCTCCGCCGGACGGTGCATGACGTAATACCAGATCCCTCCCCCAATGAGCAGAGCGAGGATCATGACGGCGGCTACGGGCCGGCGGAAAAACGGTGGCTCAGTGTCGAGTATGGAGGAAGGTACTGCGATGGTTATCTCCGGGTTGGGCGGAGGGGGAGCCACCGGCGGGGGCGGGGCAGGACCGGCTCCACGGGGTGCGGGAGGAATCGCCTGGGCATATGGAGAAGGAATGCGTGACACCCGCACCGGCATCCCCATTTCCACGCGTGTCAGGTCCTCGATCAGAGCCGCGGCGGAGGGCGGGCGCAGTTCCCGTTTTTTTTGCAACAACCGCATCACCAGAGCGGCGAGCGTGTCGGGTATCTGTATGCCGGGGCGAACCAGGCGAATCGGGTTGGGCAACTGTTGGATATGCGCAATCAGCAGGTCCATGGTGGTCTGCGAATTGAAAGGCACGTCGCCCGTCAGCATCTGGTACATGACGACGCCGAGGGAATAGAGGTCCGAGCGCCCGTCCAGGTCATCGCCACGCTTACCCGCCGCCTGCTCGGGCGAGATGTAGAGGGGAGTGCCCAACGCGAATCCCGAGCCTGTCAGGTCCTTACTCTTGCCCTCTTCCGCCCTCTTACTTTCTTTGATCCGAGCAATTCCGAAGTCCAATACCTTGGCCTTTTCCCCCTCCTCCGTTTGGACCAGCACAATGTTGTCCGGCTTGATGTCACGGTGAACCATGCCCAGGCGGTGGGCAGCGTCCAGAGCCGCGGCCACCTGCTTGGCGATGGCGCACACGCGCGCCGCCGGCAACGGGCCCTGCTCCTCCATCACGAGCTTCAGGCTTTTCCCTTCGATGTACTCCATGACGATGAAGGGGCAGCCGTCTTCCGCTTCGTCGATGTCTTCCACTTGCACGGCATTGGGGTGGCGAAGTTTGCGGGTGATGTAAGCTTCTCGCTTAAAGCGCTCGTGGAGTTCCGCACGGCCGGCGAATTCCGGGTTGAGCACCTTGATGGCGCGCAGCTCGTCGAACCCGGTGTGCTGCGCCTTGTATACGGCGCCCATGCCGCCCTCGCCGATTTTGCCGATGATGCGATAGCGGCCGCGCACGAGGGTCCCGGGAGCCCACGCCCCCGTGGTTACAAGCTCCGCGCCATCGCGAGAGCAATACGAGATGGCGTCAGGATAGGTTGCTTGGCAAGTGGGACAGGTTTTCATTTAAGTCGCCGGCTCGCTCTTTAGGTCGTCAGGTTGTAGATTAAGCCAAAGGGATCTCTGATGTAGCATCGCGGAAAATCCGGCTCGTCCTTGACGATTGTGCAACCATTCTTCACCAGCCGGTTTTTGGCTTCGTCGACATCGTCGACGGTCACTTCCATTACCGGCCCGAGCGCCGGACCTTGCTCGATGAATAAGTTGATGTTGTCGCCATGGAGGCTGACCATGTGCGGCGCCTCGTCAGTGACCACAAACCCAAGCTGTTTGACATAAAACAACGCCGCGCTCATGGGATCGGGTGTTTCAATCAGAATATCTGTTCCAAAAGTGTTTGCCATGTTTGTCCTCTCGCGCGGCTCGGTTCACCCGACGCCAGCGTAGTCAGAAACCATCCTTTCGCTCTCCACGATGCGGTGCGCCCCAAAATGTTGAAGCAAACTACGCCCCAAACTCCGGATTGACCCCTTATTGGTGATTCCGGGTATATGTTAGCACGTACTCGGGGACGGCGATTTGCTTGGGAAGCCGGTCGTCAGGGATCGGCGGTGCGGGCCTGAGTTCGAGGGGAAGGACTCCCGCCCAAACTGGAAGCGCGTAATCTTCCTCGTCGTCGAGGGGCGGACCCGTGCGCACCTTGGCCGACGCTTCTTCCAAAGGAATTGCCAAAACCGTGGTGGCCTGCAATTCCTTCTCGGAGGGCGGGCGAATTTCCTGCCACCTCCCGCGCGCCACGTGCTCGGCGAACGCGCGCAACGCTTCCATCTTGGCGGCAGGATCTTCCAGCACCGTGGCCTTGCCGAAAATAACCACGGAGCGATAATTCATGGAGTGATGGAAAGCCGAGCGCGCCAGCACCAGCCCGTCCAGCAGCGTGACGGTTACGCACAAATCCGCGCCCACGCCGAGCGCGCGAAACATGCGGCTGGCCGTCGAGCCATGGATGTAGAGCGTGTCGCCCTTGCGGCCGTAACCGGTGGGAATCACCACCGGTTTGCCATCCGCCACAAATCCGACGTGGCAGACCAGGCCTTCGTCGAGAATGCGATAGACCTTCTCCCGTTCGTAAACACCGCGCTTGGGGAGGCGGTGTACCTGTGTGCGCTCCGTGGGGATGAAATCAGCCATAAGTGTCCTGACCTCGCAGTCTAACCGCCATCAAAGAGGATTGCCGAACCGGTGATGCGCCGCGCCTGATTGCTTCCACTTCTCTTCCGTAAATTCCGGAAGGGGGCGATATGTTGTGCCGCCTGCGCGCCGCCCGAAGGCAATAAAATCTCTGCCTTGACCCTGTCCCGCTCGGTCATATATTCGATGATTCTAGTACTTGCTTGGATTAATTCGCGCATTTTTAAGTCGTTGAAATCAAAGGGCGATCTACAACCAGTTACGGACGCTAATTAAATCAAGCAAGTACTAGTTCCCTTGCCCCTGGCACGGCGTACCTGTGCAGTTTAACCGGGGCGGCGTGGGTGGAAAAGATGAAAAATCATGCTGCACACGTGGAGGGGCCGGGAACAATTCATGGCACTCTTGCCGCTAGGATCGCAGACGCGGCGGTGGCGGCAGCGCCGTCGGGCATATTCGCATAACCACCGATGTACTTTCCCTTGCGGAAATAGCAGACGCCAGCCAGGTACTTGTCCTGCAACTGGAGGGCTTCGTCCGCGACCGGCGCCGCCTGCGCGGACGGGTAGCGCTGGCGGAGTTTGCTCATGACCATCGCGGCGGACTGGGGAGATGTTTCCAATACCAGGAAAGCCTTGCCCTGCTCATACTGTGCTACATAGCCGCGCTTGAGCAGGCGGACGCCGAGGACGCTTTCCGGAATCAGGCGAGCGCTCACGAGCTTTTCCGGCGGAAACCAGGTGAGTGCTTCCGGTGGGGTGCTGCTTCCCTCCAGGAGCTTCTCCATGGCGGTGATGAAGGCGGTTATCGCGGGAGTGTGATCGAGATCGGGAGTGGCGGCGATCTCGACGTAGTAAACTCCCTTCGAAAAGGTGCCCCGGCGCGGCAGGATCTGTCCCCCCATGCCGATCTTTTCCAGGGGGTGGCCTGGATCGCGGTTGGCGCAAAAAATGCCGTAGGCGGCGTCAACATCAACCATTTCCGAGACGTCGATCACGAGGGTATTCTCGCCGGATTTGCACGTTACTCCCTCCATTTGCGTGAATCCGTAAGCCAGGTAGCTTTCCGCGTTGCCGTCCATGTATTCGTAAAGGTTCTCGCCAGTATAGTGACGCAACGCGCCTTCTTGCCGCCAGCCCGGGACAAGCGAACAATTGGCCACCTCCGCCGCCGGGGCCAGTGGTGGTGCAGCGACCGCGCAAAGAAGCACCAAGTATGCAGAGCGAAGATGATGGAGAGGAATTTTCATGGCGGGAACAGAAGAGGTGTCAGGAAAGAGGAAGGTGTTGGGTATCAGGTGCCAGGTGTCAGGAAAACCAACATCCCTCATACTGATACCTGATACTTGGCACCTGACACCTTGCACCTGGCACTTTGCTCTTTCCTGGCACCTGATACCTGACACCTGCTCTTACGCAAACATCTCCTGCGCGCGGCTGAGGCGTTGCGGGACCTTCACGCCAAAACGACACTGCACGGTGCAAGTTGGGCAATCGCCACAGCGTACCGAGGCTAATTCTGCCGGCAATTGCTTAAAATGGTCCCGGCCCAATTCGAACTGGCCATAGCCGTCCGCATACATCACGTAGCGAAGCACGTCCGCCACGGGCAAGCCCTTGGCGCAATGGCCATCGCACTCTCCGCACATGCGGCAATAGAGCGGTGTGATGAAGTCCAATTGCCGCGCCAGAAGGTGTTCGTCCCGGGGCGAGTAGGACTCGGTCATGGCCTTCAGATTCTCTTCGAGCTGATCCATATCCGTTATGCCCGGAATGGTGGTGTGGACGTAAGTGTCCTTCAGCACCCACTTGAGCGCCGCCAGCATCGCGCCCTCGCGCTCCAGCTTGTCGCCAAGCGGATCAGACGGACTGATTCGCCGGAACCCGCCTGCCATCACCTTCATGGCCACCACACCCAAGCCCGCCGCGTTGGCCTGCGACATGGCTTCCGCAACGGGCTTTTCCATAGTGAAGTTATAAGTCGCCAGCACGACATCCGTTGCGCCCTTTTTCACCAGGAACGGCACCAGATCCTTGGCGTTGTGGGTGCTCACCCCAGCAAAACGAATTTTGCCTTGCTGCCGGGCGACTTGCTGCGCCTCGAAGAGTTCGTCCGTCGCAGCGCTCGGAGTGTGTTTCCCATGAAGGTACCAGACGTCAAGGTGATCGGTCCCAAGTTCGCTGAGCGAAGTATCAAGCTCTTGCAGCGCACCTTCCTTAGTGACGGCATCGGTTTTACTGGAAAGATAAATATTCTGCCGCTTGCCTTTGAGGGCCGCGCCCACCAGCCGCTCGTTGTTCCCATGCTGGTAGCCGCGAGACGTATCGAAGTAATTGATCCCCATGTCCGCCGCGCGCTCGATCACGCTGGCGTCGGAGGTAACCATGCATCCACAGCCCACGCTGGTTACCTTGAGATTAGTTTTGCCCAATGTGCGATAACTGAGGCCCTTGGCGGAAGGCGATTGGCCTTGTGCCCAAGCACTGGGACGAGGAACAAATCCCGCCACGGAAGTAAGAAGCCCTATGGATAAGAAGTCACGACGAGTAGACATTTTGTCTATATCCCTCCTCGAACCGTTTACGGCTATTGAAAGCCTCAACCGATGGTATCATAGGGCGCGTGGAGGTATTAATCCATTGATTTTATCACGCCGCAAATTAATACAAGCTAGCGGAGCCGGCCTCCTTTTATCGTCTGCCCGCAGACTGAGTTCGCAGGCCCCGCCCGCCCTTTATGTCGCGCCGATGGTGAAGGAATTCCCGGGCATTTCGCAGGTCACGATCGCGCAGGGTGACGATCGCCGTAAGAATGCTTGCGCGGCGCTGGCTGCTCTTGATGATCAGATCCTGCCCAAATTGCGCCGGAAAAAGTATGTGGTCATCAAAACCAACAATACGAGCGTGGTGAATCAGCTCGCCTCTACCCATGCCGACGCGCTGCGCGGGATCATCGATTACCTTGCGCCGCGCTTTCACGGGCCCATCGTTATTGCCGAGGCCTCGTCGGGTGACACCCTGCAAGGTTTCGAGAGCTTTCATTACACGCGTCTGCCGGACGAGTATCGCGATCAGAAAATCCGTCTCGTGGACCTGAACCGCGAGGGGAAGTTCGAATCCATTCCGCTGATCGATTCTGATATGCACGTGGCCCCGGTGCGCCTGGCGGCGCGTTTGCTCGATCCTGATGCCTTTGTAATTTGCTCAGCCATCATGAAGACACATAACTCCGTGGTGGCGACGCTTTCGGTGAAAAATATGGTCTTGGGCGCGGCACTGCACAATCCGCCGGGGGAGCAACGCTGGAGCGACAAGCGCAAGTATCACGTGGGCGTCCGGGGGAACCATTACAACATGCTGTTGACCGCGCAAAAGCTTCAGCCCAACTGGGGCGCCACGCTGATCGACGGCTATGAAGGCATGGAAGGCGATGGCCCCGTTTCCGGCACTCCTGTGCCTTCCCGCATCGCTATTGCTTCAACCGATTACATTGCGGCGGATCGCGTGGCACTGGAGGCCATGGGCATCGACCCCTCCTGGGTGGGTTACCTGGTGTATTGCGAGCAGGTGGGTCTGGGGAACCACGACCTGAAAAAGATTCGGGTTCAGGGCGCGGCGCTCGACTCTGTGCGCAGGAAGTATCGCTTGCACTCCGACATCGACCGTGAGTTGCAATGGATGGGGCCGATGGAAGACTTGCCGCCGAAGCTGGGCTTTCGCTGGAATGACGGGACCGAAAGCTACGGCTGAAGCGCGCCGGGCACGGCCGGTTTGTTGTAATGGCGGGCTTTAGCCCGAACTTTAGTCCGGCATGTGCCGCCCTAAAGGGCGCCGCTACGTTAAAGGCGGCCGAGGAAAAGGTGGCGCCAACCCTTTTCCCTGCCACACGCCCTCAACGCAACCTTATTCCCCTCCAAGTGTTATTCATATCAGAACCTATACCCCGCGGCCGTAAAGGCTTTTTTCAAGCTGCCGAGGGGTAATCCCCAGCAGGTTTCGGGGCATCCAATGCTTGGGGACTGGTTGTAGAATAACTTGTGGATTGGATTCGGCGCAGGCGTGCCAGTGGAACTGTGGTGCGCAACCGCGCCGCAGCCAGCACGGTTTGGTCGTTGCCGAAACGCCGCGCGGTGGAGGAACAAAACTTTGACGATGCCCAGGGCGCTTACAATTCGGGTCCTAGTGCTTGCAGCTTGGCTGTTGGGTGGGCTGGGCGTGCTTCTCTTCCCCGCCCCGCTCGCGGCGGATGATTTGCCCTCGGAAGTGCTCAATACTTTTCCCGCGGATACCCTTCAGGTGGCTTATACGAATCTCGCTGATCTGCGTTCACTTTCCGTTTACCCGCAAATCCGCCAGCGAATCCTGACCCGCCAATTGCACGCCTTCGAGGAGTTCTTGCATCCGATGGGGATTGAGCCGGAGAAGGATATCGATGAGGTAATGCTGGGATGGCGCGGTGAGGTGGTGGGCCCCGCAGGTTTTCTGGGATTGGCGGAGGGGCGCTTCCAGCCCGCCCTCATCCAGCAGTACTTTGAGCACACGAATCTGCCGGTCCGCGAGTATGATGGGGCCAACCTTTACGCGTTTGGCTCCGGCAGCGACCCCGACGATCTCTTTTTCACCTTCTTCGGTGACTCCCTCGCGGCCTTTGGACGGCTGGGCGATGTAAAAGCCATGCTCGACGCGCGGCAGGGTTCGGCGAATGCGCTCAGCACCAATTCCGACTTTGTGAGCTGGCAAGGCGAACTCGACGGCACCGGCCCCCAGTGGGGAATCATGAACGGCAAGTCCGCCGCCAATTTGGCGGGAGGGTGGCTGGCCCCTGGCGCCCCGAAAAATGTGGACCTCAGCTCGCTGGCGAGCTCCGTTCGCGCCCTGCTTTACCGCGTTCAGTGGGACACGGGCTTTTCCACTCAGCTCTTTATGGTGTGCAACACGCCGGAAAGCGCTGCGGGCTTTGCCAATCTCATTGGCCTTTTGCAGCAAGCCGCCCAGAAGCCCGCCCCCGCAGGCGGCAAGGCCCTTCCTCCCATCCTTCAGAGTATTGAGATCCAGCGCGACGGCGCTCGGCTGGAATTGGATGTATCCGGCCCGCCGGAATTGCTTAACCAGATCCTGCCCCAGGGCGGAAGCTGACGCGCTTCATATGACCGGCGCACCCCTCAACCCACTTGCAACAGAAATGCTGGACAGTGCCAAAAACACCGGTGGCTCGATAGCTGGCTTCCGAGTATGATTACCTCCGTTCTAATCATCGAGTAACACACCAAGGAGATTAAAGATGAGGTCATTACGTACCGTAAGTCAGCTCTTGATGGCATTCTGCCTGTTGCTGGGCGCCAGCGGTTATCTGCAGGCGCAACAAGGACAGCAGACGGAGCAGACGAAACCGTACCAGCCTGAAGTGGGCCAGGCCGGCAAGGACGTGATATGGGTGCCGACGGCACAAGCGCTCGTCAATAAGATGCTCGACATGGCGAAGGTCACACCGCAGGATTACGTAATTGACCTCGGCGCTGGCGACGGCCGAATCGTCATCACCGCGGCCAAGCGCGGAGCTCGCGCCCTCGGCATAGAATACAACCCTGACATGGTGGAGCTGTCAAACGAAAACGCCACCAAAGCAGGTGTCAGCGGCAAGGCCACATTCCTGAAGGCCGACCTGTTCGAGACCGACCTCTCTAGGGCCACAGTAATCACCATGTTCCTGCTGCCCGACATCAATTTAAGACTGAGGCCGAAGCTCCTCGAGCTGAAGCCCGGCACGCGCGTCGTATCGAACAGTTTTGACATGGGGGATTGGACGCCGGACGATACCGCCACAGTGGAGGAGGGATGCGACACCTATTGCGAAGCCCTTCTCTGGATTGTGCCCGCTAAGGTTGCAGGCACGTGGCAACTCAGTGGAGGGGAATTGGCGCTCAAGCAGGAGTTCGAGATGCTGAGCGGCACGCTCACCTTGAACGGCAACAAGACGCCGATCTCGGATGCCAAAATGCTTGGTGATCAGATCACGTTCAGTGCCGGCGGTACGGTTTACACCGGCCGCCTGACAGGCAGCATGATCGAGGGGACAGCCAAAACTAACGGGAGCAGCGTGCCCTGGAGCACCTCCCGCATCGAAAAGTAGGTTCTCCGAAGCGCTGTTGCATATCGCCAGTACAGTTTTGCCTATAAATTTGGAGGCACGTCAGGCCGACCGGCGGGAAACTGCACGGCTCGCCGAAATTGCTCAACCAAATCTTGCCGCAGGGCGGAAGCTGAAACTTCTCGCTAACTGACCCTCGCCAAGCGCTGGTACTCCTCGTCAGCGCCCTGCGAGGCCAGCACCCAGAGCGTGTAAATGCCGAGCGCCGTCCCGAGCGGGAAGTCGATCAGCTTCAGGCAGCCGAGGACGATGGCGAACATCCGTGCCCAAGGCCGGCGATCGAGCAAGCCCCAGCCCACGAGGAGCCCGATGATCGCGGTTAAGGCAAGGTAAGCGCCCACCGCGCCGAGGATGGGCACGAGGAACCCTCGCATGGGCATCGTCAGAAACGGGTTACCAAATCCTCGCATGGGCACCGTCAGAAACGGGATACCACCATGACCAATCCACAGCACCACCGCCGCAGGGATTAAGCGTAAAAAGGAAATGACGATCCAAATGATGCCCAGGATCTGCACATGCTTTGCCAAGCGCGACGGTTGAGGAATGCCGCAGTATTCGGCCGCGGCTACGGGCGCTGTCGCGTTCAGGGTTGGGGAAGGTGGAATGGGAGCGGGCGTCGGCGGGGCGGAGGGAGTTAGAGTGGTCGCCTGGCCGCAACGATTGCAGAAATTCTGCCCGGGCTGAATCGGGCCTCCGCATTTCGCACAATACATGTTTTTCTCCTCTCGGGGAGCGTCTCTATCCTAATCATACGCTCAAGGCAGCCGCAATGTTCCCTTAACAAGCGTGCTCGGCCATGATACCGCCTTTACGTTGGGAGAGCATTCTGCTAGGATGTTTTGCTATGAATCTTACATACTTTTCGTCGTCGGACCCGACGCACAAGGCACTCAGCCGCGACTGCAACATGGGTATCGAGGCCGTGCCGGCGCTGCTGGGGGAGCTCGAAGCGAGGGGTTATGGCGTGGAGTTTGTGGACATTTCGAGCGTTAGTGAGGGGAACCGTGGCAAGCATTACAAGTGCCTAGTGCTACCGGCCGCGCACAAGCACTATGAGATAAGGAAGATGTTTGGAACTAATCAATATTCTGCGTGCTGGTTCGGTGCCGAAGTTCCGGCACTACACGTGATCGATACGGATTTGGTGGGCGACACCTATCCTCACAAAAAAGGGACTCGCATCACAACGATTCATGATTTTCTGACTGGCCTTCTTGCCGCCTGAGATGCTCACACGAGTTAGGGCGTGGGCAAACTCTGGACCCCTTCAAGCGAAATATTAATTGTGGCGGGATAAAACACAGAATCACCCTGGCCACAGCCCTGCTTTCCTTTCGGTTCCATGATCAGTTCTAGGGGCCGCACGCCGTCCTTGACCTGGAAAACGTAGCTACCGATTGTCTCCTCCCCAGGAAGCAACTCGTGAATATGTGGCACCTCGTCTTCAAAAAAGATAAGATCGCGCCTATACTCGAGGCCGAATTCAGCTTTCACCCGGGCGGTAAAATAAGCACAGGCAGCGCGTTTGCTGAGATTCTTAACCTTCAAATGAACCACAACAAAGTGATGGCCTGTGCTGGGGCGATGGGGAATCGTCCCGACAATGCCAAGTACCGTTTCTGGGGACTCAAACGACGTAACCCAAAACTCCTGGTCCCCGCTCCGGGCGGAGTTCTTTTCTTTTCCGGCCGATAGCTCCAGGCACGAGCACACCAACAGGAAACACATCCCGATCACTCTCGCAAATGTCAGACTTTCACTTTTCATACGCCGATTTTACCTCTTGGGCAAGTATCGGCCAAATTCTTATCAGCTTCAACTGGTCAAGTGGGATTTCATGGTTTACCGAAGGTTGGGATACCTTTCCAGCATCTCCACCAAATCGTGTGCGCCCAGGGCTTCGGCGGCGCGGGCGTGTTTCCAGGCAAGTTTGTATTCACGGCGAACGGCGTAGAGGCGGCCTAGGCTCAGGTGAGGGGCGGCGTCGGCAGGATCAAGTTCGATGGACTTCTGGAAATATTGCATGGCTTGCTCAATCTCACCCTGAAAGTGGCTGAGCGTTCCCAGGGCAAAATAGGCCTTGGCATTCTTCGGGTCTTTCGCCAGGATGGCCTGCTGTTCGGCAACGGCCTCTTCCACGTCGCTGTTGAGTGCGGGCTGGATGACTTGCTTGCGCCAGAAGTGGTCAGACATAGCAGAGGCCAGTGGTTAGTGGCTGGTGGCTAGTGAGAACCAAAGTTATCAGCCGTCAGTTTTCAGTCATCAGTAAAGCCGCCGCGGCGATTGGTCTTTACTGAGAACTGACAACTGACGACTTTCCTTACGCCGGAATAAACGCTTTGATTTCCGACTCCACCTGCTCCGGAGTCAATTTCTCGCCCTCGTTCATGCGCGTCAGGATCTTTTCGATCATTTCCTTTGCCTGATCCTTCCGGTAAGCGCGAATGAAGCCGTCGTAGAAATGCTCGCCCGCCATGGCCCGGCTGATCTCGGTTTCCTTGTTGTGGTCCTGCAACTCCGTGAAGTAGACCACGCGGTACTTCCCCGTGTAGGTCGTCTCCCGGTAAATCTCAAACATGATCTTGTCAGACTCGAATGGCATGAAAACCTCGGGACGCGGAATTCGGGGTCAGGGACTCGGGACTCAAAACACGGGGTCAGGGATTCGGGACTCGGGAAAAGGCCGAACATCCCTGATCGCCCACGCCGAATTTGTTGGGTTTAATAGCTGCCCCGTCATCTTACATCATCATGAATACCAGAGGCGCGAATGGGCGTCAACCGTTGGTTGTTGAAACGCGGACGAGCAGATTCCCGCATTGATTATGGGGCGATCAGCAGCCGCTCTACGGAAACACATCAAATGCGGCCACGTTTCGAGGCCGGTAAAGCAGAAAGTGGCGCCGGTCGAGTGTGAAAACGCGCCGCAGGTTGAGGCGTTCCGCCGCAACAACCAACGATGCGTCGGTGAAATCCATCGGCAAAGTCGCATATTGCGTCATCAGGGTGCGAATGCGGATGAGATCATCGGATGGGATGTCAGCGACTTGAATTCCAGGACGCACGATGAACTCCCACAAAAATCCGCGGCTGTAGGGATCATCCAAAAAGTAAAACGCCTCGGTAAGAACTGGCCAGGTTGTGATCAGGCTGCCGCTAAATTGACGGAAGGCTTCCACGCACTTGCCATGTAACGCATCGAAGCGGTCCGCCATCGCCACCAGGGGGCCGGTATCACAAAGTGCCTTCGCGACGCTTGGCAAGCAGCTTCTCCTTAATGAGGCGCTTCACATGCCGGGCCCGGTCGTGGAGCGGTTCTCCCTCCTTCGGTGCGGGCAAAAGATGATACAACTCCTGATAAATTTCCCAAGAAGTAGGGCGATTTTCCTCGTTAGTCACAGTCCAGTGGGTGCGAATGGCATCCCGCATTAACTCTGAGGTTGAAACCTTGTCGCGTTTCCGGAGTTCACGAAGCATCCGTTCGGTTTCGGAGTTCGCCCGAAATGTGATTGTCCGGCTCATGTATTACATTGTAAGACCATGCTGTGTGAGTGTCAATCAGCGAACCGGCTAACGAATTGCGCCGCCGCGCTATTCTGCAAGAACAGTACGAAGCACTGGAGAAAGAAGCTGCCGAGTTTTACGCCCTTACTGGGAAGGCCGAGCGCACCGAGTCCAGGGAATTTGCTCGGGCCAGCCGCCGTTCGCTCGCGCGCCAAGGTGAATGATGATTCGTACCCCCCCAGTGTTTGGTGATGGTATCTTTTTCCTTGAAGCTCCACGATTCGGCAACGGGACCGGGCATTTACTGGCCATTGAACAGGGTGATAGACTGCTAACCTGTTGCGAGGGAGCCAAATGCAAATTGAACCACCCAACGAACCAGAGGCAGGAACCGATTCGGTGGATTCGGCTGGGACACTGGAACTACGGGATCGAAACGTGTACATCCTAGGTGCCGGTTTCTCAAAGCCGGCAGGGGCGCCTTTGATCCATGACTTCCTCGACTGCTCGCGACGTTTCTTGGACGCTCCTTTTGGCGTAATCGGGAAGTCCAACTCAACCCAACGAGAGCCGTTTGAAACAGTTTTCAAATACATGAATCAGATGTCCCGGGCTCACGCGAAAGTCAATATCGACCTCCTCAACATCGAAGAGCTTTTTGGCTTGGTCGAGATCTCTTCCAGGCTGGACCCGCAGCACATGCAGAAGATCCGCGACAGCACCGTTTTGATGATCGCGAGAACCCTTGACTGGGCGACCAGGGATATTACGTGCCGACCAAAAGTTCGGATCGGCAGCTTTGGGGACGCGGCCCTATGGTCCCGTCAAACCGGCATCTCGCCGGAGTCGTTTCAAGTGAACAAAGTTCCTCCCGCGGGCGATTACCTCCACATGGATGTTTACACGTACTTCGCAGCCCTTGCCGCCGGCCTGCTCGATGACCCAAGCCGAAGGAGGTTTCGCAGAGACTCCGTAATTACCTTCAACTACGATTTGGTTCTCGATTATGCTTTTTACCAAGTCGGTGTGACTCCAGACTACCACCTCCAGTCTGGAGAAGAGGACCCGGATTGGAAGCCCACCTCGCGGACATGCCCCCTGTTCAAACTGCACGGGTCAATAAACTGGGGCGAATGCAGCGAGTGCGGCACGCAGCTCCGAATTGGATATCGCAAGCCCTCCGATTCTCCACTGTGGTACCCACCTCAGTGCTGTCCGTATTGTAGGAATAGAGAGCAGTTCTTCCAGCCCCTTCTTGTGCCCCCATCGTGGGATAAGAGCGGACACCGGGACGTCTTGGCGCCGGTGTGGGCCGAGGCGCTCCAAGAGATGAAAGCCGCCAAGAGGATATGTGTCATCGGCTACTCCATGCCGAAAAGCGATGCCTTCTTCAAGTACCTCATGGCGCTCGCCCTCGCAGAAAACGACAGACTCTCACAACTTATCGTTGTCGATATCAATCCAGAGGTAGAAACTCGGTGGGAAGAATTCCTTGATCCAAAGTTTGCGGAGAGGAGATTCGAGTTTAATCCGCAAGGGCTGATCGGCTACGTATTGAATAAGAAAAATTTGGAAGCACTCGGCAGAGGCGAGGATTTGAAGGACAAGACGGTTCGCGAATTGATGCATCCCCCTGCGCCACCCCATTGGGATTCTTCCCCTTAGCTTCCGATTCGCGTGCAAGGCTTGCGTTGCACCGTTCTACGTCCAAGCGAATACTACGACCTCGCAGCAGATGATCGAGGGTCGTAGTCCTCTAATCCTAGGTTGACGAACTTGATCGACAGGTTAGGGACGGCCCGCACAGCGTAAGCTAGGCGGGGATTGGGCCTACCACAAATAATAATCCCTCTCACGCGCTGGCCCGGCGCCGCCATATGCTCCATCACCCAACCAACGTAAGCCTCGATTTGATCGATCACCGAGTCGGTGCTTGCATCTGGGGTCTTGATTTCTATAATGACAAGGCTGCCTTTCCGGTCTCGGCACAGCAGATCAATCCGGCCCACCGGGGGAACGCTGTGCTGCCTGCCGATAAGGGTCAAGCCCGGTTCGATCTGGTCCAAGTCGCACGCAATGAACCCCTCGAGATTTGCCTCGTGTAATCCCTCGCTTGCTGCGCGCGAATTGGCGGCCAGTTTCGGCTCCCGCCGCACTTGTGCTATCGGTACCCTTTCTGAACTACGGCGTGCCGCCACCACGCCTATTGTGAACGAGCCCGATCGGCTGAAGAGCCGCTGGCCATCACCATCCGTCAAGTTGGAGTAAAGCTGAAGAGCAGGGCACCCTTGGTTGAATCGGAAGTTCGCCGTTTGTGTGATCGCCCGCAACATCTCGTCGAATGCAACGCCGCCATCCCGCTCGCTCAGCAACTTGTATGCCGCCGCGCGCCACCCGGTGCGGGCTAGCCAATCGGGCCGAGCGCGTGTACGTAAGCGGAAAACTGGATATTCGATAAACGCGAGGTCGTGCTCTTTGTTGGCCGCCAAGCGAAACAAGGTGCGCGCGCCTGCCTCCGCCTCCCAGTCGAGGGGGGCAGTGGTCACAGCTGCCTTGCCTAACTCAATCAGCTCCAATGGCCCTTGTTGTTCCAGGATTTGCACTGCGGCAGTTACCAGCTTCTCCAAGGCGTTCATTCCCTTGACCTCCGCGCTGTTGACGAGCAGGAATGGGTGGGATTATAGCCGTGGCAGAAGCCCTTTACAAGACGCAGTGCGAACGATCAATGTCGGAAGCTACTCTTCCCGCCGAATCTGTCGGATAGCGTTGATCCCGACTGGCGTTTCCATCTCATACGGGGCTGGCGGGGGGCTGGGCATGACACCATCGAGTTCGGCGCGCAGTTTCGCCTCGAATTCGCGCATCTTGGCGTCGATATCCGCCTGCTTCTGCTTGTTGCGCACCATATCTTCGCGGTAACGCTTCAGGAAGTAGCTGATGGTCTCGACGCGAATTTTGATGGAGCCGGTGGGCTTGTTCTCGTCGATGTCCTTAAAGGAAAAGTAGGGCGTGCCGGACTTGGTCACGGTTTCTTCCACGGCCGTGTAAATGGGCGCGTCGTGGCCGCACTTGAAGCTGGAAAGTTCCAGCGCCACCAGGTTCGGGTGGCGGGCTGTGTATTTGGCGGCCCAAATCTTCTGTGTGGTGTTTTCGCTGTAGCTGTTCTTCCACGCGTCGCTAACGTCCATGGGGTCTTTGATGATGCCCGCGCGCACGTCCTCACCGAAGAGCCGCCCGAGGATGTCCTCATCGATCGGCAGCGAGGCCAACGTCAGCACCGGATAACCGATCTTCTGGAACTCTTCCATGATTTCGTGGTTGATTCCGGGGTCGTTGTGGTACGGCCGGCCCAGCATCACGATTCCGATACGATCTTCCGCTTCCAGTTTCTTCAGGATTTCGCGGCCCTGGGCGCGCAAAACCTTATTTTCAAAATCATGCTGAGCATTTAATCCCGCCTCCACGGCGCGAGCGTTCTCTTCCCAGGAAAGACCGAAAATATCCACAAACTGTTCGTACAACTGCTTGGTCAGCAGCGCCGGGTTGCCGGGATTTACGAAGGTATCGAGGAAAAGGAGATTGTTCTCCTTGAAAATATCCCCTTCCTTGGTGAAGGCGGCCTTGACGGCTTCCGGCGTGGTGGCAACCGTGGGACAGGAGCGATGCGACTGGGCAAACTTCATGTCGCTCGGCAGGTCATCAATCATGGGGCAGAAAATGATGTCGAGTGCCTTCTTCTTGTGGTGCACGTAAAGCATATTGTGCACGTGCGGGATGCCGACCTTCGAGGGGAAGCACGGGTCGATGGCCCCGCGCTTGGCGCCTTCCTTGTAAAGCTGCTCGCTGGTGTAGTCGGAGTAAATCAGGTTCTCAGGGGGAATCCCCAGAGCCTCAAAGTAGGCGCTGAAAATGGGGTTCACGGTATACATATTGAGGATGCGCGGAATACCGATCCGCAGGCTGGGGCGCTTTTTCATCAGCTCCACGCGCTTCTTTTGTTTGGCCGTCAGCGCATATTTGGGCAGCGGGTCCGCCACCACCTTCGGCGCGTAGGATTTGAAAACCGCCTTGGCGGCCACTTCCACCATGTTGGGGTTTTCCTTCTTGGCGGCGTCCAGGCCCTTCTTGATCTCGCGCATATCCGCCACGTCTTCAACCAACCCCTTTTCGCAACTGTTGCCGACGATTAGGCGCTTCACTCCGGCAGGTATGGGAATCTTCGACTTCTTCCAGGATTCATCGGAGCTCGCGATCTGAACGTCAATGAAGGTCCTCATGCACTTGTTCTTGCAGAAATAGCAGCGCGTGTTCTCGTTGCGGTGAGTAACGTAGGTGATTTTTTCGACAGCTTCGAAGCCCACAAAGCTGGTGCGATGGCCGTTTTTGTACAAGCGGCGTGCTTCGATGGCGGCGCCGATGGCGCCGGCTTCGCCGCAGTGTTCGTGCACGATGACGTTGGGCTTCTGGCCCTTGTCCTTGAAGCGCGACTCGATGAAGTCCACCTGCGATTTCACCGCCGCCAGGTTGTGCTGCGTGCCCCCTTGCAGTATGAAGGTGTTCCCCAATGATGCCAGGTTGGGAATTTGCGAAACGTACAGCCAGATGTTCTTGGGCAGCACATTGGCCAGGCCCGCCATGATTTCCTCGGGCTTCCAACCCTGGCGCTGGAAATCAACGATGTCCGATTGCATGAACACCGCACAGCCGTATCCGAACATGGGCATGGCCTTGGCGCTGAACGCGAGGTCCGCGTAGTTCATCACGTCGTGGCCAAACCCCACGCAGGTGGATTGCAAAAAGTAACCATTGCCGGCGGAACATTGGGTATTCAGCTTGAAGTCCTTTACCCGGCCGTCTTGCAGGATGATGAGCTTGATGTCCTGGCCGCCCACGTCGCAGATGACGTCCGCGTCAGGGTAGAAGTGCAGCGCCGCCTGGGTATGCGCCACGGTTTCCACCAGCGCCACGTCCGCGTTCAACACATCCTTCAGGATGTCCTTGGCGTAACCCGTCGAGCCCACGCCCAGCAGCTCCACTGTGGCGCCCTGCGATTCCACCTGCTTCTTCAGGTTGGCAAACATTTCCATGGTGTCTTCCAGGGGATTGCCCTTGGAGAGTTGGTAGCACTTCACCATAACCTCGCCCTCGTGACTTACCAGGACGGCTTTGGTGGAGGTGGAGCCGCCGTCAATGCCCATGAAAGCCTCGACGTGCTGGCCAGGTTGGAAAGTGCGGGGGACAAACTTCTTCGGCTTGTAGCGGTCCTTGAACCCGCTCAGTTCGTCTTCTGTCTTGTACAGGCCGCTGCCCCCTTTTTTCTGTTTCTCTTCCAAGCGGCCATAGTTGATGTACCATTCGAGCTTGTCGTAACCCTTGTAAATGCCAATATTTGCGTCTTCATCCAGGGCGAACCGTACACAACCGAGGGCGGCGAAATATTGCGCGTTATCAGGAACTTTAATGAGGTCTTTGGGGTCCTTGCCTTCCGGCAGCGGGAAGTTGCGCTCCTCCCAAACTTTGGGGATGTTGAACTTCCAGCAATCTTGCATGCCTTTGATGTAGGTGTTCGGGCCGCCGAGCAGCAGTACCGTGGGACGCAGCGTGTTGCCGCGCGTCAGCACTGCCAGGTTCTGCTGGATGATCGCTTCGAACAAAGAAGCCATGAGTTCGCTGGGTGGAACTCCGCTCTTCTGCAAGCCGTTGATATCCGTCTCCGCGAACACACCGCACTTCCCTGCCACGGGATGCAGTTTGAGGCCCAGGTATCCCATGTTGCAAAGCTCTTCGGCAGGAATCCGCACCTTCGCATTGATCTTATCGATGACCGCGCCCGTGCCGCCCGCGCATTTGTCGTTCATCGAGGGAATTTTCTTCTTGCGCCCGGTCTCGGGATCTTCCTTGAAGATAATAATCTTGGCGTCCTGCCCGCCCAATTCCACCACCGAACCGCACTCGGGATAAAGCTTCTCGACGGCGAGCGAGACGGCGTTCACTTCCTGAACGAACTTGGCGCCAATGTGAGTACCTATAGGTCCACCACCACTGCCCGTCACAAAAACGCGGCTTTCGCCCGCTTTGATGCCCGCTTCTTCTTCCATGCGCTTAAGGAATTCCAGGCACTTTTCCGGCTGCTTGGTGTCGTGGCGCTGGTAGTCGCTCCAAATGATCTGATCCGTCGTGGTGTCTACCACCACGGATTTCACCGTGGTCGAGCCGACATCGAGGCCGACGATCAGGTTCTTGGGATCTGCTTCGGGCATCGCTGCTCCTATTGGGGGTGAGTGGGGCCCCCGGTTCTTAGAATTCAACCTTGACTGGCGAGATTCGGAAAAGGTATCAGGTGTCAGGTGCCAGGTGTCGGGTCTCAGACCTCTCAGTTACCTTTGGTATTTGAAACCTCATATGGCGACGAAAATCAGGCTTGAGATTCCTTACTGACACCTGGCACCTGAAACCTGGCATCTTGTTCTTACTGGCACCTTGTTCTTACTGGCACCTTGTTCTTACTGGCACCTGGCACCTGATACCTGACACCTCTTTGCCCTACGCACTGGCTTTTTTCCCCATCTGCGCGAAAATAGCGTTGGCGCGGCGTTCCATTTCTTCGGGCGCAACATCCTCGACGTGAGAACCCAGCGCCCACGAGTGGCCGAAGGGGTCAACGATTTGGCCGTAGCGATCGCCCCAGAATTGGTTTGCCAGCGGCATGGTCACTTTGGCCCCGGCAGCGACAGCGCTGTTCCACAAGGCATCTACGTCCTCGACGTAGATGTTAAGCACCACCGGGCTGCCACCCAATGTCTGGGCCGCCGGCGTGCCCATGCCGGGGAATTCATCGGCGAGCATCAGTTTTGAATCGCCGATTTTCAGCGTGGAGTGCATGACTTTGCCGTCGGGCATTTTATGAACGAACAATACCTGAGCGCCAAAAGCCTTCTGGTAAAACTCAATGGCCTTGGACGCTTCTCGCACCGACAAGTGAGCCGTGATGGTGTGGTCGCCTTCTGCAACTGCTTTCACTTTTCCTGCCATGCTGGTTACCTCCTCTAAAGAACAGTTGTTAGTGGTTAGCTAGTGGTTAGAGGCGAGCAAACCGAGTGAAATTGCTAGCCACTAAACACTGGCCACTAGCCACTGATTTAGTTCACCGACACCAATTCGCGCTTCTCGGCCTTCATCCGCTCGGCGGCGTGCAGCACAAAGTTTGCCGCCACTCCCACGACGCCCTTATTGTGTCCGTACTTGTACGTGGCCTGCTGCATTTCGGGATGGTCTTGCACAAAGGCGCGAACATCCTCGAGGGTCGTGCCCGTCTCGTCGAGCACTCGCTTGATTTCGTTCTTGGCGCGAACCTTCGCTTCGCCCAAGGCCATTTGCACGCGGCTATGGGCGTTCACGTCGCCTTCGCCGGAGGTCTCAACCGGGATGAAAATCATATCCTTGTAAGTTGAAACCACGGCGGACTGCGCGCCATCCGACTGTGTGGAGGGCATGCAGCCGAAGGGCTTCAGGCTGAGGACCATATGGCAGAGGTCCTTATTCGAGTAGTAAATGTTCTTGGCGACTTCCAGGTGTCCCTCGCCGCCGCCCGCGCGCGAATTGTAGAAGGGATGGCCGAGGCGTTGCAGTTCGTACTGATTAGTCAGGTGATGTGCAATGCCGCCCAGGGCGTCAATCAAGCGGTGGTACTCGCGCTTGAAGATCATTTCCGCCGCGCTCAGCTTGGCCAGCCGTTGTTGAGTATTCAAGTGGCTTCCGAACATTTCCTTCAGATTCCACTTGGATACGTTGCGTTCAACCAAATCCAACCCGCGTTGGTCGCGGATCTGCTGCTTGGCTTGGTGAATCATGTACATGATCCAGGTGCCGATGGGCTCCACCAGGACCTGCGCGCCTTCCTTTTCGAGGAACTTGAACATATTGAAGTTGCCGTCGCCCTCGGTGGTTTGCGCCCAGAATTCGCCGGTGATCTTCACGATGGGCTTCACGCGGGTGCGGTCAATGGGGATGGCATTAAAGCGGTCACGCACGTCATTGATGGCCGCGACGTAATCGTCGCCGTAAAGCTGGTTCAGGAATTTCCCCAGATATTCCGCCGTTGCGGAAAAGTTCGTCTTGCCCAGCAGCGAAGCGAGCTTCCCTTCCAGCGTCCAGGGACGCTTGCGGCGCATGACCTCTTGCAACATGTCCATGCACTCGTCCAGGACGCGATCCGTTTCGCCGGCATTCACTTCGAAAGGACGAATCTGATAGGCCACGTCGTTAATAATGTCGCCGATGTTAAAGGCGTTCAGGATTCCCAAAAAGAAATCCAGGTTCATTTCGAGTCCGGCCTCGGCTTCCGCCTGATTGAGACCGCCCGATTGCTGGAAGAGCAGCACGCGGAAGCCGTCAAAGCCCGCATTGCGCAGTGCCAGCCGATACTCGGCCTCGTACATCCCGAAGCGGCAGGGCCCGCAGGCGCCCGCCGTGATGAAGACGTAGCGATCGATAATTTCCTGCTTGGTCAGGCCCTTCTCTTCCAGGCTCTGCACAAACTGCACGAGATTGCCGACGGTGAAATACGTCGGGTTGCATTGGCCATTATTGCCGTACTCTTTGCCAAGCTGGAAAGCCCGCTTGTCGGGCACAGGGATCGCTTCGCAGCTATAGCCCAGGCCTTCCAGCGCCCCATGGATCAGCTTTTCGTGCTTCCAGGTGAGGCCGCCGAAAAGAATGGTCGTGTGGTCGCGCTGTGATTTGGTGAAAGGGTGTTCGATGGGTTTGTGAAACTGCTGCACCGTGCGCCGCTCAAGGCCTGCCTCTTTTTCGAGGCGCCGCCGTTCGTATTCAAGCTTTTGGCGGATCAGCTCCTCTTTCGACAAAATCTGAATCAAGCCCCCGCTGCTCGGGGGCGTTTCATTGAAGGGCACAGTACTCATGCGTCACCTCTTCTGGAATTCAAAGATGGGAACTTAGGGCCGGGATACACGAACGCGTCATTTGCCTGGATGATCAACACTCCTCTGTGTAGACCACGGTTAGATGGATATCGATTCTTGTTAGTCCCTGATCCGCCTTGCAATATAATTCACCCTGAAACCCTCGGGGGTGTGGAAATCCTCGTCTGACGCCCGGCATGATGCTATTTGACGTATGGCATTGTAAATTTCATTTCAGCGAACGGCGAATTTCCCTACCCTAAGTGTTTAGAGCATGAGTCGAAGAGTAACCTCTGATTATTCAAATTGTTAGACGGCTTTAGCAGCCGTAAACGCTGAAAGTTGGGCAAATCCCGAACGCATTCTCTTCGCCAGCAATTTGACATTCGTCATTTTTGACGCGATTTCTTGACAACACAGGTCGGGCGAACAGTTGAAACTTTCTGTAGCGGTCGCCTTCCCGATCCATAACATAGGTTAGCCGGGCAGCTTGATCTTAGTTTGTCAATGCCATATAAGGAGCCGTTAATCGTTTGAACGGCGTCCAATGGCAAAAACCTAGCACTCCCATCTGGGCACGCATTTTGATTCCAGAGTTGGCCGAAGTCGAATTGGGGGACAAATGAACATGGTGAACGACAGCAAGATTGCGCTTGTGACCGGCGCGGGCAGCGGGATAGGCCGAGCGGTCAGCCTCGCCCTGCAATCTGCGGGATACTCCGTGGTCCTGGCCGGGCGCCGGGTTGCGGAACTTGAGCGGACCGCTGAATCTGCCAAGCCCTCCAACGGCACGATGCTCCCCGTGCCCACAGATGTCAGCGACCTCGATTCCGTCCGGGCGCTTTTCGCGAAGACCCAGGAAGCTTTCGGTCGGTTGGATCTGCTCTTCAATAACGCGGGCACAAACGCTCCGGCTATTCCAATGGAAGACCTCACCTACGAGCAGTGGAGCGAGGTCGTGGGTGTCAACCTCACGGGCGCATTCCTCTGTGCCCAAGAGGCGATCAAGCTCATGAAAGCGCAGCAACCGCGTGGCGGGCGCATCATCAACAACGGCTCGATATCGGCTTACGTACCTCGGCCGAACTCAGCGCCTTATACCGCGACGAAGCACGCCATCACGGGGCTCACCAAGTGCATTTCGCTCGACGGTCGCAAACACGACATCGCCTGCGGCCAGATTGACATCGGCAACGCTGTCACCGAAATGAGTGATCGTCTGGCGGGCGGAGCGCTTCAGGCAAACGGAACGACCATGGTCGAGCCTCGGATGGACGTGCGGCATGTGGCTGACGCGGTTTTGTATATGGCGAGTCTGCCCCTCGATGCCAATGTGCAGTTCATGACCGTGATGGCCACCAAGATGCCTTTTATCGGGCGCGGCTGAAGGGGATGTTTCGAAAGAACAAGATTCCACGACCTTCGAAAATCCTACTGATCCGCCACTGACCCGTCTTCGAACACGTATTCCGGGCGATTGGTGGGCTTGTAGGGGTGCTGCGCGGCGATTTTTTCGTTCAAAGTCACTCCCAAGCCGGGGCGCGAAGGCAGCTCCGCGAAACCATTCTCGATTTCAGGCCCTGGGCCATTGAAGAGTTCATCGAGCCAAGGACTATCTCTGATGTTTGACTCCTGAATGACGGCAGCGGGGGTGGTCGCATCCACGTGCAGCGATGCCATTGTACTGACGCGGCTCTGCGGATTATGGGGCGCCAGATTTACACGGTAGGTCTCCGCCAACACACCGATTTTCTTTAGTTCGAGAATGCCGCCGGCGTGGCAGACGTCCGGCTGGATGTAGTCCACTAAGTGGCGCGAGCAGAATTCCGCAAACCCATATTTCGTGAACGACCGCTCGCCGGTCGCCAGGTGCGTTTTGGTCTTCGAGCGGAGCAAGGCGAGCTCGCCCATGTCTTCCAGTTGGGTTGGCTCCTCGATCCACAACAGGTTGAGATCCTCCACCCTGGTACATAAATCGATGGCCATCGTGGTGGTGCAGCGCCCATGCGCGTCCATCGCGATGTCGAAATCGTCTCCCACGGCCTTGCGAATCTCTTGGAGTTTGCGCACGCCTTCCCGCACGGCGCGGTCGGGATCGATGACAAGATTGTTCGGCTCGATGGTCCCGGTTTTGGCGGCGGTGTATCCCGTTTCTTTCGCACGCAGGAAGGCCTCTGGGGTTGCTCCTATGTCGATATACATCCGGATGCGAGTGCGCGCCGCCCCGCCCAACAACTTGTAAATCGGAACACCCAGCGCCTGTCCCAAGATGTCCCAGAGGGCAATCTCCACCGCGCTGATCGCCGAATTCAGAACCGGACCGCCGCGCCAGCGCGGAACACGAAACATCCCTTGCCAGAGGAGTTCGATGTTGGTGGGGTCTTGGCCTACCAGGAACCGCTCGTGTTCCATGATGGCTTGCGCCACCGTCGCTTCTTTGCTCGTCACCGACCCCTCACCGAGGCCCACGAGCCCCTGGTTGGTGTAAACCTTACAGAATACCCAGTTCAAAGTGTCAACATTCACCACAAAGGTCTTGAGCCCGGTGATTTTCAAGTTCAGCAGCTTCGCGCCCGCGGCGGCATCTTGAGCCGCAGCCGGGAAAGCACCAGACGTGGCGCCCGCTGCCGCTCCGAGCGCCGTGGACATGAACCCTCGACGATTCATTGGTGTAACCTTCCTTGTCGCGGCGAAGTATACCATGTCGGGGGCGGGCGCTCCCGGGAGACCTCAGGTCCGAGGGTTTGTCGCTCCGAACAGGTGGCCCAGCGCGGCAGAGCCGCAAAAGAAAGGCAAAGGGCAAAACTGAAAAGCCGCGGGTGGCACCGCGATAGACCAGGGCACCACATGCGAATGTGTGCCTGTGGCGCGAACCCCCGTCGTTGGGGTCCGCGGTTCTTACGCAGCAAAAACCCCAATTATCAAAACAGGTTGCTGCCCTCAGATTCGGAAGCGTGAATCTAAGGAAGAACCGCAGACCACAAGAACGGCGGTCTTCGCTACGCTTACTTGCGCACGAATAATCAGGGTGATACAGTCCCGGCGGCCTTTGGGGTCTTCCGAGTTAGATTTTCGAAGGTCATTGTAAAGAAGAAGGACCAAATTACATGCCAGCAACGCATGGCCGGGAATGAGATTCGATTTATGACACATCATCAAACACGACGTGAATTCATAGGAAATCTACTCGCCGCTTGTGGTGCCGGCGCCTCCAGAGTTCTGGCAGTCGGCCAGTCCTTGCCCCGCGACAACTTTTTTCAGGCCCGCCTGAGCCACCTGTACTCTGGCGATGGCAAAGAATTGCGCCAAATACTTTTGGTGGATGCTCCCGGGGCCGATGCGGCTGCGGCCATCGATGTCCAGATCGGCAAGCGCTCTTACTCTTTCGAGGTCGCGAAACTCCGGACGATCCGTGGCCAGTACTATTTGCCGGTCGCGCCGATCGAGCAGGAGGAGATTGCGGAGTTCGCCCTGAAAGCCGGCAGCCGACGGCAAGAAACGTCCCTCTTGGTGCGGCCGGTTCGCCAATGGAAGGTCTATATGGTCCACACGTCACACACGGACCAGGGCTTCGCGGACCTTCCCTCGAAGATGCGGCCGAAGTTTGTGCAGTTTATCGACGATGCGTCGCGGATGTGCCAGGAAACGGACGACTATCCGGACGACGCGAAGTTCCGCTGGAACATCGAATGCAACTATACCTTTGAAGACTTCCGGCGAACCCGCGGGGAAGAGCGCACGCGGCAGATTGTAGATTGGATAAAGAAGGGCCGTATTTCCCTGGGCGGTTTCTACACCGAGGCGGAGACGGATTTCATGAGCCTGGAGACCCTGCACCGGTTCGTGCAGTACTCCACCAACAACCTGCCGCGGGAATTGGGGATCAGCACCGAATTCGGCATGCTGGACGACGTTCCCGGCTATACCTGGGGCCTGATCGACGTGATGGCGAAGTCGGGTTTGCGCTACCTCATCCATGGGGCCAACGGGTATCGCAGTAATGCGCCGGACGACATGCCGGTCATCTACTACATCGCCGGTCCCTCGGGTTGCGAGGTGCTGGTCTTTCACACAGTCGTTTACTACCAGGAATTTGACCGCGATATCAAACCATCTTACCTGCTGAACGAGGGAGAGGTGAAAATCGCGCCGTATTTCGACCGCTACGAGCGCAGCAACTACCCGTTCGACGCCATCCTCATGCAGGTGGCCCAGGACTTCAACCCGCCCTGGCGAGACCTGCCGGATGCGGTAAAGACCTGGAACCAGCTCTGGGCGTATCCTCACTTGCGTATGGCGACTCCGGGCGAGTTCTTCCACTACATCGATGCGCAGCCCAACAAGGACCGCATTCCCCGCCTGAGCGGTGGGGCCCCGGACTCCTGGATGGATACGCAAACGGCGGAGGCCCACGCTGCGGCGCTGGCCCGGCAGGCGGAGGATATGCTTCCCGATGTCGAGAGGCTTTCCACGCTGGCGCATCTCTGCGCCGAAGGCCCCGCCCAGCGCGAAGAATTCCTGCGCGCCTATCACGAACTGTTGTGCTGGGAGGAGCACACCTTCGGCTGGTCAGACCGGGGCAACATCTATAAGGACGAGAGCGAGGGAGGCGCCAAGCAGTTTTGGACTGAAAAAACAGCGCACGTCGCGGCGGCGCATTCATCAGCGGGCAGGATGGAGGCCGCGGCGCTGGAGACCCTTTGCCGTCACGTCTCCACCCGCGCGCCCCGCTCGGTGGTGGTTTGGAATCCGCTTTCCTTCAAGCGCAGCGACATCGTTCGCATGCCGGTGCCCGGATCGGTAAGTCCACCCTTCCGTTTGGTGGACGTGGAAACGGGCCGCGAAATCGCCAGTCAGATCGAGAGCCGGAAGGATACCCCCGACCGGGTTGCCTTCCTTGCTGTGGATGTTCCGGCCTTGGGGTACCGCACCTACGCGATCGAACCTGGGAATTCCGCGAAAGCTGCAACGCAGACCAGCGTTGGCGAGGAGGGCTTGGAGAACCAATTCTACAAGCTGGCCTTCGAGCCGAAGTATGGAGCGGTGTCGAGCCTCTTTGACAAAGAAGTGAAGCACGAATACGTCGATGCAAAGGCGGTCCACGGCTTCAACAGCGTTGTCTACCGGCTCTACAAGTGGCTCTCCGATCGCGAGGTCCAACTTCTGGCGGAATTTCCTCTGGGTGACGCGCGGATTTCCCTTGGCGCTGCCGGGCCAGTGTATTCGAGCATCAGAGTCTCCGGAAACATCGAGAATATCGCTTGGTTGGAACACGAGATCATCCTCTATTCGGACTTACGCCGGATCGATTTCCACAACCGGGTGAAAAGGAGTCCGATGTACGCGAAGGAGTCGATGTTGTACTCCTTCCCATTCGCGGTCCCCGACTCCCGGCAAAGGCAGATCGAGATGCCTCTCACCGGCGGGCACCACAATACCTATAGGATCGACGTTCCCGGCGCCATCTTGCAGCCTGATGTGGACCAGATTCCCGGTTCGGGTCGTGACAATTACGCGGTGCGCCACTTCGTGTCGATTTCACGTCCGGACTACGGAGTGCTCTGGTCGTCGGCGGACGCGCCCCTGGTACAACTGGGCGGCATTCACAGCGACAAATTTCTGCCTCGCCTGACCATGCAACATGAGGACTGGCTCTACAAGGGCTGGCTGTATTCGCTGGTCATGCAGAATCATCTGATGACTAACTCGCCGTGGGCACAGGAAGGAGACTACCTGTTTCGTTACGCGGTCTCGACGCACGGCCCGGAGTGGACATGGAATGACGCGCACCATTTTGGCTGGGGTTTCATGAGCCCGCTGCGCGCTTTGGTGGTCGAGGGCCCCCGGCAAGGGGAATGGCCGGAATCATCCCACGGCTTTGTCGAGATTGAGCCGGAAAACGTTTACCTATCAGGATTCAAGGTCGCTGAAGATGGCGACGGTGTGATCCTGCGTCTGCATGAAGGTGCGCAACTTGAAACTAGGGCCACCGTCCACCTCCTCTTCCCGGGTCGGACCCCGTCGGCAATGATCCGGTGCGATGGCCGGGAACAAAACGGTGAGGCAGCAGAATCAACGGGCGGGGCCTTCCAGATCTCGCTGAAGCCGTTCGAAACAGCGACCGTCCGAGTTCGGCTCGGCTAGGCTCATCTATGGGACGCGGCGACAGGGATGTTGCCCGTGTTCGTGGGGCACCGACATAAAAGGCGATGTAAGGCTACCCCCTGGGGTATAATAAACGTATGGGCACAGAAGTTATTCCCAAGCTGACCTTCGAGCAATTCCGCGAGCTTCCGACCGACGGCAAGCGCTATGAACTCGTACATGGAGAGGTGCATGTGACTCCATCTCCTGCCACTCGGCACCAATTCACCCTTCAGAACCTTTACGAAAGCTTGGGGCCTTACGTTCACAAGAACCACTTGGGTGAGGTCTGCCTGGCGCCCTTGGATGTGCGCCTGGGTGAAGAAACGGTCTTGCAGCCGGACCTTATTTTCATTTCCAATGCGCGCGTCGGAATCATTCAGGAGGAATGGATTGCGGGTTCCCCAGACCTTGCCGTGGAGGTGCTATCCCCTTCCACGGCCGGACACGACCGCGCCACCAAGCTGCCCATTTATGCCGAGGCACGCGTGCCCGAGGTGTGGTTCATTGACCCCAAGGCCAAGACCGTCGAGGTTTTGACCCTCCAGGGGGCGAAGTATCTGGTGGAAGCAACGTACGCAGGCCATCATCTCCTCACCTCCAACCTCTTTCCCGGCTGGCAGCTTTCCCTTGACGACCTGTTCGATTTTCGCGGACGCTTCTGAAAGCGGAATTGAGTTTCGCACTGCCCCCGACGTGTTTTCCTAGGCCGCTGTTGCAACCCTGCCGTCAATCCATATTTGCAAGTACGATGTCGGACCGAGGGTGGCACAGGCACTCCTGCCTGTGGCAAGGGCTGATGCATTCCGTGCATACGGCACAGGCAGGAGTGCCTGTGCCACCGTTAAGAAGCCAGAACAGGCCACGGATTGGACGCGGTAATAGAGATGTTGCCCGGGTTTCTGGGGCGCCCCGATGCATCGGGGTGCCACCCGTGGAATCATCTTGAGCCCCAAAGGGGCGACCTATCAGAGCCCAGGGCAACGCCCTGGGAACTAAGAAACAGGCACCCACACAAGCCCCAAAGGGGCGCGCTAACAAAAACCCACGCCATAATCGTCGTTGAAGACGAATGATTTATGTGGGATTCAACCAGACCCTAGGTCGCCCCTTCAGGGCTCAATTGAGATGACAGGGCCGTCTCCGACCCAGGCCTTCAGCCTGGGCTGCGATAGGTCGCCCCTTGGGGGCTCAAGAGCGGGCAACGCAGTGCCCGCGCTCGCTCCAGGAATGGGAGCAAGGGCGCAGGCGCCCGGAAAGCGCCGTGCGCGCCTACTTGACAGTGATGGATCGAAACCCGGAAGCGGTGGAAAAAGCTCTCAGGAATAAGTCGTGGGAGGCGAAGGGCGTCAGACTTGAGAAAAGAGTCTACGGATATTAGGGGAGCGGCATGACATCAAGGAGGGTATGTTGTAATATTGGGATTGACCGGAAGAAGGTCACTGGGAATCCTATGGAGACGCGGTCATGACTATTGAACTCAAGCCCGAGCACCAGAGAATTATTGAGGATGCCGTCCAGTCGGGTCACTACCGCAGCGTCGACGAATTTCTCGATGAGGCGTTCGCGGCGTGGAAAATAAGGGATAACCAGCCCAAATTCGACCGGGAGAAAGCCCGTGCTGCCGCCGACCGCATCCGCGAATTGCGCCAGGGCGTATCGCTCCGGGGACTCACGATTAAAGACTTGGTCAATGAAGGCCGCCGGTGAGCCGGTTTGTTCTCGATAATACGGTCAGACCAGCTACGATGCCGCTTACCTGGAACTGGCGATCCGTCACCGATTGCCCCTTGCGGCATTGGACAGTGATTTGAATCAAGCCGCCCGAGCCGCCGGAGTCGAGCGGGTGAAATTATGAATTGTTCTTCCCGTATCCTTTCGGGAAGCCCATCCATTGATTCTAAGGTCGGCCACCATTAAGAAGCCAGAACCGGCCACGGATAGGACGCAGTGACAGAGATATTGCCCGGGTTCGCGTGGCGCCCCGATGCACCAGGGCGCCACCCGCGTGGCCACCACCCTGTGGGGGAGGAATGGACTCACGTTGCCATATCGCGTATACTTACGATCACGGGTTAATCTGGAGAAGATGCCCATGAATTTGACGATAAAACTTCCCGATGAAGATGTTGCGGCCCTAAAAGCCAAGGCCACGGCGCAGGGTATCACCGCAGAGCAATACGCCCTCCAGGTTTTGGAGCAGGACCTGGCACCCGAATGGCTTCGCCAATCGTGGGCAACCGCCAAGGAAATCGGATTGGACCAGCTTTCCACCGATGAGATCGATGCGGAGATTGCGGCAGCGCGAAAAGCCAGGCGCGAAGCCAACCCGCACCCCGGCGCATGATCCGCGTTGTTATCGACACCAACATCATCGTCTCGGCACTTTTACAGCCCCTCGGACCTCCGGGCCAGGTTTTCTTGCGGGCACTCAGCGGCTCGATCCAGCTCTGCATCACGGGGGAAGTGTATGCCGAGTATGAAGAAGTCATTCGGCGGCCCCGATTCCGCCGTGACGAAAGCGTGATCATCGCCTCGCGGAAGGGGTTGACAAACCGATTTAGAGACTGTATAAAGACTTTATGAAGACTCTTAGCATTACGGACGCGAAACGGAATCTGAGCCGCTGGCTTGACGCTGCCGCCTGCGGACAGGACATTGGGATTATCCGTGGGGCCGAAATCATTGCTCTGCGCAGGGTCGAGGTGGAATCCACCGATTACGCACAACGCGAATACGCGGCGACGCCCGAGCAGATTGCGGCGTTTGCGGACTCGACTGATAAACGCTATCGCCGGCTCAAGCGGTCGGGCAAATTGGTGACCGTCACCACCGAGCAACTGAGGAACCTACTTGAGTAAGCTTCTCTCGATTGACCCCGCCGTGTTACGACGCTTACAAAGCCTGCCCAAGAACGAAAGAGCCGAGTGCCTGTTAGCGCTGTGCGAGTTGCCGGAGACCTTTGGCCGCCCGCATGTGCACCGCGGTTTGGGAATTCGTAAGTTGGGCGACAAGATTTTCGAGTGTCGCGGCAACGCTTCGTTACGCTTCATCTTTCAGGACCGGCCATCGGACCTGTTCATCTCTTTCCTGGGGAATCACGATGAGGTCAAAGCGTTGCTCCGTACCCGCAAGTATCGCTGAAACGGCCGGCTGGCGCAGGCCTCCGGAAAGCGCGGTGCGCGCCTGCCTGACGGCGATAGATAGAAACCCGAAAGCCGTGGAAAAAGCCCTCATGAACAAGTCGTGAGATGTAGCACCCCGATGCATCGTGGTGCCCAAGAGCAGATGCATTCCATGCATAGCACACAGGCAGGAGAAGCTGTGAAAAAATTGATCTTGCAAATTTTGGCACTCTGCGTTTTCAATGATTTACATTGTGGATAACAGTCCAAAAATCGATTTTTTCACAGCTTCGGAGTGCCTGTGTCACGGTTAAGAAGCCCGGACAGCCCACGGATAGGACGCGGTGACAGAGGTGTTGCCCGCGTTCGTGGGAGCGCCGATAGATCGGGGCTCCACCCGCGAGCAGGACTGCGATGAGGGTGGGCTGCTGACTAGGCGCAAGCTTGACAACATAGCGACTAAGAAGTAAGAATTCGAGCGAATGGTTAGCAAATAGCTGGGCTTTGGCCTGCGGCTACACCAATGATAGATCGGGCCGGGAGTAGCAACGATGCCGTATTTGACTCGCAAAGACAATGAAGAGCGCGGCTGGCAAGATACTGCGTTGGTTTGCCTGAGCGGGCACATGGTTAACCACTCGATGAAGAGAGACCCCGAGTGCAACACCAAGTTCTGTAAGAAATGTGGCGAGAAAGCCATTTGGCAGTGCATCCACTGCGAACACGACATCCAGGGTAACTATCACTATCCAGGTGTCGTTGCGCTAGGTCCTCAGAAGCCGCCCGGTTTCTGCCACAATTGTGGCCAGCCATATCCGTGGACCGGAAGGACACTGGAAGCAGCGAAAGAGCTGATCGGCATGGCTGATAGCCTTTCCCCAACTGAAAAGCAAGACTTTGACAGGGCCGTTTCTGATCTGATGAAGGAAGGTCCACGAACTGGGCTGGCCGCTGAGAAATTCAAGCGCTACTGCAAACAGGCTGGCAAGGCGGTCGGCGAGGGGGTTTACAAGATTGTCATAGATGTTGTCTCCGAAACTGCGAAAAAGATTTTGATACCTGGACCTTAGCATGGATGCGGGTAGCACAGGCCACGCATGGGACGCGGTGACAGAGATGCTGCGCGTGTCCGTGGGGGGCATACATGACAAGAGTCGGGCTGCCCTGCGGAGTTATGAACGCAGAACAGCAATTTGAAAGTGAACTTGAAGTCTTCCGGAAAGAATGCGAGGGAGCATCGCAGTTTTTCTACGCATACCGTGCGGTGCACGAAGCCGCGAAGCACGAAAGACGGGTGTTCCGTTCTCTTAACGAGAATCCTCTGTTCTGGAACACAGTTGTGGGTGCACTCCAGACGTCAGCTTTGATCGCGCTGGGACGTATTTTTGATCAAAATTCTCCGCACAATTTGGACAAGGTTCTACGCATTGCCAGGGACAATTCTGAAATCTTCTCAAAGGCGGCTCTCGGCCGACGTAAACAGGGCAACCAGCGAGAAGCGCCTGATTGGCTCGCTGAATACCTTCGAGACGTATATATGCCGACGACAACGGATTTCCGACGGCTCAAAAGGCATGTTAAGAAATACCGGAAAATCTACGAGAGTAATTATCGCGAGCTGCGCCACCAGGTTTACGCGCACAAGGTAGCTTCAGATCCGGCTGAAATTCAGAGGCTCTTGGCAAAAACCGACATTCGTGAAGTGGAGCGGCTGTTCGTATTCTTGCTGAAACTGTACGAGACTCTATGGCAACTATTCGTAAATGGACGGAAGCCGGTGCTTCGGCCACTGCGATACTCGGCAAAACGTCTGAGGAATTCACTTTCTTCGCCCAGTCGCGGCAGAGGCGTGCATGAAGATATTACAAGGGAGGCAGTGAAGGTGCTCAACGCCTGCGCGGCCCAACCCAGCGTTCCAGCCGGCGGCGCGAAAAGCGCGCCGCGGCTAAAGCGCAGCAGGTAGCTTAGGGGGGCGAAGCCGCAACCAAAAAGTGCTTTAAAGGGACTGGCCTTGCCCTGCCCGAGGGCGCCCCAAGGGGTACCCCTACAATTGCTTGTAAAAAAACAACAATTTACGACCTTGCAGTCCAGAGTTGTTTTCGAAACTCTACAGCTCTTCTCCGGTTGCCAAACACCCAAGCCGTGGAGTTCAAGAACAACTCGCTACACTTGCTGGAATAGCTTCTCATGAATCTCGTGCGGAAAAGGCTGGTAAAGCGGACTCTTCCGTCAGGCCGGGCTTTTCAGTCCATAAATCAGCGAGATGTGTCCTATGGCTGTGATCTGGAGCAGCCCGATTCGTTGCAGCCCACGCCATTGTCCAGCGATACGTAGTCGGCTCTAACATATCCCTGCCTTCCGTCTAGCGTTTCCACAATGTAGGAAGTATGAATCCCGAAGCCGGGACGTTTGCGGACCTCCAGATGCTCGCCACCTAATTTAGTCCAATCGCATAAGCTGATTTTCTTTATCGCTTTGACCCGCTCTCCTTCTTTCAGGTCGCGAATTTCCTTGTCGGAGTAATATGGAATAGAACCCACCGCTGGACGACTTACGTGGGCGTTGCTCTCCCGCCAGACCCGCCATTCTTGTTGTTCGGCCTGGGTGGGTGGTGAAGGAGCAAGAACAGGTTTCACTGAGCTCATGTCAAAATCCAAGGGCGGGGCAGAGGAGATAGGAGTCTCCACCTCACGAGGCCGCAATCCACTTGGAGCAGAGGAAGCAGAACGAGACTCCACTTGTCCTTGTGCCCGTCTCCATCCGAACTTTGTCCGATACCAGAAGCCCCCGGTCGCGGCAACAGTCAGAAGGACAAGGGACCCGGCAACGACGAACCATTTCCCACGCGAAGGGTATAGATTTTCGAGCACGGGCTTCATCGCAATGGTGCCGCGCACGGAAGCGGGAACACTTGTTTTGGGCACGGGCGCGACTGTGGCCAGCGGCTGATGCTTGGCGACTTCCCGCTGGAGATCTGCCCGCGCAGCAGGTTGAGAATCGGCACCGGCTGCCTGTACGAACTCCTGTGCAAATTCCAGCACCGAGCTGTAGCGCTGGCTGCGGTCTTTGGTGAGGGCCTTCATCACCACGCTTTCGAGTTGGGGCAGCGCGGGGAGGTCTGGTTTGACGGTGCGGAAGGGCGGGGGGGCTTCCTGCATGTGCATGCGCAGGTATCCGACCGGCGTATCGGAATGAAACGGCGTGCGGCCGGTGAGCATCTCGTAGACCACCACGCCTAGTGAGTAAACATCCGAGCGCGCGTCGAGTTCATCGCTCCTCATGCCGGAAGCCTGCTCGAACGACATATACGCGGGCGTGCCGAGCACCATGCCGGTCTGCGTGTGCGGGCCGGATTCGCGCAGCTTGGCAATGCCGAAATCGACGATTTTCACCACAACGGGTCGTAGGGGCGGGCCTTGTGCCCGCCCGGTGTCGGCAATGCCGATGGGGAGGGCAGGCACGAGGCCTGCCCCTACGTCCTCGGCAAATGCCAACGCGCCGTGGGCGCCCGCAAGGGGTGCCGCCGCGTCGTCCGGATACGTCAGGAAGATGTTATCGGGTTTGAGGTCACGATGAATGATGCCCAGCTTGTGCGCGGCGTTCAGTCCCCGCGCCGCTTGCTGGAGAATTTCCGCAACCGCGGGCACGGGAAGCGCCCCCCGCCGCGCGAGGGCCTGGCGGAGAGATTCGCCCTCCAGAAACTCCATGGCGATGTACGGCGTGCCGTCATCGGCTTGGCCGGATTCGTAAATGGTGACGACATTGACGTGATGAATGCGCCCCGTGGAAGCCGCTTCATTCTGAAAGCGCAGCAGGAAGTCCGGATCATCCAGCAGCCTGCGGCTCAGGACTTTGAGCGCCACCAGACGGTTGCCCACCGCGATCTGCTCGGCGAGGAAGACCGCACCCATGCCGCCCGCGCCCAATTGGCGGATAAGCCGGAAACGGCTGGAAAGACTCGCAGCGAGGTGGGCATCGATCTCAGTCACAGAGGCAAATCCTCAGCGCGGCGGTTGTAGCGGCGCTGCTCACCACCCCGCGCTTCGCGCTCCCCTCCTCGGTTGAGGAGGGGAATAAGGGGTGGTACGCCGAACTGTAGCGGCGATCTCCGATCGCCGGTTCGTTCTTGCGTAGGGGCGGCCCCTGTGGCCGCCCTTGGGCAACCACGAGGGTTGCCCCTTCGAAGCAGCGCGCCGTCGCGCGGACAGAAATCCGTGTCGTCGGGATAAGTTCTCGAGCATTGGGGGCAGGCGCGCATCGGGCTCCTTGGCAAGTCGAAGTAGCTGCCCGGTGTGGCGCATAATACTATAGCTATCAGGAGGGGTACAACCGCCCGCGCATTATGCAGGGTAGCGCAGCGCCGATCCTACCCTGCTGCGCGGGATGACATCGCGGCGGGGATTTGCGGGTCGCTCGTGTTGGCCCAGTGATCCTCGCCGTTCACCCGAAATCGGTGAATCTCGGTTCCCAGGACTTGCCGGACCAATCCCGCCGTGCCGGAAAACTCAATGACCGTGCGGCCCGCCGCTACCTTTGTCACCTCGAAGCCCTGCTTCGCGAGCCAATTGGTGATCGCCTCGAGGTCGGAATCGGCAGGGCCGAATTGCTGACCGAACTGCTCGGGGGTGAGCCATTGGTGAAACCGCGGAGAGGATTTTACCTGCTGGTCGTCGAGCAGTTACCGCAGCGCGGCTTCCTGCTCCGGCCCGCGCTGCAAGACCAGGAGCATGCGCTCCATGGGCAAGTCGTCAGGCGCCACCCGCTGGTCAAACTCCGGCCGCGCAAGGGGGTGGACGTTCCCTTGGAGAGTGACAAGGTTATTCAGGTCCACCGGTTGCGTCACACGGGCGCGCACGGCGTTGGTTTGTGCCAGTGAGGTGAGCGAGGACAAAATCAGGGAAACAGATAACAGAGCCGTAGAAGTGATTAATGATCGTGAGACCGTCATAAATCTTCTAGCAAGCAGAGCCGCCCTCAGACCGGTGACAGAGCCCTATTTGATGGAGACTTTAAAACTACATCATGCCCTTAATAAAATCTACACCGCTGCGGACAGTTTGAAAATATCTTTCTTGCGGGTGCGACCTCGTGTCCGGAGCCTATGATGAAGGAGGGGACTGCCAACAAATCGCTGCTTACCTTCAGGACGGATCGCCGTTGTTCATACTGGAGAGGAAAAGTAACCCCCTAAAAGGCTAGCATTTAAGTGCCACACCTATATACCCCATAAGTCCTATTTCAACCCTACCATCGGGCCATTGTCTGAGTTTTCTAATCGACTAAACTCGATCTGCGTGCGGACATTCCAGCGTTTGATTGAAGGGATGGCCGGCTGAGAGCAAAGAATAAATAGGGGGAGATGAGATGATCACTGAGATTTTTGGTTCACTAAAGCCACCGATCAGGATGCTGGGAGATGGATCAGCGTTCAATCCTCCCGACCGGGAGGGGGCCGGTGGCGAGGATGCCGGGATGACGCTAGTGCCGGAGGAGATTTTCCGGAGGGTGTTGATGATTGAGCGGAAAAGGAGCGAGCGCTCTCGGCAACGGTTTGTGCTCATGCTGCTGCATGCCGACATGGTTTTTGCAGGCGAGCAGAAGGAGATGGTTATTGAAGGAATCGCCGAGGCACTTTCCAACTCAGCGCGCGAGACGGATTTGCATGGCTGGTATGAGACCGGCTCGGTGGTCGGTGTGATCTGCACAGAAATCGGCAATGGAGACCTGACCAGCATCCTCAGCGCTCTGCAATCGAGGGTGAGTGAAGCTTTGCAGAACAGCCTGATGCTGGAGCAGATGAATGTGATGCGGATCTCCTTCCATGTGTATCCAGACGATCTGGACCCCAAGAAGGGCCGCCGCTCCGCGGACATCACCCTCTATCCCCATTTGCTGCCAAAAGACACGCCATCCACGCCCGCTCAGCTCGCCAAGAGAGCGATCGATGTCTTCGGAGGCCTGGTGGCGCTGAGCCTGCTAACGCGCTTTGTGTCTTCGTTACTGTCGCGATTAAGCTGACGTCGAAAGGGGCCGATCTTCTTCGAAAGAGAATGAAGACAATGAACGCGGTGAAGACAACCCGATGTACGGTTTTTGCTAAAGGAGACGCGGGCTAACCAGAGAAAATCTCTGTAATCCCGAATACGGCCATGACTGACCTTCACAACCCCTTGGTCCGGAAAGGCACCCCACGCGCCGCGCGTTTTCCCATGAACATTCCGGTGCGCTACCGCCAACCCGACTGCCCAGAGTGGCTGGAGGGCAAGACGGCGAACATCAGTGGCTCGGGATTGCTATTGCACACCCAAGCCGCCTTAGATCCCCAAATTCCGGTGGAATTAAGATTTGAGCTTCCCATTTCCGTCCTCGGAGAAGCCCGTGGGGAGGTCATCTGTAAGGGAACGGTGGTTCGAACGCAAGAGGATCCCCTGTCAGGCATACCGACAGCCCTGGCAATTGCAATTCGAAGTTATCGCATGACACGCGGAGGACAACATGTTCATTAGCGCTCTTGGAAAGGGATTGGCAGGCGAACCCGCAAGTGGAGCTCTGGACTGGCGTCAATTCAAACTTCCCCGCGCCGCGCGGCCGTGGCGATTCGTTCCGCGGCGCGAAAGGCGAGGGCCTGAATGGTCATGGTGGGCTGCCCGCGACCGGAGGTCACAAAGCTACTTCCATCGCAGAGGAAAAGGTTTGGCACGTCGTGCGTGCGGTGATCGGCATTCACCACCGAGGATTTCGGATCGTTCCCCATACGGCATGTTCCCAGCAGGTGCACGGCATGAGACTGCTCCTGGACGGGCGACGCCCAGACCTGGGTTGCAGGGGTAGCGGCCACGAGCTCCCGCGCGCGATCTTGCAGATACTTGGCGGTCTTGAGGTCATCGGGATGGTCTTTATAGGTCATGCGGAGCGCCGGCAGGCCCCAAGCGTCCTTCAAATCAGGGTCGAGGGAAAAGCAGTTGTCTTCGACGGGCAGCGAGGTCGCGTGGCCCATCACGTACATTGAGCGCGAGAAGGATTCGGCCAGCCAGTTCTTGTAACCTTTGCCCCAGCGCGGCACCTCGGGGGGCACGGAACCCAGCGCGAAACCAATCGGAGTCCGCCCAAAGCGCGCGTCCAGTCCCCCGCCTCCATAAAAGCCCAACTTGGGATCGATCTCATAGAAATCGTGCAGCACGCGGCTGACGGCGGCGCTGGTGTAGTCGTTGAGCGGCTGCTCGAAAGATGCCATCACCATGCTATGGGCATTGATCATCAGGTACTTGCCCACCAACCCGCTGGAATTCGCCAGCCCCTGGGGGAATCGCCCCGAGCTCGAGAGCAGAAGCAGGCGCGGCGTCTCGGCGCCGTTGGCGCTGACAATCACCGCGCGGGCTTTCTGGAAATGTCGCAGACCCCGGTCATCAAAATAGGCGACACCCGTGGCGCGGCCATGGCGATTGGTCTTCACCCGGAAAGCGTAACTCTGCGTCCGGATTTCGCAGCGGCCGGTTTGTTGCGCCAGCGGAATGACGCTCGCCAGCGTGCTGGACTTCGCTCCCACCTCGCAGCCAAAACCCATGCAGCGTCCGCAATGGACGCACCCCGCCCGGCCCCGGTAAGGTTGGGAAAGAATCGCCATCGGGGAAGGGAAGGGATGCCAGCCGAGTTTCCAGGCGGCACGCTCAAAAATGACTCCCGAGGATTTTACCGGCATCGGCGGCAGAGGATAAGGCTTGGACCGGGGTGGATCAAAAGGGCTCGCGCCGGCCAGCCCCGAAACGCCGATCTCCCATTCCACCTTGGTGTAATACGGTTCCAGATCCGCGTAAGTAATGGGCCAGTCGGCGAACCCGGTGCCCGCCACCGGCCCGCGGCGGCTGCGCTCGATAAAATCAATTTCGTGGAACCGCCAGAAGTTGCCTGTAAAATGTACGGTGCCTCCGCCCACGCAACGCCCGTAAACCGCCGAGAGCTGCTTATAGGCCTTGTCCTGAGGGGTCTTTCGAAAGGTCTGGGGCTGCTGCTGGGAATTGTTCGTCAGGGCGTGGTCCTCCATCTGGGCAAGTTCATCGTGCCCGAAATCGCTGGGAGGAATCCACCGCCCTTGCTCCAACACCACCACCTTGAAGCCCGCCGTAGAAAGTTCTTTGGCCAGCACTCCGCCCGCCGCGCCTGAGCCAACGATGACGAAGTCAACTTTCTCCGACGGTTTGTAGGTGACTTGGGGATTCATTGTCTGCATTCGCGCCCTGAAAGGGCGCCCTAACACAGCCCTGGGCAACGCCCAGGGTCACGAAGTCAACCTTTGGCGATCAGCAGCCCTGAATGGGCGTGATAAAAACGACCCCTGGTTATTGCGCGATAATGGCTATGAATGCCATTTCGCCCCTTCAGGGCTTTCTGCCAAAATGGGGGCGGGTCTCCCGAGGCCGGTGGCCTGGGCTTTGCTAGTCCGCCCCTTCGGGGCTTCAGTGCTTCCCTCCTCAATGGTCCACGCGGGAAGAATTGCATTGAATTTGCAATGCCCACAAGTTCGCCTTACTTTTCCTTGGGCGGCTGCCAGCCGGGGTAGTCGCGGTCGTAATAGCCAAAGGGCGGAGCAAACGCCGGGCTGTCATCGAACCCAATGAGTTTCCACCCCACTTTGCCGCGATTGCCGCCGCGCGCGGGGTCGGCGAGAAAACCCATGACAGTGTGCGTGAGGATCAGCTCGAAAATCGGCTGATCCTCCAGCGCTTTCAGCACCGCGTCCTGCTGCTCGGGAGTGGCCTGGGAGAACTTCGGCGCGTCGGGGAACATCTCCCGCGTCTTGGCCTGCAAGACCGGCAGTCCCTTTTCGTAGTCAGCGCGGTCGTCGGCGGCAAAAGTGGCTAGGGCGCGGTCAATGAAGTAAATCACCCCGGCTTCGTGCGCTCCCGGAGTGTCATCACTGGGAATAATGCGGCTGGCCGCCGCCTCGATTTCGGCGGCCTGTTCGGCGCTCAGCACTTCCAGCTTAGCCGGAGGGTCGGCTTGGCGCATGTGCGCGGCGTGCTGCGCTGCCGCCACGATGGCGGGCCATTGAAGAGAGACCCACGCCGCGCCGGCGCCTCGCAAACCAGTAAACAAGAATCTTCGCCGATTAAGGTCGTTGCCTGAATTCAAGTTCATAACTCGCCCTGTTTCTGCCCGGTTCGATCAGTTTACCCGGAGAGCGGCAGCCAAGGCGAGTGGTTTCTCTTTAGGGCCGCGTGCGAAGCCGCGTCTCATGTTAAAGTTTATTGAGCCATGCTGGGGGAACGCGAACGGATTGAAATCGCGCGCTTGTGGGAGCGAAAGCTCCGGCAGGATGCCCTTGGTCTTCCCCAGGCGGAGCGTCATCGCAATTTGGAGCCGGCCAGCGCGGAATTTATTTGCGCTTTGGCGGCGGGCATCGGCGCAAAGCGGACCCTCGAGATTGGCGGTTCGAGCGGCCTCTCCACGATTGCTCTGGCTGCCGCCGCGCGCCAAGTTTCGGGGAAGGTCACTTCCCTGGAAAAGGACCCGGATCGCCAGGCCGAGGCGCGGGCGACGCTCTCCCGTCTTGATCTCGCCCCCTACGTGGAGTTCATCCTGGGAGACGCTGGGTCAGTGCTTGAGGGCTTGGGCGAATTTGATTTCGTATTGATCGATTGCGAAAAAGGGGACTACATCCGCTTCTTTGAAATGCTGAATGTTCCGGCCGGAGGCATGGTGGTTGCGGATAACGTGATCTCCCACTCGATCACGAGCTACATCGCCCACGTCCGTTCGCGGCCGGAGGTGGAATCAATAACGCTGCCCATCGCCAAAGGATTGGAAGTCACCCGGTTTAGGGTACCGAGCCGCAAGTGATCCCACAGAAACGGAAGAGCACTTAGCGCCCAAGCGCAGATTTTCGCTTCCCAGAAACTCTGCGGCTTTTTGCTGTTCGCGAACCACGGTTATCATTAAAAACTTAACTCGCTGTTATATTAAAGAGTATAGCATTAGAGATAATGTTTTTAACTCTTGACAAAACCGAACTAATATTATATTGTAGTCGCGTAATCAATTAAAAGAGGTGGATAAAATGACAATAATGAATCGCTGGGACCCTTCCCGTGGGGCTATGACTCTGCAGGAACAGCTCAGCCGCGTGTTTGGCGATGTGCCGGAGCGTACGGGCGAGGAATCGAACCTGACCGCCTGGGCGCCGGCCGTTGACATTTACGAGACCGAGAATGAGCTCGTTATCAAGGCGGACCTGCCGGAAGTGAATCCGCAGGACCTGGACATCCGCGTCGCGAACAACATCCTCACGATTCGCGGCGAACGCAAGTTTGAGAAGAAGCTGAACGAGGAAAACTACCTGCGCATCGAACGTGCCTATGGTACGTTCACCCGGAGCTTCTCGCTGGCGAACTCCGTGAAATCGGACGAGATCAAGGCCGATTATCACAATGGCGCGTTGACGCTGCACATCCCCAAGGCCGAGGAAACGAAGCCGAAGCAAATCAAAGTAAACGTGGTAACGCCGGCAATCGCGGCAAAGGCGAGGGCGGCCTGAGGCAAGCCCGATCGAAGACGAAGTAGCATGGGGGGCTGGCGAATGCGCTAGCCCCTGTTCTTCCGAAGCCGTCGTTTTTGAACCAGCAGGATTTGAGGGTAGCGGAGACGGATCTTTCGGCCAAATGGACTCATCGGTTGTGCTCCGCAATAATTCCGATCCGTCAAGCGTGTAAGCATTCAGATAGTGTCTGAAATCTGCGTTGACCGGAAATAGCGCGCGATTGCTTTCGGCTCAGCCAGCCCTGCCAGGCTGGCCTTTTCGCTTTATGGATCGCCTATACTAGCCCCACGGTGCTGGTTACGAAGGGAGGCCGCTTGCTACCTGAGCGCGCAACAATCGCCTCAATGATCGATTTCAAGGCGATCATACGACATCTGTGGGCCAATGCCATTAAAGACATGATGGGGGACCATGCTCACTATGACGTGAAAGCACTTGATGCGCTGAACAGAGAAGACGATCCAAATAGGCGAGACACTATTCGCGATTGGCTTCAGGCGTACCGCGTCTTCAGGGTTCGTGGGATCGCAACTCAGAGAGACAAAATAGCGGACGCCGTGCTAAGGTGGGCGGATTCAAGAGAGCGCGAAAGGGACCTGGATGGTCCAGACGCGCTGTATGCGGCGCACAAAGAGAAGTCCGTGTGCGACGCCTACATCCACGGCTCCCAGAACAGCCGGCGAGAGTTCACGTCTCTGACTTCAAAGGCACTCTGGCTGTGCTACCCAGACAAAATTCCCATATTCGATAGCTACGCGCAGCGCGCACTGTGGGTCTTGGCCAAACTTGAGATCGGCATCGCCGCCCCGCCGAGCGGGGCCGACTATTATCAGTTCGTCTCTGTATGGACGCAATTTTACGAGAGGTATCTTGACACGATCAGCGGTCTGGACACAAACGGCTATCCGTATCGAGTGAGGGTCTTCGACAGAATCCTTTGGATGATCGGCAAGGATCAATACACGTTTCCGACCACGTGAGCGCTATGGCGCTCAACGCACATTTCCGACACTACCAGCATTCATGACTCCTGCCTCCCAACCCCTGGCACGCTCCGCTCACAGGACTCTGCCACGTCAAGCCGACCTGTAAACCTATAACCTTGTTGACACTTAAACTCCGCGTAGGCCCGGCGATTCAGCCGGAGGTTGCTCCTGTATGAGAGAGCGCCTAGCATGGCGAACAGCGGCGCGCGGCGTCGCCATAAGTTGCTCCACACCCTGCACAGAATGCGCGGAATGGAATAGAACTCCCGATCGCAGGAGAGCATTTCTTCGATGACGCTGTCCAGGGAGAAATGCTTACACCGCGCCACCGGGAAGGTCAGCGTGTAGTATTTCCAGTCCTCCGGGAACGTATCAAGAGTGATGCGGCCTTCGGATTTCATCTGGTCCCACAGGCGCGTGCCGGGCAAGGGAGTGAGAAACATCGCGTTGAGATTATCCACGCCGTACTGTCTGGCGGCTGCGGCTGTGCGCTTGCCGATGCCCGGCTGGTCGTTGTCCAGACCGATGATAAAGGAACCCACCACCAGAATGTGGTGCCGCTGTATTCGCCGCAAGGAAGCGCGGAAGTCCCGGCCCTTCAAAAGGTTGAATTTCTTGCCGAGCTCCAAAAGCCCTTCCGGCGTGGGGGATTCAAAACCGATGAAAACACCTCGGCAACCGGCCTTGGCAGCCAACGCCAGGAGTTCTTCGTCATCGCCGAAGTTGATGGTGGCCTGGGCAACCCACTCTTTTCGCAGGTTCGCCTGGGCCAAGGCGCGGAACAGGTCCTTGGCGCGGGCAATGTGTTCCGGGCGTGTGCCGATAAGGTTGTCGTCCACCACCAGAACGCGTTTCTCACGGATCAACTGGAACTCGCGCACGACATCGGGAATGGGGCGCAGCCGGTAGTGGGCCCCGTTGAACGCCGTCACGCTGCAGAAGGTGCAGTTCATGGGACAGCCGCGCGTGGTCTGAATGGCTCCCATGGCATAATCCCCGGTCAGCAGATCGTGCCGGGCGGGTGGAACGCTGTCGATCTCGGCAAACCCTCCGTCATAATGGCGCTTCAGGCACCCCTGCTGACTGTCCTCCAGGACTTGCGGCCAGACGCGTTCGGCCTCCCTGGTAACGACCGAGTCCACACGCTGCATGGCCTCGTCCAGGCACATGGTGGCATGAATGCCACCCATGACGACGGGCACGGCCAAGCGCCGGAAGTGAGCGGCCACCTCATAGCCACGGTTCGCCTGTGAGGTGAAGGCGGTAATGCCCACCAAGTCCGGCCGCGGCATGGCCGGATAGTCGGGCACCCCGAGGTTCTCGTCCACGATGGTGATTTCCCACTCCGGTGGGGTCAGTCCCGCGAGGACCATAAGGCTGAGCGGTTTCCACACCCGGAAACGATTCCAGCGGCTCTCCTTGATTCTGACGATGCTGACCAGCGGGTTGGAGGGGTTAATCAGACAAAGGCGCATGGCGTCCGTTCACCCACATGTCATGCAGGATTTCCGTTTTCAAATTCCGGGCGATAGAAGTATACACCGCACTGCCTCGTTCTACAGCGTTTCGACAGGTAGCCTGTCGACAGGTAGTCACGCTCAGCGGTTTGCTGACCGGGGGATTCTCTCATGCCCGATACCGTTACGGCCACCGTACGTCGTCAACCGCAATTGGGGACGCCGCTATCGTCGCCTTCTCCCCAGCAAAACGGCGGTAATTCGAACGCTGCCCATCTTTCGGCGGCTTCGCCGATCCCTTGCGCACGGGCTGTCCGTCTTTCAGTTCGTCATGGAAGGGAAAACCCACGGGCACGAGTGGTCGCCGTGGCGACACCTTGGCTACCCGCAAACCGGTCGTCAGCACTTTTTTAGACGGATTAACAAATTATTATATATTGACAATTTTTATGATGTAAGCTATATTATATTGTCATCAACGAAAACTCACTGAAAGGATGTGCCACTCATGGTACGCCAAGCAACGACGCGACAACGGACTCCTCTTCCTGCAACTCAGAAGGTCAAGCTGAAGCAGACGACCATCACGGAGAACGACTTGAGGCTCCGTGCCTATGAAATCTACCTCAAACGCGGCCCCAACTCAGGCAACGAGATCGGGGACTGGCTTCAAGCAGAGCGCGAGCTCAAGGCAAATTAACCGGAGGTCAGCGTGCTTTGAAGGTGGGTGTCCACGGTCAGTGCAGTCCTGACCGTGGGAGTTTCCAATGCCCGATACCGTTACGGCGGGCTGGCCCAGAGGGTCGCTTCTTAGGGTCTGCGCGGGCAAGGAGCATTACTTTCTTGACGTGATTTGCCTGAGAACTTTTTTGACGTACTCCGGAATCGGTTGGCGCCCCGCGCTAGCCTGTTCCTGTAGTTCATCGTAAACCGCGACTTCATCTCCCATCCATACGAGATCGAGCCTTCGTGAATCCTGCATGGCGACGTGCTCATAAGCTTCCGGAGACGCCCAATAACACCCTGCGCATACTTCGGGAGACTTTTTGTTTGTCCAATTATCGCAGTGTTCGCAGGACCAAGATTTTGCTCTATTGCACGACCCGCAAAGAAGCATGTATGAACCCGAGTCGCGTTCGTCGAATTTCACATCCCCGACGACCTCATACGGGATTCTATGGTCGATTTGAAGGTACCGTTCCTCAAATTGGCTCAAGCAGATGTGGCAGCGGCATCCACTGGAATGCGCTAGCTCGTCTTTGAATTCTTTCGGAAAGGCGCGCCGACCGCCAAGGAAGCCGCGGCGGATTTTTGACAGGTCAGCGAATCGATAGGCCGCGATGCTCCTTTCGTCCTTTCCTTTTACCCGGAACGTTTCGAGTGGGATGCCTTGGTCCCTCACGTCCTTAGCCGCTCTAGTACTTGCTTGGATTAATTCGCGTATTTTTAAGTCGTTGAAATCAAAGCGCAACCTGTACCCAGTTACGTACGCTAATTAAATCAAGCAAGTACTAGGCGGGTGGTTGTAACCGTATTTGTCCCTCAGGTCCTGTGTTGTCACGAACCCGTGCTTGAGGATGTGTTCAATGACGGTTTTGGGTCGCTTGCCGGTTACAGCGCTGAGACGTTCAAGGAATGCTTTGGGAAGTTTCTGCTCGGCCATTCTGGGCGAAGAGACTAACTTGTTTTGACGCAATGGTCAAATGCCTTTTGTTGATTATCCCAATGCGTTCAATTAACGCGGGCGAAAGGTAGAGCGATTCGTAGGTGATGTGATCTCGACCAAGTAGGGTAGCTTGTGACGATCTTCCAGCGTCGATTTCGATATGCACGAGACCGAGGTCGTATGGCATCGGCCTCCCGTAAGACTTCCCTCCAGTTTTGCCGTCGTAACTCAGAATGAAAGAAATGTGCCGATCATTAAGGGCGCGAAGGCTCGCGGTGAATGCATCGAAGTCAAGGAGACTGATGTAACGCGGATCCCGGTTCATGCATACGCCCTGGTAGGGTGGGTCCATATAGACAACATCGCGGGGTTGCGCAGACTCAATCGTCTGCTGGTAGTCTCCTACAGTGATTGCGGTCTTTCCCTTGAGTAGCCGCGATGCGGTTAGAATGTGCCCGCGCATTGTGTCTGGATTCATACCCAGGCGCCTATTGTCAGGACTCTGATTGAACTCGCCTTCGGAGTTGTAGCGAACAGACGCCTTGACGCAACGCGCCAAAAGGTAAAGTAGGTAGTGGGGCTTGTGGGTTTCATTAAACTTGGTGCGCACGACATCGTAATATTTCCGTTCTCTGCCAAGCTGCGCCCTCCACAATCCTTCATACTCCGATGCGATCGTTTCAGGGGATTCGATGACGATCTCCCAAAGGCGCATTAGCGGTTCGTTGATGTCATTCAACACGATGTGATTGGCCCGACCCTTCAGAGCAGCGGCCATTGAGACTCCGGCTGCCCCAGCAAAGGGTTCCAGCAGTCTTACGGGATTTTTTGGAAAGTAGGACAAGATGGCGGGAGCCAAGAGCCGCTTGCTTCCCTGGTACGGAATTGGGTGCGGAGCTCTCATCACGCATATACTATCGGCATCTTCCCAAGCCAGCAATAGAGAATTTCGGTAGTGTCTTAAATGTGCGTTGAAGGCTCAGAAATAAACCTTGCTTCCCCCTGCGTCCGGTCTAAACTTAGAAGCATGAAAAACGAATCAAACGGCGACAGTATTGAAGCCCTAAAGAACATGCTCTCGGAAGTGGACTTGATTCTGTCCACAACGGAGCCCTTGCCTCAGAATCGCACGCCACGATGCCGGGAACTTCTAGGCGCTGCACTGGCGCTCGCAGATGACCTCCTAGCGCATGGTAATGAATCCTCTGCCGCTGCTCTTGGGAGCAAAGGTGGAAGCACTACAGCGCGACGCCACGGCTCGGAACACTATCGCCAGATGGCCGCCGCACGCAAGACCCACGGTGGCGGAAGACCCCGCAAGGAAGCAAATAAACCGTCCTGATTTCTGCTAAAATCTTATGGCCGCCTAGCCCGGCCAGGCGACAAACGGGAACCCTACCCGCTGGCGGCTACTTCCCTCTAGGGCATCGCAAAGGGAGCGATGGCCTTTTCTGATTTCTGGCGAGACATTGCCATCCAATTTCGAACCATACCAGAAGCTTTTACCCTTAGCGCTGCATGGGCTAATTTTGACAATGTTGGGCCGGGAAAATGGGGTCTACAGGGCAGTAAGGCCGCCAAGTATAGCTTTGAAGCTCTAGCGACAAGGGCAGGAAAAGAGATAGCGGATGCAAGCGCTTCTGATTTACTCACAGCGTGGCTCGACAAGTTAAGGGAAGGACATTTCGAGTTTAGTGAAATGGGATTTACTATTACGCAAGATCGTGAGGGGAATGAAACAAGTAGACGGTGCCACTATGGACGCATTGAGTTCGTTTGTGACGCTTCCGCTAATTTTTGCAAGAAACTTGAAGCCGACGCATTGCGAGCTGAATTTGACGCGCAAAAACAAACTCGTAAGATAACGGTGGTTTATGCCCATAAGGAGTTTAAAGATTCTGAACAAATTGGTGAAGTGGAAGACCAATCCGAAATTGTAGAATCCGAGACAGAATCGCTGGGGGCGCAGCTTACCCGTCTACGCGACGAATGCCGACTCACAATTGACGAATTGGCTGTCTCCGTAAAAATTGACCGTACTAACGTCTATCGCCATCTGGCTGATAAGTCAATTCCGCATCCAAGGAAGATCGGAGCATACGAAAGAGTCTTCTCTAAAATATTGAAACGGAAAATAGTTATCAAAAAAACGCCACGGAAACGCCACTAAAACGCAAATCCCCGCAGTTGCGATGCACTTAAGTTACATCTGATAATCTCCCCGTAAAATGAAACGACCCGCGAATACGTTTCTAAGGCGCGATTCGCGGGCCGCTGAATCTTGGCAAGTCCAGAAAGGAGATGCCCGACGTGTTTCTTATACACTGTCGAAGCCCACCAGTCAAGTAGAATGTTTTCAACGCATATTGACTACAGGCGAGTTGTTTCGGCAATTCGCCTGTAAGTCAATCAAAACACTATAAATATAGTTGGTATTTCAATGCATTTTTCTCTTGACAAACAACTATCGCTAGTTGTATTATATTCCCATGATGAGCCAAACAAAAGACGCCCCGACAATGACTTGCGAAAATTGCAGTATCGAGTGTCAACGCTTCGGAAAACACCGGAATGGCCTTCGGCGCTTCCGCTGCCCCAAGTGCAAGCGGACCTTCACAGAAGCCCACACCCGCACACTGGATTCACTGTACATCCCTTGGGAAAAGGCTCTGCTTGCCATGCAACTCCTGCTTGAAGGAAACTCCATCCGCTCGACTGAGAGAATCAGCGGATTGAATCGCAACACGATTATGCGCGTTCTGGTGCTGGCTGGCGAGCGATGCGAGAAGGTGTCCGACCAGATGATTTGCAACGTCCCGGTAAGCGAAATTCAGGCCGATGAAATCTGGTCATTCATCGGGAAAAAAGAAAAGGCAGTCAAGGCCGATGATGACCCCACCTTTGGGGACGCTTACACGTTTGTAGGAATCGAGCGCAAGAGCAAGCTGGTCTTGGCTTGGCACCTTGGACGGCGCACAACCCGCGACACCGAGGCTTTCACCGAGAAACTAAACGAAGCCACATCGGGAAAATTCCAGATCACCACCGATGGATTCAAGGCGTATATTGATGCCGTTCACATGAGCCTTGGAACTCGCGTTGACTTCGCGCAACTCATCAAAGTATACGCGGCCTCACCGGAAGGCGAACACCGCTACTCCCCTTCGGAGGTAGTTTCAACGGAGGTAGTACCAGTCATCGGACGCCCCGACCCCAACAAGATTTGCACGTCGCATGTCGAGAGACAAAATCTTTCGATGAGAATGCAGATTCGCCGATTCACCCGGCTGACGAACGCTTTCAGCAAGAAGTGGGAGAATCACTATGCGGCGCTCTCCCTGTACTTCGCCTATTACAACTTCGTGAGAATCCACTCCGCCATCCGCGTTACGCCCGCGATGGAAGCTGGCCTCACTGATCACGTCTGGACGTTGAAGGAATTACTCGGTAAAGTGAATGCCTAATTTACATGTACAAGGAGGATACCCTAATGGCCGAGAGAGAAATGAATCGAAAGATTACGGCAAAGATCAAAGACCTCCTTACTGACATCGTGCGAAAAGCAGAAAAAATCAACGACAAAGAGATTTGCGATAAGGCCGATAAATGCATGGCCCTTCTTGACCATCTGAGATGATGATTGGAGTTAAAAGACTACCTCAGCTTTGGACGGCCTTTTTTCCTTGGAAAGATTCTGTTAACCATTAATTCCCAATCAGTTTCCTGTAACCAACGATACGCGGATTCTGCTTTTGATGTTAGCCAACGCCATGTGGATTTTGCGATTGCCGCCAGAACCACAAGCATAGCCGCAATCAAAATCCTGCTGCCCCTTAGAAGCTCAGGACCCTCCTTTATAAGCCATTCCCCCAGCCTGTAAACCAGATAGGCGATAATTTTCGAGATTTCCGAGTGTGATTTTAGGTCGATGTTCACAGACTGCAAATCGTACCACTTGGGAAGGTTCATTGCTATTCCCTTTTATGAATTTAGTGGTAGGATTAGGCCGAAGATGGAAAATGCCCGACCTGCCATCGGGCTTTTCCAACAATTCGGGGACACTCATTCGGGGACACTCGAATTATAGCAGAGATTTGGTGTGTCCGAATGGTTTTCTTTACTGGTGACATTGGCCCCCTTGAGCATTGGCCGCCATACAACGGAGCGCCATATAAATCAATGCCGACAGCGATTGTGCGTATTTGCACGACCGAAGGTATTGTTATCGCAGCAGACGGGTTCGAAGCATCCTTCCTGCGAGTCGAAAATCAACACCTCCAAAAAATCTATCCAATTCACAATCTTCCTTTGGCCTACGCAATCTTTGGTTCGACCGGAATGCGCATCTATCCCGATAAGCCCATAATTAACTTGATCGAGGAAGCGAAGAAATCAGTGGATGCTCTAGAGGGCTGTTCCTTTGACGACCTTTCCCTTTACGCGGAACATTTTTCCTGCCCGATTCAGGAAGCATTGAGGATGAAAATGGAGGATGGGAGCATCACATGCTATCCAAGTTTGCCAGAAAAGAATGAACCGGGACACACGATTCTGCATATATTCTTTTTCGGATACTACCGTGGCATCGCTTCAACGATAGACCTTAGATTCTTCCACCGCGAGCATGTGCTGGCCAAGCCTTCTATTACCTCAATCGACATGGACATCGGACCGCCTCCATGGATTCGGGGCTCCTCAATTATTGCGGAATTGCTATTTGATTCCGATGATGAAAGATTCTCCGCTTACAGGATAGCATTTCCAGAAAAACCTTCTGATTTGACGATTAATAAGGCAGCGGAAATAGCAGCGAATTACATCATGGCGTGTTCAAGCGCGGTTGCCAGAGATGCAGACCCTAATCTTACCATGCACATCGGGGGACACATTCATATTGCCAAGATAACACCTTCAGGCGGCTTTGAATGGATTATCCCGCCCCGTTGAAACGCCCCAACAGCCATCAACGCACATTTAAGACACTACCAGAATTTCGAGCTATAAGACCCCACTACCCCGCGCTGCGATTACTCGACAAGCCACTGGCCCCCTCCTAAATCAGGAGGGGAATGAGCGAGCGCCGCCACGATTTCGGACAATTAGACTCCCTCCGTTAAAGATCTTTTCATACCATGGGAAATCTCCAAAAGATTACAGTAGGCTATGGACGACAGCGTGCAGGAGAATGGTACGGAGAACTGTCTTGGGTGGAATGGCGCAGTAGGGCTAGGTGTCAGGGCAAGTGGCTAGTACTTGCTTGATTTAATTAGCGTCCGTAACTGGTTGTAGATCGCCCTTTGATTTCAACGACTTAAAAATGCGCGAATTAATCCAAGCAAGTACTAGTGGTTAGTGGGTAGTCACTGGCGGCTGCCCCTTGGGGGTTCCCCCTGCAGGAGGCAGAACGCAGTAGGGAGTAGGCAGTAGGCTGGCGGATGACTGGCCACTGACCACTATCCACTAACCACTGTTCAACGGCGGCTCGCCATGATGTGTCAGAAAGGAAAGTGGTTAGCTGTTTAGAGTAAAAATGTCTGAAGTCTTTAAGTCATTCAAACAAATACAGTCAGCTAGAAATGCGGGAGCCGGGCGAGAAAAAGGGGCGCGGCTTGCCAAGATGTATAAGAAATAAAAGGGGTTAGCAGCAGAATGAGAAAACTTTACAAAAATCTATGTCATTGAAACTAAGATATTTATCGGAATCTACGGTGGAAAGGGTCATGGAAAAAAACCGGGCAAAAAAATGGGTTCGATCTGGGTTAACTTATTGAAAAAGAATATAGAAAAAATGTCTACTTTTTGGCTTGCCAAGATGTCATTGAAAAAAAACGAGTTATAGTCTTCTGCCAAGATGTTGCTGAAAAGAAAGGAACTTATTGAAAATCAAGATAGAGCGGTGTAGGTTATTGTTCGGCCGAAAGGTGAATGCGCCACGACCGGAACAAGGCCCCAAGCTATGAGCATCGATCGCCCCAAGCTTGCTGCTGTCGTCACCACCTATTTCAAATACTCGCACGCCCAGCACATCGTGGACCGCTTCCTATACGGCTATGGATGGATGGGTACGCACCATTGGCCGGCGATGGACCTGGTCTCGCTTTATGTGGATCAAGTGGGGGAAGGTGATCTCAGCCGCAGCCGCGCCGAACAATTTCCGTCGATGCGGATTTATCCCACCATTGCCGAGGCGCTGACGCTGGGAGGCAGCAAACTGGCGGTGGATGGCGTGGTGGTGGTCGGCGAGCACGGCACTTACCCGCGCAACGAGAAGGGGCAGACCCAATACCCCCGCTGGGAATTCTTCCACCAGATCGTCCAGGTGTTCAAAGATAGCGAACGGTCAGTCCCGATGTTCAATGACAAACATCTGTCGTGGAACTGGGAGTGGGCGAAGCGGATGTGCGACACCTCACGCGAAATGGGTTTCGCCTACATGGCCGGATCAAGCCTGCCGGTGACGTGGCGGATTCCCTCGGTGGAAATGCCGCTCGGGACGCGCGTCCGCGAAGCGCTGTGCGTGGGCTACGGGGGCGTGGATAGCTACGATTTCCACGGTCTGGAAACCATCCAATGCATGGTGGAGCGGCGGCTGGGTGGCGAAACGGGAGTGAAATGGCTCCAGGCTTATCGCGGCGAAAAGTTTTGGGATGCCTTGGGCGCGGGAGTGTGGTCGCGCCGCCTCATGGAAGCCGCTTTGTGCCGCAGCCACACCCTCACTCCCGCGCGCGAGGGTTTCAACGACATCCTTCCGACCGATGACGATTTGCGCCGCTTGGTGAAGGATCCCATTGCTTACCACTACCAGCACGTCGACGGCCTGGTCTGCACCATGATTCTATTGAACGGGCTGGTGAAGGACTTCAATTTCGCCGCGGACGTGGAGCACCATCGCTCGAGTTCAGATGTCTACACGCCGTTGGTAAAGGACTTCAACTTCGCCGCGGACATTAAGGGCCGGCCCGAACCCTTCTCGACGCAAATGTATCTGCCCATGCCTGACGGGCGCACGACTCTGGCCGACTTCTTTAGCCCGCTGGTGAACAACATGGAAAAGATGTTTCTGACTGGCAAGCCCACCTATCCCGTCGAGCGCACATTGCTCACGACGGGGCTGGTGGCCGCGGGGGTTGAGAGTTTGTATCGCCAGCAGGCGCGCTACGAGACGCCGCACTTGGCGATCACCTATCAGCCGACTCGCGAATCGACGTTTGAGAGGGCTTAACCGATGCTGACTCGAAGGGAATTCCTTCAGACCGGGGCCGCGGCCGCCGGACTTCTACTGAGAGGCGCGGACGCCCCGCCCAAGCTCCTGGCTATCATCGCGACCATTTACAGGTACCTCTCACACGCCCAGCACATTGGGGATCGCTTTCTCGTCGGCTATCCCTACGCGGGCGCGTGGCACAAACCCGCCATCAAGGTCGTTTCGCTTTACGTCGACCAGAAACCTGATGGCGACCTAAGCAGCGAGCGAGCCCGCGAATTTGGCTTCCAGGTTTATCCCACCATCGCCGAAGCTATGTGCTGCGGGGGCAAGGAGCTGGCGGTCGACGCCGTCCTGATTGTTGGCGAGCATGGCAGCTATCCTCGCAACGAAAAAGGCCAGATCCTTTATCCCCGCTATGAGTTTTTCCAGCAGTGCGCGGAGGTGTTCAGGCGCAGCGGCCGGTCTGTGCCGGTCTACAATGACAAGCATCTTTCCTACAGCTTTGCGAAAGCGCAAGACATGGTCGAGACCTCGCGCCGCCTGCGCTTCCCCATGCTCGGCGGTTCATCCCTCCCCGTCACTTTTCGTTTGCCCCCGCTCGATCTTCCCCTCGGATGCGAGATCGAGGACGCGTTGATGGTCGGCGAGGGCGGGTCCGATCCGATGGATTTTCACGCGCTCGAGGGCTTGCAATGCATGGTGGAAAGACGCGGGCGCGGTGAGACAGGTGTTAAGGCTGTGCAACTGATCGAGGGCGACGCGGTGTGGAAGGCGGGTGAGGAAGGCCGCTGGTCGAAGGATTTGCTCATCTCCGCGCTCTCGCGCAGCGACACGCCTTTGGGCACGGGCGAAACGGAGAGCCGGCCGGAGGACTTGGTGTCGTCGGGCCAGTTGCCGAAACTGGTAGCCAATCCAGCCGCTTATTTCATCGAGTACCGCGACGGCCTGAAAGCTACCCTGCTGATGCTCAACGGCGCCCTGAAGGATTACAACTTTGCCGCCCGGGTGAAAGGGATGTCAGCCATCCAGGCGACGCAGTTCCTCCTCACTCCCAACCCGAACGTGACCTATTCGGCGTGCCTGGTGCATGGAATCGACCAGATGTTTCAAACCCGCGTGGCGCCGTACCCCATCGAGCGTACTCTTCTGACCAGCGGCATCCTGGAAAGCTGTCTAACGTCGAAAATGCAAAATCATCAGCGGCTGGAAACACCCCGTCTTCAGGTGGCCTACCAGCCCCCGGCGCAATCTACGTATTGCCGAAGCTAACGCGTGAACACGAAAAAAATCTTAGAACGCCACATCACGGTGACTCAGAAATCCAGTGGCGCCTTTCTTTTTATCCGACCCCCAAGTATGGTACAGCCCAAGATATGCGTAGTTCTCAGTTTGCCCGAAGGCATTGTGGCCATAGGCAAACAAAATTTGCCATCCTGGGTTCCGGATGTAGTAATAGCCGCCGACATCCACCATCGTGGCGGACCTTGTCTGTGCGGTAGCAAGCCCTTCCGGTCCATGAGAGAAAACTTCCGCTCCCAGCGTAAGCTTCTTTCCGATGTCCCTTTGCAACAGCCATCCGCCATAGGTATAACTGCGATACTGAGTCTGTCTGACCAGGGTGTACCCAGCGCCACCGTAAGTGGTCCAGTGTCCCCAGCTTTTCTGCGCCCAGAGCGGCAGTTTGTACCAGACCTTTCCGACGCCCAACCCTTTGGCATAGCTGCCGGTGGGGACTTCGAGCATCGTAAAGGTGCCAAACTCCGGGCGGTGCTTGGTTTCTTTGATGAATCGATACTTCGCCCCCAATTCCATGTCCGTCAGACCAAAGGCGTTCGGACCCACTCCGGCGGGAAAATACTTCGGATTATTGGAAGGAAGGACACCCCCCAAAGGCAGAATGATGTGCAAATGAAGATTGGGAGCAGCGCCCCAGTTGGCTTCAAATGCCGGACCCACCGGATCGTTTTCCACCGGGGTCCCATCCGTGCCGCCAAACCAGTAGACCTCATAGTGCCGGAATTCAATGGGCTCCGGATCGTCGGTCTGAAACGGAGGTCCAGCCCAGAGGTTCGTGGTTGCCGGGAAAAATAGCAGGAAGAGCGTTATTCTTGTGCAACGGTGAACAACGTTCATTCATGCTCCTTGATGAAGTGGCACGGGCAGGTCGGCCATGCCACCCGGATTATTTTCCCTGCAACAAATCTGCGAACGGCGGAAAGGTCAGCAATATCCCCAATGCCAAAAGCAGAAACGCTATGGCATTGACTTTGGCGATGGCAACAGTCTTCCTCCGCCAGCGCCTCGCCAGGATGACCCATGTCACCAGCCAAAACAGAATCGCCATGGTACTCACGCCGGAGAGTGGCCCTGTGGGCAGATAAAACGTCAACCACCTGGCTACGGGCTTGGAGGCATCTGCGACCACGGCAAGGATGCCCAGAGCCGCGCAGCCGGCCCCTGCCGCCAAGATCGCTGCTCCCGCGGGTCCGTTGGGAAGATGATCTTCCCCCTGGGTTGTGCTTCGCTCTTTTCTTCGTGCCTCCGAATCATTCACTCGTTTTTTCCTCTCAAGTGGATGGTGGGGCCACCGTTGACTGGCGCGTATTTGTTGAGCATTGCTCCAAAAAATCCTGCGACTCCAGCCGCTCCCAAGGCGGCCAGTGCAAAGACCAGAACTGCGGTGCGGACTTGTGGATGCTCCCTGATCGACAGCCGGTACTTCGCCAAAATATAGGCCACCATGGTCATGGCGATGGGAGCGATCCAGGCAATGTGCTCTTTCCATTCCATTCCCAGGTCATGCCATCCTGCCGTCGTGGCCCTCGATTTCAAAAGGAACCGCGGATAAAGGGCCAAGACAGTAACGCCGGCAGGCGGAACGGCGCGATACCACGGATAAATAAGATAACCCCCAGTCAGGACTGCGGCCCAGCCCAGCCCCACCATGCAAATGAGATAAATACGTTCATGGGAATAGCCCCTGGGGGTAAGCGGCGAGGGCTGCTCCACATGGGCGGATCGGTAGAGTTCTACGACAAGTCCGTAAATCGCCATCAGAAAAAAGGCGCCAAACAGCATCCCATGGATCAGCGCAACGAGAGCGCGCAAAGTAATTTCCATCAGGAATCTCCAAATGCGGTGTTTTGCCGCCCTCTTGGCCCGCCACCTTCAGTGGTGATGCTCGATGCCAAACATTTCCCCGAAGAGTTCTTGCACGCGATGGCGCGCCGCACGCAGCGCCTTCCGTCCCAACGGAGTTATTCTGTACATGCGTCGCGCGGACTTCCCACTGCGCTCCAAGTGCGAGTGCAGATAGCCCTTGTTTTCCAGACCGTGCAGAATGGGATAAAGGGTTCCGGCACTCAATTTGTACCCATGGCGCGCCAGTTCCTCGGCGATCCAAATTCCGTAAACCGGCTCTTCGCCCGCATGGTGGAGTATGTGCAGGCGGATCAGCCCGGAGTAAAGACTTTTGTCATCCATATCGATTGTCGATGCCCTGTTTCGATAGCGAAATTCAATATAGAATGACGGTAGACAATTTGTCAACTGGCGCGGAGCCGGCGGGGTGGCCAACACATCTTCGGAGATTGACGAAATAATTTCAGTGGCTGGTCCGGCTGGACCACGACTTCCAGACGGCCGGGTCCGACAGCATCTTAATGAAGATACCGCCCACCACGGAACGTGCCTGGAATCCCACTTGCGTACCGTCGCGGGTCCAGTACCAGTCGGTGAGGGGAACTCGGGTCGGCGATTGACTGACCCAATCGTAGATCGGGGAGATCAGCTTTTCCCAGTCTGCCGGCGACTTTGCCAGGGTGGCGGTCCAAAGCTCCCAATCGAGTTTGGTATAGGTTTTGCGGTTGTCGAGGGGCAAGCCGTAGCGGTTGAGGTGATCTTCGTAAAAAGTGATTTCCATGCGAGCAACTTCCGCCGGAAAGAGATTCAAGCCCAGAATTTTGTCCCACACCAGATTGTACTTCTGGCTCCATGTACCGGGCTTGTCAAAAGCCAGCCGATAATGGTCGCCATCGCTGGCCATCTCCTCCCAGCGTTTGGCGAATTCTTGCGCTTTGGCTCGGTACTGGCTGGCGGGTTCTTTTTTCCCCTGCATTTCCAGGATTTGCGCGTAGGCGCCCAAGCTGACAATGGCTTTGATGGAGAGATTGGTGTTGTGCGCCAGGTGTCCCGCGAAGTCGTCAGTGCAGAGTTGGTTCTCAGGATCAAGCCCCTTTTCCACGAGGTAATCAGCCCATTGCTGGAGAATCGGCGCGTACTTTCCGGCAAACGCCGCGTTGCGCTCAGCTTTGGCGATGGCGGCGAAGAGGATCAGCGTGTTGCCCGATTCCTCCACGGGCATCCCTTCGCTTTTGGCAGGGTCGCGTCCATTGGCGAGCGGATACGTGCCCAGGTCGTGCGGCGCGTAGGGAAGAGGCCACTTGCCGGCCTTGACGTAGTCGATTACCGGCGCGAGCGATGCTTCCACAAGGTGGGGATTCAAAAGCAGCAGGATTGGCGCCGCCGGATAGATGACGTCCACGGTGGAGATGCAACCGCAACTGAAATTTTCTTTGGGAAAATAGTAAGGTGTCCGGTCAGGGCCAGGCGGCTCCACCAGCTTGTGCGCGGCCAGGCTCTGCCGGTATGCAAGCGCCGCCAGACGCGCGTACTTTTCGCCGCCCACGCGGGTGAGGTCCGCCATAAGATCGCGATCGAATCGCTCGCTTTCCGCCCACAGCGAGTCGTAATCGTGCTCGGCTGCGGTGAGGAGATCGGCAGCCCGAGTACCGTTGCGCGCCCAATACGGGCGCAGGCGCTGGTGGAAATATTCAATGGAAAAGAGGTCATCGTAAGCCAGGAGGAGATGCCGGGCCACGGGCTGCGCGCCGACCTGGGGCATATCGAACACGAAAGCCATCAGCGGTGCGCGATTATTGGCGGGGCGGGGCATGTCGCGATCGTCCTCGCCGGGCAGACCCCCCTGCTCGACAAACGACCGGCGCGCGAAGCCAGGATTCGCGATGGCGCTTGCCGTCCCCGTGCTTATCGGCGCGGCGACATAAAGGTAGCCCCAATCGATGCGGAGATTATCTCCGGATTTGGCGAGCACCGGTTGCGCCTCCGATCCCATGCGCAGCACACTGAGATCACCAATCTTCTCA
>Ga0326728_10001450_pt1 | contig 83451 bp, 54 predicted proteins | sample MB3enrmetagenome_FD_207602 | JGI IMG/M metagenome (GOLD analysis project Ga0326728, IMG submission 207602) | Lab enriched peat soil microbial communities from McLean, Ithaca, NY, United States - MB31MN | ecosystem: Environmental > Terrestrial > Soil > Wetlands > Peat | place: USA: New York...
AACTGCGGTCCGTTCAACACCGCCTCCTTCCACTTCGCCTACTCGACCTAATTAAGCCACTTTTTTTACCTTGACCATGAATAGCCATCCCAATCAAGGCTGCCAGCTTCTTCCGGCCGGCCATTCCACAACAATAGGAGAAAGGCAAGTTTTGGTCCCTTGTGTCCCTTATGTCCCTTGTGCCAGCCCTTCCACAACAAACGGCGGCGGAAAAGTTATTCGCGACAGCCACTCCATGAATTGGCCCCGAAGATCAAGTTCAGGAACCAGAACCCCGCTCTGGACGTTTCTCCCGCCCTCCCTTAGCCTGTGCCTATGAATCTGGAAGACCATCTCGGCGACATCCTCAGCAAGGGCCGCGCCGCCCGCGGCGTGGACGCCGCCGCCGCCGCCCGGGCCGCCGGTTTGACTCCGGCCGAGTGGAGCGATCTCGAACAAACCGGCTTGCCGCCCAAGCCCCTCAATTTTGCTGCCCTCGGCCCTGCCCTCGGCCTGGACGCCGGCAAACTGGAACGCATCGCCCGCGGCTGGATGCCGGCCCCCGCCGACCTGTCTCTCTGGCGCGAATTGCGCCAGATCACCACCACCGCCGCCGCCGGCATCACCGTCAATTGCTTTCTGGCCTGGGACGAAGTCTCCCGCGAAGCCGCCCTGTTCGACACCGGTTGGGACGCCGCGCCCGTCCTGCTCATGCTCGAAGAAAACAAACTTGTTTTGCGGCATCTTTTCCTCACCCATCTGCACGAAGACCACGTCGCGGCCCTGGGCGCCATCCGCGAAAAACATCCCAAACTCCACCTCCATACCAACTCCAAAACCGCTCCGGCCCAGCATCGCAACCGGCCCAACGACTTCCTCCACCTCGGCAGCCTGCGCATCACCAATCGCGACACCCCGGGCCACGCCGAAGAAGGGGTCACCTATATCATTGGCAACTGGCCCGACGACGCGCCGCATGTCGCCGTGGTGGGCGACGCCCTTTTTGCCGGTTCCATTGGCCGCGGCAACCAATCCTGGGACTTGGCCCGGCAAAAGGTGCGCGAGCAAATCTTCTCCCTGCCCGCTGCCACCCTCATCTGCCCCGGCCACGGCCCTCTCACCACCGTCGGCCAGGAAAAGGCCAACAACCCGTTCTTTTAATTGTGAATTGTGAATAGTGAATAGTGAAGTAAAAGCATCCCCTTTTCTCAATTCAAAATTCAACATTCAAAATTCCACGCAATCCTGCATGACGACTCCGGACACCTTCCAACAAATCAACCGCACTTTTGTGCGCTGGAAAAACCGCACTTACTCCTACTTCGGCGGCTGCGATTATTTCCGCCTCGCCAGCCATCGGCGGGTCACGCTGGCCCTGCGGATGGGCGTGAGAAAACACGGCCTCAACCTCGCCGCCTCGCGGCTGACGACCGGCAATCACGTCATTTACGAAGAATTGGAGGCGGCGCTGGCCAATTTCTTCGGCACCCCGGCGGCGGCCCTGGTTCCCACCGGCTACGCCGCCTGCGCCATCGCGGCTCAGGCGCTGCAAGGCCGGTTTTCGCGGGTGCTCATTGATGAAAAAGCCCACAGCAGTTTGCGCGAGGCCAGCCGCCAATTCCGCTGCCCGGTTGAGCCTTTCCAACACCGCGACGCCGCGGACCTGGCCCGCCTCCTGGCCCGCGGCGGCGCCGGGGACAAACCGATAGTGTTGACAGACGGCCTCTTCTCCCACAGCGGGGAAGCCGCCCCGCTGGCGCAATACTTGCAGCGCCTGCCGGCCCGCGGCATGATCCTGCTGGACGACGCCCACGGCGCGGGCATTTTGGGCGAAAAAGGCCGGGGCACGCCGGAGTATGCCGGCGTTTCGCGCGAGCGCATCGTCCAGACCATCTCGTTGAGCAAAGCCTTTGGAACCTACGGCGGGGCCATTTTGGGCGCGCGCGCATTGCGGGACAAAATCTTGTTGACAAGCTCCATGTTTGCCGGCAGCACGCCCTTGCCGCCGCCGCTGGCGTGCGCCGCGCTGCAAGCGCTGGACATGGTGAGGAACGAGCCCCGCCTGCGCCAGCGCCTGGAGAGGAACATCCAGCAATTCAAATCGGCCTTGCGCGAACAGGGATTTCCCGTGCCCGTCGCGCCCAGCCCCATCATCCCATTCCATCCCTCCACGCCGGCGGAGGCCGGGGCGTTGCGGGAGCGCCTGCTGGCGCGCAAAATTTATCCCTGCTTCATCGAGTATCCCGGCGGCCCCGAGGGCGGCTATTTTCGCTTCGCCCTCTCCAGCGAACACAGCGAGGAACAATTAGACGATTTGTTAAAGGCCCTGACGGCGGATTAGCTCATTTCTTCGTACTCTTAATCTTAATCCTCCTTTCCTAAATATTATTACAAATGATTTCTTACTAATCAAAACGCCAGCAGTTTCAAACAAGTCAAGGCGAGGGGATTGAGCGAGGCAGATCAAGGAGCGACACGTTTGGGTTGCCAGTCGTGACGGGCTTGTTCCGGCGCTGGTTTCTCGCTGGCCTGCGGCGGTAGGAACAGAATCCGGCCCTCGTTGTCAACCCTCATGCGATAATGATAGAACGCGATGGTGCCGCGAAGGCTGTTGCCTTCTGCCACGGCCTCACCAATCAGCCAGCCGTCTTCAGGCCCTTCCCTGCGACTGCCTTGAAGTCCTTCACGGCCCAGGAGCAGTGTGAAATAGAACCCTCCACCGCAATCGTAGACGTCGGTCACGGGAATCGGCTGGTTCATTTTCCCCGCCTGGGGTGTGCGGTTCTTGTCCACATAAGTGGCGGCCAATCGCCCGTTGCGCCTCTCCATCTGGAGTTGCACTGGGGAGTTCGACGGCCCGGACCATTCCCATGTGCCGGTGAAATCGGCTTTGTCGCGGCGGCCGGTCCACTGAAGCTCCTGCGTGTCTTTGAAGGACTGCCACACCCACAAGCCACCGCTTATCGAGTCGTTGGTTACCCGGCCATCGAACCAACCCCCGAATCCGCCATTGGTTGCTTCCCACCAATAGCGCAAGTAGTCGCCCCACAAGTCGGCTTTAATGACGTTGCCTGAAAAGTTGGCCGGTCCCAAAAATTGAAATGACCCGCTCACGCCGGACAAACGTTGGTGCAAGGTGACCTGTAGCTCTCCTTCGCCCGAATCCAGGCGGACTTTTCCGCGCCAGACGCCAGCCAACGGGGCGGGCACAATCCATTCCGACAGCACATCGTGGCTGTTCCCTCTTCCGGTGCTGTCGAAATCCGGCACATCCGGGTTGGCGGCGAATTCATTGTATATCCCGCCGTACATGCCGAGATAGACCGTCCGCACGTCGAGCAACTTGTCCGCCGTCCATTCGCCCATGCCGAATTGGTGCGACACCACCCGCGCGCCGGGCTTCAAGCTGCGAACCAGTTGCGCGCGCAAATCCAGATTGGCTTCATGGCCCAAATAGAGAACGACGACGCTGGCCTGACTGAAATCGTTGGTGTACAGGTCGCCCTGGATAAACCGGACCCGGTCCGCCACGCCGGCTTGGGCTGCGTTCTCCCGGCTCTCCGCAACCAACTGCGGGTTGATTTCAATTCCCACGGCGCTCCGGGCATGGAAGTCGCGCACGGCGGCGATGACCACCCGCCCGTCCCCCGACCCCAGATCATAAACCACGTCGTTGGTTCCGACATCAGCCAGCCAGAGCAAGTCCCTCACCGTGTCGTGCCGGGTGGGCACGTAGGGAATGGGGGACTTCGCCGCCGTGGCATTTGTGGCCGGCGCCGCGGACTGCAAGGGCGTCCCGCAGATTAACAGCATCGCTGCCGACAAGCCGGTGAGCAGAATCGTGTGCATCGTTGTATTCATGGATTTAGCTTTCCGGGAAAGGAAATGGGAAACCATTCCCTCTGATCTTTATTCGTCTTTTGCGCCCGCCTTCAAGAGCAGCGCAACGCGGGCAGCCGCTTCGCTCTTTTCCCACGGGGAATCCCATTTGTAAGTGCGGAGCAATTCAAGCGGCGTCCGGCCTTTGTGGTTGGTCAAGTTGGGATTGGCCCCATGATCGAGCAACCAGCCGGTGAGGTGGAGCCTGGGCGGTTCCCGCTTGGCGGCCAGCGCCTGCCGGGCCTCGTCGCCTTGGGTTATATAGATGCTGTCAACTCGTTGAAGGCAAATTTGGTGCAGGGCGGTGTCGCCGTTAAGGTCCATAGCGTTGATGTCCGCGCCTTTGGTCAGGAGCAATTCCATCGCGGTCAGATTCAACTTCGTAACCGCGCACTGCAACGGAGTGCGTCCCTGGCCGTCACGCGCGTCCACCGCCAGCCCAGCCGCGAGCAGCACCGAAACGTGTGCCGCCCTGCTTTGAGCCGCTGCGATGTGCAGAAGTGTGGTGTTCTCCAGCCCGATGTCCTTTCGCGCTCCCGCCTTCAGAAGCAGTTCCGCATCCCCGGTCCATTCCGACTTAATTGCCAGGCGCAACGGCGTCTGCCCTGCGCGGTTGGTCAGGTCCAGCGGCGCGCCCGCGCTGATGAGTAGCTTTGTGAGATTGGTATTATTCGACCGGTGAGCAGCGGCAATATGGAGCGGCGTGTTGCCGTCCGCATCGGGTTGGTCCAGTGGAGCGCCGGCCTTGACCAGCAGTTGGGCGGTGACTTGGTTATCACGCAAGCAAGCGAAGTGGAGCGGGGAGGATTCCGCCGAGAGAGTGGGGCGGCGGTCGAATAGGCCGGCATCGGGTGTGGGGTCAATCGGGCGCGTAGTGCGGGCGGCAGGATCAGCCCCGGCCTTGAGCAGGAGGGCTGTCGTGTTGCTTTGGCCGGAGGCCGCGTAGTGCAACGGAGGGCGCCCGAAACTGTCGCGGGCATTGGCCAGTCTGGGATTGGAGCGCAACAATGCGGCAAGCTGATTGGTCAAACCCATCCCGGCGGCCGAGAACACGTCAACAGTCGCGCCCCGGCTCAACAAAAAGTCGGCAACGATGGCCTCGTCGTGATCCAGCTTCTCTCCATAATGCACGAAGTAAGGCGGCGGCTTGCGGGCGGGAATGAAGGAGTTGTTCGGGGAAAGCCCCGCCATCTCCTGCAATGGTGTCAAGCCATCAGCGTTGGTCTGGTTGGCGGAGAATCCGTGTGCCAGCAGGAAGTCAACGATGCCGGAACGGAAGGGCCGAAGCGCCAGATCCAACGCGTTCTTGCCCGACGGAGTGCGGCGGGCGGGGCTGGGGTTATTAGTGAGCAAAATGTCGCCTAACATGCCATCCACTTTTTGAATCGCCTTCTCCACGGGAGAGCGGCGGGCGTTCGGGCTATCCGTTGTGTCCGACGGGGCGCCGGGCTGGACACCTGATGAGGAATAGCCAAAAAGGAGCGTCAAGTTGCGCTGATAATTTGTTGTGGCGGAACGGGCAAAGGGATCGGCGCCATGCTGAAGCAGCTTCTGCAAAACCTCCCGTCGCTCCTTATCCTGGGGCGTCCTGCTGCGCCATGAATCAACCAGGCAGGCCAGAGGAGTGCGCTGCTGCTCACCCACGCCGTTGACTGCCACGCCGCTGTCAATCATTTGCAAGGCTGACTGCCAACGACCATCAATAATCGCCACGCAGAGCGCATTTACTCCCGGTGAACCCGAAGGAACCAACCCTTGGCGCGATGGCGACTGTTCCGGCGAAGGATCCCTTGCTTGGGGCGCTGGATTCTCCTGCTGCGTCCAACTGCTCATCGGGAGCAAAACGGCGGCAACCACCGCCAAGGCCAACCCGCCGCGAAGACCCAGCCGCGCGCTTTTCGGCCAGGCGGCGGCAACCAAGCGCCCGCCCAAGGCATTCAGCATTTCAACCAGCGTGTTCATTTCGGTTTCCTTTGTGTTGAGGGGTTTGGCGCGGCCTTCTTCTTGCCCGCTCGTTTCCTCGCATTGGTCGGCTGGTCGGTTCGGCATGGCTGAGATTGTTCATCTCCAGCAGGAGTTGCTGCATCGGGGTCAATGTCCTGTCAAGGGATTATTTTATGCGCAAATTTTGCCGCGATGTGGCATATTATGATTATGATTAAAATACGCAGAGCTAATGAGCGCGGCCACGCCAGGCACGGCTGGCTGGAGAGCCATCACACCTTCAGTTTCGCCGATTATTTCGACCCCCATTGGATGGGATTCAGCACCCTGCGCGTCATCAACGACGACCTCGTCCAGCCGGGAAAGGGCTTCGGCACGCATCCGCACCGCGACATGGAAATCATCACCTACGTCTTGAGCGGGGCGCTGCAGCACAAGGACTCGATGGGCAACGGCCGCGTCATCCGCGCCGGCGAGCTGCAATACATGGCGGCCGGCACGGGAGTTGAGCACAGCGAATTCAATCCCGACAAAAAGGAGGCGGTGCATTTTCTTCAAATCTGGATCCAGCCCGACCGGAAGGGCGTGCCGCCGCGCTACGCGGAGAAATCCTTCCAGAACGCTCCCACCGGAAAGCTGCTTCTCGCCACCAGCAAGACCGGCCGCGAAGGGTCCATCGCCATCCATCAGGATGCCGATCTCTGGCTGGCCAAGTTAAAGGCTGGGGATCGTGTCAAACATCCGCTGGCGCAAGGACGCCATGCCTGGCTGCATCTGGCGGAAGGCGAAGCGTCCCTCGGCGGAGAAAGCCTCCAAGGCGGCGACGCCGCCGCCGTCATCGAGGAAAGCGCGCTGGAAATCATTGCCACAAAACCCGCCCAGGTCCTGCTGTTCGATCTGAACTAAGCGTGACCCGCAAAGTTGGCTGGCAGGGCGCGCACTCCGTGCGCGCCGCGGCGGGCAGGGGACTGCCCGCCCTACCAACTGTCTCTTGTCACTCTTGCGCGATCGCCCGCTGGATGGCTTGCATGAGGTCGGGGTAAGTTTCGAAGGGGGGGAATTGGGGGAATTGCGCGCGGATGGCGGCGGGGGCGCGGAAGAAAAAACCGGCATGCGCTTCGAGAAGCATGGCGGTGTCGTTGAAGGAATCGCCGGCGGCGATGACGAAATAGTTCAGGCTTTTTAAGGCGGTGACGGAGCTGCGCTTGGGGTGGGGTTGGCGCATTTTGTAGCCGGCAATTCTGCCGTCCTCAATCACCAGGCGGTTGCAAAAAATGACGGGCCATTCCAACTGGCGGAGAAGCGGCTTGGCAAATTCTTCAAAGGTGTCGGAAAGGATGATGACCTGGGTGAGGGCGCGGAGCTGGCGCAAAAAATCGAGCGCGCCGTCCAGGGGTCGCAAGGCGGCGATGGCGGCCTGGATGTCGGAAAGTTTGAGGCCGTGCTGGTCGAGGATTTTGAGGCGGCCGAGCATCAGTTTGTCGTAGTCCGGCTCGTCGCGGGTGGTGCGGCGGAGTTCGGGAATGCGGGTTCTTTCGGCGACGGAAATCCAGATTTCCGGCACGAGCACGCCTTCCAGGTCCAGGACGACAACGCATTGTTTCACGGCGTGATTGTGGTAGCATTCGAGGCGAAATGCAAAATGCAAAATGCAAAATGCAGAATCTAGCAATGCGTCAGTCTTGGATGGTAGGGCGGGCAGTCCCCTGCCCGCCGCTCTACGCCAGTGGGACGTTGATTGCGGCGTCAAAGCGCCGCGGCGGGCAGTGGACTGCCCGCCCTACCTTTCTTGCTCACCCACACCTGACCGGTCACAGAATGTATGGGGAAAGGGACTGCCGCGATGAGTGAGCCGGGCGCCTCATCCGGGCCGGCGCCGCTGGCGGCGGGGACGCTTTACCTGGTGGCGACGCCGATTGGGAATTTGGAGGATATTACGTTGCGGGCGCTGCGGGTGCTGAAAGAGTGCGACGTGGTGGCGGCGGAAGATACGCGCTACACGGGACAGCTTCTAAAACACTTCGGAATTTCCAAGCCGATGTTGAGCTATTTTCAATTCAATGAGGCGGCGCGGAGCCGGGAAATCGTGGAGCGGCTGAAGCGCGGGGAGAAGATCGCGCTGGTGACGGACGCCGGGACGCCGGGGATCAGTGATCCCGGGGAGCGGGTGGTGAAGTCGGCGCTGGCGGTGGGCTGCCGGGTGGAGCCGGTGCCGGGGCCGTGCGCGTTGGTGGCGGCGTTGAGCGCGAGCGGATTGCCGGCGGGGGAGTTCCATTTCCTGGGGTTTTTGGCGCATAAATCGGGGCAACGGCGGCGACAGCTTGAGGCGGTGAAAGGAGTTCCGGGCACGCTGGTTTTGTACGAATCACCGCACCGGATCATGAAGCTGCTGGCCGAACTGGCTGAATTGTGCCCGGACAGGAAAGTGGTGCTGGCGCGGGAGCTGACCAAGAAATTTGAGGAATTCAAGACGGGCAACCCGGCGGAATTGCTGCTGGAGATGGAGAAGCGTCCGGCCAAGGGGGAGTTTGTGGTGCTGGTGGCGAGGACCGAGGCGTAAGAGACGATGGGAGGTGTTGACGCGATGCGTCTGTCTTTGGAGGCAGGGCGCGCACTCCGTGCGCGCCGCGGCGGGCAGCGCAGTGCCCGCCCTGCCTTCCCGCCCTGCCGCTCGCTGAATCCAAGATGGATGCTATTTGCCCGCCAGGGTCCCGTCGGGTTCAAACACGGTTTGTGTCAATTGATAGACGCCAACCCCGCGGACGTCGCGCGAGGAACTGCCGACGAGGATTCTATATTCGCCTTTTTCCGCTACCCAGCCTTTCTTGTCCGGATCATAAAAGGCAAAGGCGTTGCGATCCAGGCGGATGGAGACTCTCTGCGTTTGCCCCGGCTGGAGCGTGACTTTGCTGAAACCTTTCAGTTCCTTGGGCGGACGAGGCAGACTTGGGCTGACTTGCTGGACATAGACCTGCGGAACCGCCGCGCCCGCGCGCTGGCCGGTATTAGTCAAGTCGAACTCGACCGTGGCGGACGGATTGGTCGGGTCGGTGCCGGGGACGACCCGGGGATTCGCAAAGGCGAACTTGGTATAGGAAAGACCGTAGCCAAAGGGGAACAACGGTTCAATCTGTTTGGCGTCAAACCATCGGTAGCCGACGAGCAGCCCCTCGGTGTAAGTGACCTCGCGGTTTGCGCCCGGGTAGGCATTGAGGGCGTGGGCGGGAGAGTCTGCCAATTGCTTTGGAAAGGTGCAAGGAAGCCTGCCGGAGGCGTCCACATCGCCAAAAAGAACATGCGCCAGGGCATTGCCGCCCTCCAGGCCGCCGTACCACGCGTAAAGCAAGGCGGGCGCCTTGGCCAGCCAGGGTCCCATTTCCACCGCCCCTCCGCCATTGAACACCACCACCGTTTTTGGATTGGCCGCCAGGATTTTCTCCAGCAATGCGTCCTGCCCGCCGGGAAGTTTCATGTCTGGACGGTCGCTCCCTTCCTGATCCAAGCCGTGGTTCAGGCCGCCGACGAAGATGACCAAGTCGGCCGCTTTCGCGGCTACCACCGCCGCTTCTGCCGCGGCGTCCACCGGAGGCGTCACGGGCGCGGCTGCCTCCGCGGGCGCATTCGTATTGGCACTGACATTAGTGGCCGGTGCGCCGCCACGCCCTCCGCCCCGGCCTCCACGCCCTCCACGGCTCCCGCCGGCACTGTAGCCCGGCGAATAAGTGATCTGCACGCCGGCGCCGAGGCGGTTGCTGATTCCATCAAGGGCGGTGACTTCGTAGGGCGCCTTGATTTGGGCGGCGCCGCCGCCGAGGGCGAACTTCGCCACGGCATTGACACCGATGACGGCGACGGATTTGAACTTGGAAGAATCGAGCGGAAGCAGTCCGTCGTTTTTCAGCAAAACAATGGATTCTTCGGCCACCCGGCGGGCGGTTTCCTGATGGGCCGGGGTGCTCAACGGGTTGTTGGAGGCCACAACGATCGGCGCCGGCGCGGCGGGATCGTAAATCATGCCCAGTTGGAACCTGACATAAAGCTGGCGGCGCACCTTGTCATCGAGCGAGGAGACGGGAAGATCGCCCGACTTGAGTTTGGCCAAATAGGGAGCGGACAAATAATTGGCCGTATCGTAAGGCGGACGCGATCCCATTTCGAGGTCCATGCCGTTGGTCGCGGCCAGGTCGGTGTTGTGGACGCCGCTCCAGTCCGACATGACCAGGCCCTTGAAGCCCCAGTCTTTTTTGAGCACTTGGTTGAGCAGGTAGTCATTCTCGCAGCAGTGCTGGCCGCGGAACAGATTGTAGGCGCCCATGACACTCAAGGCGCCCCCTTCCTGGACGGCGGCGCGGAAGGCGGGCAGATAGATCTCGCGCAGGGTGCGCTCGTCCATGAGCACGTTGATGGAACTGCGCTGGTTTTCCTGACTATTGGCGGCAAAATGTTTGGCGCAGGAGGCAACGCCCTGGGCTTGCTCGCCTTTGATAAAACCGACCGCCATGCGGGAGGTCAGGAAGGGGTCTTCGCCCATGTACTCGAAATTGCGCCCGCAGAGCGGAGTGCGCTGGATGTTCAGGCTGGGGCCGAGCATGATGTTCTTGCCGCGCTGCCGCGCCTCCTGGCCGATGACCGCGCCATCCTCGAAGGCCAGGTTGGTATTAAACGTGGCCGCCAGCCCCAGCGAGGCCGGCATGGCGGTGGCAAAATCATTGCTCTGGTTCAAGTTGCGAAAACCCTCGCCCACTTCCGCCCGCACGCCCATGGGGCCGTCGTCCATCCACAGGTCGGGAATGCCCAACCGCGGCACGCCGGCGGAGGCGAAAGTGGACTTGGCATGAACCATGGAGACCTTCTCTTCCATAGTGAGCTGCGACAGGAGATTCTGGATGCGCGCGTCCAGGGACGCGCCGGGCGGTTGGGATTGGAAAGCGGTCATGAGTATCAGGAACGCGCCGGCGGATGTGGCGAGGAGCGCCGGAAGGACCAGGAGATGAGGGCGAAAGCCCCGATTCGTTTTCATAGGTTTATGGACTTTGTTCATTTTTCGATGCGCACAGCGGCGTTCAGGCCCGCGGCCATTCGTTCGAATCCGCCAAGCGCGGTCGCCAGTTGGCCGGTAACTTGACCAGCCCCTTTTTCACGGCGCGACTCTGCCGAGGCCACCGCGCGGAGTCGAGCGCAAAATGAAATTCTTTTGGCTGGCCTTCCGGACTTCAATCCTTCATCATGCGTCCCCGCGGCCCGGAAAACGTGAATAAACCAATTATTTGAACACTCTATGCACCTGCACTGGATTGACATCAGCATTATCGTTCTCTACCTGATCGCCACTATATGGGTCGGTTTCTGGGTGTCCAAACGGGCCTCCCAGAGCATGAAGCACTACTTTCTGGGTGGCAACCAGTTGCCGTGGTACATGCTGGGCGTTTCCAACGCCTCGGGCATGTTCGATATCTCCGGCACCATGTGGCTGGTTTATGTGACGGTGACTTACGGCATGAAGGGGGTGTGGCTGCCCTGGGTTTGGCCTGTGTTCAACCAGATCTTCCTTATGGTCTATATGTCCATCTGGCTGCGGCGGTCGAACGTGATGACGGGAGCGGAGTGGATTCAGACCCGGTTTGGCAAGAGTAACGGCGCCACGGCCTCGCATATCATTGTGGTCGTGTTTGCGCTGGTCAGTGTGATCGGGTTTCTGGCCTACGCGGCCAAGGGCATCGGCAAGTTCGCCGGCGAATTTCTGCCCGCGGAATGGGGATATTCGGACGACACCTACGCGTGGATCCTGATGGGCATCACCACATTTTACGTCGTCAAGGGCGGCATGTTCAGCGTGGTGTTCACCGAAGTCGTGCAATTCTGCATTCTCACCATTGCCTCCATCGCCATCGGCATCATCGCCATGATCAAGGTCGCCCCGGACGTGCTGGACAAGGTGATTCCGACGGGCTGGCACAACTTGTTCTTCGGCTGGAACCTGAATCTCAACTGGACCTCCATTCCCGAAATCAACCACAAGATCGCCGCCGACGGCTATTCGCTCTTCGGGATTTTCTTTATCATGATGTGTTTCAAGGGAATCCTGGTCAGCGCGGCCGGCCCGGCTCCGAACTATGACATGCAACGGGTGCTTTCGACCAAAGGCCCCCGCGAGGCGGCGTTGATGAGTTCGACGGTCAACGTGGTGCTGTTCTTCCCGCGCTACATGATGATCACTGGCCTGACGGTGCTGGCCCTGGCCTTCTACACTCCGCAGTTGGCGGCGATGCGCTCCAACCTGGACCTGGAGAAAATCCTGCCGCTGGCCCTGGCGAAGTTTGTGCCGGTCGGTGTGATGGGTCTGCTCATGGCCGGACTGATCGCCGCCTTCATGTCGAATTTCGCGGCCACAGTCAACGCCGCGCCGGCCTACCTGGTCAATGATATTTACAAGCGCTACATCAATCCACATGCCTCGAACAAGCGTTACGTCTGGTTGAGTTACGCGGCTTCCTTTGCGGTGGTGGTTGTCGGCCTGGTCTTCGGCCTGTTCACCAAGTCCATTGACTCGATCGTGCAGTGGATCGTGTCGGGTCTCTGGGGTGGCTACACGGCTTCGAATGTTCTCAAGTGGTATTGGTGGCGGTTCAATGGCCGGGGCTACTTCTGGGGCATGTTCACGGGCATTGCCAGTTCGCTGGGCGTGCCGATGCTGTTCCCCGACATGCATGCCATCAATACTTTTCCGATCATTCTCGCTCTTTCGCTGGCAGGCAGCATTCTGGGAACCTTGCTGACCCCGCCGGTAGACGAGGCGGTCCTCAAGGATTTCTACCGCCGGGTGCGGCCCTGGGGCTTCTGGGGTCCCGTCCTTGCGAAAGTGCTCCAGGAAGACCCGGGCTTTCAACGGAACAAGGACTTTTCCCGCGACATGTTCAACATCGTCATCGGCACCGTCTGGCAAACCTGTTTCATTGTGCTCGCCATGTTCCTGGTGACGCGCCATTTCCAGTATGTCTTCATCACCCTGGGCGTGCTCGCCGTCACATCCCTTATCCTGAAGTTCAACTGGTACGACAAACTCCCGGCCCCCACGCCGGATCCCTTGCCTGAGCCGCAGAACCAACCGGGCGAAGCCGCAGCCATCACGCGCTAATCTTAGAATCATTATTATGCGTTACGGATACTTTGACGACCCCCATCGCGAATACGTCATCACCCAGCCCAACACCCCGCTGCCTTGGATCAATTATCTGGGCTGCGAAGCCTATTTCGGAATCATCTCCAACACCGCCGGCGGCTATTCCTTCTATCGCGACGCCCGCCTGCGCCGCCTCACGCGCTATCGCTACAACAACGCCCCGTTTGATTTCGGCGGGCGCTACCTTTATCTTCGCGACAATGACACCGGCCAATTCTGGTCGCCCTCCTGGCAGCCCACGCGCACCCGGCTCGACCAATACGAATGCCGCCACGGCATGGGCTACACCATCATCGGCTCCGCCTGCCGCAAGATCGAGGCGCAAACATGCTACTTCGTGCCGCTGGGCGAAACCTTGGAGATTTGGAAATTGTCCGTGACCAACCGCCGCCACAAAGCGGCCCGGCTTTCCGTTTTTTCCAGCATCGAATTCTGCCTGTGGGACGCGCAGGACGACAGCACCAATTTCCAGCGCAACTTCAGCACCGGCCAGGTCGAGATGGTGGACGGGGTCATCTATCACAAGACCGAGTATCGCGAGCGCCGCGATCATTTCGCCTACTTTGCCTGCTCGGAGAAACTCGCCGGGTTCGACACCCAGCGCGACACCTTCCTGGGCGCCTGCCGCAGTTGGGACAATCCGGCGGCGGTGGAGCGGGGGAAATCCTTCAATTCCGTCGCTTGCGGCTGGGCGCCGCACGGTTCCCACCATGTCAAGGTGAATTTGAAGCCGGGCGAAACCAGGGAGATCATTTTCCTCCTCGGCTACCACGAAAATCCCGCGGACCAAAAATTCGACCCGCCGGATTCCCAGACCATCAACAAGCGGACCGTCAAGCCCGTCATTGCCAAATATCTCGACGGCAGGAATGTCGCGGCGGCCTTGCAGGCCCTGCGGGAGAATTGGGACGGCCTCCTGGGGGTTTATCAGGTGCAATCGCCCGACGTTCACGCCAATCGCATGGTCAACATCTGGAACGCCTATCAGTGCATGGCTACTTTCAACCTGTCGCGCTCGGCGTCGTTCTATGAATCGGGCATCGGCCGCGGCCTGGGCTTCCGCGATTCGAATCAGGACTTGCTCGGATTTGTCCAGATGGTGCCGGCCCGCGCGCGCGAGCGCATCCTCGACATCGCGGCCACGCAGTTATCAACCGGCGGGGCCTTCCACCAGTATCAGCCGCTCACCAAGCGCGGGAACAACGACATCGGCAGCGGCTTCAACGACGATCCCCACTGGCTCGTCCTGGGCGTCGCGGCCTACCTCAAGGAAACCGGCGACTGGGGCATCCTGGACGAGCCGGTGCCTTTCGAGAACGAACCCGGCTCGGAAAAGCCGCTTTACGAACACCTGCGCCGCAGCTTCAATTACACCCTGGAACGCCTCGGGCCGCACGGCCTTCCGCTCATCGGCCGCGCCGACTGGAATGATTGCCTGAACCTGAACTGTTTTTCCGACACCCCCGGCCAGTCGTTCCAGACCACCACCAACAAGGACGGCAAGGTGGCCGAGTCGGTCTTCATCGCCGGCCTGTTTGTCCTGGCCGGGAAGGAACTCGCCGCCATGGCGAAAAATCGCGGCCAGCACAAGGAAGCCGAACGCTGTCTGGCCGAAGCCGCCAAAATGGAGAAAGTCATTTATCAACACGGCTGGGATGGCGAATGGTTCGTGCGCGCCTACGATGATTTTGGCAAGCCCATCGGCTCGAAGGTGTGCCAGGAAGGCAAGATCTTCATCGAATCGCAGGGGATGTGCGTCATGGCCGGCATCGGCTTGAAGGATGGCAACGCCAAACGGGCTTTGCAATCGGTCCACCAACATCTGGCCACCAAGCACGGCATCGTGCTCCAGCAGCCGGCCTTCTCCAGGTATTACATCGAGATGGGCGAGATTTCCTCCTATCCGCCGGGCTACAAGGAAAACGCCGGCATCTTCTGCCACAACAACCCGTGGATCATCATTGCTGAAACCATGGTCGGCAACGGCGATCGCGCCTTCGATTACTACACCCGCATCAATCCGTCCGCGCGAGAGAAAATCGGCCACCTCCACCGCTGCGAGCCTTATGTCTTCGCCCAAATGATTGCCGGCAAGGACGCCCCCACCCACGGCGAAGCCAAGAACTCCTGGCTCACCGGCACCGCCGCGTGGACTTATTTCACCGCCACGCAATGGATTTTTGGCATTCGCACCGATTACGACGGCTTGCTCATTGATCCCTGCATTCCAGCCAAGTGGAGAGGATTCAAAGTGCAGCGCGTTTTCCGCGGTGAAACCTATGACATCGCAGTGCGCAACCCGCGCGGCGTCATGAAGGGCGTGCGCCGGATTGTCGTGGACGGTGTCGAAATCCCGGGTCAATTGCTCCGTCCCACGGGCGGCGGGCAGAAACACAGCGTCCTGGTGGAAATGGGATAGCCTCTCACATCACTTTGATGGCCAGTGCCTTTTTGTGGAGCGCCTTGAACCTCCCCGCGGAGACCGCCCCGGCCGTCACCACCCGGCCGGCCAGCCAGGTGGAGTTGTTCAGCGCTCTGGCGCTGAGGCGCGGCGGCAGGCTGCCGAAACCATGGGCGGCCGAAATGCCCTTCATCGCGTCAGGCGCAAATTGGGCAGAAGCATGATTTGACCCCGGTGCCCACTTTGGCGCGATAGCCTCAATCCAAGATAAAGCATGACCATGACGTTGAGAATAATTATAGAGAAACTAATGAGTGACGCATGGTGATAATGGTGAAGCAGTTCAAATGGAAGATAAAGGACGGACATAACCACGGCCAGCCACTCGGCCCAAACACGCTCCCGCCACAAGCCGTATCCTTCCAGAAAACGAACCGCGGAATAAACCAGGGCAATGATGCCAAAATCAATCAGCTTCCTTTCAGGAATGGATGTGGCGGAGCTGACGAATAAACGCGCCAAGTACCCGTGGGGCTGCGCCTTGATCATGTGCAATACTTGGCCTGCCAGGGTTGGAACGGATCCGTTGGGAATGACCAAAGCCCAAAAGCCGACCGCCAGCGCCAGGAATCCCTTCATAAACTCAAAACAGGCCACCGACCGCAGAGCACAAATATCGGATCGTCCAGTGAGTTTCATGTCAAATTATGCGCCTTTTTTAGCTGATGATGCGCCGGGCGTGTTCAAAATACCATCATAATAACGGGTGCCAAGTCATGTTTCGGATTGAAGCCGGTGTTTGGCAAAGGAAGCGGCTCAAGCTGCGCCCCTTTCCCGCCGATGTACCCGTACAGGTCAAATTGAATCAAACTGATATCCATCTTGAGGGCAAAAGGCGGCGGCTCTGCCGCGGTTTGTTGGCGGGAGTGATGTGTCTGCATGTCCTGGGGCCGGGCCGCGTCCTTGCCCTGAACCCGGCCCTGGATATTCTCCAGTACAATTGCCAGACGTGGGGCCGCCGGAATGGTCTGCCCGCCAACGGGATCAGCAGCATCACACAAACCAAGGACGGTTATCTCTGGTTGGGCTCAGCCATTGGCCTGGTTCGTTTTGATGGAACCGAGTTCCAGGTGGTGGATCTGGGCCAATTGCCGGACGCTTGGAGCAGCGGCATTGTGGACGGCCTGGCCAGCGCCGGGAATGGCGGCTTATGGGTTGGCCTGGAAAGCAGCAGTTTCGGGTATTGCGATGGGCAGACTTTCTCCTTCCGCGCAAGGGAAACCTGGGCCCATGTGGATTCCTCTCTCCAATACGTGCGCTCCGTCCTCGAAAGCAAAGCCGGCACACTTTGGCTGGGGACTGACAAGGCCGTGCTCAGGCTGACGGGTTCCGGGGCCTATGAGGAAGTCATCGGTTCGTCCACCAACGCGTTGAACCGGGCGACGATTGGCAATGTCTACGATTGCAACGAGGACCGCGAGGGAAGAATCTGGTTTGGAACCTGGGGGTCCGGCCTCTACTGCTGGGAGGCGGGAAAGGTGACCAAGCTTCCCGACCCGGAGTTGGATGGCACCGCGGTTCTGGCTGTGGCTGAGGACAAGGAGGGCCAGATTTGGGTCGGCACGCAGGGGGGATTGCGTTGTTATGGCACAAACCTGGCGCACAAGGACATCCCGGCCCTGCTTGCCGAGATTGGCGCCGTGCTGGTGGACAGGAATGGCGCCGTGTGGATTGGAACGACGGGCCAGGGACTGGCGCTATATCGGAATGGCGCTTACAGCTTCCTGCGGAAAACCAACGGGCTGGCCAGCGATTATGTGAGGTGCCTTGCGGAGGACCGCGAGGGCAGCTTGTGGGTCGGGACCCGGGAGGGCTTTAGCCAGCTTACGGACGTCAAGTTCCCCACTCAACCGGCCTCCGAAAATCCCAATGTGCAGGACGCTGTGTCGGTGGGGGCCTCGCACAAAGGCGGCATCTGGGTGGGCAGCGCCGCCGGCCTCACTTACTTCGACGGCAAACCCAAGACCTACGGCGTCGAAGCTGGACTGTCAAACCTTTACACCAAGCGCGTGTTTGAGGCGTCCAATGGAGACGTTTATCTCGTCAGCGGAATCCAAAACCTGGTGATTTTCTCGGAGGGAAAGGTCGTGACGAACTTTGAGAGCCCCGGCATGTTGACAGGGATGGCGGAGGACCCGCAGGGAGTGGTCGTCTCGGCGGGAGGCGTGCTCTACCGCGCGGGCAGGACTTACTTCAAGCCTTACACGTTCACCAACGGCAATCCCGATCTACAGTGGGTTCTCAACCTGGCCTCAGGCCGGGACGGGGAGATTTGGGTCGCGTGCAACACCGGGGTATATCGCATCAAGGATGGCGGATACCGGCAGTGGGGGACGGCGGCGGGGCTTTCCGACCCTCGCGTGCAATGGATTTACTATGAAGACTCGGACGCCGTGATTTGGGGAGCGACGCTGAATGGAATGTTCCGGCTGAAAGACAACCAGGTGCGGTTCATGACCCAGAAGAACGGCCTGTTCGACAACAACATATATACCGTCGTTCCGGACGGCTCTGGCAATCTTTGGGTGGACTCCGGCCGCGGCATCTTTGAAATCAGCCGCAAGAGCATGAATGACTTCGCCGATGGAAAAACCAGCCAGATCGAGTGCATGCCTTATGACGGGCCGGAATCAGTCAGACCTTCGGACAAGACCTCGCAGGAGCATGTGGCGTGCAAGACGCCGGATGGCCGGATTTGGTTCCCCGCGGCCAACGGCGTGGTGGAGATTGACCCGGCGCATATCCCGCTCAACCAAATCCCGCTGCCCGTTCATATAGACAGCGTTCGCGCCAACGGGGTGGAGATGTCCCGGAGCAACAGCCTGGTCGGGCCGCCGGGCCCGGGCGAATTGGCCATCCATTTTTCGGCGTTGAGCTTTATCGCGCCGCATAATATCAAGATCCGCTATCTGCTGGAAGGTTACGACCGGGACTGGGTGGAAATCAAAGACCGGCATGTCGCCTATTACACCAATCTCAAGCCGGGCCGTTACAAATTCCATGTCATCGCCGCCAACGCCGATGGCGTGTGGAACCAAAGCGGGGATTCGATCGAGGTCGAATTGAGGCCGCACTATTATCAGACGGCCTGGTTCGATGCGCTCTGCGGCGGCGCGGCCTGTGCCGCCTTGCTCGGCCTTGTCCGGCAGCGCTTCAGCCGCCTGCAGCAAAAACAGCGGGAGATGCAGAAAAACCGCGAGCTTTTGGAAGGGGAAGTTATGAGCCGGACGGCGGAACTGGCCAGGGCCAACCGTTCTCTCCAAAACGAGATTGAGGACCACAAAAGCACCGAGGTTGAATTGAAAGGCGAGATCGAAGAGCGCAAAAAGATGCAATTGGAGGTGGAAAAAGCCCACCAGGAACTGCTGGAAGTCTCCCGCCAGGCGGGCATGTCCGAAATCGCCACCAACGTCCTCCACAACGTCGGCAACATCCTCAACAGCGTCAACGTCTCCGCCACGCTGGCGGCCCGCTGCGTCAAAAAATCCAGGGCGGACAATCTGGCCAAAGTCGCGGCCATGCTCCAAGAACACGAACATGACCTGGGGTCCTTTATCACCAGCGACCCCAAGGGCAAACAGGTGCCCTCTTATCTGGCCACACTCTCCGCTCACCTCCTGGCCGATCAGGACGCGGTCGTGCAGGAACTGGATTCCCTGCGCAAGAACGTCGAGCACATCAACGAGATTGTGGCCATGCAGCAAAACTACGCCACCATCTCCGGCGTCAAGGAAGTCGTCAACGTCCCCGACCTGGTGGAAGACAGCTTGCGCATGAATCTGGGCGCCTTGAGCCGGCACGGCGTCAAAGTCATTCGCGACTATCAAAAGGTTCCGCCCCTGAACGTGGAGAAGCACAAAATCCTGCAAATCCTCATCAACCTGCTGCGCAACGCCAAGTACGCCTGCGAGGAATCGGGGCGGGCCGACAAACAGCTCACCGTGCGGGTGTGCAACGGCCAGGAACGGCTCAAGATTTCGGTGATTGACAACGGGGTGGGAATTCCGCCGGAGAACCTGACGCGCATCTTCAACCACGGTTTTACCACCCGCAAGAAGGGCCACGGCTTCGGCCTGCACAGCGGCGCGCTGGCGGCCAAGGAAATGGGCGGGTCCTTGAGCGTTCAGAGCGAGGGGCCGGGCAAAGGCGCCGCCTTCACCCTCGAGTTACCCATCACTGCGCAGGAGGAAAGGCCATGAACCCCGCCGCCATCCCCTGCAACCACCGCATTCTCATCATTGATGACAACCCGGACATCCACACGGATTTCCGCAAAATCCTCGCCGCCCGTTCGGACGAGGACCAGGGAATGGCCCGGGCGACGGAGAATTTGTTCGGTTCCACGCCCGCCCCGCCGGAGGGACCGGAATTTGAACTGACCTCGGCCTATCAAGGCCAGGAGGGCCTGGCCGCCGCCCAGACGGCCCTGGCGGCCGGGCGGCCTTTTGCGATCGCGTTTGTGGATATGCGCATGCCGACGGGATGGGATGGGATGGAAACCACTGCCCGGCTTTTGCAGGCGGACAAAGACTTGCAGATTGTCATCTGCACGGCCTATTCGGACCACTCCTGGGGCGAGATTACCAGGCGGCTCGGTTCGCTTGACCGGCTGGTCATCCTCAAGAAGCCCTTTGACGTGATCGAGATTCTGCAATTGTCCAACGCGCTGGCGGAGAAGTGGCGGCTGGGCCGGCAGGCCGAGCGGCAGGTGCGGGACCTGGACGGTCTGGTGCAATTGCGCACCCGGGAATTGCAAGCGGCCAATGAAGAACTGCGGCGGGACATCACCGAGCGCAAGCAAGCGCAAGAGGCCTTGCGCGAATCGGAACAGCGGCTGTCTGAAATCATTGATTTTTTGCCCGACGCCACCTTTGCCATTGACCGGCAGGGGACGGTCATCGCGTGGAACCGGGCCATTGAGAAAATATCGGGCTGCCAGGCCGGGGCCATGTTGGGCAAAGGCAACCACGAATATGCCCTGCCGTTTCATGGCATGCGCCAGCCGGTGCTGATTGATTTGGTCCTGGCGCCGGACAAGGCGGCCGCCAGCCAATACAGCTTTCTCGAAAACAAGGACAATGTCCTGGTGGGCGAGATCGAAGTGCGAATCCAGGGCAAAAAGCGCCTGCTTTGGGGGAAGGCCAGCCCCCTGTTCAACAGCAAGGGCGAGGTCGCAGGCGCGATTGAAACCATCCGGGACATTACCGAGCGCAGGGCGCTGGAGACGCAACTGCGGCAATCCCAAAAAATGGAGGCTTTCGGCCAGTTGGCTGCCGGCGTGGCCCACGATTTCAACAACATCCTGACCGTGATCCAGGGGCATTCGTCCCTCTTGCAGGCGCGCCCTCTCCCGGACGCCGAGCGGATCGCCGCCGCTTCCGAAATCGGCCTCGCCAGCCAAAGAGCGGCCAACTTGACGCGCCAATTGCTCACCTTCAGCCAGCGCCAGGTGTTCCAACCCAGAAATCTCGATCTCAACGGGATCGTGGCCAACATGACCAAGATGCTGCTCCGTCTCATCGGCGAGCATATTCACTTGGAAGCCCGCTACAGTTCCGCCAGCGCCTGGGTCCATGCCGATCCGGGCATGATGGAGCAGATTCTCGTCAATCTGGCCGTCAATTCCCGCGATGCCATGCCGCAGGGCGGACACTTGGTTTTGGAAACCGGCCTCGTCACTTTTAGCCCGGGGAATGGGGCTGTCCGGGCCGGGCGACGGCCGGGCGACTTTGTGCATCTGGCGGTCAGCGATACCGGCGCGGGCATTGCCGCGGAAAACCTGCCCCACGTCTTCGAGCCGTTCTTCACCACCAAGGAACCAGGCAAAGGGACCGGACTCGGCTTGGCCACCGTCTTTGGCATCGTCGAAAAACACCAGGGCTGGATCGAGATCGAAAGCCAGGTGAACGCCGGCACGGCTTTCCACGTTTACCTTCCTCACTCGGCCCAGCCCGCCTCCGCCTTGGCCGGGCGTCCGCCCGCCGGCCCGTCCCCCGGAGGCAACGAAACCATTCTCCTCGTTGAGGACGAAACCGCCCTGCGGCGGCTGTCCCGGCTCATTCTGGAGCGCAAGGGTTACCGCGTTCACGAAGCGGAATCCGGCGTGGCGGCCTGGCGGCTTTGGCAGCAGCACCGGGCCGGCATTGACATGCTCATCACCGACATGGTGATGCCGGGCGGACTCAACGGGCGGGAACTGGCGGAAAAAACGCGGGCCGACAAACCCGCGCTTAAAATCATTTACTGCAGTGGTTATACCGACGACATGCTGGGCCAAGACTCCGATTTGCGCGTGAACGGCAATTTCTTGGAGAAGCCATTTGCCCCGGACGAGTTGCTGCGGCGCATCCGCGCACAATTCGACCACGCGCACTGATCACCGGACGGCGGGGCGTCAAATTGGCCGTCCTCCATTTGTTTCAGCGCCCCCTTGCGGCTGCTGACGCCGGTAATCTGATAACCCATCTCCTCAAAAGCCAGGGTAGTGGCCCGGCGGATGGTTTCCTCGTCATCAATAATCAACAGGCGTTTTTCCCTGGAACGGGCTGATCCGGGTTGAACTGGGCCACCCCAGCGTGCTCTGAGAATTGAGTGGTGGAGAGATTTTCGGCGTCTCTGGCCTGCGTTTCATGAGAGCGAGGGTCCTGCGGGTGCTATCACATTTTTGGGTTCCCCTCTTAATCTTACTCCTAATCTTAATCTTAATCTCTTCTCCCTCCTCCGTACGGATTAGGAGCAAGATTAAGATTAAGAAAGAAAACCAAAACAGTGAAATGCCTGTTCCTGCCGCTGGCATGATTCGTGACTTGACGTGACAGATCCGGCTTGAAATCCTGACGGTCAAAATCGTCGTGAACCAAGCCGCTCATATCGCGCGACCAGCCCCAACCCCGGTCTTCGGCTCACGCTCTCCCCTCGGCGCAATTTCCTTTTCCCGAAAGACTTTACCGCTGCCATGATCTGGTCCCAAAATTACGCGCCGCTGGGAAGTGTGGGCGGATCGGCGCTGATCGCGGCGCTGCCAGTCGTGACCTTGCTCGGTTTGCTGGCGTTCTGGCATGTGCGCGCGCAACTCGCGGCGCTGGCCGGCCTGTTGATCGCGGGGGTGATCGCGGTGGCGGTGTTTCACATGCCGGCGCGGCTGGCCGCGGCGGCCGCGCTATTGGGCGGGGCCTACGGGCTGTTCCCCATTGGCTGGATTATTCTGAATGCGATCTTCATTTACAACCTCAGCGTGGAAACAGGGCAGTTTGCCGTGCTGCAAAGGCAATTGTCGGGCGTGTCGCGCGACCGCCGCATCCAGGCTTTGTTGATCGCCTTTAGCTTCGGGGCGTTCATCGAAGGGGCGGCCGGCTTCGGCACGCCCGTGGCCATCAGCGGCGCGCTCATGATCGGCTTGGGCTTCCGGCCGCTGGAGGCGGCGAAACTGGCGCTCATCGGCAACACCGCGCCCGTCGCCTTTGGCGCTCTGGGCATCCCGCTGGTCACGCTGGCCAAGGTGACCAATCTTGATCTCAGCCTGCTGAGTGCCACGGTGGGCCGGCAGTTAAGCCTGTTCTCGGTCCTCATTCCCTTCTGGCTGGTGGTGGCGCAAGCGGGCTGGCGCGGGATGATCGCGGTGTGGCCCGCCTGCCTGGTGACCGGCATTTCGTTCGGCCTCACGGAATTCCTCGTCAGCAATTATCACGGGCCCTGGCTCGCGGGCATTGCCAGTGCCATTGTCTCCATGGCTTCGCTCGTCATCTTCCTGAGGTTCTGGCGGCCTGCCGGGGAAGCACCGGGTGGCGCGCGCGTAACTCCGGCCGGCCGGACGCCGGCCGGACAGGACGGCCCGGCGTGGAAGGCATGGCTGCCGTGGATTTTCCTCACCGTGTTCGTGTTCCTATGGGGGTTGCCCGAGGTCAAGAAGGTTTTGGACAACATGTTCAGCAGGAGTTTTCCGATGCCCGGCCTCCATAACGCGGTTCTGCGCGTGCCGCCGGTGGTGGCGCAGCCCGCGGAAGAGCCCGCTCTCTTTGCCTTCACCGCGCTTTCGGCGACCGGCACGGCCTTATTGCTGGCCGGCCTGCTCGCCGGCTTCTGCCTTCGACTCAGCCCGGCACGCTTGCTGGATATTTATGCGCGCACGCTCTGGCGTGTCCGCGTTTCCCTGCTGACCATAGCGCTGATGCTCGCGCTGGGTTTCACCACGCGCTACAGCGGGGCCGACACGACCCTCGGCCTGGCGCTGGCCGCGACGGGCCTTCTTTTTCCGTTCTTCTCTCCGTTCATCGGATGGCTGGGCGTGGCGCTGACGGGCAGCGACACCTCCTCCAACGTCCTCTTCGGCAATCTGCAACAAGTGACCGCGCAACAACTCGGTTTATCGCCCGTTCTCATGGCGGCCTCGAACAGCGCGGGCGGCGTCATGGGAAAAATGATTGACGCCCAGAGCATTGTTGTGGCCAGCGTGGCGACGGGCGGCCGTCCGGACAGTCCCGACGCCGGCACGGTGTTGCGCGCGGTTTTCTGGCACAGCCTGGCCCTGGCCGCGCTCATGGGTCTGCTGGTGATGCTGCAGGCTTGTGTTCTGCCCTGGATGATTCCGCGTTGAGCCTGCCGGAGGAGGGCGTCACACCGGGGCAGCGCGTTTTAGTTGACAAACTGGTTTTCACTTCTTGATTATGTCGGGCCGTTGCCGGACGGGGCGCCGGCGTCGCGCAGCACCTGCACGGTGTGGCGCACTTTGATGGCGGAACCGAGGCGGGCGAGATGAAACCGAAGCTGCGTCAGGCAGCCGATGTTGCCCGAGGCCACAATTTCCGCGCCCGACGCCATTACGGCCCTGGCCTTTTGCGAGCCGAGCGACGCGGCGATCTCCGGCTGATCGAGATTGTAAGTGCCCGCGCTGCCGCAACAGAAATCCGCGCCGGCCAATTCGCAAAGTTCGACGCCGGGAATGGCGCGCAACAGCGCGCGCGGCTCGCGGCTCGCGTTCTGCGCGTTGGCCAGATGGCAGGCGTCGTGATACGCGATGCGCTGCCGGCGTCCGCTGCCGCGCAGCGCCTCGCGCAGACCGAGCCGCGCCAGAAAGACGATCACGTCCAGCACCCGTTTGCGAAAGGCCTCGGCGCGCGCCTCGTCCGCCGTGCCGCGCAGGATCAGATGGTACTCGCGCATGGCCGAGCCGCAGCCGGCGGCATTGGTCAAAATCGCGTCCACTTCCCGCGGAAAAGCAGCCAGATTGCGCCGGGCGAATTCCCGCGCCGCCGGCAGGTCGCCGGTGTGCCAGGCCAGTCCGCCGCAGCACCCCTGCCCCGGCGGGACCACCACTTCGACGCCGTTGCGCGCCAGCACTTCGATGGTGGCGGTGTTGATGTCAGGCTCCAGCACCCGCTGCACACAACCGGCCAGCAGGGCGACCCGCGCCCGGAGCGGGCCGAGCGCCGGCGTGACGACCGGCCAGGTTTGCGCGGGCGGAATGGTGGACGGCAACAGATCGAGCATCGCCCGCAATGAAGAAGGCAGCCACGGACGAAACGCTTTTCCCAACCGGCCGGCTTGCGCGGCCAGGCGGAACCGCGCCGGATACGGAACGGTTTGGGCGGCGAGCAGGCGGCTGAACTTCCCGGCCGGCGAACGGGGCCATTTGTTTTGAGCCAGCGCGCGGAACGGGTTGATCAAATCCCGGTACGGGACGCCACTGGGACAGGCCGGTTCGCAGGCGAGACAACCCAGGCAGCGGTCAATATGGGGCTGGGCGGCGGCCCAGGGCAGAGCGCCTTCGAGCACCTGCTTCATCAGAACGATGCGCCCGCGCGGCGTGTCCATTTCCTGGCGGAGTTCGGGGTAGGTCGGGCAGGCCGGGAGGCAAAAGCCGCAATGGACACACGCCTGCACCGCCCGGGCCATGGGTTCGCCGAGCGCGCCGTGTTTTTCGGTTGGGATGGAGTGCAGCATCAGTCGTCAAGACCAGGAAAACGGCGTTCGGGATCCAGAGCTTCCTTGACCGCGAGCGCGATTTTTGAGCGCGGACGCGCTCCCAGCCAGAGGGGAGCGTTGCCGCGCAAGGTGACGGCCGGCAGGCCCAGACCGCGCAAACTCTCGTCGAGGGGGCCGGACAGCGCGGCGGAAGGCAGGGAAAGGAAGGCCTGGCTGCCGCCCGCGCTGAGGTGGGCGCGCGCGCCGTCAAGCAAACAAAGGCACCGCTCCAGGCCGGGCCACGCCGGCGGGGTCAGCGCCACCTTGGCCAGGAGGCCGCCGGCATAAGCCCAGCGGAACTCGCGCAGGCCGGACCAGAGGGTGTCCGCATCGGGGCCGGACAGGGCCGCCCCGGGCCAGCGGGCGAGGATTTCGCGCGACATCTCTTGCAGCGCGGAAGACGGACCGGCCAGCCGCAAACAAACCGCCTGGCCGCCGGTCAACAGATCCACCGCCGCCGGTTCCCAACGCGCGCCGGAGGCTTCGGCCATCAATTGCGCGGCGGCTTCCGCTCCATGGACGGGAAGCTGCAGCGTGAGGGTGGAGGCGGGGCGGGGAAAGACTTTGAAGGTGGTTTCGGCCAGGACTCCGAACCGGCCCAGGCTGCCCACGAAGAACTTGGGCAGATCAAAACCGGCGGCGTTCTTGACAACCTTGCCGCCGGCGCGCAACAGCCGGCCCGCCCCGTCAACAAACCGGACGCCCAGAATAAAATCCCGCAGTCCGCCAAAGCGCAAACGCCCCGGCCCGCTCAAGCCCGACGCCACCGTGCCGCCCAGGGTTGCGCCCGCCTCCACCAGCAGGGGATCGAAGGGAAGAAACTGTCCGCGCTGCGCCAGGGTCGCGGCGATCTCGCGCACGGGAGTTCCGGCCAGCGCGGTGATGGTGAACTCGCTCGGTTCGTATTCGGTGACGCCGGTGAGACGCGCCAGGGAAAGCTTCACCGTGTCCACGGCGGAGAGGCGCGGCTTGGTGCCGGCCCCGACGGCGAGGACCCGCGGGGCGGAGCGCACCGCTTCCGTCAATTCGCCCAGCGAAGCGGGTTGGAGGGCCGGCCTCATAGGCGCGAAAGCAGGCCGGCTTTTTCCAGAGGATGCAGGCCGCGCGACGGCGGGCCGGAGCTATCCGTGCCGGGAAACATCTTGCCGGGATTGGCAATGCCCAGAGGGTCAAACGCGGCGCGCACCCGTCTCAGGCAATCCATTTCGTCCGCGTTGAACATAAGAGCGAGGTAATCGCGCTTCTCCCGGCCGACGCCATGTTCGCCCGTGATGGAGCCGCCCATCTCCACGCACATCTCGAGAATGCGCCCGGCCAGCGCCTCGGCCCGGTGCAAAGCGCCGGCCTCACGGCCGTCAAATAGAATTAACGGATGCAAATTGCCGTCGCCGGCGTGGAAGACGTTGCCGCAGCGGAGGCCCGACTCGGCTGCCATATGATGAATGCGCCGCAAGGCCTCGCCCAGCCGCCGGCGCGGCACCACCCCGTCCTGCACGATGAAGTCAGGAGAAAGCCGGCCCACCGCGCTAAAGGCGCTCTTGCGGCCTTTCCAAATGGCGGCGCGCTCCTCCGCGTCGCGGGCGGGCCGGGCTTCGATGGGCCGGCTGGCGGCGATGATTTCATCCAGCCGCGGGCGCTCGGCGGCCACGACTTCGCGCGGGCCTTCCAGTTCGACAATGAGGACGGCCTCGCAGCCGGGCGGATACCCGGCATGAACGGCGGCTTGCGCGGCTTGCAGGGCGAGCGCGTCCATGATTTCAATCGCGCCGGGCAGCAGGCCGCCGGCGATGATGGCGGAGACGGCGTCGCCCGCCTGCTCCAAGGTGCGGTAGCCGGCCAGAACGGTGTGGAAGCATTCCGCTTTGGGCAGCAGTTGCAGGGTGAATTCGAGCGCAATGCCGAACAGCCCTTCGTTGCCGGTGAAAAGACCGCACCAATCCGGGCCGATGTTTTCGCGGCTGGCGCCGCCCCACGCGACGACTTCCCCGCTGGCCAGCACCGCTTTGATGCCGAGGACATGGTTGGAGGTCATGCCGTATTTCAGGCAATGAGCGCCGCCGGCGTTGAAGGCCACGTTGCCGCCAATGGTGCAGATCGTCTGGCTGGATGGATCGGGGGCGTACCGCAGCCCGTGCGGCGCGGCGGCGAGGCTGACTTGAGTATTGACAACGCCCGTTTCCACCACGGCCACGCGCGCGGCCGGCTCCAGCCGCAGAATGCGGTCGAGCCGGTTCAGCGCGATGATAATGCCCCCGGCCACCGGCAGCGATCCGCCCGACAAGCTGGTGCCGCTGCCGCGCGCGACGAAGGGCAGGCGCTCCGCATGACAACGCCGGACCAGCGCAATGACTTCGTCCGTGGTTTCCGGAATGGCCACGGCCAGCGGACGGACGCGGTAGGCGGTCAGTCCGTCGCTTTCGTACGCGCCCAGTTGCTCCGGCTGCGAGAGCAGCCGCCCGGGAGGGAGCAACAAAGCCAGCCGGTGAAGAATGGTCGCGGACATGTTCAAGAGCAATTCTTTCAGCCTTCAGCTTTTGGCATTTAGCCTTCAGCCTTTAGCCTTTCCCACCCAATATCCCGCGCAATGCCGTCAAGACTAAATCAACATTGCGCACGCTGGCGCCGTGCCCCATCAAGCCGATGCGCCAGGCCCGGCCCGCCATCGGGCCGAGGCCGCCGCCGATTTCGATGCCGTATTCCTCCAGCAGGCGGCGGCGCACGCCCGCATCGTCGGCGCCGGCGGGGATGGCAATGCAATTGAGGGTGTGCAGCGACTTTTTGGGAATGTAGCCAAGTCCCATCGTTTCGAGGCCGGCGCGGAGACGGCGGTGCATTTTTTCGTGACGGGCAATCCGCTCCTCCAAGCCCTCCTCCAGGACGATGGCCAGGGCTTCGCGCAGCGCGTAGGTCATGTTGACCGGCGCGGTATGATGATAGACCCGGCCGCCCGCCCCGCCGCCGGTGTAGTATTTGCGGAGCATGGAAACATCGAGATACCACGACTGCGGCCTGGTCTTGCGCGCGTCCATGCGGGCCAGGGCGCGCTCGCCGAAACTGACGGGCGAAAGGCCGGGCGGGCAGCTCAGGCATTTCTGCGTGCCGCTGTAAATGGCGTCAATCCCCCACTCGTCCACGCGCACCTCGTGGCCGCCCAGGCTGGTGACCGCATCCACCGCCAGCAAGGCGCCGCGGGCGTGGACCAAATCGGCCAAACCCGCGAGCGGCTGATGAGCGCCGGTGCTGGTTTCGGCGTGGATAATGCCCAGGAGTTTCGCCTGGGGATGCCGCTCGAAAGCCGCGGCAATTTGCTCCTGGGTAAAGACATCTCCCCACGCCGCCTCGATGGCGTGAACGGTGGCGCCGCAGCGTTCCATGACATCCTTCATGCGCCCGCCAAAGACGCCGTTGACGCCAACGATCACCTCGTCGCCCGGTTCGATGAGATTGACCGCGAGGCATTCCATGCCGGCCATCCCGGTGCCGCTGACCGGGAAAGTGAGCGAGTTTTTGGTGCGGAACACCTGGCGGAGGAATTGGCAGGTTTCGTCCATGATGGCGAGGTATTGCGGATCCAGATGCCCCAGCGTCGGCGCGCCCAGTGCGCGCAGGACCCGTTGCGGGACAGGACTGGGCCCCGGGCCGAGGAGAAGGCGTTCGGCAGGGAAGGCGGTGCTCGTGTTCATCGGCGCGGTCATGGCTTGAAGAATGCGAATGCGCCCCGCGGAATGCAAAGTAAAATAACTTGATTAGGTTTGATTAGGCTTGATTGGGCTTGATTTTGAAAGCTCAGTTTTTGGCCTAAATTATTCATGGATAGTCACTTAGATTGATTTTCATCAAAAATGGTGAAAATTGGGGAAAAAAGGGGTGCTGGCCGCGATGGAACGGCAAATACTACTAAATAAATAGAGTATCTAATGATAAGAGGCCGGGCGCGGAATGGCGCCGCCGTCTGCCGGAAAAGCAAAAATTGGGAAAGCTGAAATCCGGATTTCCTGATTTCAGCTTTCCCAATTTCATCTTTTCCCCAAAAGCCCGCCGTCATGGTCCCGTTGCCGTCTTCCTCTACGTTTCTTATCCTCACGCAGGAAAGATTAGCATGTAAAAGCGCGGATTGTCAATGGGAAAAATGGGAAGAATGGGGGAAAATGCCGATTCTTGCAATATCCTCATCATTAGCCACTTGCGGAGAAGAATAGTGAATTTTGAATGGTGAATGGTGAAATTGTCGGGGGAAAAACTGAAAGCGGATGCCGGCGGTTAGAGGTTGGAGGCCAGAGAGCAGAGGTCAGAGATCGGAAGTCATCTCTCCGTTTTTTTTTTGGGGGGGGACGGACCCGGCAACAAACGCATCGCCATATGGAGTCTGCCGCCTGCAAGGATGACTTGGGTGGGCAAGTGTTTGTTTTGACCCATTTGCCGAGAACTGTAAGCCATTGGATTGCGCTGGCTTACGATTAAAAATGGACCAAACTATGGGTTGACCCATCCGACCTCCGACCTCCGACGACTCGATTGGACCACGTGAGTCAAGGCGGTGGTGAAGAATTAATTGTGAACTGCGGGGTGGCGAATTCCTCTATGTTGTCGGAATCACCTCTGCTGCCGAGCGATTTCACGAAACCGTGGAAGTGATAGCGTCCGGGGATCCAGCCAGAGGTCGGAAACCCTTTCTCGTAATTCGCGATCCCGAGCGCCGGGACATTCGGAATGCCCTCTTCCCAACGACTGATGAACTCCGACCGACCCGTCTCAGGCGCAACCCGCTGTAGGGTGATGATGATGCGCCCCCGGTTGAATTCACCGGCTCCGCTATTCGTCAGGGTCAGCGCCAAGCGAGCGTTGCCGTTTTCAACTGTGGCGCTTTTCTGTGCGATGGAAAGCTCGGCGATGCCGCCCACCACGAAAGGCGCGGCGAAAGCTGGCTGCTTCTTGGCAATTCGTTGGATATCTCCCACATGGAGGCAATAAACCCCATCCAGGAGGCGTTTGGCGGGTTTCACCGTGATACCAGGCAAAGAAGCGTTCGCATTATCCGCGACGGTCGTTCTGCAGAAAATGCCACCCAGTTCAGGAACCCACGCCTCTACATTGCGGTTCATGCCCACTGCGGGCCTCGCGGGGTCGGAAATCGTATGCTTTTCGCAGTAGTATAGCCGTGTGATTTCCAAGTCGTCCGCCAGCGACTTGTCTATGTCAACTCGGAGAGTGGCTGGGTTTGACCCAACTAGCGGTCCCGTCGTAACGTAGCCGATCATCTTTTCTTCCTGTTCAGCGATGGATTGAAACTTGGCGGCTTTGAGCACCACCGTCTTCGGTGATGCTTGGGAAGGAATTTCTTGGCCGGAGGCGGCTAAGGCAGCAAGGGCAAGAATTGCCGCAAAACCAATGATTAGTGAGCGGGTCTTGATAGGGAAGCCGACGCCGGGCGCCAGTTGGGGTTTGGGGGTCTGTGGCATAATGTGTGGGTGATTATGGGCCAATTCAGGGTTTGTGCGAGCTTTTTTTGGCAGTGTTTTTGACAGGCTGACGGAGTTTTCGCACGTCGCGGGCGCGCCTCTGGGCGGGGCGAGTCCGTTACGCGCGGCGACCGGCGGCATTTGGAGCCTGACTCCGACAATTGAAGCCGTCTCCACTCCACTGCCTTTCACCGTTCGGAATTGTCTGAGAAAGGCTTTCTCTCGCGTCTTGAGAGCGACGCCTTCCCTGTACAGGAAGGCCGGGATTGTGATACAATTCTCAACTGGATGCCGGCTTTTCCGGCAAGGGTTCTTCAAATCGCGATTCCCAATCCCTTCAACATGTTTCGGGAAAAGGATCAACCCATAGTTTGGTTAACGGACAAATCGCACCAAACTATGGGTTGAGCCACTCCGAAGCCTGTTTCGTATTTCTCTTTAAGAGGATGGCAGAAATGTCCGGGGCTGAGATGTGGTCGGCGAGGGCGCCGACCACCGCATGCCGATTCGGAATCGGGACGTGCCTTCCCCGAGAGGAAGAACCGTGTCGAGTTGCGCCCCTTTCTCACGCAGCCGATTTGCGTGAAGGCGCAACGCCGAGCGCCTCAGCCGATGTGATCGGGAAAAACAGGCAGGAGGTCGCCGCGGGGGTCGAAGGCGAGCGGAGTGGGCTGGCTTTCGGCGATGAGATCGGACCGGGCTTGCGTTTCTTCGAGATAGGCCTCGGAGGCGAGAAGGGTTTCGCAACTCAAGGTGTTCTTGATCCATAAGGCCTTCAACTGGCGGAGGTCGCTCTGGCCGGTGGTCTGAAGGGCGACTTCCAGGGCCTCGCGGTCGGTCGGGAAGTGCATGGGGAGGCGCGCATTGGCCGGCATGAGGGCGGTTCGGGCGTTGACCCAGGTGGTTTTGGCATCCATGGCGCGCACCAGGCGGTCATGGGTGAAGTCGGCCATGCCGATGCCGGTGGCGTTGCCGTAGCTGTCCGGATGCAACGAGCGCACATAAATGCGGCCCACCGGGTGGTCGCCGGGATGGACGAAACTGCCGTCCGAGGCGCGGCGGATGATATTGGTGTCCATCCCCGAACCGCTGAGGTTTTTGCCGATTTCGTCCAGGATCAAAAGATCAACGCGATCGAACGGCAGGCGCGGCATTAAGGCGCGCGCTTGCTCGAGCCATTTCATTTCCGCCGATTCCATGGCCGCGGCGGGCACGGCCGCCACCCGGGCGGTTTGATGGAGCTGGTTTTCGATGATGCCGACGCCGAAGGCAATTTTGCCCAATCGGAGCACCGCGCGCGCCACCTCCAGCACCGCGGCGGAGGCGCTCATCCGCATCATTGCTTGATGAAGCTGCTGGGCGCCCTTCTGCTTGCCCAGGCCGATGGCCGCCATCTTCATCAGGCCGCTCTCGATGGGCCCGTGGAAATCGGTGTGCGGTTTGATGCGGTTGACCAGCACGATGGCGTCCGCACCGGCGGCGTTGCGATCCTGATAAACGATCAGCCCGCCGGCGCGACCGAGTTCGACCGGGTCCATGCTGCTGCGGATGGGCAGGCCCATTTGCTCCTCGGTGATGCCGAAATGCGCCAGCACCTCGAGTTGGCCGCGGCCGGTCGCGCCGCCGTGGCTGCCCATGGCCGGAACAATAAAGGGGCGCGCGCCCAAAGTTTTTAACTCGTCGCAAACCGTCCGCACGATGGCGGCGTAATTGGCAATGCCGCGGCTGCCCGCGCCCACCGCCACCGTCATGCCAGGCTGGATGAATTTGGCCACGGGCAAGCCGGCCAGGGCGGCGCGAGTCGCGGCGGACGGGTCGCCCAGCGTTGCTTGCTCGAACTTCTGCTTGAGGCGGAAGAATCTTAAATCGTTCATGGTAATGCGTGAGTCCAAGGTGGCAGGGCGCGAAGTCCCGCGCGCACCGCGGCGCGCAGGGGACTGCGCGCCCTACCACAGATGACCGGGACGCAGGCTGCCATCCAAGAATGACACATTACCGATAGAACGCAGGCGTATCAGGCATCCACCGGAGTTTTATCCGCTTCCTTTTCGCCGTAGCCATAGTGACCATATCCGTAGCCGTGATAATAGGAGTAATAATAGCCGCTGAAGCGACGGTTGGGCAAAAGGTTCAAGACGATCCCGGCGATGGGGGCGTTGGCCTTGTTCAGCAATTGCAAACTGTGCTCCACCGCTTTGCGGGAGGTCTTGCAGCCCTGCACCACCAGCACGACCGTCTGCACTTTGGCGGCCAGCATGAGAGTGTCGCTGACCGGCAGAAGCGGCGCCGTGTCAAGGACAATGCGGTCGTAATGAGCCAGTCCTTCGTTGAGGAATTGTTGAAAATCCGCCTGCATGAGCAATTCCGACGGGTTGGGGACGGAAGAGCCGCTGGGCATCCAAAATAATTTGGAAATGTCCTTGTGTTGCAGGCAAAGCTCGTTGAATTTGGCGCGGCCCAAAAGATAATCGGTGACGCCGGACAAGTGTCTGTGTTTGCCGGTGAAAAATGCCTCGACCGCCGGGCGGCGCAAATCAATATCCACCAGGAGCGTGCGCAGGCCTTGTTGGGAGAGGCTGACCGAGTAATTGAGGGAGGTAAAGGTTTTGCCTTCGCCAGGCAGGGCGCTGGTAAAAAGATACGTTTTGCGGTCTTTTTCGCGTCCCAGCATGGAAAGAGTGGCGCGCAAGGAGCGAAAGACTTCCGCCCCGGAGGAATTGGAATCCTCGGCGGCGACCAATTTGTTCTTGCTGATTTCGGCCTTGGGCATCTTGGGGATCGAGCCCAAAACCGGCAGGGCCAGAAAATGCTCGGCTTCATCCACGGTGCGGAAGGAGGTGTTCATGGATTCCAGCACAAAACTGACGCCGAAACCAAGGGCCAGCCCGCCGAAAAGCGCCAGGGCGAAAATGAGTTTGATTCTTGGCGAAGCGGGCAGTTCCGGAACCAAGGCCGGCTGTCTGACGCGAATTCGTTCCGGCGTGATTTGCGCCTCAACCTTGGTTTCGCTCAACCGGCTGATGAGGGAATCATACTGTAACTTGTCCGCCTCCACTTGGCGGGAGAGCAGATTGAAACGGACGGCCACGTCGCTGAGTTGCATGGCGTTGGTTTCCGCCTCGTGCAGTTGTGTTTCCGAAACACGCTGTGAGGTCAAGGCATTCTCATAAGCGATGCGCAGGCCTTCCTGAATGCGGGTGCGCACCTTGAGTACGGTGGCGGCCAGTTGTTGCTTGAGGCCGTCCAGCGAGGCGGCGGCCAAAATATATTTGGGGTGTTTTTCGCGATACCGCTGGCGAATCACAACCAAATCATTTTCGTGCTTCGCCACCTCGGTGGAAATTTGCACCACTTCCGGGTCGTTCATGACATTGGTGTAGGCGAGCAAGCCTTCGATATTGTTGGTCATCTTTAACGAGTCCTGATAGGCTCCCTCGGCCTGAACGAGAGTCGCCTTGCTTTGCGTGAGGCGCTTGTTCAAATCCTGAAGTTCCGGCGTCCTAATGTCCGCTTTTGGATCCAGGGAAACCGAGCCAACTTCCTTGCGATAATCCTGCAAGGCCTGATCGGACGCCGTCAGCTTTTTCGCCTGCTGCTCCACTTGCTTTTGAAGAAACTCGTAGGCGCCTTCGGTCGTGGTTTGATTCGCGAGCGCATCCTGTCCCAGATAATTTTCCACCAGCGAATTGGCCAGCCGGGCGGCCAGCGCGGGGTCGGTGTTTCGCACGGTCAAGTCAATCAGGCGCGTGTTGCGGCGCAAGGAGGTTTTGACGTTGCGCGCAAATTGCGCAATGGTTTGCTCGCGGGTCAGCGTCTTGGAACCATTGGTCGCGACGGTCCCCTCGGGTGGGAGCAAATGATTGGTCTCCAGCACTTGTTGCAACAAAGCGGTGCCGCACAAATTTTGAGCAACGGTATTCATAACTTCCAAGCCGTGCAAATCCTCGGATACGACCTGCTGGGCTGTGACGACTTTTGCCTCCTGTTGTTCCACTTGAACGATGGTGAGAGCTTCATAGACACGCGGCGCCCTTTCCACATAAACGGCCGCGGCAACCACCGCCAGCACGACGCAGGAAACAATCACCCAGCCCCTATCCAGCACCAGACGGATGACGCTGTGCAAATCCACGATGGAATTGGGGGCGGAAGGTTCCGGCGACGGAGGCAAATCAAGCGGATCAAGGTTTGGCATAAATGTTACAAAACGAAGTCAAATTTCTAGAAGTTTCTTTCGCCAACGCTGATAATGTCGTCGGGCAGGATTTCAAAGGGTTTTTTCTTCGGGTCCCTTGCCATTTCGCCGGCATCGAAATGATAAATTTTGGGAGAGCCGTTTTCGACGCGGCGCACGTCCACTTTGGACGGCGCACCCATGCGGGTGTATCCGCCGGCCATCGCGATGGCCTCCAATAAATTGACCGATTCATTGGTCGGGAAATCATAGCTGCCCGGCTTCTGCACCTGGCCCAGCACGGCGAAGCGGCGCTCGGCGAAGCGTTCCACGATTAAATTGACCTGGGGATTGACCAGATAATCCTTGTCGTAAAGCTGCTGAATCTGGGCGGTGGCTTGTCCCACCGTCAGGCCGCTGATTTTCACCTGCCCCAACAGCGGCAGCATGACCATGCCGTTCTTGTCAATGATGGTCTTGGTCGTCAAATCATCTTCCTGATAGACCGTCATTATAATCCCGTCATTGAGACTCAAGGTTCGGGCGGAATCCAATTGGGGATTATTGGTGTCCCCAAGCCGGGCCGGAACAAGCTGATTGGCTGGCGGGCCAGCCCCCCGGATCGAGGCCGGGGCCGAACCTCTCTGCTCGTTGGTCCCGGCACACCCCGCCCCCAGGCAAATTGAGAAAAACAGGCCAATAAAACGGCTTCGCGAAATCATAATCAATGATGCAACTTTGGATTGTAGCAGCGCGGCCCCAATAGACAAGCGGAAAATTAACCGCGGAGAGGTTTCCCAGGAAAAGGAAGCGACGCAGGCGAATGGCCGAAAGGAAGAAGCCCGAAGCCGGCGCCATGCTATGACGCCGCCAGGCGGCGCGAGAGACAACTCAGCACCGCGCAAAGCACCAGGAACAAAGCCAGGACCGAGTGAATTTGCAATGGAAAATCGAAGCAGGCGTGAACCAGGCAGCCGCCCAAGGAAACCCACAACAGCAGGACAAAATACTTATTCCCGTAAATGCCGCCGCTCCAGAACCAATGGGAAAGCACCAGAAGCGCCGTTATCAAGATGGGGGCCGCGCCCAGCCGCCCGAAAGTGATGAGCGTCTCCAGCCAGTCGTTATGCATGTAGGCCTGCCATTCGTCGGCCTCGGAGCGGCGATAAAGTTGGTACATGGTGTCAAAGGACCCAGGACCGGTTCCAAACAAAGCATTGTCCCGCGCCATGTAACGGCCTGTGACGTAAAGACCTTCGCGCTCCTCATAGCCTCCCTGAATGGTTTCCAATCTTGGCGCGAGGGCTTTCCAGCCCAATAACGCTCCACCCCAGACCACACCGCCCAGCAAAAGGAGGAGCCACGTTTTCGCCGTCCAATGACTGCGCCATTGCGCCATCCATAGAATACCGCCGGCCATGATCAGATTGACTGCCAGCACAATGGCCCCGCCGCGACTGGTGGTCACGAGCGGGCAGATGGCCATGATGAGAACACACGGCAAGAGGACGGCCAGCCGGTTTCGGCGCGAGGAATTTTCCGCGGTTTTGTGCCGTCGCAGGGAACTGACACCGGCCCACCAAAATCCGAGGACGGCGGGCCAGAGCAAATTGAAGTACTGGGCGGCATTGGCGCGATAAGCATAAGAAGCAAATTGACCTTCCGCGTCCTGTTCGTAACGAGGCACAATCAGCCAGAGCAATTTGTTTCCCCCTTCCGCGCGTTGCATCAGCCCCTCGATGGCCAGTGCGGTTCCATTGGCGGCCAAAACCCAGAACAAACGGCGCAAGCGCACCGGCAATCGGGAGACCGGATGACTGGGAAGACCTTCCAGCTCGAAGCGCGCCGCTTCTTTCGGCGACAATGTCAGCAGCCAGTCGCGCAACGCCCAAAACAAGCCGGCCAGGCCCAGGTATTTCCAAAACGCCGCCCAACTGCTGGCCCGATCATAACTGTGCGGCAGCCAGGAAATGGCGTTGCGGTATTCAAAGCTCCATTGGCCGGGATGATAAATGGCGCGCGCGTTCCAGGCGCTGATCAGGCAATACAGCAAAATGCAAAGAGTTCCGGCGGCCAGCATCCCAGTGAAGCGACGTTCGGTTTGGAGCCAGCGCCCTGCTTCACGGCCGCCGGAGAATTGGGTCCATCGAAGAGGCGTGTGGCCGCCGGATCGGAGGAATGATTTGCCCAGCCAAAGCAATCCCAGCGCAAATCCAACGCCGTTCATGACATGGATTGACCAGGGCTGGGTAGTGCCAAAGGCCCACGGGCCAAACACAACTGCAAAATAGATGAGGCATTCCGTCATCCCATCGCCGGCGAGGCGAAAGAGCCGCTTGGATTTTTCGGAACTCATGGAAAAGGATCAGGGAAGGAAGCGGCGGGAGGGGGATGGGTTCATTGTCTCCTTTCCTGCTGAATGCAACCGTGTGGAGATGGGGCTAATTCGACACCCCGCGTCCTGCATTCGCCATCGTCTCCGGGGCGGGCTTCGTTTTCGCGCCCAGATCAGGCGTGTATTCCGCCAGGCTCTGCTGGAGGAGTTGCTTCAGCCGGCCCGGTTGAGCCTGGTGCAATTCACTGCCCAGTTTCTCCAGGGCGGCGTCTATTTTTCTCCCGTCTTCCGGGGCGGTCACGAACCGCATAATTCTCGGATGCTTGGTTGGACGATAGGCTTCTGCCTTGCAGTTGATCTCCTCGAATAATTTCTCGCCGGGCCGCAATCCCACAAACTTGATCTCAATGTCAACTTCCGGTTGCAGGCCGGACAATTCGATCATCTGCCGCGCCAATTCCGCAATCCGGACGGGCTTGCCCATGTCGAGGACAAAAATCTCCCCGCCCTGCCCCTGCGCGCAACTTTGCAGCACCAACCCGACCGCCTCGGGGATGGTCATAAAGTAGCGGACCATGTCCGGATGCGTCACCGTCACCGGCCCGCCGGCGGCGATTTGCCTGGTGAAGGTCGGCACCACGCTGCCTGACGAGCCCAGCACGTTGCCAAAACGGACCGCGATGAACTTGGTGCCCTTCGGGTGCTGTGCGAACAGGGCCTGCAAGTAGATTTCCGCCAGGCGCTTGGTCGCCCCCATCACGCTGGTGGGATTGACCGCCTTGTCCGTGGAGATCATGACGAACTGGCCGACGCCGTGTTGCAAGGCCATATCCGCCAGACGCGCCGTGCCGATGGAGTTGTTCTTGATGGCCTCGCCCGGCTGGCGTTCCATCATGGGCACATGCTTGTGAGCGGCGGCGTGAAACAGGACTGCCGGACGGTGCTCCAACAAGATGGCGCTCATCCTCGGTTCATCCAGAATGTCAGCGATCAGCGGAATAATGGACCCACCGTAGCCGAGGCTAATCAGTTCCTGCTCAATGGCGAACAATTGCACCTCGGATTGGTCCACCAACAGCAGCCGTTGCGGCTCAAAGGCGGCAATCTGGCGGCACAACTCGCTGCCGATGCTTCCGCCGGCGCCCGTCACCATGATCCGCCGGTTTGCCAGGATCTCCCGGATGCTCTCCGTTTCGATGTCCACCGGCTCGCGGCCGAGGAGGTCTTGAATTTCCACCGGACGAATTTGAGAGACTTTCAATTGCCCGGTGGCGAGCTGATCCATGGCCGGAACGATGGCAAATTTGAGATGACTTTTCTGGAGCAACTTGACGATTTCGCCGATGCGTTTCGCCGGGGCGGTCGGCATGGCGATGATGATTTGTTCCAAATCCAGGGCGTGATTTTTTTCCAGAATCAGTTCCGGCGCGCCGATCACCGGCACCCCGTGAATACGGGAACCCCATTTCTTTGTGTCATCATCAAAAAATCCCACGGGGAGCAGGCCCAAGCCGCGCTTGGAGAAAAGATCGTTCACGAGGCTGGCGCCGACGTCCCCGGCGCCCACAATCCCAACCCGTTGCGCCAGGGTGTTGTGATGACTGTATGGCGCCAGGTATCGCTCCCGCAAAAGGCGAAATCCAAGCCGCGTGCCGGCCAGGCCCATGAACGAGATCAGAAAATCGCTCATGATGACTCCGCGGGGAGGAGCGTAAGCGCCGCCGGAGGCCAGCCAGATGGCAAGAACCATGGCGAAGGATACGAATGACGCCCAGAATAACCGGGCCAAGTCGGGCAAACTGAAGTAGCTCAGCAACCCTTCAAACTGGCCGAAGACGAAGAGCAGGGTCAACTGCAGCGCGACGACCAGGGGCAAATATCCCCAAAGCTGCTGCCGGAAACTCTCGTCCATATCGAAATCAAACCTTAACTCATAGGCGAGGAGGAAGCTCAAGGCGAGACCCCCGGCGTAAAGGAGCAGCAAAATCGCTTTGCGGACCGAGGGGTGCCGCGACCATACGGGGACGGCGCGATCCGGCTTCGATCGCTCTTTGGTGAGATTGAGATCAGATTTCACCTTAACATTCATGGCGTTAATTCTGCTCCGGAGTCTGGCGCGTTCTCGGTTCGGACAAGCTCAAACCAGTCGCCGGTGAATTTGTGATGAATCAGCTTGAGGATTTCTTGATAGGTGTCAAGCCATTTCATACCCAGCCTCTGGCGCGGTAAACCCACCAGCCAATTTTCTCGTGCAGGTAAAGGGAGAGAAGGTGGAATCTGGCCTGGCGCGGGAACGGCGAAAAATCGTCTTGCACTGACGGCACGCCGTAGGCCTGAAAGTCGCATGCGACCGGGATCACGGCGATTCCTTGCGCGGCAAACACCGCGACCGCCCGCGGCATGTGCAGCGCCGACGTCACCAGGATCACCTGGCGCCAGCCTCGCTGCTTGCTCAATTCCTTGAAGCGCAAGGCCTCGTCATGCGTGTTCGCACACAGACCGAGGTTGGTCACTGCCGCGGTGGTCAAACCCCAGGCCAGAACCCACTCCTGCACCAGCGAGGCTGCCACCGCACCGGGTTTCCCTGTCAAAGGCACGCTTCCGCCCAAAACCAGGGTCTTGGCTTTTCCCCGGCGAACCAATTCCAAGGCCGTCAGCACCCGGCTTCCACCGCCGGTTAGCGAAAACCCGAGAATATCGTTCTCGGATAGGCGGTAGCCCCCGCCCAGCGCGACCACCACATCCGCCTCGGCCAGACGATTGATATCGGCCAAAGCCTGCGGACGTTCCGTCTGTGCCACCATCGCCTCCACCAAAGGCGTGCTGCCGATCAAGAATATCAGAACTGAGGGGACGCCCAACCAAACCGCAGGTCGCCACTTTCGCCGCCAAGTCAGCCAGAAAACGCCAAGAACCATCACGAGCCAAATGGCCCCCAACGGTTCAACCAACGGAGCAAAAAAACGCATTGAGAAACACAGGATAAAGGTCAAAAACCTGAAACCAAATTCCTTTCAGGTGTCAATTCTCATGGCTTGGCCTTTCCAGCCCCTCCCTTCCGGCATCCTCGAACAATCATCCCCACCCGCTCCACGTCACCCTCCTCCATAGCGGTGCCGGACGGCAGACACAGGCCGTCACGAAAGAGACCCTCGCTCACCCTCCCGCCGCGAACGCGGCACCCCCGGAAGACCGGCTGCAAATGCATCGGCTTCCAGATGGGACGCGACTCGATGTTTTCCGCCTCCAAGGCCAGCCGCACCTGCTCCGGCGTCGAGCCAAACTTGGCCCGGTCAATCAGGATCACAGTGAGCCAGCGATTGCAGCGTCCGTAAGTCGCCTCCGGCATGAAGGTGATGCCGGGCAGATCGGCCAGGAGTTGGCGGTAATGCTCGAAAATCCGTCTCTTGGCGGCGACCCGTTCATCCAGCACGCGCAACTGGCCGCGCCCGATAGCCGCCAGGACATTGCTCAGGCGATAGTTGTAGCCGATCTCCGTGTGCTCATAATGTGGGGCGGGATCACGGGCTTGTTGGGACAACTTCCGGGCGTGTTCGATCAAACGCCGATCCTCGCTGGCCAACATGCCGCCACCCGAAGTCGTGATGATCTTATTGCCATTGAACGAGAACACGGCGGCCTTGGCACCGTACCCGGCATGGCGCATGCCAACAGAGTTGAGAGCGCTTTGAGTTGAGAGTTGAGAGTTCGGGGTTCGGTGCTCGATGTTCGCCCGACTCCCGCTTTCCGCCTTCCGGAACGCTCCCATCGCTTCGGCCGCATCGGCAACCACGGGGATTTCGTAGCGATCGCAGACCTGCTTAATCCCTTCCCAATCGCAGCACTGACCATAGAGATCGGTGGGAATGACCGCCTTCGGCGGTTTGCCACGGCGGGCGCACTCAGCCAGTTCTGCCGCGAGAAGATCGGGATCCATGTTCCAAGACTGGTCATCCGAATCAATAAACGCCACGGACGCGCCGAGGAATACGGCGGGAGTGACACTGCCGATGAAAGTGAGGCTGGAGGCCAGGACTTCATCGCCGGGGCCGACGCCGAGTTCGCGCAAGGCGAGATGCATGGCGGCGGTGCCGCTGGCGAGGGCGAGGCAATGGGGGATGCCGGTGTAGTCGGCAAACTCGCGTTCGAAGGCATCCACCATCGGCCCCAGCGGGGCGATGTAATTGCTTTGAAATGCCTCGCGGATGAAATCAAGTTCTTCCCCACCCATGTGGGGGGGGGAGAGGAAGAGGCGCTGGAGTTTCTTCATGAAGGCTTAAGGACTGCAGGACCACAGAACTGCGGGACTGAGGATGGAAAGCAGGTTGATATTGGACTTCCAATGTACCGCTTCGAACGCTGGACTGCGAGGACGGCGCGGTGGATGCGAACATCCAAGGCTCGAAATTCAATCAACGGGTGCATGACGGCAAGTGGGCCAAGCCCGCATGCACTAAAGCACCACTTTGGCCGGGACCCCTACCGCCAGGTTCCCCTTAGGAACATCGCGGAAAGCAAACGAACAGGCGCCAAGTTTACTGTAGTCACCCATCACTCTCCCCGGTCCCAGCACAGAATTTGATCCCAGGAAGGCTCCGCGTCCGACTTGGCAGAACCCGGACACGCGAACCCCTGGGCAAAGCTGGGCGAAATCACCGATTCGGGCATTATGTCCGACAGAGGCGCCCACGTTCACAATGCTGTGGGCCCTGATTACCGATCCAGGCCCCACGAACGAGAACGCCGCAACATAACACCCTGCCTGAATCTCTGTGTGGCGGCAAACCGCCGCTGACGGGTGAATAACCGTCACCGGCTGCTTGTTTGCTTTCGCAAACTCGCAAGCCAGTCGCTCCCGGGCGGCATTATCCCCAATACCCCAGACGTAATGGGAGTTCTCCGCAGTGTCCTTAATGAAATCCAGCAGTATGCCTTTGTAGGGAAAGCCATGAACCAGCCCAGCCCCCCGGCGCGTGTCGTCGTCAAAGATTCCGGCGATCTCGATCCCGGCGGAAGCCGGATGGGCGCAGAGGGCATCAATGACTTCCCCCGCAAGGCCGCCACCTCCGATGACATAAACCTTCATAGACAAGAGTGCGAACCTTGAGTCACTGGGCGGTATAGCCGCCGTCCACTGTTAACACCGCTCCCGTTATCCACTTGGCCATTGGAGACAGCAGGAAACTCACCGCATGGGCGACGTCAGCCGGTTCCCCGAATCCGAGCGGATGGCGCTGGCGGATCACTTCGACTTGCTCCGGGGTCAGATGAGAGAACATCTCAGCCACCATGGGAGATTGCACTACGCCTGGGGCCACGGCGTTAACCCGAATTCGACGCGGCGCCCACTCAAGAGCGAGGCTTTGCGCCAGGCTGCGCACCCCCGCCTTGGACGCGGCGTAAGCCGACATGGCGGGGGCGCCGACCAAGCCCATGGTGCTGGAGAATAACACCACGGCGGGATTCACTCCCTTCAGCAGCAGCGGAAGGAAATCCCTGCATACCCTCAGGACCGCCTCGAGGTTGAGTTGCAGCATCCTGGCAAGGCCGTCGTCGGAGGCGCGATGGAGAGGTTCCAACCGGCCGGCCCCGAAGGCACAGACCAACCCGTCCAGCGCTCCCCACTGCAGGATGACGTCATCGCGAAGCTTCAAGATTTCGCTGGGGGCGAGGACGTTCACTTGGGAGATCGGCGCGCCAGATATCATTCTGCGCAGGAACGATTCCTTGGAGGCGCGCGCGTAGGTCAACCACACCTGTGCCCCCGCGGAATGCAGGAGTTGGGCAGTGGCGCTGCCCAGCGTGGAACTCGCTCCCAGTATCAGAATGCGCCGAGGCATCAGACTTCAAGCTTCTGTTTAACGAGGGCGACCAGATCCCGCACCTGGCGGCACTGCTGGATCGTTCCCGGTGGTAATCGAACTCCGAACGAGGCGTCGAGAAAGCCTAGGGTGGCAACCATGCCCATGGAATCCCATCCCGCCAATGAATCTAAGGCCGTCTCACAATTCATCCCGGACGCATCTTCTGACAGAGTAGCGGCCAGTTCCTTAATGAAGGCAGTTTCCGTCATAATTATTCCTATCACATCAAGCATTCCACTCCAAGATGCATCCGCCCCACGATAAACCCACACCAAAACCCGCCAGGAGCACCTTCATTCCGGGCTTGATGCGATTCGCGCGGATCGCTGATTCCAGGGCAATCGGAATGCTGGAGGAGACCGTGTTCCCACAGTGCTCCAGGCAGAATTCGAACTTCTCCAGTGGGATTCTAAGGCGCTTCCGAAGATGTTCAAGCATAAAAGCGTTCGCCTGATGAAAGACGAAGTAGTCAACCTGCTCCAGGGACAACCCCGCTTTCTTACAAACCTCCAGCGCCAGCGCGGGAACCCTCTGAATGGTGAAACTGAAGATTTCCGGACCGTTCATGAACAGGTTGGCGGCGCTTGCGGGCGCGCTTTGCGCCTCAGGCACTCCAGCCTGGCCGCCGCAGAGCGGAACGGGCAGCCGTGCGCCTCCAGCCCGGACAATGAGTTGCTCTGCTCCGCTTCCGTCCGTGCCAAACACAAAGGAATGCAACCGCGCCAGGGCGCCGTTGGAGAGGATTGTTGCGGCAGCACCGTCCCCGAACAACGTGCGCGTGCTCCGGTCCCCGCGATGGATGTAATGGGTGTAGGTATCCGCAGTCAAAAGCAGCAGGTTGCTCGCCAAGCCGCCTTGAAGCAAGGCCTGCCCCATGGCTAGCCCGTAAATGAAACCCGAACAGCCGAGATTATAGTCCAAGGCGCCACAAGAGGTGGGGAGGCCCAAGCGATGCTGGAGCACGCAAGCGGTACTGGGGAGCCAATAGTCCGGCGCCTGAGTGCAAAGCAGCAGGAAATCAATCCGCGACCGATCCTCCGCGGCCAGCACCTGACTGGCCGCGGCGAAGGCCAAATCTGAGGCGCAGACATCCGAAGGCGCTACCCGGCGCTCCCGGATGCCGGTCTTTTCATAGATTTTCTCGGCTGTCCACTCGCCAAACTCGCGCGCCAACTGCTCGTTGGTCAACCGCCCGGGCGGCAGGTAACTCGAAATGGCTTTGATCATTTTGGGGTTCTGTCAGTGGGCGCCATGGCGCCTATAGCCCTGTGGGTTATTTCCGTTCGGGGAGTGCCTCATAAACCACAGCGGCTTGGAAAACGAGGTCGAGTGCTAACGCGGAGTCGTTTTTGTATTGCCACCAGCGCAGGGTCCCGAACTGCCCAGGAATGCAGGCATGGTGGCGTGGCCCTCGGCGCTGATGCCTTTGCGCTGAAAGACTTGCAGGACGGTCAAAGCGAGGATTTTGAGGTCGAGCCATAAGCTGCAATGGTCCACGTACCAGACATCGAGTTTGAACTTCTCTTCCCAGGAAATGGCATTGCGCCCGTTCACCTGGGCCCAACCAGTGATCCCAGGTTTCACTTCATGCCGCCGCGCCTGTTCCGGCGTGTACCGCGGAAGATACTCCATCAGCAAGGGCCTTGGGCCAACCAGGCTCATCTCGCCTTTCAAGACGTTGAACAGTTCGGGCAATTCATCCAGGCTGGTGGCGCGGAGAAAGCGCCCAAAAGAAGTCAGGCGCTGGGCGTCAGGCAGCAGGTTGCCCTGTCTATCCAAGTCGTTCGTCATCGAGCGGAGCTTTAGCAATTCAAACACTTCGTCGCCTTTGCCAGGGCGGTTTTGCCGGAACAATATCGGCCCGCCAATTCGAAGGCGCACAAGCATCGCCAGCACCAGCAACACCGGAAGCCAGAACGGAGCGGAGCAGAGCACCAGAACCAAGTCAAAGAGGCGCTTCATGGCCGAATGAAAGAGCCTGGATTTATGCCGGAACACTCATTAGAGATTCCCTTAATTCAACAGGAGGTGAGGAACTGCGCAGAATCGAAGGGCGGGGGCGCCGGATAAATGGGATCAAGAACATGGCAGTAAATAGCATACACCTCCCTTGCTGTTCGCTCAACATCAAACATCGTGTCCACCAAGCGCTTCCCCAACTCGGCCATGCGGCGGCACTCATCAGGTTGGTCTAAAGCACCGAGAATTGTCCGCGCCAGAATGCGCGGCTGCCGTGGAGTCACCAGCAATCCCGTTCGATGGTTGAAAATGACCTCCGGCAGCCCGCCAACCGCACTCGCGATGACGGGAACGCGCGCATTCAAAGGTTCGACCACGCCACCGCAATTCTCCGAGAGAGGCACATGCACAGCCAAACCGAAATCACCCCATGCCTGGCGCGCTGTCGGGCCCAGGAGCGCACCGGTGAAACGGATGCGGTCGCCAGCCTTCTTGGAGGCCAGTCGTTTGAGCTTGGTCTCGTACCAGTTAGCATTGTTCCAGGGACCCCCGACGAAAACGCCGAGGACATTTGCGCGTTGCTGCGTGACTTCGCAGAGGGCTTCGATTATATCTTCGTGGCATTTGAGCCCGACACGCTGGCCTAATAGAACTTTTGGCGGGTACATCCAACTTATGTTGCCAACGAGGATGTCTCCGTCTTGGGCGCCTGCCGCTCGCCGGATCGCGCCCAAGGACGGCGCCTGCGGGTGGCGGGTTTCGAAGCCATAATAAGAGAGAAAAAGTTTGTCTTTGGGGACTCCGCTCTGGCGATAACACTGGCTGATGCATTGGCTGGATCCAATCCAGACATCGGCCGGACCGGCCAAGCCGAGTTCGAAGCGGCGGGACCACCAATGTTCGAGATGAAGTGGACCGGCCACCTGGTAGATTCTGGGTGTGGGATGCCTCTTGCCGAGCGCCAAACGCAACAGGCAGGTTGTTGTGACAAAGTGGCTGTGGATGAGGTCTGGCTTGACCAAGGCAACCAAGGCGCGAGCGCCCTCTAGCGAGGCTCTCAATTGCTGTGGCTTTCGCACCGGGAGGCTGAGGTCCGCCACATGGATTCTCGCCCCGGCCTCTCGCCATTCATTAACCGCCCGCCCGGAGTCGTTCGGGAGCGCCACATGAACCTCGACGCCCAGAGCGACCAGGACACGCGCTTGCCGAGCGGCCCACTGGGCGCCGTCAGAGGTCTTCACTGTGTGCAAGACTCGCATAGCTGCAGGCTAGGGGGTGACGGACTGGTAAACTTGCCGCCACTGCCGCCTCTCCTCTTCGGTAATGGATGTGGCGCGGTGACGGAGGAGTTGGTAGTTGAGTCCAGTTATTACGGAAATCCCATCCACAGCAGTCTTTAAAGTCTGAAGCAAAATGACCGCAGGGATAAGCCTGGTCCGACCCTCGGCTTTGAGCTGGCGGCACACGCTGCGGGTTAAGAGATTTCTTCCATGCGCCAGCTTCATCCAGGACAGATGATTCTCTCGATATCCCATCACGATCTCCGGGAGGTTCGCAAAGCGGCTGCTGCGATAACTGCGCAACAACAAATCCTGATCCTCAACTGTAGGAAAGGAGTGGCCGTATTTGTGCAGTCTGAACCACCCGATGCGCCCCATGAATGTGGGTTGGGCTATAGGGAAACCCGCCCATGTTCTGCGGCAGATCTGCTCGTGCTGAACCGGAGGAGCGCGTTTACCCAAAGGCACGCCGCCACCAGCAAACACCATCATGCCACCACCAACCAGATCAACGTCGGGGTGCTGGACCAGGAAATTCACCTGCTTCTCCAGTCGTTCCGGGTAGGCCACATCATCGGCATCCATCACGGCATAAAACTGTCCCCGAGCGAGCTCCAAACTCTGATTGAGGCGATAGAACCGCTGGTGGTTGACCGAGTCGGGGAAGAAGTGAATCCGTGAATCCTGGAAACGTCTCACGACGTCCGCGCCCCGGTCGCGCGAGCCGTCATCGTGAACGATCAATTCCCATTGCGTGAAGGATTGCAGCAGAATAGACCGGATGGCAGACTCCAGTGTTCCTTCGTTGTTGAAGAACTGCAGGCCGACGCTGAGTAGTGGCGTACTCATGCTTGTTTGGGAGGATTCGGGAATTGCCTCGGCGATGAACCGGTGGCCAGTGGCTTCTAGCTCGCCTCGTAGAAAAGTCGCCCGGGCCAACCGGCGGCGCAATAGGTACGCCGACCGACGGTCCGCCAGCTCACTTCATAAAGGAACCGCCGCGCTGCTCGCGGGCCGCGTATCGGTCCCCAAAGCGCGGAACAGCCAGCGAGCAACAGTCGGCGCAACGCCTTGAGGGGCCTATTCAAGGCGTGTCGCTTCACAACCTGCTCGAATCGCCGCCAATCGATGGCTCCCGAAGGGTGGCCAGTTCTGGTGGTGCGAAATCGCTCCTTTTGTGTCAGAGCAAACTGGAGCGTTTCGGCCAGGCGGCGGTCATACGTGTGTTCGCGGCAGGTTCGCTCGAAGCCGGCTTGGGCGATGGCGTCGCGCTCCTGCGGACAAGAAAGGTAGCGCCGAATCTGCTGAACCAACTCGTCCACATCGGCAAAGACCGCGACCTCTCGACCGGGCTGGTAGAAGCGGTCCAAGCCTTCCGCATTCTCGGTTAGCAAAAAGCCGCCAGCACCGGGTACTTCAAAGGTGCGCGCCTTGATCTGGTTTTTCTGGACAAGCCGGAGACCGTTCCACACCCAGGCGCCGTTGGCAAAATTCAGACTTATGACCGACTGGCGAATAATTTGTGGGATTTGTTCGGAGGTGACGGAACCGTTGGGCCAGCCGTGACCGAAACACTCGGTATTGGCCCCCTTTCGTTGCGCGGCCTCGACCCAGGCCTTGCGCTTGCCGTGCGCGGTGCCCACAAAGGTGACCGGATATCGGCATTCCGAAGCGGGCAGGGGCGGTTGCAGATGGTCGGCATTGGCAGCCCATTGGGTCAGCAACACATGATGGATGCCGTCGCGCTGGTACTGAGTGAAGCACTCGGCATAGGTGGTGGTGAAGGCGTGAAACGAGGGCGCCACCCACCGCGAGAACTGAGAATACCTCCAGGAATCGTCCGTCGTCCAATTAATCGTGGCGCACAATCCGGATTCGCGCAGGATTTCCCAGGTTTCCAGCCAGATTTCGTAATAGGTCAACACAGCCAAGACCACGTCGGGCCGCACCTGTTCAACTTGCTGGAGCAAAGCGCGGTTCAGTTCGATGAAGCTTCTATGGCAAAGGCGATCGCGGCTTTCCAAAAAATGTACTTCATGCCCCAAGCGCTTGAGCGTAGGGATGAAGTTGGTGTATTCATAGCCGCCACCACGGCGCGGATCGCCATAATTATGACGGCTCAAGACACAAAGCACTTTCATTCCGGTGAGAGGGACCTGGTCGAAAGAAGACGCCCCAATCGCGTAGCCCCTGCTTGCTTCATACCACGATTGCACCAAAAAGATGCCGAACAACTATTTCTTCCTACACTCAAAGATACCGCATCCGTATCGCAGCCCGAAACTCCTTGCGCTCGAACGCTGGTCGAGTTCCGCGCTTTCATGAAGCATGCCGTCGTCGTCGACGTAGGAAAATCCGATGATCTCAAAGCCATCCCTAAGCATCCCCATTACTGTAGAAACCGCAAAGACTCGGTGCGCATTGAATTCGATCCGCTGACGGCCTATCGGCACCGAAAGATACAATATTCCATCGGCCTCCAGCAGCTTGTGCAGGCTTCTCAACCCCTTCAAATGGCCCTCAGAATCAATCCGGTCTGAGTATCGGCCAAGCCCAAAATGCTCCAGCGCGTGCAGGCAGGAGAGAGAGTCACAACATCCCTCATATTCAGGCGGCACACTGGTCAAATCACACTGGCGGAAAACGATATTCTTTACCGCCGTTGATAAAGGCCGTATGTCGAACACCTCAACCTGCCGAAACACTGCGATATGCGCCACAAACCCGGCGACGCTTGAACCGACGTCAACATGACGGCGCGGTTTGCGCTCATACACCCTGCTTGCCACCAGTAAATCCTGGTGAAAATAATGCCCCGAAGCTATCCCACTCTGGGTATAGCGATCGTGAAGGCATGGCATCGAGAGACGCAGGCCCCAGCCATTGCCATGGCCTTTCAACTGCCGGCGCAACGTGCAATAGTCACGAAGGTAACTGGGCAATCCTCTTAATCCATAAAACATAATTGCGCCATCAACCCCGAAAGCGCGCATCCAAATCCAGGGAAAATAAAACCTCTGGCGAACAAAATTGCCTGGTGCTTTCATCGGCACGAGAGATTGGCGGAAAGTTCATTTCGCCTTGGGGGAGATTGCTGGTGGCCCGGTTTACTCATCACAATCTCGCCTTGTATGCGAAATCCGAGAAATCATCCGGCTGTCATTCTCTTGACGTCGGTGCCACTGGTAATCACCTGTCGTCGCAGTCGGTTTAACAAATGCACTTCCAGACGCAGCCAAACGAAGTAAAACATGTTAAGCAAAGTCCACTTAAAGAAGCCGACACCCAACTCACGTCTCACCCGACTCCTGCTATCCGACCGAACCGCCGAATACTCTCTTTTTCGAGCTATGGATATCTGCCCGCCATGCAAACGAAAGGCGCTGAATACTTTAGGGACATACAGACACCTGCCCGCGACACTAACGCGCAGAAAAAAATCATAATCAAGCGCCACGCAATGCGCTGGATTAATTCCACCGGTGGCGTGGTATATAGAACTTCGCCAAAAGCACGCATCCTGCAGCGGAGTCCATCCGCCATACAACATCGCGACGCGTAATGAAACGGCCTTTCCAAAAGCGCGTTTGATAATGCGGCTCTGCTCGTCAATGGCATAATCGTCGCCATAGATTAAATCAGCCCGCGTCTCGCTTAATGATGCCCTTGCAGTGTGCAGAGCCCCCTTCAGCAAGAGATCACCACTATTAATCCAGCTATAATATGCACCCGAGGCCAAACGGAATCCCTTTGCCACTGCATCTCCATGGCCCTTGTCGCGTTCGCTAACCCAGCGTGTCAATTGTTTTTGATACGTCTTAATGATTTCCACACTTCCATCCGTCGATCCCCCATCCACAATAAAGTACTGGTCCCCTGGACTTAAATTGTCGAGCACCGACTCGATTGTCTCTGGCAAATACCTGGCCATATTGAAATTAGGCGTAACCACCGAAAATGTTTGATTATCTGTGCTCATTTGTTTGAATGGATTCAGAACTCCATTCTTAAAAGCGTCCCCATATCAACATCGAATTGACCGTATGTTGGCGCCCCCAAAAGGTTAATCGCAACCTTGGACGCGTACCGCGCTGAAGAACACAGCTTTGGCGAATTAGTTCCGGGTTTGCTTTCTGCCGGCAAAAGCATGTTGCCATATTAATCAATAATTGGATCGAACTCGTGTCCGCCCATCGCGCGGCCGTGCCAGCCCGCGCAGGTACCATCGGTGGGTGCTGCGAACGAACCTATGGCCATCAATGCCCGCAGTGCATGGGTGATATTATCATCATTGACCATAGCCCTAACCGTCGTAGTCGCCAATCTTGAATTCGGCCACCAGCTCGTAAAAAGGCTTTCTATGGTCAAGTTGATCGATGGCAAAGTGACTTTCACAGTCTTCTAAGCCATAATGATGACGGAAAGTGCTGCTCGCGATTATAAACCTTTAGAATATCGCTCATCGCAGAAGGCTGTTTGTAGTGCAGTTGACTTTGACACATTAGAACCTCAAAAGCATCATTAAATGCCAGAAACGTCTGACACAACGCACCTTCATTCCAGAGCATTGACGACGCAAACACCGGATGCTCTGGCGGACATGTCAAAAATGGAAAACATATATCATGAATATGCACAACAACGCCAGATTTCAACCTCGGCAAAAGTTCCAGATAAATATAATATACGTCGGAATCTATCTTTCCGGCATGGGTCGAATCAATAAACAGAATATCATTTCCACCTAAACGCTCAAAAACGGTCGCAGGCACATCTTGCACTTCTTTCACATGCAGGGTAATGCGCCTTGCATCTGCCAGCGCCTCAATTTTATTCGTTGGATATGGTTCAATGCAACACATTTCAGCAACTGCCTGTGCCGAATCTCTCGCATTCATATCGAGCGCATGTAATGAAAACATGGTTGACACTCCCGAACCGACTTCGATGATAAGCCTTGGTTTAAAATACCGGATCATGCAATGAAGAAAATGGGCTTCCGTCTCGCCATAGCCCAGGCCATACCCGGCTTCCGTAATTTGGGCAAAGCTTGGAAGTGTTAAACACTCCGGTGAAAAGGGTGTTAATTTCTTGATGAATGATAATTGGCCTTCTAGGTTCATGCGGACGGCGGGCAGTTGACTCGCCTGCCGCCATCGCGCAATGTTTTTCCTGGCCTTATTGATATCCGGCAACGGGCTGTAATAATGAACTGGATCAACTGGCAGGTCATACCAAAATTGAGCTATTTTATTGATTGGTCGATTTAGCCTTCCGTGGCTCTTGAGCCAACGCAACAATGGGAACAAAGCAGAACAGAAAATACGCCAAATGAATTTGTAAAAGCGAGTTTTGAGATTGGTGGGCGTTACAGGCTTTTGCATGAGTAGTTTGCACCCGGATTAATAGCACGAAAAACTGTGTTCGACACAGAAAGGCGTCGTGCTGGAAAAACTAGTCGTTGCCGAGGCACAACGCTGCGTTGCAGGCTTGGAAGTGGTCATAATTGGGGAGGCAAAAAAGTGGACGTGTATTTCAGCTTTTCAAGGTTCCACATCCACGATTTGCATTTTTAGCGATCCCCTTTGTCTTGTTGATCATCGTCGTCCTTATTGCGAGGAGTTCATTGGCTTCTTTTTCCCGCAGCAGACAGACGGCCGCGGCAATGGCACATGCTCACGGAGTAAGCCGCCTTAACTCCATCACGGGTCGTCGTTTGAAGTGATCTCCCTAGAGCGAAAGCCGGAATGCGACACGCCGGGCTGACATTGCAGTGCCAGCACGCCTGCGCGGCTTCCGTGAGTTGCGGAGCTTCCCGCGCCATAATACCTGGAGCTGCAACAAGAAAATGCCAGGCAGGCGCCAACGACGAATGCTCCCGAGGCCGAAAAAATAAATGGCGGAGAAACAGTTGCCCTGACAAAGCAATACGATGCCGCAAAAAACAGAAAATAGAACACGTTTTGCTGCCTCCGCCCTTCCGTCCTGGAAAGGCCATACAATGGCCACACATAAAACAAAGCAACAAATGGAATTAAACCGAAGATGCCATAAAAAACCCAGACATGCAACAGCTCATTATGTATCACGGCATAAGCGCGATTCTCAAAGTACTCATACGGAAGGTTATTGATCCCGGCTCCCCAGATTGGGTAATCCAGGACAATGGATACGCCCCCTGAAATGTCATCGTAATGGGCTGCATTGTCGGCATCGTGGAATATGCCCTGATTAGATTCCCAGAATCTATAACTTGACCCCATGTCTGTTCCTTGAAAGTATAAGTACATGCCCAGCACCGCAATTAATGACAGCGCGGCCGTTACCGCTAAACTGGCAAAGGTGCCGAATTTAATTAAAGAGCGCCGTGTCAGGATATACAGGCATGACCCCAAAACAGACACGACGAATATGACAATGTTGCCCCTTGATATGGATTGCAAAACGATGAATCCAGTCGAAGGTATTGCGACGGCGCAACAGCTTCTCAGGAACAAGCTGTTTCCCCTGGCGACCGTGAGAACGCAGAATGGCATTACGGACAAGGATAGCAAGGAAACAAAAGCCGCATTGAACGAATCAATTCTCCCTGTTTCTAAGCGATAGTATTGCAGGCCATTATTAATAATTGTAAATAGAACCTGGATTATAAAATACAGGTTCAGATAATCATGGCTCACTATCCATGTGACGATGCGCATTATTGCCCACAACTCAACTGCGCATTTTATCTCAGCCAGGCCATTGAAGCGGAATTCCTCCGTGCGAAAGACTCTTACGGCATTGGCAATTACCAAAACAATTAGAAACACCGAAGCCCACTTTAACATAAGCCTTTCAACCGCGGTGTCGCGGGAGGTCAAAAAGGAAAGGGCGCCCCCCAGGAGTATTAGGATGTCGTAGGGAGATATGGAAAGGTTGAACGGTGTCCAAGATGCAAATGGAAAGGGGTTTGAATACTCTTCAGCATATTGTGGTATCAGGATCAGAATGCCGAGAAGGGCACAGTAATACCACCATAGCAGTTGGTTTGCGAGTTTTGAGGTAGAGGACATGATTCGGTCTATGATGGATGCTGATTAGTGAAAACACCCGGTTTCAACCGTGCCACGGGTGTTTTTCACGAGTGGCGGCCAAAGGTTTGTTGTAGTTTCATGGCCTCAACCAAAATCGCGCAATAATTGTCGCAAAACTCTTGCGCGGCGGCCTGCGCGTTTTGCTGATAATTGGGACTCACGGGGACTGGATTTGCGTGCCACGTCGTCTTAATGGCCTGTGCGCAGGAGGATGGTGATTGTGGCGAAAAATACAGCGCGTGATCCTGAGCTTGCTCGCGATGGACTGGAATATCTGACAGCAATAAGCGCTTTTCCAGGATTTTAGCTTCCTCGACAGTAGTGCTCCATCCCTCAAATAAGCTGGGATTGATTACAGCCTGTGAGTGATACATGAGACTGGCCATATCGTGATAAGGGATCACCCCGAGGATTTTGTATAAATCACCGAGACCGCCGGCCTCCACCGCCCGCAGAATGTTGGTGAAATGGTTTGGATTTCGGTAATCTTCGGTCAGGCCGGTGCTTATTAGTTGAACCTTCTCTCCCTGCATTTTAAGCAACTGAAGCGCGGCAATTACAGTCAGGTGATTCTTGTGCGCCCAGTATTGATTTGGGAGGAAGATATACTTTCCCATGAAGCCATATTGTGATTGCAATTGTTCAATTGGAAGCATCGGCTCGGCCGTAATTGGCGGCGCAAAGTGTAACACCCGCACTTTCGGCAGGATCTGTGGCATGAACCGGGCGATATCGTCTCGAGCGGAGCTGCTGCTAAGAAGCATGAGCGTGCAGCGCTCACCCATCCTCATCATTTGTCTGGTTCTTGCACAAACATCCTCTTTGGAGAAGAATTCCGGCAAATGCAGGTGTTGAAAATCAGGAATCCAACAAAGGCTGGGGATGCTGGAGTGGTTGCCCAATGCCGGCCCGTGCGAAGAGATGGAAATCTGGTGTCTGCGGAACAAACCCTCCAAAAGCAAATCGCGTCCGCTCGCATATTCAACCGATTTGCGAAGGTAGTAAGCGAGAGAACGCAGACGCACAAGATGGCTGCGGATAATCTGAACTCCGGGAAAAGTGGGGCTTGTCTCCTTTTGAGGTGTCGGCTGGGCAATCACAACCGGCTTTACCGACTGCGGATCGTGCAGCGCCAGCGCCTGAAAGAGGCCGCGAAAATAATTCGTTCCTCCCAGCCACTGGTTGCCGCCGCTTGCAATAATAAAAGCTACACGCATCGCAAATCATCTTAAGCTCCGCATCTCCCTTGACAACCAGAGCCACAATATCTAGCCTCGCAAAATGGAATCATTGAACGCGCCGTGGCGCATCGCTTATCTTCGGCGTCCTCCAGCAAAGGCCGCCGCCACCTCCCCCTTCACGCGCATCGCGCAATCCCAGCAGGACGAGGCCAACTATGTCGTCGTGCGCGAGCGCACTTGTTACGCCCTGCTCAATGCTTTTCCTTACGCGGGCGGACATCTGCTGGTTGTTCCCTATACTGAAACGCCCGACCTCAACGGGCTGACGGACGAAGAACTTTGTGGCCTCATGCGCTTGACCCGCCGTTGCCAAAACGCCTTGACGCGGGTCATGAAACCAGACGGTTTTAACGTCGGCATAAATCTGGGCAGCGCGGCCGGAGCAGGCGTCGTCAGCCACGTCCACATCCACATCGTGCCGCGCTGGAAGGGAGACATCAATTTCATGCCCGTCATTGCCAACACCGCCGTCGTTTCCGAAGCCCTGGCCGAGACCGCGAAAGCCTTGCGAACTGATTTATCGCATCATTGAGCCATCATCGCGGCTCCTCGCTTGACGCGGCCGGCGCCTTCTCAAAAAGAAGTTCATTGAGACTCGTCCTCAGTTCCACCTGCGATTGCCAACCGATCGCCTTCTTTATCTTCTCCACTCCCGCTCGCAGGGACATGCGTTCGACTTTGCGGACCAAGTCGGCCCTCTGCTCGATCTCAATCGGCGTTCCGAGCAATTCCTGGCAGATTTGCACCACGCGCCGAACCGTATATCCGGCGCCGGTTCCAACGTTAAAAACATCGTAGCCGGGCTGGCGATAGTCCAGCAACCCGATCAAGGCGTTGGCCAGGTCCCGGGTGCTGATGTAATCGCGCGAGGGTTCGAGGTTGCCCAGGGCCACGCGCCTCTGGCCCCGCCGGAGTTGCGTGATCAGGGCCGGGACAAAATGAGGGTTGGTCTCATTGGGACCGACGGCATTAAAAATGCGGGCGCCAATGCAGCGCCTCCCCGTTTCCATCGCATAAATCCTGCCCAGATCCTCGCACGCCCGTTTGCTCATCCCATAAATATCAATCGGCTCAAGCGGGTCCGCTTCCTGGTGCGGTTCATCGCTCGGCGCGTAAACCGCCGCCGTCGAAGCCAGGACCACCATCTCCAGGGGATGCGCCCGGCAGGCGTCAAGCACATTCAGTGTCCCCAACACATTGATCTCCAGCGCCTCCTGTGGATGGGCCACGCAATAAGGAATGAAATGAATCGCCGCCAGGTGGCAGACCGCCGTCGGACGCGCCTCCTCGAGCGCCGCCACCATCGCCTTCGCATCGCGGATGTCCGCCACCTTCAGCGTCACATCCGGGCCGAGCCGGTCCACCAGTTCACGGCGCCCGTTGCTCAGGTTGTCCACCACCAGGACCCGCTGCTTTTGCTCCGCCAGGATTTTGCAGACCATCGAGCCGATGAATCCGCAGCCTCCGGTCACCAAATACTTTTGTCTGTTCACGCTTCTTTGAAAGACCTCTCCATCGAACCGTGTCCCGGGGCGAGGCCTTTTCACACGCCCGCGCCATCAGGAATCCTCCCGGCCTTATGAAGGCACTTCCAAACAACATCAAAGCATAATGTTGCTCATACGGCCCTATGAGATGCGATTAAATCGGCCACCTTTATAAGGGCGCCAGAATTCACGTCAAGCAGTGGAAGTGACGCAAGCAGGTTTAATTGTTCTTCAAAGTTCAGAAAGGTCAGCCGCCCTGTTTTATCACGGCTTTCCCGAAGTTTTCTCGGCGCATACTCGTCTTCGATTTTTGCCTCCCGGAGATCTCCGAGAACGTCAGACCGGACGAAGAAGGCGTTGACACCAGCCGAATTGCTGCCGACAAACGTGTAGCCCTTTTTCTTCGCCAGGCCGAAGAGCGCAGGAAGAGAGGCTCCATAATAAAGGTTTGAATAATGGGCCCGGCCCCGGACAAATTGGGGATCGTAAGGAGTGGATACTGAAGACACGGCTCCCCACAAACCATTATACTCTATGACCACAATCCGGGGGTTGACCACAGTTATTGCCTCCCACACCCAGTAATCATTGCCGTCAATATCAATGCTTAAAAGACCGATATCTCCGCGAATTCCGCCGCCGCCGATGAGATCATTAATGTTCTCCCTGGTGACAAAGGCGGCTTTTGAATTCAATTCATGCCGCCATGACCAATCAGCCGATTGGATCAATCGAATATTCTCGGCATTTCCATCAATTACCATCCCGGACCAGTTGTTGTTAAGAAGAAGAAAGCGGGTGTTGGATTCACAATAATCCTGCACTCCAAATTCAACAAAGACTTTTCGATCAATTACAACTCGGGAGGTCAGGTACTGGATAATCCCATCTTCACCCCATTGAGAAAACACACGAAATTCAGCATCCTTCAAGGAAGGATAGATTCGTTGATTATTAAGAACCAACTTCGCTTGAGTTTGGCCCTGGAGCAAGAGTGATTTCTCGATTTCATTTTCGAGGCGTTGTAGCGTGTTTGTAATTGGAAAAAATGCGTAATTTCCCATGCGTAAAAGACTTCGCATCAACGACTTCATAATGCTTCTTTTAGCGGACGAACCGCCGCCTCATTTGTTTCAAGACCAAGAACAGATCCAGCAACAGGCAAGGACAGGTTGCCAATGACCCTTGGTACCACCAGTAGGAGGGACGGTTTTTGCGGTGAATGAGGGCAGACATAATCTGGCGGCGATTCCAATTGGGAACGAGTAGCTCGAACGCAGCTTCGGTCTGGCCATCCGAGTATTGGAAACTGCCCCACGCCAGAGCTTCAGTGGCCGAGGGGCGGGTGTAGAATTCATGCAGAAGGCGGCGGGACGCCGTGAAGAACTCAGCATGGGTAAAGGAATTGCTTCCCACATGTTTGGAAAAGTGTTCCGCGAATCGCAGAACCCCCGCCTGCAGCGTAGCCAGTCCCCAACTCAAAGCGCGCGTGTTCTTCTCTTGCACGAATTTTGGCACGATGCGATTCTCCTTCCTTTCAAAACCCATCACCGAGCCATGATCGGCCGCTGTGAGAATTTCAAACAAGGCCAGATTCTGACGCCACAGCGCATCCCTGCGGGGCGCCAAGGCGTTCCAATAGCCCAACTTGTTTTGTGGCGGTATTTCGCTGGATTCCTTTGCCAGTCCGAAATAGAAGCCGGTTAATTGCGATCCTGCCGCGCCTCCGGCAATTTGCAAAACACGCGCCAAACTATTCTGCAAATTGCCGTACCAGCCGATGTCCACCAAAGCAAACGGCGTTCCATCCAGAACACGCTCCTGTCTCAAGTAGGCGAGCAGGAATTCCCGCCTCACTCGCGACACCGCTTCAACGGCGGAAGCAATTCCCGACTCCTGCAGGCATTGCTCCATGCGTTGCCGGGCTTCCGCATTCAAATTGCTCATCCAATCCAGCGCATCCAGATCAAATGCCTTTAACTGTGGTTGAAAATCCGCCCGGTTCAATCCCAACCGCTCGAACACCTGATGGAGGGAAAGAAAACGTGTCGGCGCGAAAAACTTGGGAAACTCATCTTTGGTGAAATGTTCAATTGCGGCGGGATGCCAGGCTTGGCGCGAGCCATAAAGATAGAGACATTCCACCTCGTAATTCCAATTGCTTGTGATCACTTTCGCAAGGCGATGCAAGATTTGGCCGTCTCTGGCCACGAAATAGAGCCGGCGCAGCCCTCGTTGCCGCCCCATTTCCAAACACCAGTGAACAAAACCAAAAAGCAACGGACCCGCCACTTCGCAACTCGTATCCCAGATGGTCCGGCGATGCTCATCCGTTTCAGGATTTTCCAGCCGCGCCAACCGCATTGCCCCGGCCATTTTCGACCGCCAAGCCGGCGCAGATTTCTCGCCGCCGCGCGCCAGTTGCCCGTAGCGAGTCGAATGGCAACGAGTTTCCAATTTGGCTTGAATTCCAAATTGTTCCGCAGTTCTTACGTCTGCGTGGATATTATCGCCTGTGTGTCTCCAGGCGGTGAGGTCCGGGAACAATCGTCTTATCTCCTCGAACATCAGCCCGTTGTGCTTGCTCCGCTTCAGTTCGCCGGACACAAAAAGCCGGTCTGCGTCATGGAAAAACCCTTCGCGGCGGAGCACATTCTCGATGAAACCGGACGGCAGATACATGTCGGTTAGAAACAAGATCTGATCGCAACTCTTTCTTGCCGCATCCACGATGGCGCTCATACCCGGAACCGCTTTCAGCGACGTTGACTCCAACTCAAGTTCGATTTGCATCACTTGATTTTTCTCCTCCCGGCTCCACCCCAGCTCATGCGCCAATTGGTCGTAGATCTGCGCCAGTGTTGCTTCGCCGCCGGGCGCAAGTTCCCGCGCCGCCTGTTCCGTTTGCACGCGCTTGACCGCAAGATCCGTCAGAACTATTTGTGTCAGCCCCTGTTTTTCAATTTCCGACTCCAAAACGGTGAAAAGATCTCGTGGTTCGGCAAAGACACGGGTGAGCAAGGTGTCGAAAACATCAAACGAATGAATTCGCATTGTCCGGGTTCACTTTTTGGCGATGCCAAGCAGGTTGAGGGAAAGCGGCACACTGCGGCCTTGTGGCGCCAAGATTTTCAACCCTGGGCTGTCCGGGCTTTAAATCGGTCCGCGTCAAGGCGACCATGAACGCTTGGGCAACCTTTTCGACCGGGATGAAGTCACGCACCTGTTCGCCGGCCGTCATGGGGAAATCTTCGCCCGCCAGCGCTGCTTTGCGCAAGGATGGCCAAAAGCGAGTTTCCAGTTCGCCTTCCCCAAAAACCTGGAAAATACGCAGGTTGAGCAGGCGTATGTTCCGCTCGCAGGCGAACGCATGAAATGCAACCGAAGCCGCGGCCTTCGATGCGGGATATGAAAGCGTCGGTTCCAAGGGCGCATCCGGGGGGATGAAATCATATCGTTCCGCGCTTCGTCCATACTCAAAGCAGGAGCCGGCAACCAGAAATGTTTTCACTCCGGCATCCGCCGCAACAGAAAACAGCTTCAAAGGAGCCAGAACATTCCAGCGTATGCAGTTCTCGAGGGTATCATAGGGCACGTTTGCGGAATGCGCCGCAAAATGAACCAAAGCTTCACAGCCTTCAAAATCTTCCACTCTCAGCCGGTCCATCGGCGAATCAATCCATTTTGGCGTGGCGGCCAACGGCACTCTTGGCGCGCTTCTCACGGATCGCCGCAGAGCCACCGCTTCGTGCCCGGCTTGGAAGGCGCGATTCAAGAAGTGGCTGCCAATAAAGCCCGTGCCTCCGGTCACAAATATCTTCAAGGAAATGGGGAATTAAACTGTTTCAACACCTGCGAATTCTGGTCGCGCGCAGACAGAACAGGATTGGCAAGCGGCCATTGGAATTCGAGACTGTCCCAGCGTATGCCCGCATCATGTTCCGGCGCGTGAACAGCAGAGGTTTTATAGACCATCACCGAATCATCATCAAGCGACAAAAAACCATGGGCCACGCCTTTGGGGATAAAGAACTGGTGATGACTGGCCCCTGACAGTTCCGCCGACGCGCATCGCCGGAAGAAGGGCGACGATTTGCGTAAATCCAGCAGAACATCCAGGACCCGTCCGCGAATGCAATAAACCAGTTTGTCGTAGTCGTGCGGAGGCAACTGAAAGTGCATGCCGCGCAAAACATCTTTGTGCGAGGTCGAAAAGAATTCCTCGACCGGCTTGAACTGGATTCCCAACTCCGCAAAGAGCGGTTCATGAAAGGTCTTCACGAAGTCCCCGCGGATGTCAGCAACGACTTTGGGCTTAATCAAAAATGTTCCCGGGAACGGTTGTTCGATAATGGTCATGGTTTTTTGGATATCCATTTCTTTTGAATGTATTTCGGAGTAATGCGTCAGTCACAGATGGTAGGGCGCGCACTCCGTGCGCGCCGCGGCGGGCAGGGGACTGCCCGCCCGACCATTTCCCCGCCATCACCGACGCATTACATTTCGGATTATGGCTCACTTCACTGGGTGAAATAATGTTCTCATCTTTGAAATGCTTGGCAATACGAACATAATTCCCAGACTTGCGCTTATGATCATGGCATAAACTGCCCCCGTCGCGCCAAAGGGCTTCACCATCAAGGGAGTGAGCAAAAGCAGCAGTCCGGCGCTCGTCGCCGATCCCAAAGCTTGTCCATGCAGTTCGCCACAACCGTTCAGAAAGTATGGAATCGCTCCGACTGAACCGATATAGCCTACCCAAATGCCAAAGCCAATCAATAATTGACTGTTCAGTGTAATTGCGCCATTGGTCCAGAGGCTGACAGCCATTTTCCCTGCAAACATGGTTCCGAGGGCAAATATAATGCCTGTGATCGCGGTGTAGTAAAGCGACTTCACAAATATTCTCCAGACCCAATCATAATCACCCCGGGTTTTCGCTTCGGCATAGGCCGGCCAAAGCCCGGCCAGGGGGAGTTGCTGGATTTGCAGCAAGGCATTGGTCAGCCGCTGGCATATATTAAATGGCGTCACCGCGGTTGTTCCCAAAGCAGACGCAATTATCACAGAAGGAGCCGAATTCGCCATCACGGACCATATCTGCGGCACGAGGAAGAGCAGTCCTTGTCTTAAAAGGGTGGCCGGCAGACCGCGTTCGTAGTGGCCGGTCATTCCCGAGAACTTTTTGCCCAGAATATGGAACGTATGGCCAATGATCCCGATATTGCCAATAACAGGCGCGCTCATGGCCAGGCCAACAAACATCACAAATCCAACACCACAATGCCGGCCCAGAATAATCAGCCCCAGACAGACAACACCACTCACGGCATTCCAAACGCCCGACACCCAGCCTAATTGCATTCCAATCGCCAGTCGAACTCCGGCATTTAATGGAAGGCCGATGCAAAAAAAACCCAGAATAACCGCTAATGCGCCGGGCACTTCCGCCCTTAATAGAGGATCATTTATTTTGAATACCTGCTCCCAGGGAATCAACCAACACAGGGGCAGCCCTACTATGGCGATGCCTAAACCGACCAGTGCCAGAATGAGCCAACCCGTCTTATATACATTTCGAATGCCTTGTATATCGTCCCGGCCGTAAGCTTCAGAGATTTTATTTTGCAGGCCAAGTCCCATCCCGAGATCGGCAAAGCTCATAAGCTGCACCGCTCCCACCAGTGTCATCCAAAGGCCAAACGCCTCCGCTTTCAAATAATGCAGCGCGATGGGGACTTGCACCAGACTGGCCAATATGGAGACGACCCGCGCCAGCGCATTGTAAAGCGCCGACAGCGCAATCAGGCGTTTGCGCTTCGAACGCGGATCCGCCATGTCGAATTCCCATAAAATGCTGATTTTGTCCAGCATTTTTTAAGAGAGAAACTTCATCAAAAGCTCAAGGTCAGTTGGACGCCGGTTTGATCATCATTGATGCCGGCGCTGGCTTGGTAGTGGCTGCTGATCAATTGATAAAAAATCTGGCCGGTCAGGTGACGGACCATTTTTGCCTCGAGGCTGATCCGGGCGGTGTAGTAACTTTGGGTATATTGTGCCGATGCGCTCCTGATGGGGGTGAAATCGAGACTGTAATAGCCCGCGCTCACAGCGGCAGTGAAACGGTCCGTGATCCCCTGCCGAACTTCCCACGCCGCGCCGGTGCTGGCATAATTGTAACCATTGATAATGGAAGCAGATTGCTGCCGGGAACCGGTCAAACGCAACCAGGTGCGTTCCGTGGGCCGGTATTCGCCGGCGAGGGTGAACACGGGAGAAAGGGTGGCGGTCTTTCCATTTTCATACTGGCGCAACTCGCCGCCGGCGGAAACGTCGAAGGCCAGTTTTTCCGTGTAATTGTAACGCGCGCGCGCGCGCAACTGCTCAAAGGTCTGACCCTGATGATTCGCCACATCGTCCAGACCGGCCAACACACCCAGGCTGACAGGCAGGTCTGGCGCCACCAGATAATTGAACCAATCTTCGGTGTTGTATTCGGTATAACCAATCAATTCCGGCTCACTGTAGGCAATGCTCACCCGGCGGAAATCGCTTTCCAGGGAGGTCGTCTCGCCGATCTGGTAGGCGGCGGAAAGCGCGCTGGAAATCGCCTCGACTATCGCGCGTTGGCCGGACAGCTCAATGATCGTCGTCTTTTGCAATTGATAATCCTGTCTGAAACCGAAAATCGCCTTGCTCATCGGCCAGAGGAAATTGAGAGTGGCAAATTCGTTTATGTAATTGTTTGCCGTGTATTTGTCGAAGATTTGAAAACTGGGACCGTAGTCCAGCATGAGCAGTTTTCCAGGCCAATCTTCGGGCTGCTGGACGACCAGGTTGCCGGGGGCAAGACCAAGCACAGCAGAGTTTTGATCACGATACGCGATGAGCGCGGCATCGTCCCCGGCGACCGCCTGGATTGCGGGTTGAATCGTCCCTATCGCGTCGGCTTCCCTGTTTGCCGTGGAGAACGTTATGTTGTCGTCGTAGGTCAACCCGGCGGAAAGCCGCGGATGCAAATTAAACGGACCGAGGCGAAGTTCCAGCAGTTCCTTGGCCAGAGATGTTTTCGACGTGGAATCGTCTGGCGCGGCGGCGGGGACGTTCGCCACCGCGTTCGTCGAGGAAGACGTTTTCGCGGTGGAATCGTCTTGCGCGACGGCCAGGGAGCCGGTCTGGAACAAACTGAACGCAGCCAGCCACAACCGAAGGACTGGAACCACGGATTTCACGGATTTCACGGATAAAAAAATGTCTTGGACCGCGCGACTTTCATCCGTGTCATCCGCCATCCGTGGTTAAAGCCCTGCAAAAGCGAGCGAAGATGGCGCAATCGTCGAGGGAGCCAGATTATTTTGCCTGCGCTTGGGACGCATCCTTATTAAACAATTGCACGGCTCGCTTAATGATCGCTTCACCATCGTCCGGGCCGGCCTGGATTTCAGCGGCCTCCAAATACGGTTTCAGATCGGGCCGCGCGCCGGCAAGTCCCGCGAGAATCAAATCATTTGCGGAAGACAATTGCCTGGATGCGACCAGCGCCACATCGGCGCAGGAACGCGGCGCGGCTTTGCAGGCTGAAAAAACCACCTGCTCCACCTGGCCGGGAGCGGCCCACAGGGCCGCTTGGGAAAAAATCAACACATCCTCCGGCTGCGGCTGAAGTTCAATCGCGGTGGCAACCGCGGAACCGGCCGCTTCAGGATTGCCGCGGCAAATGGCGCTGACGACATAGGGAAGCACGCCGGGTCTGGCGATCACGGACACGGCGCGCAACACAGCCTGCGCGGTTTGTTCACGATCCGAGGCCGCCGCCGCCTGAACCAACTCCGCGGCTTTCGCCGGCATTTCCGGCACAGAGACGCTGCTCAAAGCAATAAATGGGGATGAAGAAATAGCGTTGCCGCCATGAGCAGACAAGAGAAAAGCCAGCAAGACGGCGAGAACGCCCGATGCGCCCGACAAAACAATCCATTTCAACTTCATGGAAAATAAGCCGGCATTTTGCCAAACAACTCAAAAGAAAGCTCCGCACCTGATGTTCTTCCAGTGTGCTGGACAAAAATCATTTATCGCACCAACCCGTTTTGTTTTGCGAGGAAACGATGTTCCTAACAGCATTTATGCCTGGACGCGAAGAGGCCTTTCACGCCTCCCGCACCTTGCAATAAGGCGCAGAATAAGAGAAACCCAGGCGCGGAACAACAGAATTCGTCAGTTTTCAGCAGGTTGATTCTGCGCGGGGGCGTGTGCGGAGGCATGGCGTGGCAAGAAGTTTGGTCCAATACGAAGGCGGGCACATTGGCCGGCCGAATTGGAGCAGGCGCGGGGTTTGCTGACAGCCCATCCCGACCGTCATCCGTGCCTGATTACCCGGCTGCCCAATTTCATTTTCCGGGCCGCCGGCGCCGTTCTCCTGCGGCGGATCAATCAGAAAGCGGGGCAGGGCCGCAGGAGCATAAAGAAGCCCGCCGGTTTCTCCGGCGGGCCGCGATGAAAAAATGGCTCTCTGTTAATTAGGCGAGTTTCCGGCGAAGCCAGCCCAGTACCACCAGACTCATTCCGCAAAGCATGGCGGTGTAACCACCATCGGGTATGGTAGCATCGGCCGTGAGGACCCACATGGGTTGATTATTATTGGGGTTAAGATTGTTTGCAAGACTTTGTCCCCAATCAGCGTCACTGAGATTCAGCAAAGCGGAGGAGGCACTTGTGTAAGGCACACCACCGTCCAGGGACGGAGGTACAAATTGGAAAAAGCTGGCGCCGGCCCAGAACTGGAAATCATCCAGCGTCGTGTCAGTGGAAACCACCAAAGGCGAGCCCCCCCATCCAGTTACGGAAGCGGGCCCCGCAGATATGTTGTTGAACGCCAACGAAACGACATTGGGGTCGGTTACATTGAAACTGGTGAGGCCGGTCGGCGCATAGCCATCCAGCACGCCGCTCACAACAAGAGCACCGTCCGAATATGTGTAAGAGAAATTGAAGGACTGCAATTGCAACGCTTGTGCCTGGCTGGATGCACCAAAGCCAGCCGAAGCCACCACCATAAGAGCCAATGTTTTGTTAATTTTCATTTTTCAATCATGTCTAACCGAATTTCATCGCTTGCGTGCTGCGTTCATTTTAGCAAGCCATGTGCCAGCTTGGGCTGCGGCACGGGCGATGCCGGGGCGGTGTTCATGTTAAGTGCTGTACTTCAAGTAGTTGCGTATGAATTAAAAATGATTACAGGGGTCAATCCGGCGATCACAATCTGAGGCCAAAATGTAACCTATTCCGACAGATTTCCGCGTTTTGCCTCTTTCCCGACTTCTGAAAAGGTATATTAGTCATTGAAGTCGAACATCTTACGTATAATCAATCTTGTCAAGCCGGGGAAATGTAATCATTTCCGACAGAATACACTCCCTTGGGAGCGGAATCCAAACGGGGCGGGCCAGATTACAGTGCAGGATGAGCCTCCAGGTCGGCCCCCCTTGAACCTGAAGCTCATGAAAAACGAGTTGTTTCCCGACTTCCGGCAAACGCCAGGCTGCCGGCGTGCCCGAAAACCATGTCACTTTACAAGTCGTGAATTTCCGAACGGCCTTCTGGCCGGGCCGCCTTGCCATTTCCCCCTCGCCGCCGGCGATGCTGGCAGGGCAGGGTTGGATTGCGAACAACGCATAACGCCCAGAGAGAAAGAGCGGCCCTGGGCGCTGAATCCACCGGTTTGGGAGTTTCGGACCCCTTTCATTCATGCGAAGCAAATTGTATGCCAATGGACCCACGCGGGGCGTAATTTCACCGTTTAAACACGAAATCATAAAGCAGATTCAATGCCACATTATGACGCGCCCGCACAAGTTCGACAAAAAAATTATGAAAATCTCTTGACACTAAAGTCGCCTGCCCTAAAAATCCACAAAACGGCAAATTGGCTAAAAAATATTTAAAAAAAACTTGACACTGAAGTTGCTTGCCCTAAAAATCCCGCAATACGGCAAGTTGGCATTCAAATTAAATACATATAAGAAAATGAAAACTCGAGTCCCGCGTTTGTTTTTTGGTGCGTTTGCTCTCGGCTCAATCGTTTTACTTGCTCAAAACGTCCAAAGCCAAGTCCTTTACAGCGACACCAACACCAGCCAGAATGGCAACTTCAACTACTTTCCCAGTGAAGCGGGCAATGAGGTGAGTCTTTACGGCACGTCGCCCACCTATTTGATCACCAACTTCCTTTTCCAGTTCGACTTCACCGGGACTGGCTCGCCCAACGGCAATGAAAAGGCCGACCTGCGCTTCTACGCCATGAATGGTCCCACGATTGACGCCAATCTTCCCTCGTCTGCCGGCTATCCCTCCCCGGGCACGCTGCTCTTTGACAGCGGGCCATTCAGCATCGGACCCTTCACCACGGGAACCACAGCCATTTTCAATCAGGCCGCCTTGAACGGCGGCGTCGTCGTCCCGTGGGATTTTACCTGGACGGTCACCTTCACCGGCTTGACTGGCAGTGAAAATGCCGGCCTGGCTCTTTATTCCCCCGCGACCATCGGCACCAACTACAACGACGCCTGGACAAGATCGACCAATACCGCCAACTGGGGATTGAGTGTGGCCACCTTTGGCAATGAGCCCCTTGATTTTGCCGCGATCGCCACCGGTTCCACCTTCACCGAGGCCTATTCCCCCGCCAATGCGACCGGGATCACCATCAACAACAACACCATCAACAGTGGCAAAGCCGTCAACGGCTACCCTTCGACCATCACTGTCCCCACCAACATTGCGGGCACCCTGCAGAAGGCGACCGTCACCCTCAACGGCTTCACCCACGGTTCTCCCAATGACGTCGTTCTTTTGTTGGTTGCACCCAATGGCAACGCGGTGGCGCTGATGGGCAACGCCGGCGGCAACGTGGCCGTGAACAATTTTACCCTGACCTTTGACGACGACCCCGCCATCAAGAATGCCGCGGTGGCGAGCGTCGCCTTGCCTCTCACTAATGGCTGGACCTACAGGTCGGGCGACAATGCCGCCTACGGCACGACCCTGGCGTTTCCAGCGCCAGCACCCGTCACCAACAAACCGAATTTGACCGCGTTTAACAACCTGGCGCCCGCCGCTTATGCCGGTGTGTGGTCCCTTTACGTTTTGGACGATGCGCAGTTCAACACCGGTTCCATCGCTTCCTGGTCCCTCAATCTTTTCACCGTGCCATCGGCCATCCAGGTGACCAACACCTCCGTCACGTTCAGCGAGAACCAGTCAACCAACTTTTATTTTACCGTGAGCGACTCAAGCTCGAATGCCACGTTCCTCCCGACCATCACCCTGAGTGGCGTGGTCAACGGGAACACTGGCTACGGCAACTCCAGTGGGCTGTTTATAGATTTCATTTCCAACAGCGTGACCACCGTGTCCCCGGCCCCGTGTTTCTTGTTCAACGGCAATACCAATATCAACCCCAACGGAACAAACGTGGTGACCATCAAGCCTAATCCCAACCTCTACGGAACGGCCAATTTTGTCATCAATCTGACCGACGGCGAAGGCGCGACGGTTTCGTCTCAGCCAATCAGTCTGACAGTGACTCACGTTCCGATTGCGCCAGTGATGACGATGACAAACTCAAGCATGTCCATGGGCAACGAGCAGGCTCTGTCAGGTGGGCCGATCCCCTATTATATGAGCATGATCTCTCTGGATGGCAATGGCGGAGGCAACATGTCGTTCAGCGTGCAGGCGCAGAATACCAACCTGCTGAACAATGTCGCCGTGGGCGCCACTGTCTTCACCAACAACTCGTCACTCAATCGCAATACGAACACCTTTAGCTTCAACATCGTCCCCGATGGTTTCCCTGTGGGCGCCAATCTCCTGAACTTCATCGCAACCGATAACGGCGACAACCTGTCCGTCACCAATACGTTCACCGTCACCGTTACCGCATTAACACAAAGCGTACCCAGCGGGACGCTCGTCGGACCCTTGGTTGCCACCAATACGAATGGGATGGTGTTCCCCTCTCATCAAAGCAATCTGCTCTCGCAGATTTCTTTTACCAACCTCACTGGCCTCGGTCAGGTTGGAAGAGTAACGGTCTCGGTTAATGGCCTGACGAACATTACTCCCAACGGCCTGGGTCTGTGGTTATTCGCGCCGGATGGCACGTCGGTGCCACTGCTCGGAACGGGGAGCGCCAATTCCGGCCTCTCGACCTATTCGCAGTTGACATTCACAGACGTCGCTGGTGGGAATGGAACCGGGAATGCGCATGACTCCCTGCCTCAGGGCATTCAACTGTCCTCTTACTCCCTCAATGCCGTGGGCGGGGCAAATGCCTTGCAAAACGCACTCCAAGGCCACTCTCTGACCAATAACGGGGTCAGCCCGGTCACCGGCTTGACCAGCAACGTTTGGTCGCTCTATGTCTCTAATAACTCGCCTAACCAAATCGGCATCGCCGGCGGCTGGGTGCTCGATGTCTATCCCGCGCCCCTGGTCCAGGAAGTGGCGCAAGGGCCTAGTTTTACCATATCCGAGTCCGGCTCTACCAATGTGGTATTTGTCACGTCTGACACCATAGGCTACCGGAGCAACATGACGGCTGCAGTGCCCGCGACACCGTATCCTTACAGCGGCACCGCGCTGGCAACTTCGCTCGTTCAGGTTGACACCGCTTTCAGCGCCGTGATCAACGGCACCAATTATACGGTCGGTTCCCTCACGGTCCAAGGCACCAATTACATGACCAATATCGTGACGCTGACCGGCAATTACAACGAAACCGGCGGCCCTCTGGCCATTCCTGTCACCGCCACCTCGACCAACGGGGCGTCAAAAGCCACACCTATTACGTTCTCGGGCTCCAGCAGCATTTATCTGACTGTCAATTTTGTTCCTCAGCCGCCCGCCATCTCATATATTCCGAACCAGTTCACCTATGCCGGGAGCGCCATCTTGAATTTGCCCTTCGTGGTTAGTTCGCCGGACACCAACGCCTCGGCTCTCAGCGTTACGGTCAGTTCCGGCAACCAGGGGTTGCTGCCGACCGGCTATCCGCAAAATAATATCGTGCTCACTCCCGGCGCGTCCACCGTTCTGCCGCCCCCCAGCCCCAGCACGCAAACCTACTATCTCAGCATGTTCCCGCTTGGGATCAAGGGCGGGCAATCTCAAATCACCATCACGGTTTCCGATGGCGTGAACACCGTGACCAGTCAATTTCTGGTGGTTGTGGGTGCGCCGGGAAGTCCGCTCTTTTACAATCCCACTCCATTTGGCATTACCAACAACATTACCCTTGGAGGGCTTTATCCTTCCACCAATCTGGTCACCGGCTTGCTCGGCACGGTGGAAAATGTCGTCGTCACGCTTTTTGACGTGAGCGAAACCAATGCGTCCGGCCTGAGTCTCCTCCTGGTCGGACCTGCCAACGCCGCGAATCAGTCATCGAACGTCTATCTGTTGGGCGGCGCCGGCGGACCGACTGTGGGATTGACTAACGCCAACCTGATCTTCTCCAATTCCCTCTCGGGGCCTGACACCGGCGCGGTCTTCCCGCCGCTGTCTGGCCAGATCCCCTCCACCAACATCTATCAGCCGACCAACTATGTCACAGGCGCATACACGACGGCGGCCCCGTCTCCCGCTCCCGCTCCGCCGCCTGCTTATTCGAGCAACTTGGTGACCTCCTTCTCGGGCATCAATCCAAACGGATTCTGGTACCTGTATGCCTTTGACACCAATAACGGCAAAGGCAGCCAGATCGCCGGCGGCTGGCAGTTGTCCATTATCACCGCGCCCACCATCAGCTTGGTGACCAACACCTACTATATGTCGGAAACGCCGGGTAACATTACCACCAATATCGTCATCCAAGTGGGTGACGCCGAAGCCGCCAACACCACCTTTACCGTCACCAACAAGGTGACGGCTTTGGGTTTCTCTTCTACGGCGTCCATCACCGTCGTCACCAACGATCTCGTCACGAATAATGGCACGGCCAACCTGGCGGTGCTCCAGGTTACTCCCAATGCTTACCAATTTGGAACGAACAACATCCAGATCGTGGCCAGGGATGTCAGCGGGAACATTTCCACAGCAAACGTGACGTTCATCGTGAATCAAGCGCCCCAACTGCCCCTTATTCTCGTCACCAATGTCGCTTTCAGCACCCCTGCTGCCGTCCCCACCAACGGGATTCCGTTAGCGGTTTGGGATGTGCAGACGATCAATGCAAACACCATTTCGGTCAGCTCGCAAGGTCTAATCCCGGCTCCGAACATCACGGTCATAACCAATGGCGCGGCTGTTCTAGGCACCAATTCCTATTCGTTGAACATTCAGCCGGTCGGCGTGGGGACCGGCACTGCCACCATCAACGTGTCGGTGACCGACGGTATCGGCCAAACCGCCAAAACAAATTTCACGCTCACAGTCACTCCCAACCTGGCTTATGCCAGCAGCGGCGCCATTACGCTCGGTCCCGGCTATCCTTATCAAGCCTTGGCCAGTCCTTATCCTTCTCCCATCACCGTCCCAGGCTCCGTGGTTGGGGTGGTCAGCGGTGTGCAAGTGCAATTGCTCGGCCTTACCCACAATGACGCTTCCGATGTGGATGTCCTCCTGGTTTCGCCCGATGGGCAGCATTCCGTCGTCTTGATGGCCAACGCCGGGAACGGGCTTCCCGCCAACAACGTCAACCTGTTGTTTAGCCAGTCTGCCGGCGGGCTTATCCCTCTGGCCAGTCAGTTGGCCAGCGGCACCTTCCTGCCCGCCAATTACGTGCCTTCGCTCGTCTTCACCAATCCGGCGCCTGCCACCGGTTATTCGGAAAATCTGAACACCGCCTTCGCCGGCTTGTCCCCGGTCGGCACTTGGAATCTGTATGTGATGGATTCCGCCTTCCAGGACAGCGGGACCATCGCCGGTTGGATACTGTTCCTGCAGACCGGGCCGTCGCTCGCCGCCATTCCCAACCAGGGAGTGCGGGAAAACGGCACCAACATCGTCCCCATCACCATCGCTGACAGCACCACGCCCGCATCCCTCCTGACCGTTTCTGTGGTCAACACCAATTCGAGCGTGACTGTGACACCGCAGGGCACCGGCACGACCGCTGGTGTCACCAATCTGCTGATTGTCCCGGCGCCCAACTATCCTTCCACTAACCAAAACAACAATTCCACCAACTTCATCTCGGTGACCGTCTCTGACAACGCCACGCCCACTCCCAACACAGCCACGACGAGTTTCACTCTCATTGTCACCAATGTTTTCCAGCCTCCTGTCATCGTCAGCGCTACGACCAACGGAGCGGCCTGCGCCAACCTGCAAATCCCTGAAAATGGATCGGCTATCATTACCTTCGCCGTTTCCAATGTGGATGCCTACCTCACGACTAACACTCTCAGTCTTATCGCCACCAACGCCGTGCTGGTGCCTGCCACAAATATTAGTACTAATGCCGCGCTCTTTAATACGGCCGGTCAGTCGTATCTCCTCCCGGGCGCGCTGGGCACGATTTCTTACACGGTCACGCCCGCGGCCAATGTCTTTGGCACAAATAATCCAGGCGGATTGGTCTTCACCATTTACAATACCAATAACGTCACCAATACGTTGTCCATAGGCCTGTCCATTAGCCATGTGGTTCAGCCTCCGAGCACGGTGGTGGGCGCCGGCCCTTACTTGGTATTTCCCGGCTCCTCCACCAACATTCCCTTCTCGGCCACCACGGTTGAGTCCAATGCCACTCTCACCATCACGGCTTCCTCCGCCACTCCGGCCGAGGTTCCCAACAGCCCCCAGAACATCATCATCTCCCCGGCCTCCTTCAGCAACAGTGCGGCCCTGGTCACCAATTTAGGTACTATCAAGATTATTGTCCCGGCCGGCGCCCCGGTCGGAACCAGCGTGATTTATGTCACCAATACTCAGGTCGCTTCCGGCACCACCAGCACCAATTCTGTCACCCCCAGTTTTACCATCCAGGTTCTGGCTTCACCGACCGCCAGCTTTGCGGGCGTGGGGACAAGCAATTCTGCCGCCAGTCCCTTGGGCTCGCCTTATCCCTCCACCATCACGGTGCCGGCCACTGTGGCTGGAAACGTCTATTCGGCCGCCGTCACCTTGAACGCGTTCAATGCCAGTGTTCCCAACGACGTTACGATCCTGTTGCAGCCTCCTAATGGCGGTGGATCGGTCCTGCTCTTGTCCGGCGCGGGGGGCACCAACGGGGCCACAAACCTCACCCTCACGTTTGCCGACACCAATAACGTGGCGTCTCCCACTGCTGCGCTCGCCGCCAATAACGGCGCGGCGGCTCTCCATCCGACCACTTACAACGGCCTCAACACGCCGCTGCCCACCAATAACAATCCTCCCACCCCGCCTTTCTTTGACCAATTGGCGGTCCTGAACGGCATCAACCCCGTCGGCACTTGGTCGCTCTGGATGGTGGACAAAACCACCGGCGATACCGCCAGCATGTCCAGTTGGACCCTTTCCCTCTCAACCACCCCGCAAATCGTGCTGGACACTAACCCGCCTCCTCCTCAGTTGTCGGTTTTCGAAAATGCTGTCGGCCAGAACAACCAGGGAACGGTCACCTTCCATGTGGTGGACGCCACCGGCGCGGCTAATAGCGACACCATCAATATCACCACCACGCCGAGTTCGATGTTCGCGACACCCACCTGGGTTACCAACACCAGCGGCACTTCTTTCTTTAATGATTATACTGCGACGTTCATTCCCACGCCCGCGGTGAGCGGAACGGGCACCCTTAACTTTACCGTGACCCGCGCCGGCGGCGCCACCTCCACCACGACTTACCCGGTGCTTGTCGTCGCCAGCAACATTCCACCCGGTATCACTCGGCTGATCACCGTAATCACCAATGAAAATCAGACCGGCCAAACCGAGTTCTTTGTCACGCAATACGGTGATCCCCTGGCCGACGCCACCGTTGCGGTCTATTCCAGTAATACGACGCTCGTCCCCAACGGCAACATCACGTTCCTCACCGGGCCAACCACGCCCAATCCCGGCACGGTCTCCAACATGAATGTGGTCAACTTGGCCGGCTTCGGCTCCACCGTGGTGCCCAGTGCCGGTGATCTCATCCTGCGGCTGCAACCGGGCTTTAATCAGGTAGGCACAGCCTTGATAGCAGTCTTCGCTACCAACATTGATGCCCTGGGTACTACGGTGTCCTCGAACACCTTCAACTTCACCGTCAGTGCCAACGCCTTCACCCCGACCTTTGCCAACACTCCGACATCGCCCATTTCCCTGGTCGGAGGAAACACGAGTAACATTAGTTTCCAGGTCAACAGTCTGGATGCCACTCCGCCTCTCATTACTGTCACCGCATCCAGTGGCGCCCCCGCTGTGGTCACCACTGGCACGATAACCAGTTCGAGTGGTCTGGGCGCCGTCAACATTCCAGGCGCCACCTGGACGGTGCCTATCATCGCGGCGCTGACCTCCAGCCCAGTGCCGCCAACCACCATTCAATTGACCGCGACCGATGCCAATGGTCAGATCGCGATCACGAATTTCCAAGTGGTGGTGGTGCCCAGTCTGCAGCACGTTTACAGCAACCCGAATGGAATCAATATTGTGGACGTCTCGCCCTCCCAACCCTCGCCCAGTCCAATCCCTGTCAGCGGCTTGGTTGGCACGATTTCACAAGTCATTGTCAGCATCAACGGCTTCGGCCACCAGTATCCGTCCGACGTTGGCATGTTGGTCGTTGGTCCTAACGGCGCCAATACCGTTCTCATGAACAACGCGGGAGACGGCGCCAATGTGGCAGGGCTGACCTTGGTCTTTAGCTCCAACGCCGTCGCCCCGGTGCCGGCGACCCAGGCCTTGACCAGCGGCACCTACCTGCCGTCCGACTATCAGGCCAAACCGTATAACTTCCTGACGAGCGGCCCCAACAATCCGACGCCGCCCAACCCGCTGCCGCCGTCCGGGCCGTATGCCACGAACTTGGCCACCTTCAACGGCCTCAGTCCTAATACAACCTGGTATCTCTACGTCCAGGACGACTCGGCGGGGGATACCGGTCTCCTCGTCAACGGACAGGGTGTCACCAACGGCTGGACTTTGCAAATCACGACCCAGCCTGGCATTCAGTTCACTGGATTGACCAGCATTACCAACTCTGAGGCCAGCCCGAACGGCAAGACAGCGTTCAATATTCTGGACGATTCAGCGGTTGGGGCAGCCAGCTACGTCACCAATTCCTTTAGCGTGACCTCCAGCAATACCACGCTCATTCCGACGGCCAATGTTACCTTCACCGAGGGCGCCACGAGCACCAATTGGACGGCGTTCTTCAGCCCGACGCTTAACGTCACCGGCAGCAGCCTCATTACCATCTCTGCGACCAACTCCTACGGCCAAGTCGCCAGCGGGAGCTTCCTGGTCACGGTGACGCCGGTCAACGTCCCGCCAGTCATTGTTCAACCGGCTTCCGGAAGTGTCATTACTATCCTGGCGGGAACGCCCACCATCATCCCGCTGCTCTACAGCGACATCGGTTTCAACACCAACGCCCTCATTGTGTCGGCCACATCGGTCCCGGTCCCGGCGGGGTCTCAGAGCCCGGTTCCCACCAGCAGCCTGTCATTCGTCGCGGGCGCTGGCACCGGGCCTTCCAACCTGTTTGTCGTGCCTGTGGGCACCCTGACGGGCACCAACTCCATCACCTTGACAGTCACGCAACCGGGTCCTGGTACCAATCTGCTCTCGACCAACTCAACCTTCACCGTGGTCGTGGTGCCTGGCACTGTGCCGGTCTTCGCCAAAACCAATGCCATCACGATTAACGCCAACGCGCCCGCAACGCCGTATCCATCGCAGATCACCGTCAGTGGCGTCTCGGGAAATATCTACAAGGTCACGGTCAACCTGATCGGCTTCTCCCACACCTTCCCAAGCGATGTCTCCGCCTTGTTGGTTGGACCGGGCGCCAACGTCATGCTCATGAGCCTTGAGGGCGGCGACGTCGCAGTTTCAAACCTCAATCTGACATTCAATGACTCCGGCCTCGCCATGGCCGCGAACGGGCCGCTGACCAACGGCACCTACGCGCCGGCCGGCTCCGATTGGAATTATAGCCATATCCCCAGCCTGCCGGACATCACCAATTATGCTTCGCTCTTCCCTCCGCCTTACGCCCATGCCTTGAGCGCTTTCTCGAATGCCAACCCCAACGGCCTCTGGTCGCTCTATGTGTTTGATATCAACCAGCCCGACACGGGACTCATCAGTGGCGGTTGGTCCTTAAGCATCCAAACCATCGGGCCTATGGTTACCCCGCTAAGTCCGGTGACGATCAACGAGAATTCAAGCATCACCATTCCGTACTCCATCTCCTCGGCCTCCACCTACGCCAGCAACGTCACGCCGGCGTGGACGGCCAACAGCCAGGTCCCGTTGAATCTGGTTGCGAGCCTTGCCCCCGCCGGGCTGGGAACAACCAACCAAACGTTGACCATTACGCCAACCGTCAACTACCCGTCCGCCGTGACTAACATAAATGGCTCGGCCACCATTACCCTGGTCCTGACGGATACCAATCATAATAGCTCGACTAACTCGTTCCCGTTGACGGTTCTGTATTCCAATATTCCGCCGATCATTGCCTTGCCTGTAACGCAGACCAACACTCCGGCCAACGTCGTGTTGACGGTGCCGTTCACGGCCACCGACGTGGAAGGAGTGAGCAATCTGGCCCTCAGCGCCAGCTTGTCCACAAACGTGGGGACGGTGCTCGTCACAACCAACAGCGTCGGCAGCTACGCGGTGACATTTACACCCAATGGCGTGACCGGCCAGGCCATTGTCAGCGTCATTGCCAGTGATCATGGCGCCGCTTCCTCACAAGGAGCCGCTCTGGCGACCAACACCTTCCAACTGACGGTGTCGGCGGGCCTTCCCCCGACCATCACAACCGTCTCCGCCACAAACACGCCTGAGAACAGCACGTTGTCGGTGCCGCTCGCTTTGGGCAATGTCGCGGCGACGTTTAGCTCTCTCAACCTTTCCGGCACCTTCTCCAACACCAATTTGGTGGCGTCGCTGAACTTCACCGGCGTCGGCAGCAACTTCATCGCCAACATCACGCTCGTGCCATTTACCACTGGAGCCAGCACCATTGGCGTCACCATGACCAATCAGTTCGGCAGCGCCACAACCAGTTTCTCGCTCACCGTCACTCCGGTCGAGTACCCGCCGACACTGGCGCATATTCCGGATACGAACACGACGGTAAACACTCCTGTGAGCGTGGTGTTGAATGTGACCGATTTCACCACGGCCATCACCAATCTGATCTACACCGCCGGCATCTCCAGTACCAATGTGATTGCGGCGGTCAACTTCTCCTTCAACGGCACCAATGAAGTCGCGACCGTTGTTCCTGTGACCAACGCGACCGGGGCCTCCGCCGTCACCATCAATGTCAGCGACGGTGTTGCCAGCGCTTCTCAAACCTTCGCTGTCACCGTCTTGAAGGTGGAGATCCCGCCGACACTGGCTCCGATTGGGAATATAAGCACGACGGCAAACACGCCGGTGAACGTGGTGTTGAATGTGGCCGATTCCGCCACCTCCATCACCAATCTGAGCTACAGCGCCGCCATCTCGGCTACCAATGTCATTGCAGCGGTGCGTTTCTCATTCAATGGCACCAATGAAGTCGCGACCATGGTTCCCGTAACCAACCAGACCGGGAGCTCCGCCATCACCATTAATGTGAGCGACGGTTATACCAACGTTTATCAGAGCTTCGTTATCCTTGTCAGCGCGCCCACGCCGCCAATTCTGGGGGCGATAACCAATAGGGTAGTCCTGCTCAACACGGTGGTTCAGGTTCCCCTCAACGTGTCCTCTCCGGTGACGCCCGTGACAAACCTGCAGTTTAGTGGCATCAGCAGCAACGCGAGCTTGGTGAAGTCCTTCGCCTTCTCGTTCAACGGAACCAATGAAGTGGCCACCATCACCCCGAACACCAATGCTTCCGGTTTGGGGACGATTACCATCTCGGTCAACGATCCCTTCTCCACCAACTCGCAAAGCTTTACCCTGCAGATTGACCCGGCGGTGCTGCCGACGTTGGCTACCGCCTTTAGCCAGAACATCTTGTCAATCTCATTCACCGGTGTTCCTGGCGCCGTTTACAACATCGTGAGCTCGCCTAGCCTCACGAATCAGATTTGGACCAAGATCGCCACAGTGACCGCCAACCCAGTCACGGGTGCCGTCCAGTATAACGTCACCATACCCGCCGGTGCTGGACATACCTACTACCGGCTTGAGAGCCCATAGTCTCGCACCGGGTTGGGTGCCGATTACATGAAACCGCCTGCGGGTGAAAACCCGCAGGCGGTTTTCCTTTGTGAGCAAGCATTGATGGCGACAAGCAATGCTCAGGTAAAGGAATGCGAAAACCCGCAGGCGGTTTTTCTTTGCGAGCAAGAGAGGTTCAGCCTGCGCCCAAAGCCCTTGGGCTGGAAAAAAACGGGAGTTTTATTGCAGTATAAGGCGGTAGAACGACATCAACCCGCTGGGAACGGAAGTGATGCTCCAGGCGGTTCCATTCGTGGAAATCCTGTTTGTGGCGGCAGACCAGAGCGTCGGCGGGGTTAAATTGGTGGCCCACTGCAAAACAAATCCCGGCGGATTGGTTGGCCAGGAAGCCGTCATGGTTGGCGGCACGTGGTTTGTCGTCACGGCATGGGTGACCGGATTGGTGACCAGGATCGTTTGCGCGCCCAACAGGATGATGCTGCACGAGGGAGAAGCAACCAGGGTCGCATCGAGGCCAAACTCCCAAGTTGTGTTGGCGCTGTCCGTCGCGGTGGCGGAAAGGTAATTTCCCGGCGCAACCCCCACCGGGAAGGTCAGGCTAAAAGTGGCCTGGCCGTTTGCGCCGGTTGTGATGTTGGTCGAACCGATGTAAGTCAAGCCCTCCCCATAACCGGATGGGTTTGGCGCCACGTTCTCATAAAACTGGATCAGGAATTTCCCATCGGCGTAGGTGCTCATCGAGCCTTTAATGCCCGTGCTGACACCGTCGCTGACCACCTCCGTCAAGGTAACCAAGTTGGAGATGGTCACCCCCGGGTTCCCGAGAACGATCCCCCATCCTGCATTGGAAAAGATGCTGTTGCGGCTGACAAAGTTGCCCAGGCATCCGGCGCGTATCCGCACGCCGTCATACTCGGACGTTGTTGCGTAAGCGATGTGGTTATCCGCGGCGGGAGTCGTTCCGCCCACAAGATTGTTGCTGGCCGTATTGAGGAAATCAATGTTGTGCAACTGATTGCCCAACGGGCTGACGCCGTCGGCCTTGGTTCCAATAAAGTTCCCCTGGATCGTGTTGCCATTGGCCCCAGGGTCGCCCACCGAAAGACCTTCCAGGGAATTGCCCGAAATAATATTGCCGGCGCCTGCGGCCACGCCGCCGATGAGATTTGTGCCTGAACCGTAAAAATAAATCCCGCCACCAGAGTTTGCCACCGCCTTGTTCCCGGCAAGGTCAGTTCCGATGTAATTTCCTTGAATCACCGTGCCGCTGGTATTTCCTTCCAGGCTGATCCCGCTGTTGGCGTTGCCGGAGATCACATTGCCCGCTCCGCTGGCCGCGCCGCCGATGATGTTGGCAGGCGCGTTGGATATCGCCACCCCGGAAAACCCGTTCGCCACCGCCGCCCCGCCCGTCACATCGGTGCCAATGAAATTGCCCTCCACCACGTTATTGCTCGTGGTCCCGCCGTAAATGAACACGCCGTTTTCCGCATTGCCTGAAATCACATTTTCCTCGCCGGGCGCCACCCCGCCGATGGTGTTGCCGGGAACCTGGATAAAGACGCCTGCCAGGTTGTTTGCCATCGCGTTCTTTCCGGTGGCATCCACGCCGATGAAATTTCCGGCCACGATGTTGTTGCTCGCGCCGGCATCCACCAGAAACACGCCGTTTCCGAGGTTGCCGGAAATGACGTTGCCACCATTGGCGGCCCCGATCATGTTCGCGGCGGCCCCGTCAATGGTCACTCCCCCGTAGGTGTTCGCCAGGGCGTTTGTCCCCGTGGCGTCTGCGCCGATGTAATTGCCGAGGATCATGTTGTTGGATGCCCCGGGCAAAGTAATGGAGACGCCAAGTTGTTGATTGCCCGAAATGACATTCTGCGCGCTGGCGTTCGTTCCTCCAACCGTGTTACCGGCCACGCCGTAAAGCGTGACCCCGTTGGTGTGGTTCGGAATCGCCACTTTGCCCGTATTGTCCGTGCCAATGTAATTGCCCGCAATGACGTTGCTCGTCGCTCCCAATGTGAGGATGAGGACGCCGCTTTCCAGGTTGCCGGAAAGAACGTTCCCTGACCCGGCGGTCGTTCCGCCAATCGTATTGCCGGAAACCCCGTTAAGGGTCACTCCATCCAGGCCGTTGCCGAGTGCCCCGGTTCCGTTGGCATTGACTCCGATATAATTGCCTTGCACCAGATTGCTCGTGGCCGGCCCCGAGATACAATAAATCCCGCTTTGTCCATTGCCGGAGATGACATTGCCCGCGCCCGGACTGGTCCCGCCAATGAGGTTCGAGGACGAAGTGACAATCTCCAACCCGTTGTAAACATTCCCCAAACCGGCCAAGCCTGTGACCGACGTCCCAATGTAATTCCCTGAAATCACGTTCCCCGTCGCCGTCGAAGAGACCACATAAATCCCGTTTTGGTTTCCGCCGGAAATCAGGTTTCTCGCCAACGCGGTCGTGCCACCGACCCGGTTGCCCGGCGATCCGTAGATCATCACGCCGCCTTCCCCGTTCGCCCGCGCCACTGTGCCCGACGGATCAGTGCCCAGATAATTGCCCTGGATGACATTGGTACCCAGGCTCTCCAGCCGGATCGCATCCCGCGGACAACGGTTGATCGCCAGTCCGCGCACCGTGCTGCCTCCGGCATAGATGAGGAGGCCGTCGTTCGCGCCTGCGGCCAGACTGGAGCCATTGATCTCAATCAGCGGTGTTCCGGCGTAGCCCGGTTGCGTCGTGCCGTCAATTACCACCGGATCCGTAATCGCTGGCAACGCCGACGCGGGCGTGATCGTGAACGGGCCAGTCCCGGGTATGTCGAACGCAATCGTATCCATTCCCGGGTTCCCGTTTGCATTCAGGATCGCCTGCCGCAAGGAGTTGGCGCCGCTGTCAGCGTTAGTCGTGACCGTGTAAACCGCCGCCGCCGCTGGATGGCCCAAGGCCGCTGCCAGTGCCAGGAACCAGCGGCAGAAACGCCAAGAAATGTCCTGACGAACTCGGAGGCGCCGAGCCGCACGGTTGGTACACATCCTATTAGACAGCAGCATTTTTCAAGCCAAATCACCCACACTTACAAAATTTCCAACATCCGGTCTGGAAAAACCAGGTCATTTGATAACCTGGAAAGACCCAAAAGTCCAGAAAAATAATTTAAATTTCCGCTTGACTTTGCTTTTCGATGGATTAAAATTCGCGTCACTTGAAAGAATTGTGGGTGTGGTTTAACGGGTTGAAAAATTGAAGATTGACAACTATGAAAACCAGAATGATTAGCCTTGTCACCAGCGTCGCGTTAATCGCCGGCCTTGCGGTTCCTCCCGCAGTCCTCGCATCCAGCTTGGCCGATGTGACCAAGTCCCTCGCCGGCTCCCCGGCGCTGGAACTCCCAGCCAAGGCCGCCAACCTCGTGGCCACGGCCTCCGCCGCCGATAAGCAGGATGTCGCCGTTGCCGCCGTAAAGGCAGCCGTCGGACTGAATCCCGCCTCCGCAGTTGCCATTGTATCCGCTGTGGCGCGCGACAATCCGTCCACTGCGCCGGTCGCCGCTGTCACCGCGGCAACACTCCAGCACAAACAGATTGGCCTCATTACCAAGGCCGCCGTCGTTGCAGCACCCACTGAGGCGGGCAAGATCGTTGCCGCGCTGATCAAAGAATTCCCCAAGGACTACAGCCTTATCGCCGTTGCCGCCGCTGAAGGCGCACCCTTGATCGGACGGGAAATCCTCAAGGCCGTCGCCGACAATGTTCCCGCCCTGCAACCGGCCATCCAGGGAGCCATCGCCAAGTTCGCAGCCAACGACAGCAACCTCCCTGTCTTAGCCATCCTTAGCCAAAGCAATGTTCAAGCCGCGGCCTCCGCTGCTCCGGCAACACCCCAAGCCCCGGCCACGCTCACTCCGGTTATGATCACGGTTGATACACCATTGCTTGCAACGCCGACCTTCGGCCTGCCGTTTACACCTGTAACGACTATCAACAATATCAGCCCGAGCCAGACCACAGCCCAGCAACCGTACCCCAGTGGCAGCCGCCCTTACGGCTCGCCCTAACGTGGGATATTTTCTGTTCCGTCCGCTTTTCGCCAGGGGGTGAAGCATGCGCTTCACCCCTTTTCCTTCTATTTCACGCCCCCCATTTCCAAAAGCGCGCAAAAGAGCGGCTCATTAAGTCCGGAAGGCAGTGCCTTAATTCGGTGTAGCGTCGAGCCTGTGGCTCGACATCGGCGCACAGCGCCGACACTACAACAACTGAATTAAGGCACTGCCGTCCGGAAGCTCGCGTTTGAGCAGGAAACTGAAGAGGTTGGGGTGTTTTTACCGCGCTACGGCGCGGAGCAGCGGAAAAACCGGCAGGAGAGCAGATAATCTCCAGAATGAAAAAGGAATGGAAACTCAAAACTGGCACGCTCTTCCCCGGGCGATCATTGTTGGAGAACGCGGAAGAATTCCATCTCGCCGGCCACGGGCCCGGGGTTGATGAAATGAACCATAGTGATTAAGGTGAGGTTGGTCAACGGGGTCCAGGTGATGGGTGGCAATAGGTTGGTGGCCGCCATGACCGTACAGTTGGAACCGGGATTGCCGTAGAGAGTCAGGACCGGGTTGGAGCAGTTGGTCAGGGTTGCCTCCAACAACGGCTGGCTGGCAATCAACACCATCCTGCCAGATTGACCAAAGACCGGTTCAACCAGGGTGTTGCCCGACGCGGTGGCGACGATTTGGGTGATGGTCAACGGGACAAACGCCGAGGTGGCGGCGGGCAGGGCTTCAACATAGATCGTTCCGAGTGACGATGCGCCCAACTGGCCGCTTTGGAAGGCAAAATTAAACTGCGGTTGTGAGGGATCGGACGCCTGCGTGGTGACCGTTGCCATGCCTGCATTGCCGGAGGCGGCCCCCCAGTTGGTGAAACTGCCGGCCGGTGTGGCCAGGGAAAAACTGACATTGCTCAGGCTGACGGTCGTATATAGACTGACCGGGACAGAAGTTGGCTGGCCGACAGACACCACGTTGGACCCGATGGTCACAACAACACACGCGCTGACGGTGACGTTAAACGAGACTGAGTTGCTCAGGGCCGGCGTCCCGTCATCCACGGCCCAGACAGTGATGAGGTTGGTGGTGCTGCCTTGCTCGCGAACGGGAGTCCATTGGAAAACGCCATTGGGGGAAAGGAAGCATCCGGCGGGAGCGCCCTCGCCGAGGCCGAAAGTGATCTGGCGCGGGGGCACATTCGCTTCGGTCACAGTGTTGGTCACCAGGAGGGTGGATCCCACATTGACGCTTTGATCGGGCACAGCGGCGAGCATCGGCGGAGCGGCGGGCGTGATGAGGGTCAAGTCGCCGCCGAAATAGGTTCCCAGGCTGTTGTGGGCGACGGCTTGGAAATGAAGGGTTGTCCCGGGCAGCAAGCCGGTTATGGCCTGCGCAACCGCATGCGCATTCCCCAGGTCGGACGCCAAAGTGTTGGTGGCGCCAACATTGCCATAGGCGGTCGTGGGACCATATTCGAAATAGACGTCCGTGGCGCTGCCGTTGGGGTCCGCGGTGGCATTCAATGTGGCATTGGTGGGCGTGACGGCCGAGGCAGCCAGAGTCGTAACGTCGGGGGCGGTGGTCTGCGAAGCAGAATTAGCTGTAAAATTGGCCACCAGATTGAGATCGGCGGCCAGGGTGAAAGTGTAGGTGGGCGAGGCACTTTGCACCGTTCCATTCGCCGTCCAGTTGGTGAAGGTGTAGCCGCTGTTGGCGCTGGCCGTCACCGTCACCGCACTGCCCGTGACAAACGAACCGCCGCCGCTGACGCTGCCGGCGCTGGCCGGATTGGCCTGGACGGCCACGGTA
>Ga0326728_10001451_pt1 | contig 83383 bp, 79 predicted proteins | sample MB3enrmetagenome_FD_207602 | JGI IMG/M metagenome (GOLD analysis project Ga0326728, IMG submission 207602) | Lab enriched peat soil microbial communities from McLean, Ithaca, NY, United States - MB31MN | ecosystem: Environmental > Terrestrial > Soil > Wetlands > Peat | place: USA: New York...
TCGTCGCGCTCGTTGGGCAGCTTGTCCATCTGCAGAAATCGCTCATACGAGCGCCGCTGCACTTCAATCAGGTTGGGTATCTGCGTTGCGGTGGGAATCTTTGAAAAATCGAGTCGGCTGCGAATCGCGCGCTTCTCGTTCGGCATGCTTTACTCCTGAGCCTCTTCGCTCCGGCGCCAAAATCGGGCCGGGCCAGCGCCTGAGTCTCTTCGGCGCCCGCAAAATACGGTAAGTAAATCGATAAAACGGACTGGCACTATGCCCTCTCCAGTCCCCGCCCCGGCAACCTCCAAAAACTTGCACCCCAGCGATGAATACACCGGGAATTCCCCAGGGTCACGTTATGTCCCGTGAGAAGCAGAAAACGCGTCTTGGGCATTGCCGCACATCCGGCACGCGCGCTAGATGCGCATAATCGAGGAAGCCAGCGCTACGATTGAAACTGTTTACAATCCTGGTACACCCTGGATAGATGTTCCTGATAAAATCACTCTGCCGCAGTCCCGGACACACGAAACGCCCGCGAGACACAACGCCTCACGAGCGCGGCTTATCGCCTGTGCCCCCATCCGAATTGTTTTGCGCTGTCTCGCCGATCCCAAAGCTCGCTTCTGCCGCTCGCTCGCCAGCCATTCACAACGTCAACGGAAACTCAGCCTGCCGCCTAAGTAAGCCGCTGACTCTAAGGCACTTAACTACAGATCAATCCTCGCCGCCAGAGGGCTTGGCTCTGCCCCGGCCTGAGGACGCCTGCGTGCCCATCCACATTCTCAGTACGCGCCAACCAAACCAGTCTCATTCCCTTGAAAAAACGGAATAAGCCGAAAAGACGCGCACTATTTATTGTAGCGCGTCCCGGCCAGCCCTGCAAGCTACCCGGCTTCGCGGCCGGGTAGCCTGATCACGCCTACTTGATCTCGATCGTTGCGATGCCTTCGAACTTCTTCTTGATCGCCTCGGCCTCTTCCTTGGTCGCGCTTTCCTTCAACGGCTTGGGCGCGCCATCCACCAGGTCCTTGGCTTCCTTCAGGCCGAGCGAGGTAATCTCGCGCACAGCCTTGATTGTGTTGATCTTATTGGCGCCGAAGTCCTTTAGAATCACCTGGAACTCCGTCTGCTCTTCGGCCGCCGGAGCCGCCGCGCCGCCACCGGCCGCAACCGCCACCGGAGCCGCCGCTGCCGCCGAAACTCCAAGCCGCTCTTCCAGCTTCTTCACCAGTGCCGCTGCTTCCAAAAGGCTCAGGGACACTATTTGCTCTTCCAACTTCTCCAGATCCGCCATTTTCTTCTCCATTCAGAATCGTTTTTTGAAATTCCTGTCCGAGCCAAATACTCTCGTCCAAAAGGCCGCTCCACGCAGTGGTAAGTTTCCGATGCGCCAGACCTGCGCCCTTCCCGCCTGCTTCCCGGCCAAAACCCTTGTTCAACACTCTATGGGTGCCCCCGGTCCCATGCATTTGGGGACCGGGGATACCACGAAACTTTACCGCTTACGCCGCCGACGCAAACTTTTCCTTCTCCACGCCCTGGCCCAGAACCACGGCCACGTCGCGTCCCGCCGCGTTGATCACCGTCGCCAGCCGTTGCGCCGGCGCATTGATCAGGAACAGCAGCTTGGAGAACAGCTCATCCTTGCCCGGCATCGTCGACAGTGCCTTGATCTCGGCCACTGTCAGCAGCTTGCCGTCCACAATGCCCAGCTTGAACTGGAACTCCGCGTTCTCGCTTGCCCACTTGGCAAAGACCTTGGCCAGCGCCACCGGGTCGCCCGAGGTAAACGCCACCGAGTTCACGCCCTTGAGCCCCTGCAGCGCGGCCTCCACCTTGGTGCCCTTGCCGGACACAGCCGCCAGCGAGTTCTTCACCACGCGATACTTGCCGCCCGCCTCGCGGATGACCTTGCGCAGTTGATAATCCTTGGCCACCGTCAACTTGGAAAAAGTGCCGATAATCGCCGTCGTTGAACTCTCCAGTTCCTTGGCCAGCGCTTGCACCTTCTCCGTCTTCTTCGCCCTTGAAATCGCCATCGTCCTGCTCCTCAGCCGGTCGCGCCCGAAATCCCTCAGCGCTCCATGTTCGAATCCCGTCTCAAGAATCCCAAGCCAGATTCGGAATTATCTCTATACCTTCCGACCGGTAAAAACTGTTAGCTGATAGCTGTTAGCTGTCGGCTGTCTTTAGTGCTTGCCCGCCGCGTCCGCCACCGCCGAATCCAGCGGCACTCCGGGGCCCATCGTCGAGCTCAATGTAGTGCTCTTGATGTACTTGCCCTTGGCCGCAGAAGGCTTGGCGCGCACAATCGCCGCAATCACCGTGGTTGCGTTGTCAATCAGCTTCTGCGGTTCAAAACTCAGTTTACCCACCGGCACATGCACCAGGCTGGTCTTGTCGGCCCTGAATTCCACCTTGCCGGCCTTGATCTCCTTGACCGCGGCGCCCACGTCCATGGTCACTGTTCCGGTCTTGGGATTGGGCATCAGACCCTTCGGTCCCAGCACCTTGCCCAGCCTGCCCACCACCTTCATCATGTCCGGCGTGGCGATCAGCGCGTCGAAGTCGGTCCAGTTTTCCTTCTGGATCTTCTCCACCATCTCCTCGCCGCCCACAAAGTCCGCGCCGGCATCCTTGGCTTCCTTCTGGCGGTCGCCGGCGGCAATCACCGCCACCGTCTTGGTCTTGCCCAGCCCATGCGGCAACACCACCGTCCCGCGCACCATCTGGTCGGCATGGCGCGTATCCACGCCCAGCCGCAGCGTCAGGTCCACGGTCTCGTCAAACTTGGCGTACTTCACCTGCTTCAGCAGGCCAACCGCCTCTGGCAGCGGATACACGGGCTTGACCACGGCCGCGCGCGCCTTCGTAATATTTTTGCTGGATTTAGCCATTCATTCCTCGTCTCCCACCGTTCCTGCCAGCCCGCCTGTTGCGGGAGCCTGGTGCTGGCCGCACGGGCAATCTTTTCTTTTGCCCAGTGTGCCAACTCGAACAGGCCCAGAAACCGTGGTGCTATTGACGGCCCAGGGATCTCCCCGGACAGTTATTAGAATCATAACGAAACGGCACGGGAATTGCAAATCGGGTAGAAAGGCAGAGCCCGCAAGAAGTCAATCTCAGGCAACAAAGCACGCGTCTTCCCGCTCCCCCGTCTGGCTGCCTCTGCGCGCATAGACCCACAGATAGAAGACGCCCATAACCAGAAGAATAAGAGGGCCCGGAACCACCCCCATGACCGCCAGCATCCGCTCAACATAACCCGCAGTATGCATCTTGAAATAGTTGATAAGGCAAAAGAGAATCGCCCACGATATATCTCCGGTCAGTACAAACCCCGCGGCATTCACCAGGAGTGCAAGGCGTCCAGTCAGTCCTCCCTCGGCCCACAGCATGGCGCAGGCGGGAACCGTGAGCAACAGCAATTTGGTGTCGTAGAGATGGTGATGGACAGGCAGCAGGGTCAGAGGCGCGATGGCCGCAATCGCCAGCCAGATTTTCGCAGTCGATGGGCTGGCTCGCAGCGTGACCAGCACCCAGACCAGCAGAAGCATGGCGCAAATAAAGTAGCTGACCGGATTGTAGAAGTGTGGATCGTCCCTGAAGAAGCTAATCACCACTTGCAGATCCACCAGGCCATGGGCCCAGTTGGAAGACGGGCCAGGGTCATTGATTTCTCCATGTGCCGCAAAAGCCAGGACATTGTGGTGTAATTCCTGCATCCAGTTTGGCGAAATGCGCCAGGCCCACAGCAAACCCGGCAGACTGAGAACAAATGTCGCGAGCAGGGTTTGCAATGCGCGCTTGCGGTGGATTCCTCCCGCCAGCAGGAAGTAGAGCCAGATCAGTCCAGCCTCTTGCGGCTTCACGGCAAGGCTGACAGCAAAACACAGAATACCTGCGAAAACAAACCGTTCCCGATGAAAGCACCAGACTGCCACCACACAAAGACTGATCGCAATACCAGATGGATTGCCAAGAATCATCAGCACTTCGCTGTTGGCGAGCAGGTGGCCAATCAGAACTCCAGAGAGGATTGGCGCGTAATCTGCCCCTAAATCCCACGCCAGTAGCGAGGCGATGAGAAGGCTCCCGGCGGTAAGCATGATCCATAGGATGCGCGCCATTTTCCAGGGCAGCATGGCAAAGGGAATCGTGAACGAAAATACTGTTGGCGGGTAGACATATCGCGTCGCTGCTACGCGGTCCTTCGCGTCATCCAACGGGTAATCTACTCCCTCCGCCTGGTAGATCCGTAATACCTCGCTTTCGCGGTAGGGGTCGCAATGTTGCAGTAGGCATCGCGCGGAGTAGTAACTTGATTTAAAATCTTTCATCGGATTCGGCGAGTTGGTCACGAAAAGGAAGCTCAGCAATAGAAATACCGGGATCGTCCCCAACAGCAACAGATATAAGCCATCAAGCCGCTCTCTTTTCATCTTGAGCTTCCCTGTTCTATCGGCAGTGCGCTGGCTTGAAATCATTCTTTTGAAGACCTTTGAGGCGCATACGTGAATCGCGCGGCGCCGGGTGCAATCGGCTTTTCTCCTGGCTTCTGCGCTCCGCTCAGTTTATCGCGGCCATGCCGGTCAATGTACAGCCTTGGCAATCGGTGATCTCCATTGCCCTCTTCTTGTGATAATCTGAAAAACCTACCATTGCGAGGCACATTTCAGATGTCGTCTTCCGCTTCCGCACCGCCCACCCCGCTTCACATGATTGATCTGATCCGCAAGAAGCGTGACGGCGGCTCGCTCGATGCGCGCGAGATCGGCTTCCTCGTTACCGGCGCGGCCAACGAATCTATCCCCCACGATCAGCTTGCCGCCTGGCTGATGGCCGCATGGCTGCGCGGCCTTTCGCGGGAAGAAGCGCGCGCGCTGACCCTGGCCATGCGCGACTCCGGAGAAAAATTCTCTCCAGCCCGCCTCGGCAAAACGGCCGTCGACAAGCACTCCACCGGCGGCGTGGGCGACAAGACCAGCTTCCTCATCGCTCCGTTAGCCGCGGCCTGCGGCGTCGCCGTGCCCATGATCAGCGGCCGGGCACTGGGACACACCGGTGGAACTCTGGACAAATTGGAAGCCATCCCCGGCTTCCGCACTGCTCTCACGCTCCAGGAATTCGAAGCCGTGCTGATGAAGTGCGGCGCCTCTATCATCAGCCAGACCCAGTCGCTGGTCCCCGCCGACCGCGTTCTCTATGCCCTGCGCGACCGCACCGGCACCGTCGAAAGCCCAGGGCTTATCTGCGCGTCGATTCTCAGCAAAAAGCTCGCCGCCGGCCTCGACGCCCTTGTCCTCGACGTAAAAACCGGCTCCGGCGCATTCCTGCGCAAGCTGGAGGACTCCGCCTACCTCGCAGCCCTGATGGTGGCTACTGCCGAGGCCGCCGGAATCCGCACTGTGGCCCTGATGACCGACATGAACCAGCCGCTTGGCTATCGTGCCGGCAACTGGATCGAAGTGGCCGAGTCGGTCGAACTGCTGCGCGGCCATCGACCCAATCAGAGCGAAGATCTGCGCGAGCTGTCGCTGAATCTCGCCGGATGGATGATCCACCTTGGCGGCCAGGCCGCTACGCCTGAGGCTGGCTACGCCCGCGCCGAGCAAGCCCTCGCCGGCGGCTCTGCTCTGCGCCCCTTCTTCGCCATGGTCGAGGCTCAGGGCGGCGATGTTTCAGTCTTCGACTCGCCCAACTTTCATTCGCCAGGCGCAACCAAGGTGGTCCAGGCCTGGGAAAGCGGCTTTATCTCCACCATGGACACCACCGCCCTCGGCTGGGCCGTGCAGCGCACCGGCGCTGGCCGCGAAAAGGCCGTGGAATCTGTCGATCCCCACGCCGGCATCGACTTCCATGCCCGCCGCGGCGCGCACCTCGAAAAAGGCCAGCCCCTTGCCACACTCTACGCCACCACCCCCGCGCTTCTCGCCGAGCCCGAGGAGATTCTCAAGCAGGCCATTCAATTTTCCAAAACTCCACCGCAGAAAGTGCCTTTGGTCAGCCGCATCTTCACCCGCGAATCGGCGGAAGCTCACCTGCGCGATGTTGTAAGGTAGTTTTTGACAGAAAGCAGGGGATAAGAGTTAGGCGATACGCGGATGGGGCAACTTTTTCTAGCCCCTAGTCCCTCAGGAGATTCACCGTGGTTCGATACACCGGAGTGCTGGGAATTCTCGCCGTCCTGCTGACGGCTTATTTGTTCTCCACCGACCGCAAGCGCATTCGCTGGCGCACCGTCGCCTGGGGCCTCGGCCTGCAGATTCTATTCGCTTTCCTGGTGCTGCGCTTCGACTACGGACAGCGCGCCATGTCCTGGGCCGGCGGGGTGGTCAACTCCATGCTCGCCTGCACCTTCGCCGGCACCAAAATGCTCTTTGGCCAGTTAGGCCTGCCCAACTCCGGAGCCTACGGCAATCTGCTGCCGCCCAACGCGGGCGCCATCTTCGCCTTCCAGGTTCTGCCCACCATCATCTTCATCTCCGCCTTCTTCGCCCTGCTCTACCACGTCGGCGTCATGCAGATCATCATCCGCGGCTTTGCCTGGGTCATGCTCAAGACCATGCGCATCTCCGGCGCTGAAAGCCTGAACGTGGCCGCCTCCGTCTTCATGGGACAAACCGAGGCCCCGCTCACTATTCGCCCCTTCCTCGCCAAGGCCACGCGCAGCGAGCTGATGACCATCATGACCAGCGGCATGGCTCATGTCTCTGGCGGCATCATGGCTGCCTACATCGCCTATGGCGTCGAGGCCCGCCATCTGCTCGCCGCCGTCATCATGACCTCGCCCGGCACCATCCTTCTGGCCAAGATCATGGTCCCGGAAACCGGAGTCCCCGCCACCGAAGGCAAGGTCGTCATTCCCCAGGACGAGATGCACAAGGATGAAAACTTCATCGGCGCCATCGCCCGCGGCACCATCGACGGCGGCAAACTGGCCATGAACGTGGCCATCATGCTGATCAGCTTCATCGCCCTCGTCGCCCTGCTCGACGGCCTCCTCTGCTGGACACACACGCTTGCTTACATGCACTGGGTTCCCGGCTCCCTCGGCCAGATTCTCGGCTTCCTCTTCGCTCCCGTCGCCTGGCTCATCGGCGTTCCCTGGAACGACTGCGGTGCGATTGGTAATTTACTGGGAACGCGCATGGCGCTCAACGAATTGCTCGCCTACGTTTCGCTGGGCGCGCAGAAGGCCGCGCTTGCGCCGCGTTCCTTCACCATCGCCACCTATGCCCTCTGCGGCTTCGCCAACCTGGGCTCCATCGGCATGCAGATCGGCGGTATCGGTGCGCTGGTTCCCGAGCGCCGCAACGACCTGGCCAAGCTCGGCTTCCGCGCCATGTTCGCCGGCACCATGGCCAACCTCATCTCCGCTTCGATTGCGGGAATCTTTTTGGGGTGAGCAATTCAGGATTCAATCTGGAAATGAGAGCCCAACTTTCGTTGGTCGATGCAGATGGTTGAAGAAGCCGGCTCGAAGCGTTCCCATGCCGCCTTCTGCCGGCAGGATTCTTGCAGAGCAAAATGTATTTGCTTGAACCAGCGCCTCTCTAGTGAATCATCTGGGCGTACCACAGCACGGGAGCAGCGATCAGCAGGGCGTCAATGCGATCCAGAACGCCGCCATGGCCCGGCAGCAGCGAGCCGGAATCCTTGACGCCGGCAGAGCGCTTGAGGGCCGACTCAGCCAGATCGCCCACCTGCGCGGCCACGTTGACCACCACGGCCAACCCCAGCCAATACCACCATCCCGCGCCGGAGTAGGAGAGTCCTACCATGTCCCACCATTGCATCAGTTGCGCGAGGCCCAGCAGGAAGCAGGTAGACAGCAGGCTTCCGACTACCGAGCCCAGCGCGCCCTCCCAGGTCTTGTTGGGGCTGAGCGTGGGCGCCATCTTGTGGCGTCCCCAGGCGCGGCCAATGTAGAGGGCGGCCGTATCTCCGGCCCACACCGCGCACAGCAGGAAGGTAACCAGCGAGGGACCGTTGCCCTCGGGATTCTCGCGCAGGGCGGGCAGAACAAGCAGGGTGAATCCTATGTAGAACAGGCAGAAGATGGAGGCCGAAACGTCGGCCATGATCTGCTCCACGGACCTGAAGAAAGTGCAATAGACCAGCAGGCCCAGGCTCAGGATGCCGAGCGTTCCGAGTGTGGCTGGGTTTTGGATCGGCCATAATAAGCTGCTGGCAAAGAGCATCAGGATGGCCAGCACCACCGCGACGCGCGGCGGTGTGGCGCCGGCCTTCTCTGCCAGGCCAAGAAACTCCCATGCCGCCATCGCGGCCACCACCGCAACCGACATGGTAAAAAGCCACTGCCACCATGGCCCCAAAAAGACCAGGACAAGAACCAGGGGAATCAGGATGAGAGCAGTATAGACACGTTTCATTACCGATGAGGATACACTGCCGGGGTAGTGTTTGTACCGGCAGGCAGCTATAGCGCGCATTCAGACGGAGAAATCGGGAACCAAAGCTCAGTGAGCGCCTTTCTCCTCGAGCAGCTTCACCACCTCGGTATTTCCGCTTTTTGTAGCCAGCTTCAGCGCCGTATCGCCATTGACGTCCTCGGCGTTTATGTCAGCGCCCTTAGCCAACAGCAGCCTCACCGCCTCAGTCTTGCCCCACTGGGCTGCCCTCATCAGCGCCGTGTCGCCTTGAGTGTCCGTAGCATCGATGTTTGCGCCCTTCACTAAAAGCAGCTCGATAACATCAGTACTACCTGAGGAAGCTGCCGCCATCAGCGCCGTGTCTCCGTGGTTGGTTTTGGCCTCGATCTTGGCGCCCTTCTCCAGCAGTAGCTTCACAACATCGATAAAGCCAGCCACAGATGCATCGGTCAGCGCCGTTTCGCCTACATTGCACTTGGCCTCAATGTTTGCGCCCTTCTCCAGCAGCAGCCTTACAATGTCAGTCTTGCCCATTACTGCTGCCCAGATCAGCGCCGTGTACCCGAGCTTGTCTTTAGCCTCGGTGTTGGCTCCCTTTTCAAGCAGCAGCTTCACCATCTCGGTCTTGCCCATCATGGCTGCCACTATTAGCGCTGTATAGCCTTGTTTTTCCTGGGCTTCAATGTTGGCGCCCTTTGCCAGCAGCATCTTCATAAGATCGGCATTGCCACTTATGGCTGCCTGGAATAGCGCTGTAGCGCCGTTGTAGTCTATGGCCTCGATATTCGCGCCTTGCGCCAGCAGTTGCTGCACCACTGACGTGTTGCCGCTTTTGGCGGCTTGGATCAGTTGGTCGTTCAAGCTTCCCGAGCCAGTTTGACTTGATGCTGGTCGGCTCAGCGAAAAAACGGCAACGAATAAAAAAATGCTGACCAGAACTTTGTTCATCGTATTCCCTTTGAAAATCGGTTCCCAGCACGCAATTCTAGGCCAGCCTTGGCTAGGGTGTAAATGCCCCACGCTTCCTGTGAACAGCAGAATGGTCTAGGTAGGTGAAGTGTTAATTTGTACGATAAGAAAAATCGGCAGGAGAAACTTCAGTTCGCCACGATCTTGATTTGATCGGCGTTCTCTTCCACCTCGCCTACGCTATCGCTCAATCCGCCGTAGCGGCGCTCGCGCTGCTGGAATTCGGCGATGGCCTCCAGCAGATGGATGCCTTTGAAATCCGGCCACAGCCGCTCGGTGACGAAGATTTCCGTATAGGCAATCTGCCACAAAAGAAAATTAGACAGCCTCATCTCGCCTGAGGTCCGGATCAGCAGGTCGGGGTCGGGCATATCGGCGGTGTAGAGATGGCGGTGAATATCTTCTTCTGTAATTTGTGCGGGACTGCTGTGCCTGGCCTTCATCTCTGCCGCCAGACTGTGGAAGGCGTCCACCAGTTCTGAGCGCCCGCCATAATTGAGTGCCAGGGTGAGGGTGGTTCCAGTGTTTGCCGCCGTGGCCTGCTCGGCCCAGCGCATCTTCTCCTGGACGTCGGCGGGCAGCTCGTGTGTGCGGCCGATATACTTCATGCGGACGTTGTTGTCCATCATGCGCTGAAGATTGGACTCCAGATAAGTTTTGAGCAGGCGCATCAGGAAGCTGACCTCGGCGCGCGGGCGGCGGAGGTTGTTTTCCAGCGAGAAGGCGTAGAGTGTGAGCCAGGGCAAGCCGATGCGGGAGGCGGTTTCGGTCACCAGTTGCACGCTGTTGGCGCCCTGCTGGTGGCCCAGGAAACGTTTGAGCGAGCGATGCCCAGCCCAGCGGCCATTGCCATCCATGATGATGGCCACATGCTGGGGCAGGAGCTCCGGCTTGAGGGTCGCGTAAACGGCGCGCTCCTCCGCGTTCAGTTCTTCAATGCGCAGTTTGACAGCAGAAAACAAGGATATTGCCTCTACAATTGCATTCGAGCTTTCGGGCCGGCACACGGACCTCTCGGCGCCGCGAGCCGAGGCGTCTCTTCCTCGACCGTAGCACATGCGCATCTGCGCTGCAATTGCCTCGGCTACCGGGGCTGAGGGCGTTTGGCGCCATTCGTCCCAAATTCGGAAACGATAACTGCTCCGCCTGAACTCCGCTACGCGATGCGCCGATGTCCCATGGCCATATCGTGCGCCGCATTCGCGATCAGAGAGCGGTGCAGCGAATCCAGGCAAGGCAGCGAAGCCGCAATCTCGGCCAGCAACGGGTCGGCCAGAATCATCGCTTCCTCCTCCTCGCGGAGGCTGCGGGCATCGCGAACCAGTTGGCGCACATCCACGTTCAGCGCGCCGGCCAGCCGCTCCAGCGAGCCAAGAGTTGGAATGGCTTTGCCGTTCTCGATCTTTGAGATGTAGGTGCGGGGCACCTGCATCCGCCCGGCCAGTTGCCGCTGGCTCATGTGGCGTGCGCGGCGGATATCCTTCACCAGGCCGGCCACTCTCAGGCCTGCTTCAGCGGCAGGATCCGCGGGCTGACGATTGATCGGAATGGGCTCTGATCGAACCGGGTCCTCGACATGCAGAGGCCTGTGGCACCTGCGGCAGAGGGCGTTGGATGTCTTGAATTGGATGATGTTGCAGTCGGCGTATGAGCAGCGCACAACTTCGCGTGTTTCCACGCTTGCCAGCGTAGTTGCCATGTGTGGTGTGCGCGGATGGGTGCCAGAGCAGGAACCCCCGCAGTGCATCAAGCACCACGTTATGTGATACTTTCTGGGATGTGAACCATAACTGTCAAGTGAAAAGTTGGATGCAAGCCCAACTTTCATGGATCAGACCCGGTTAAGCCCTGAAAAACCTTAAAATGCACGAATCAAGTGAGTAAACATCGAGGTCAAGGAAACCATGAAAAACTGCACCGGAAATGATGCAAAAGAAAGCGGTTCCAGCTACGGACGTGCTCAGGCCTGGCAGCTGCTGACCGAGTGGACTCAGAGCGAGAACCTGCGCAAGCACGCGCTGGCGGTTGAGACCTGCGTCTCGGCCATGGGCGAGGCCGAAGCTGCCCGTCTGGGACTGGCCGGGGAAGAACGTGCTGCGTTCATCGAGCTGTACACAACCACGGCCTTGCTGCACGACTTTGACTACGAACGTCACCCCACCGCCGCGGAGCATCCCTACGTCGGCGTCCGCGAGCTGGAGCGGCTCGGCTGGCCGGAAGCTTTGCGTACCGCCATTCTGGGCCACGCGCAGTACACCCAGGTGCCGCGCGTCTCGCACCTGGCCAAATCCCTCTTTGCCTGCGACGAGCTGGCCGGCTTTCTGACCGCCTGCGCGCTGGTCAAGCCAACCAAGGCGATTGCCGAGGTGGAAGTGGCAGGCGTGCGCAAGAAGATGAAGGACAAGGCCTTCGCCCGCGGCGTCAACCGCGAGGACATTGTGCAGGGCGCCTCGGAGCTGAGCGTGGAGCTGGACGCGCACATCGCGTTTTGCATTGAAGCGATGAAAAAGCGGGCGAGCGAATTGGTGCTGTAAGAAAGCAGCTTTTAGTTTTGGCACTCAGGCTGTAGAAGTTAGTGGAAGTGTCGCCAAATCTCAATAGAAAAGATTACGAGCATTACAGCGAGACCTGCACAGCCATACAGAAGGGCGGCCATACTAAAAGCCATGAATGTAGCCCTATGCCAGAATAGTTCGCGAATGTAGTATTTATCTGGATTGGCTGGATCATACCGGATAGGAATTGTTTGACCCTCAAAAAGTTGGAAGAGAGGAGATCGTTCGGATACGGTAAAAGTGCTTGTGTGTGAAATGCCCAATTTATCAATCCAATAGAAATCGCTTTTCGATTGCCATTGGTCATAAAGACCCAGTCTGCACGCACTGTCTCGCCGGAAAGATCCGAACCCGAAATCCGTGAGATTCGAAGACTTGACCGTTGCCTCGGTCTGAACCCACTTGTCATATCCGCGCAGGCGCTCCCAAATTTCGATCAACATGATGGCTCCCATTTTGCCACATCGACCAGGAAAATGTACCAGAAACTACGCAGAAACGATGGTAAAATTGATGCAGTCGGAGAGCGCAAAAATCGCCGGAAGTCGGAGGTTTCCCATGTTGCAGCCGGAGGAAAGGGAAAAGTTGGAACGAGGGTTTGCCGAGGGCGAAGCCAGCCAGCGGCTGGAGGGGCTTGAAATGGGTGAGCCCTACTGGACCGTCAAGGCCCGCATCCTCGCCGGAGAAATCACCTTCGACCAGGGACTCGAAGAAATAGCAGCCTACCACCGGTCAAAGGTTTCCGCCGTCGCATGAGTCCGTCGGCTCGCGATCCATACGTCTATCCAGGCACGAATGTCCTCATCAACCTGGAGGACATCCGCGACCAGGTGGCCCTCAATCGCTTCGAAGCCCATACTGCATCCGCCAACATTGCCCTTCTCGCAATAAACCCCATCCAAGGCCCCTTCGATGCCCGTCGCTTGCAGGAGACGCACCGCCGCATCTTCGGTCGTGTCTACCCCTGGGCCGGAGAATTCCGCAAAGACATCGGCATGTTGGCGAAAAATCGTTCCGACTTTGTGGTTGCTTACGGGCCTTCGCAGAATATTCCCGGCGCTCTGGCAAGCACCTTTGCGGCATTGAAGGCCGAAAACGATTTACAAGGCATGGATGCCGATGCGATGGCCAAACGGTTGGCCTTCTATTACAGCGAACTTGACGCCATCCACGCCTTCCGCGACGGGAACTCGAGAACCCTGCGCGCATTCACAACCGACCTCGCTGAAGCGGCTGGCCATCGGCTGGATTGGGCTCGGGTGGCGCATGCGGAAGAGGATCGGCAGCGCCTCTACCATGCTCGTGACCTGGCCGTGATGCGCGGCGATCTTTCCGAACTGACCGCGATCATCCGGAACGCTCTGGGCGTTTGAAGCCGCGCTCTTCCTTTGCAAAATGCCGTAAAACAGACGGTGACCAGAATCACCGGACAACCCATCCGCATTTGCGCTACGATAAGCCTTTCAGCGCAGGTGCGTGTTTTGGTCCGGCGCATGCAGGAGGTCCCCATGTCTCGCTTCGAGCACATCCTGGTCCATATCGTGAATGGGGTCAAAACCATCACGCTGAACCGGCCGGAGAAGCGCAATGCGCTCTCGCCGGAGCTGATTGTGGAACTGATCGCGGCCCTCGAGGAGGCCGAAAGCGGCGATTGTGGCGCCGTGGTCCTCACCGGGGCAGGTCCAGCATTCTGCGCCGGCCTGGATTTTGAGCATATGAGCGCCTCGCATGGCCGCACGCCGGAGCAGGATCGCCGCGACGCTAAAAATATAGCTCATGTATTGCGCATGCTCTATGACTTTCCCAAGCCGGTCATTGCCGCGGTGAACGGCCCGGCCATCGGCAGCGGCATGAGCCTGGCCACCATTCCCGCTTTTACCTTGGCCACGCCCTGGGCCAGGTTTGCGTTGAACGAAGTGCGGATGGGTTTTTTGCCGGCGGTTGGAGCTTCGTTTCTGCTGCGCCAGGTGGGAGAAAAGCGCACCCGCGAACTGCTGTTGACCGGCAGGATGCTGAAGGCGCAGGAGGCGATGCAGATGGGGCTAGTAACCGAGGTGGTGGCCGCCGAGGAGCTGATGCAATCCGCCCACTCCCTGGCCCAGACGCTGCTGCTGAACAGCCCCCGGGCCATGCAGGTGCTCAAACAATTGCTTGCCCGTCACTCCCATCGCCAACTCGACGAGGAGATCGAGGATGCTATCGAGGTGAACGCCCAGCAGAGCTCGACAGCGGACTTTGAAGAGGGCGTCAAGGCATTTCTGGAGCAGCGCCGGCCCGAGTGGCCGAGCTTGAAGGGCAAGGCGTAACGAATTTACTTAAGAACTGGTTTGTGAAGGGTACGGTTATAGCGCATACCCTTTACGACACAATCAGAGTGAGGTTTTCTCCAATTTCCCCTCACCCCATCGGGTTCTTCGCCCTCAGTTCGGCCACAATCTCGGCTGCTGCCTCACGTGCCTGCTCGGCTTGGCCGGGCGGAAAGCTGATGGCGCCCACGCGGGCATGGCCCCCGCCGCCGTAGCGCTCGCAGATTTGCGCCAGGTTGGTCATCTTCGCCGGGTCGGCCTTGGTCCAGGGGTTGGATCCGACCGATACCTTGGTGCGGAAACTGGAGCTGGACAGCCCGATGGAATACGTCGCTTGCGGGTGCAGATAGTAAGGGATGAACTTGTTGTAGCCCTCTTGCGGCTGGTCGGTGATGTCGAAAAAAATGGTGCCGTCGCGCTCCTCGGCTCGTTGGCGGATCAGCTGGATGGCCTGCTGATGGCGCTCCAGCAGGGGCGGCAGCAGATGGGCCACAAAGGGCTGGCGAAGCACTTCGGCCAAGGGCATCTCAGTGAGCAGCGGAATCAGCCGCGGGATAAAAGCATCGTCCTGAGTGGACTCGATGATGAGGGTCAGCTTCATCGCCGGAGCGGCCATCTCCACGGCAGCCTCGGCGCTCTCATATTTGGCGCCATCCACAATATCGGCCCACTGAATCAGCTCGGCCACCGGCGCTGTATCGAAGCCGAAATGCGTGGAGGCGATGTACGCCAGAAAGCTGGTGCAGGAGGTGTAATCGGGATCGAAAAACTTGCGGCTGCCGCAGGCAGGGTCCTGCTGGCAGGCCAGAAAATTCTCCTGGTCCTGGAGGGTGAGAAAGGCCGAGAGGTGATGGTCAAACCACCAGGTAATCCGCGGCGAGGCGGAGTACTTGAAGTCGACGATAGCATTTTCGTCGCCGGTAAACTCCTTCTCGTCGAACAGAGCGCCGGCGCGATGGACCAGGCCATGATACGTGTAGCTCGCCGCCGGCGAGATGCACGTGCGATGAAAGCGCGTAAAGAGCGAGGCTGAGCAGGCTCCGTCGAAGCATTTGTCGTGATAAAAAACGCGAACTTGCAAGACCTGGGCTCTCCCGTGCGTGGAAATACTCAACAACCGGAACTGTCTAGCATCAAGGTAGCGGGCGATTGTGTCAAGCTGCGAATTGAAATATTTCCTTAGGCTCGTTCCAATCTGCCGTCCGTTTTGCCGCGGAACCGCCTCGCCAGGCAATACGTAGGGTATCTTATCCTCAGGACATTTAGCACATAATTCTGCTTTTAAAGGAGGCTCGATGGAGCCGATGACCACACCATCCCAGCCGGAAACGCCGCTCCCAGAAAACGACGCGGTCCATGCGCCTGAAACCGTTGCCCCTTCGCTCAGAGAGCGGTTCTTTCACTGGGTGAACTGGACCTTCTACGGCTCTCAGGGCCTGCGCGCCGGCTGGTCGGCGCTGCTCTTCGTACTTTTGTTCGGTCTTCTTACCGCCGCGGTTGGGTTCGCTTTTCAATTATTCCATCTTATCGATTTCAGCAAGCAAAATGCACCTACCGCCTCTTCGGCGTTCTTCGGAGAGTTGATTGCATTTCTGGCGCTCGTAGGTGCGGCAGCGGTGATGGCGCTGATCGAGCGCCGCCGCAATCTGCTGGCTTACAACCTGACCGGCCCGCGGCGCATTCCTCACTTTTTCAGCGGCCTGGCGGCGGGATTCATTGCGCTTTCCGTGCTGGTGGGAGCCATGAATTGGGGCGGCTGGCTGCACTTCGGTCCCGTCGCGCTCTCCGGCACGGAGATCTTCCGCTATGGCGCGATCTGGGCTGCCGCCTTTCTGCTGGTGGGCTGCGTGGAAGAAGGCTTGTTCCGCTGCTACCTCCAATTCACTCTAACCCGGGGCATTAACTTCTGGTGGGCGGCGGGAATCGTCGGCGCCTTGTGTCTGCCCCTGATCTTCCATAGCAAAGGCAATGGCGTCTGGGGCGTATATGCCGCGGCGCTGCTCGGCCTTTTTCCCTGTCTGATGCTGCACATTCGCAAAACCCCACGGAGTGGCTTCTGGCAGGCGGCCTGGCTCACCTCCACAATCTTCGGCTATATCCACACCAATAACGGCGGCGAAAACTGGATCGGCATCTTCGCCGCGGCGTTCATCGGCTTTGTCTTCTGCGTCAGCGTGCGGGTCACCGGCTCGGCCTGGTGGGCCATCGGCTGCCACGCCTCATGGGACTGGGCAGAGACCTACTTCTATGGCACCGCCGACAGCGGAATGGTCGCTCCCGGCCACTACCTGACCACCAGCACATCGGGCAATGTATTGTGGAGCGGTGGCACGGACGGCCCCGAGGGCAGCCTTCTGGTGCTCGGCGTCATTCTGCTTCTGCTGGCTTCGCTGCTGGTAATTTACGGCCGCAAGAAGAGGGACACGGTGCCGCTTGCAATACAAGACGCTGGATAGTCTGATACGGTCTACGGCTTCCGCGCCTCTACATCAAAAATCGCCGGGTCGGGGTCCTTGAAAAACGCCGCGTGCAGCGAGCGCACCGCCTCGTCGGCATCGTCCTCGTCGATCATAAAGCTCATATTAATTTCGCTGGCGCCCTGGGAGATCATGCGGATGTTGATGTGGCGAATGGCGCTGAAGACCTGCGAGGCTATGCCGCTTTGCCCGCGGATGTCGTCGCCCACCAGGCAGACCAGCGCCTTCTTGCCTTCATATTTCACATCGGCCAGCTTGCCCAGATCGGCGGCGATGGCCGGCAGTTTTTCGTTGGAGTCCACGGTGAGCGAGACCGAAACCTCGCTGGTCGAGACCATATCCACTGGGCACTTGTGGTTGTCGAAGACGGTGAAGATTTCCTTCATGTAGCCGTGGGTCATCAACATGCGGCCGGCCACCACGTCGATGATGCTCAGCTTCTTTTTGACGGCGATGGATTTGAAGGGGCTTTTGCAGTGCGGGGGCAACGAGATAATGCGCGTGCCCTCGCAGGCTGCGTTGCGGCTGTTGAGCACCTGCACGGGTATATTTTTCTTGACGGCGGGCAGGATAGTAGCGGGGTGCAGAACCTTGGCGCCAAAGTAGGCCAGCTCGGCTGCTTCTTCAAAGCTGATGATCTTGACGCGCAGGGCATCGGGACACACGCGCGGGTCGGCGCTCATGATGCCGTCCACGTCGGTCCAGATTTCGATGGTCTCGGCAGCAAGCGCGCCGCCGATCAGCGCAGCGGTAAAGTCGGAGCCGCCGCGGCCCAGCGTGGTGGTAATGCCGGCCTCGTTGGAAGCGATGAAGCCTCCCATCACCGGCACATGGCCTTCCGTCAGCAGTGGCAGCAGCTTTTCCTGCGAGCGCTTTTCGATGAGCGCGTCCTGGGGAATCGCCTTCTGGAATTGCGAATCGGTAATGATGACCTGGCGCGCGTCCACGTGTGCGGCGTTGATGCCCAGCTCGCGGAAGGTTGCGGCCACAATGCGGCTCGACAGCATCTCGCCGTGGCTGACAATCAGGTCGCTGATGCGCGGGGTCAGTTCGAGCAGCGCCGCCAGCCCGCGCAGAATCTCATCGAGGGAGTCGAACTTCTGGTCGATCACGTCAACCAGCGCGGCGGAATCTTTCACCAGCTCGGCTGCCGTATCGCGATGCCGCACCCGCAGCCGCGAGCTGATGGCCAGTGCCCCGGCGCGGTCGCCCGTCACGGCCGTCTCCGCGGCGCGCAACAGCAGATCAGTGACCTTGGCCATGGCGCTGACCACCACCACCGGCTGCTTGCCCAGGGCCACGCGCCCGGCTACAATCGCCGTCGTGCGGCGGATGGCCGCCGGATCCTCCACCGAGGTGCCGCCAAATTTCATCACTACCAGGCTCATGCAATTTTCCCCAGGCTGGCCAGCAATTCGGCGTTGAGGATGGTTGCTCCCGCCGCTCCGCGAATCGTATTGTGCGAGAGCACGGTGAACTTCCAGTCGAGCACGCCGCAGGGGCGCAAGCGCCCCACGGTCGCCGCCATGCCGTTGCCGCGATTGCGGTCCAGGCGCGGCTGCGGGCGATCCGGCTGCGGCGCCCACTCAACGGGCTGATCGGGCGCCGACGGCAGTTGCTTGCCGGCCAGCGGACGAAACTCCGCCCACGCCGCCAGAATCTCTTCGCGTGTGGCCGGCTTCTTCAACTTGATGCTCACGCTCACCGTGTGGCCGTCAACCACCGGAACGCGATTGCAACTGGCGCTCATGCGCGCGTTGAGCGGCTTCACCACGTGGCCATCGAGCGTGCCCAGCAGCTTAAGCAGTTCCTCTTCCATTTTTTCTTCTTCGTTGCTGATGTAAGGAACCACGTTGTCCAGTATGTCCATCGAGGCCACGCCGGGATAGCCCGCGCCGCTCACGGCCTGCATCGACGCGGCGAAGATTTGCTCGATTCCGAAGCGGTCCGCGATAGGCTTCAGAGCCAGCACCGGGCCCATCACCGTGCAGTTCGAGTTGGTGACAATGTATCCGCCCGACTCCTTGCGCCACGATTGCTCCTCAATCAGGTGAAGGTGCTCGGCGTTCACCTCGGGCAGCACCAGCGGCACGTTGGGAGCCATGCGGAAGGCGCTGGAATTGGAAACCACGGCGCAGCCGGCGGCGGCAAACCTGGGTTCCAGTTCCTGGGCAATAGCCGCATCGATTGAGGCAAAGATAATCTTGGGCGCGCCCTCGGGCTCCGCCGGCGAGACAGTCATCTTGGCGATGCGCTCGGGCAGAGGAGTATCCAGGCGCCACTTGGCGGCCTCTCCATAGGTCTTGCCAGAAGACCGGTCGCTGGCCGCCAGCCACGTGATTTCGAACCATGGATGGCGTTCCAGAAGCTGAATGTACCGTTGGCCCACCATTCCGGTAGCGCCTAATATGCCGATTGGAAATTTGTTTTTCATGTCCGTATTCACTCCAGTGTACAGGAAGACAGGCTCAAATTGAGCGTTTTTCGGACAGTCGGATTGGAACAACGAGGGCAAAATCGGAACATATTCCGGGCAAGTTCCGCGAGAGTGAAGGCGCCATCATCCAAGGCCGTTTCGGGTAATGCCTGTTGAAACAGAGGATTCTGGCCGATGAATATACAGGAGTCTCTGCGATGGGCTTGCGGCAAATAGCCGGGCTGGGCCGTTCGTCTTCTTCGGCGAAGGAGGAGTCTGCGCCTCCCGCATTTGACCGCTGCCTCACCCTGATGGTAGAGGGCGCCTCGCTGAATATGCCGGAGATCGACGAGGAAACCTACAAAGCATTTCGCAAAAAAGTGAGCGAAGAGGCGATGCAGGTTCCAGACCGGCTTCCGATCGACGACAAGCTGGCGCAGATTCAGAGCATAATTAGCGAGTTCGAGAACTACAGGAAGGGCGCGGAAAAGGCGCTCAAGGAACGGCAAAGCGAGTGGCGGGCGCTGGCTTCCATGCAGCTTAAGGAGCTGCTGGAGCGAGTGTGCGTGGACCCCGGCTCGTCTGAAGCCGCCCCGCTGGTGGCTAAAATTGCGGGGCTGGAGACCGGCGAGGAAATTCAGGAGTATCACGCGCGCTTGCGTGAGTTTCTGCATCCCGCCGCGCCGGATCAAGGCATTCTGAAAAGCGCATCCCGCCTGAAGGTGGCTGATCGCACCAAGGAGAACGACAACGCGGCCGGACTGCGCGGCGGAGGTGCAGCCGTCGAGCATTTAAAGCGCATCATGGATCGCGGCGGCGATGGCTTCGTAGCATTGTTCCGGCTCGGCTGCCTGGAGATCATCAGCCAGCGCTTCGGGCTGGAGGCCGTTGAGGACTGCGTGATGGCCGTCTCCGCTTTTCTTACCCACAATCTTCATAGTGACGACGTCATCTTTCATTGGAGCGACTCCTCGCTGCTGGCCATTTTGCAAGGCCGTACTAACGAACAGATTTTGTCCGCGGAATTGCAGCGGGTCATCTCGCAGAACAAAGAAATCACCGTCACCATCGGCGGACGCTCGGTAATGCTCCGCATCCCGCTGGACTTCGTCCTGACCCCCATTGCTTTTTTGCGCAACCCTGAAGATGTATACAAACTCACACCCAAGCCGGCAACTCAGTGGTGAAATGAATGATCGATAATCCTATGAACCAGACTATGCAGCTGCACGAATCGGCCTTCGACGTTATCGAAGAGCTGCCGGCAGCCTATATCGAGCTCGATGCGCGGGGATCGGTGAAGCGCGCCAATCGCGCCGCTCGCGCTTTGTATCCTGACGAAGGCGGAGAAATCGCGGGCAAATTATTGTGGGATCTTATGCCCGCCGCCGAGAAGGAGATCAGCCGCGCGGCATTTTTCAAGATTATCGAGTCGGGCGATTCTCCGCCGCCTGTCCGGCGCACGGTTTATACCAGCGCGGCAGAGTTTCGCACCTTCGAGCTGCATCGCAGCCTGATGCGCGATGCCGATGGCAAACCTGCGGGCCTCCGCTGGGTCTCGTTCGACGTGACCGAGGCGCAACTCGCCCATCAGGAAGCGCTACAGTCGCGGCAGTGGCTGGAGAGCGTGTTCGAGTCGATCTCTGAGGCGGTGATCGTGACCGATGTGCTGGGCTTTCTGCGCAACGTGAATCGGGCGGCGGAAGAACTGCTCGGCTGGAAGGCCGGGGATCTGATCGGAAAGCTGGTCGAGGAGGTTTTGCCCCGGCTTTCGTATTCTTCTGCCAATCAGCAACCGCTGAATCATCGCATTGCGCTGGAAGAACGCACCACAGGAATCGCGACACTGCTAAACCGCGCGCGCCGTGAACTGCGCGTGGAGATCAGCACCGCGCCCGTTGTGGATAGGGAGAGCGGCATTACGACGGGCGTAGTCAGCGTGCTGCGCCTGGTGAAGGAGGCGGATTAGGGAATCTCTGCGATAACAGATTTGTTCAGTGTATTTTCTGGCTCAGCTTGTTTCCATGGCCTTGAGCAACGCGTCGGCAAACTGGCTGGTTCCGGCCGTGCCGCCCACGTCGCGGGTGATCGTCTTGCGCTCGGCATATTTCAGCTTCTGGCAATTAGCTGCTGGCTAAATACTTCCGGCTCAGCCTGTCTTTGCGCAATGCTGGCGCTGGCTTCACAATTCAACCCCAGTACAACAAGCTAAAAGCCAGGAGCTTATTTTTTCTTCTCGCCTCTGCCCAGCAGCCCTTCCAGCTCTTCCTTGAACTCGCGCACGTCCTTGAAGTCGCGGTAGACCGAGGCGAAGCGGATGTAGGCTACGGTGTCGATTCCCTTGAGGCGGTCCATAATCAGCTCGCCGATCTCCGCCGTGGTGCGCTCCCGCTCCGGGGCTTCGGCCAGATAGGCCTCGGCGGCGTCCACTATGGCCTCCAGGTTGCTCGCCGCCACGGGTCGCTTCTCGCAGGCGCGCAGCAGGCCGTTCAGAATCTTCTGCCGGTCAAAGCGCTCCCGCCGCCCGTCCTTCTTGATCATCATGTAGGGAATTTCGTCGATGCGCTCATACGTGGTGAAGCGGCGATTGCATTTTTCGCACTCCCGCCGCCGCCGGATGGCATCCGCCTCCTTGCTCTCCCGCGAGTCCACCACCCGATCCTGACTGAAGCCGCAATAAGGACACTTCATACAAGCCGATTTTACGGCATGGAAGAGACAGAAAATAGGAAATATCGAAGAGGAAAGAGAATAGTGCGAAATTCGCGCTATGTTTCTATCTCCAATGATCGCGTGATGGAATGGCTGGATAGCTGGGGCACGGAAAACGAGTTGCCCGCGCGGAAATCGTAAACCACAAAAATTATTGGCTCAGGCGGGAATTGCCATGCGCATTACCTGTGCAAGCGGCTCTGGAATCGGCAGGCCGTCCTCGCGCATCCCCTCGATGTGGAACTCAATTCCCTCGCGCAGCAACCGTTCGGTCTCAGCGAAGGTCGCGGCAGCCACGCCCAACCCCGGCAGATCCGGAGCATAGGCGCTCCAGCCGTTCGATGTTTTCTCGAATACCGCCGCATATTCCTTCATTTCAATCCCGCCTGTTTGAGAATATTGCTGAAAGTTCCTTTGTCCATCTCCTGCGATGGATGACCCGCCACCGTGACCCGGCCAATCTTCACTGGGTGCTTGAACTGACGGTGGCTGCCTTTCTGTGCCACCTGATACCAGCCGTCGTTCTTAATCAGCCTCAGCACATTGCGAACTTTCATGCAAGCAGCTCAATTCTTGCCTGATTATAGCGCCAATCGTGGTTCGGCTTCCGATTTCTTAGACCTGGATTTCAGGCGGCGCTTACTTTTCAGCTTCAAGGCGCAGGTCCATAGCTTTCAGATCGAGGAAAGTGCAACGCCGGGCCTCTGCTCTGAAACAATATTCTTGTCGGTCTGCCGGACCGGCCAGCGATAATAAAGCAAGAGGAAAGCAGAGATTACCTTGAAGAAACTCGCCATTCTCGGTTCCACCGGCTCCATCGGCCAAAGCACTCTCTCCATCGTCGAGCAGTTCCCCGGCCGCTATTCTGTCGCCGCGCTTGCCTGTGGGCGCAACATAGAAGAAGCCTTCGCGCAGGCCCTCCGCTGGCGGCCCAAGCTCGTATCGCTGGCCACAGATGAGCTGGCCGCGCAGATTTCCGCCCGGCTCAAACAGGCTGGCGTCGCCGGCATCGAGGTTGTCCACGGAACTGAGGGCACCGTCGCCTGCTCCACGCTGCCCGAAGCAGATTTTGTCGTCTCGGCCATTGTCGGCGTCGCCGGTCTCGAAGCCACCCACGCCGCCATCCTGGCCGGCAAGCCCGTCGGCCTCGCCAACAAAGAATGTATGGTCGCCGCCGGCGAAATCCTGACCCGCGCAGCCCGCGAGCGCAACGTCCCCATCCTGCCCATCGACAGCGAGCACAACGCCGTCCATCAGTGCCTGCGCGTCGGCGCGCACTCTGAGGTCAAAACCATCTGGCTCACGGCCTCCGGCGGGCCCTTCCGCAAGTTGCCACTCGACCAGTTCGCCGCCATCACGCTCGAGCAGGCTCTCAAGCATCCCACCTGGGTCATGGGCCGCCGCATCACCATCGACTCCGCCACCATGCTCAACAAGGGCCTGGAAGTCATCGAGGCCTGCCGCCTTTTCGACGTGACTCCCTCTCAAGTCCGCGTCACCATCCATCCCCAATCCACCGTCCACTCGCTGGTGGAGTATGTGGACGGCTCTATCCTGGCGCAGATCTCCGTCACCGACATGCGCCTGCCCATCCTCTACGCTCTCGCTTTCCCGGAGCGGCCCGCTTCCACGCTCACCTTCGACATGGCCGCGCTCTCGCACCTGGACTTCGAACCGCCCGATCTGGAGCGCTTCCCCTGCCTGCGTCTGGCCTTCGAAGCCGCCCAGAAAGGCGGAGCACATTGCATTGCCCTCAACGCCGCCGACGAGGTCGCCGTCGAGGCCTTCCTCTCGCGCCGCATCCCCTTTACCGGCATCCCGCGTACAATTGAAAGAGTGCTCGCAGCTACGCCCGAGGCTCACCCGGCCACCATCGCCGAGGTGCTCTCGACGGATCGAGAATCGCGTCAAACCGCGCGCGCGCTGCTGGCAAAATGAGTTCTCAGTTCTCTGTTGTCCGTGACCGGCGGTTTGTGTTTACTACAGTTTTAGCTGAAGGCTGAAGGCTATTCACTGTTCACGGTCCACTGTCCACGGTTTCACTAAAGGAATAACCACGCTTCTATGCATGATTTTCTGATTACAGGCTTTCGCGATATCGTCGCCTTCATCATCCTCGTCGGCGTCATGGTTGTAGTTCATGAGTTTGGCCACTTTGCCGTCGCCAAGCTCTGCCGCGTTCGCGTCGAGGCCTTCTCCTTCGGCTTCGGCCCGCGCCTCTTCGGCGTCAAATTCGGCGACACCGACTACAAGGTCTGCCTGCTGCCCCTGGGCGGCTTCGTCAAGATGGCCGGCGAAAACTTCAGCGAACTCAGCGACGCCGCCAAAGGCGAAGCTACCGTCGCCCCGGTAAGCGATTCTGGCGCCGTCACCTCCCATCCCCGCTGGCAGCAAATGCTCATCAGCGCCGCCGGTCCCGTCGCCAACTTCATCCTCGCCTTCGTGCTCATGTTCGCCTACTTCGGCTGGATCAACGAGGTTCCCGCTGTCGAAATCAAATCCGCCACCGTCGAATGGGTAACGCCTGGCTCAGCCGCGGCTCAGGCCGGCATCGAGCCGGGCGACATTCTCCGCAGCGTGGCCGGCGTCAACAATCCCGACTGGGAAAATGTCTACTATCGTTTCAAATTGAACGCCAACCAGGTCATTCCGGTTACCGTCGAGCGCGCCGGCAAGACCCTGCAACTGAGTTTTCACGTTCCCGCCACAGCCAGGGACGATGATTTTGACCCCACCGACGCGGGCCTTTTGCCCCAGCTTCTGGCCAGTCCCATCGGCGTCAAAGAGGTGCAGGTAGGTTCGCCTGCGGAGCAGGCTGGACTGCGCGCCGGTGACGCCATCCTGTCCGTCGATGGCCACCCATTCCATACCGTGACCACGCTGTGGGCCTATTTGAAGGATGGCCAGGGCAAGCCGCTCTCGCTGGTCATCCTGCGCAACGGCGTCGCTCTGGCGCCCATCGTCGCCCACCCCGCCCAGTTCCAGGGAAACTGGAGGCTGGGCTTCCTCATCACGCCTGCTGCCTCTCGCAACGATCCGCTTCCATGGGGCAAGGCACTCATCAAATCGCGGGAGTTCTGCACCGAAAAATCCTTGCTCATCTTCGAGGTGCTCCGCGGACTCTTTAATCGCAAGGTCTCCATCACCCAGCTTGCCGGGCCGGTGGGCATCGCGCGTATGGCTGGCGATACGGCAGAGACGATGAAGTTGGGGCCGATGATCGATCTGGCCGGCATGATCAGCATCAACCTCGGCATCCTCAACCTGCTCCCCTTTCCAATCCTCGATGGCGGCTCCATTCTCTTCCTGCTGATCGAAAGCCTCCTGCGCCGCGAGATCAGCATTAAAGTCAAGGAGCGCATTTACCAGGTGGCATTTGTGATGCTGATTGCTCTTGCCGTTCTCATTTCCGTGAACGATGTGGCCAAAATGTCCTTCTTCACGCACATAAAGCCATGAGGCGGGTTGTTTTGAAAGGGTGGCCAAAGTTTGCAGATAATTACCCATCTTTGGCGCACAATCATCCAATGAGCAAAGACCAGATACACGAACCATTACTGATTACTGTCCACTGTTCACTGTCCACTGGTAGGTACCCCCCCTACCCCCCTCACCGCTAGTAACCATCATCTAGCGCAAAGGTAACCATTCGCGCTTCTCTATTTCGTTTGAATCTGAGTTTCATCGCGCCTCAGGATGAAGGGGGCAACGGATAAAACCCGGTAAAACCCGGTAAAATGTGGATAAAACAATGTTCCACGTGGAAAACTGGGATCGCAATTGGTTCATTATCAGACATTCGGAGAGATCGTTTCATGCCCGTGACCACCGAAGTTCGAGTCCGCTACGCTGAAACCGACCAGATGGGCATCGTCTACTACGCCAACTACCTGGTCTGGTTTGAAGTGGGCCGCGTCGAGCTGCTCCGCGCCCTCGGCTTTTCTTACAGCGTTCTGGAGACCGAGCACGAGTGCATCCTGCCCGTCGTCGAGGCCACCTGCCGCTACCGTTCCCCCGCCCGCTACGACGATCAAATCCTCATCGAAACCCGCCCCGCCCTGCTGCGCGGCTCGGTCATTAAGTTCGCTTATCGGATTTTGCGCAAAGCAACCGACGGCGTCGAACCTGCACTCCTGGCCGAGGGCGAAACCACCCACGTCGTCTGCGACGACCAGATGAACAAAAAGCCCCTGCCGCCCCACTACGCCGCCGCGCTCCGCGCGATGATGGCGGAAACGTAGATCCTTGCACGCTAGTTTGCGGGGCTGCGCCTGGTCAGTTTCACGCGCGCATATGGCGTCAGATTGCCATTCTCTTCATTGTCCATCCGCCATTCCCATCTGTCGGCCTTGCGGTCGTAGAGGAAAGTAGTGTGAAAATCGCTTTTGCCGTCGTTGAAGAGAAAGTGGATTTCATCCCCGCTACGGGGTGCATAACCGACCGTAGCCTTGCCGAATCCTCCCCAGATGTCGAGCCAGATGGCGAAATAACGGCTGGTGGGTTGATCCCAGCCGATAAAAACCATGGCATCATAAGCCGGATCGCCTTGGGCATTCTTTTCGCGCGAAACCTCGTGGATTCTCAGATATTGGTGGTTGAGAACCCAGTCATTAGTGAGATCGTGCGTCGTTTCTTTCCTGGCAATCGTACCTTGAAGAACCCATGAGCCCTGGAAGTGATCAAGGAGTTCGTCGTGAAAGGTGGGTTGGGGCTGTTGCCCAACAGCGAGTGCGCCAAAGACTAACGAGAACGCGGCTGATGCAAGGAGTTTTTTCATGGCACCGATTATACGCGGCGCAGAACACTCATCCTGTTCACAGCTCTTTCAGAAAAAATGTGGCTAGGGCGGGCAACCGCGCTATGCTGTTTCCCATGGAAGTGATCTTCTTGGTACGCGAGGCAGAAGAGGGCGGCTACACGGCACAGGCGCCTGGCCACTCGATTGTGGCGCAAGGCGGCACATGGGAAGAGTTGCGCGACAATTCTCGGGTAGCCGCGGCCCGGCACTTTGAGAATGCGCCTGTGCAGCCAACGCTCATCCGGCTGCATCTTGTGAAGGACGAAGTCATCGAGGTCGGCAGCGATTCTGTGCGCGCGGATCCATTCGCATCGTGGATTCAAGGGATGGAACCTACCCTCACGACCGCTCCTGAACTCGAAGGCGTACTCGCCGAACTCTCCCGCCGCGAGCCCATCTTTCATCGCCCGGAGTTCGGAACCACCCGGGCCGATTTCGAGCGGATGACGGCAGAGGATTACTGGGAAACCGGAGCCAGCGGCCGCCGCTACTCCCGGCAAGCTGTGCTGGATGGTCTGGTGGAGCGCTTTTCCGCTCCGCATGATGATGTCTGGGAGACGCTGGATTTTCATTGCCACCAATTGAGCGAGGACACCTATCTGCTGACCTATACACTGCTCCAGGACCACCAGCGGCTCACCCGCCGGGCCACCATCTGGCGCAGCACCGCCGACGGCTGGAAGATTGTCTATCACCAGGGAACGATTGTGCAGGATGCGTAGGCTGGAATCCAGCGTTTGAAGGCGCGCCTACTTGCTTTTCTTAACAGGCGTTTTCTTCTTCGGCGACGGCAGCGCGGCGGCGGAGATTTGCAGGAGCCGGGTCAGCCATGCGCGGTCCTCCCATTTGTCGCCGGCGATTAGAAAGCAGGGTTTCGCGCCAGGATACGGGCAGCCCTCGACGACCTTGCCCAGGAACTCTCTTCCCGCCTCGGTCGGCTTCACAAAGAGCTGGCCATCGCAGACCAGGGCAACCATCTTCTCGCCCAAGAAGATTCCGTACTCGCCAAACATCTTTTTGGCGCTCACATCGCCGGCGGCTTCAATTTGTTCCAGAATGTAATCAACCGTGCTTTGACGAGTGGCCATAATTATCCGCTATTTCTCCCGCGCCACCACGAAATCCGGCACCCAGAGCAGCGCGCGCTTGTACTCGGAATCCGGCAGCGAGGCCAGAGCCAGGCGGCTCTGCTCGGCGTAGCGGTCGGCAACGCTCATGGCGTATTCCACCGAGCCGTTACGCGCCAGAATCGATTGAATCCGCTCGCGGCTGACGCGCTCGAAGCTGCGGTCATCTAATACTCGCTGAATGGTCTGCCGGTCGGCGGCCGTGCCGTGGTCGATGGAGTGGATCACCGCGAGCGTCGCCTTGCCCTCGCGCAGATCGCTGGCCACAGGCTTGCCCAGAACCTCCTCAGTCGCCGTCAGGTCGAGCACGTCATCCACAATCTGAAAGGCCAAACCCACGGCCCGGCCATAGGCGGCCATGCTCGTCTCCACCGCCTCAGAGGCTCCGGCCAGCACCGCGCCCAGGCGCATGGAAATCGAGAACAGGCAAGCCGTCTTGCGATAGATGAGGTCGTAATACTCGGCCTCGCTGACGGCGCGGCCCAGCTTTTGAATCTGCAATAGCTCGCCCTCCACCATCTGCTGGGTCAGGCCGATGAGCAGGTCGAGAACGCGCAGGTTGCTCTCTTCCAGAGCCACCTTGAAGGCCTGCATATAGAGCCAGTCTCCGGCCAACACGCATTTCTCGTTGCCCCAGGCGGTGTTGGCCGAGGGCCGCCCGCGCCGCATGTCGGCGCCGTCGATGATGTCGTCGTGAACCAGCGTGGCGGTGTGCACCATCTCCACGACTGTGCCTAGCCGGATGGCGGCTTGACCCGCGTAGCCAAGTGCATGCGCGGAGAGCAGTAGCAGCGATGGACGGATGCGCTTGCCGCCGCCGCCGCGCAGGTATTCGGCAATCTCGGTGATGGTGCTGACGCCGGAGGCCGAGTCGCGGCCCAACTCCTGCTCGATGGACACGAGGTCGTCCCGCAGCAGCTCGAAAACCTCTTTTGCCGTCGCTATCGCCAGTGTGCTCAAAACTCTCCGCGTCCCGTGCAGTTGGCTGAATCTTTGAAAAGCATACCTCAGGAGATCAAGTGGTGGCTAAAATCCGCATCTTCGAGCCCAGCGCAGGTGCTCAATTCGTGCGGTAGTTGGTGAACTGCAACTCCAAGCCCATCTCCCGGCCGCGCAGTAACGCGATCACGGCTTGCAACTCGTCCCGGTCTCTGCTGGATACTCTGACCGTATCGCCCATAATGGTGATCTGCGCCTTCTTTTTTGCGTCCTTCACCAGGCGGACAATCTCCTTGGCCTTTTCCACGGGGATGCCCTGCTGCAAGCTGATTTTCTGGCGCACGCTTTTGCCCAGCGCGGGCTCCAGCTTGCCGTAGGTCAGGTTCTTCAGTGAGACGCCGCGCTTGACCAGCTTCTGGCTGAGGATATCCTTGACCGCTTCCAGGTGATACTCGCCGTCAGATGCCAGTTGGATGGCGTCGTTGCCCTCCAGCTTGACCTCCGAGTGGGAGTCCTTCAGGTCGAAGCGCTGCCGAATCTCCTTCAGCGCCTGGTCAATGGCGTTGCGGACCTCTTGAATGTCCACCTTGCTGACGATGTCGAATGAATTGTCCTGGGCCATGGCTCTCACCCCTCAACTCCTGCGCGGAGGACAAACATTGACGCAATGTTTCCCTGCGCAGTACAACTATCAGTTTCCCACGTCTACACCAAAATTAAACAGCCGATGAAAGTTTTTCGTCGTTGCGGAGGCAATTTCCTCCACATCCGCCCCGAACAATCCGGCCAAAGCCAGCGCCGTCTGCAAAACCCAGGCCGGTTCGTTGCGTTTGCCGCGGTTAGGCGCCGGCGCCAGCCAGGGGGCGTCGGTCTCAACCAAAACTCGGTCCAGGGGAAGCCGTGCGGCCACGTCGCGCAGCGGCTGCGCCTTGGGATAGGTCAAGTTACCGGCGAAAGAGACGAGGAAGCCCAGGTCGAGGGAGCGGGCGGCCTGTTCGTAGTTTCCACCAAAGCAGTGCATGATGCCGCCAAGTCCGGTTGGCCGCCAATGAGCTTCAAGAATTTCGAACAAATCATCCCACGCGTCGGTGGTTCCATCTTTCGACCGGCAATGAATCAGGATGGGCCGCTTGCGCGCCGCGGTAATTTCTAACATACGAACGAGCCCCTCGCGCTGCACCTCATGCGGCGCGCCCTCGTGATAGTAGTCGAGTCCAATCTCTCCGCAGGCGATGACCTCCGGCTCGGCCAACAAGCCGTCGAGCGTGGCAAGAATGTTGTCGTCGATCTCTTGCGTGTAGTGCGGGTAGACGCCCGCGCTCGAGTAGAGCCTGGGAATGCCCGGCCGCCCATTGAATTGGCGGCAAATCTCCAGCGACTGGTGCATCTGGGCCGGCTCTTCGCCGATTCCGATGGACAGCACCGCGCCCACGCCCGCCTCACCCGCGCGGCGCAGCATCGCTTCGCGGTCGTCAGCATAGCGCGGACTGTCCAGGTGGGCGTGGGAATCGATGAGCAAAAGAGACCTCAGGGAAAGACGATATTTTCTAGTTTATAGCGCCGATAGATGGATCAAGAATCTTAAGCTTCAAATGAGTTGCGAATGGATCGAAATCGCCGTCGTGATGAAGGAGTTGAAAACCGCGCTCAATGCAGAGTGTTGCAATCAGGCAATCGATGGTCTTGCGTATGGTAATGCCTTTGGCGCGCAGGAACCTGTAATTCTCCGCAGCCTTGATTGCCAGTCCGGTGGAGTAATTCTCAAAAATCGGGAGGAGCTTCAACTCATCCCTGACCTCACGGAAACGCCTCTCATTGAGCATCCCCTGCAGGACCTCGCAAAAGATGAGAGAAGTCAATCCGATTGGCTCACGGCTGATCCACCGATTCAGCCAGATTGCCTGCTCGGAGGGGACTCCATTGATCGCATCAATCCAAACCGAGCTGTCTACAATGACCATGGGAATTCTCACTCAGTGGGCGGATACTTCTTCGCTGTGAGGAGTTAAAGCTGGTGTGCGGCGGCCTGCTCCGCCTCCAACTCCGGCAGACGGCCTTCTCGCATGGCCGCCAAATCTCCCTCCCAGCCGCCGATTCCGAAGATCTTCCGGACTCGCCCCTGCCGCCTGAGTTGCACCACCTCACGCAAGCAGGCCTCAACCGTTCCCTTTTTAGTGGTGGTTTGAGTCGCCCTCATCGCCTGGCGCATCAATTTGTCGTCGATCTCGATATTGGTCCGCATGAGCGCGCCTCCTGATGTGTAAGGTTAGCACGATTAATGTGTACGGGGCAATAGGAGCAGCGCGGTCAGGCCATAGGTCTCTGCCCCGTCGCAGGTGCCTACTTCAGCCGCGCGCCCAGCGGAACCTCTTCCAGGAATCCGGCCAGCACCGGCGCGCCGTCAGGCAGGGATGCAGCCAGCAACATGCCGTTTGATTCGAGACCTCTCATCATGCGCGGAGCTAGGTTGGCGACAATGACGATCTTGCGTCCAACGAGCTTTTCCGGCTCGTAGTATTGCGCAATTCCGGCCAGAATCTGCCGCTTCTCGTAACCCAGATCGACTTCCAGACGCAGCAGCTTGTCGGCCTTGGGAACGCGCTCGGCGACGAGGATTTGCGCCACGCGCAGATCGACTTTGATCACATCGTCAATGGAGATTTTTTGCGGCTCTGCGGCCACCTGCTGTGCGGCTGACTGCGTCTCCGCTGTCGCATGCTGTGCGACTGGCACGGTTGAAGGAGCGGGCGCAGCCGGTGCCGCGGCAACTGAGATTGGGGGTTTCACGGCAGCCACAGGAGCTTTCGGCGCGGTAGTCGCTTGGGTCGTCTGTTGCTTTGCATGAACTTTCGGCGCGACTGCCGATTGCGTTGGAGCTGAAGCATCCGCACTGGCCCCAACTCCGCTGGCGGCTTGCACCGCGCTCGAGTTGTTTTGATCTTCGATCTTTTGCATGCGTTCTATGGCGTCCTTTTCCGCGCGGGGAAAAAGCGGCGCGGGCTCGCCAAACTTGGTCCCGGCCTTCAATCCGCCCCAGGCGATTTGTGTCAGAAATGAATTCTTTGCCGCATCGGCAATCTCGCCTTGCCCAAGCTGCCGCCAGACCTTCGCAGCCGCATCCGGCATGATGGGATACACCAAAGCGGTGATGATGCGAATGGCCTCGGCGGCCGTAGCCAGCACGCGGGCTTGCAGTGCGGCGTGGTCGGCTTCGGAGCGATCGGCGGGCTTCTTCCACGGCGCGTTAGCGGTCAGGTAGCCGTCAGTCTCTGCAACCAAAATCCACACTTCCGCAAGTGCCCCCGAGAAGTCCATTTCTTCAAATGCTTCGACGAAATTAGAGATTGTGATGTCAGCCCGGCTCTCTAGGATCACCACATCCAGATAGTTTGTGTAATCGACCTCCGGCACAACTCCGCCGAAGTACTTGTGCACCATGTTCACCACGCGGCTCACCAGGTTGCCGTAGCCGTTAGCCAGATCGCCGTTGTAGCGCTGCACCAGGGCGTCAAAGCTGAAGCCGCCGTCCTGCCCGAAGGGAATCTCGCGCAACAAAAAGTAGCGCAGCGCATCCGCCCCCAGAACCTCCAGCACCGTCTCGGCCCTCACCACGTTGCCGCGCGACTTGGACATTTTGCCCTGGTCGAAGAGCAGCCAGCCGTTGGCCATCACCGAGCGCGGCAGCGGCAGGCCCGCCGCCATCAGAAATGCCGGCCAGTAAACGCAGTGGAAGCGTGTGATTTCCTTGCCGACGAGGTGCATATCCGCCGGCCAGAATTTTGCAAAGCGCGTCTTGTCGGCCGGATCGTCAGAGCCGTAACCGAGAGCGGTAAGGTAGTTGGCCAGCGCGTCGAGCCAGACGTAGATCACGTGCTTCTCGTCACCGGGAACCGGAATCCCCCAGGAAAAACTCGTCCGGCTCACGGAGAGATCGCGCAGGCCGCCGCGCACAAACGAAATCACCTCGCGCCGCGTCGATTCGGGACCCATGAAGCCGGGGTTGGCCTCGTAAAACTCCAGCAGCTTGCGCTCAAAGGCTGAGAGCTTGAAGAAATAATTCTCCTCGCTCACCGTCTCCGTCACGCGCCCGCAATCCGGGCAGACCGTCCCCGGCGGGCCATCGACATAAAGCTCATCGCTGACGCAATACTGGCCGGTGTACGAGCCCTTGTAGATAAATCCCCGGTTGCGCAGCGTCGAAAACAGCTTTTGCACGCCGCGCTCGTGTCGCGGCTCGGTTGTCCGAATAAAGTCGTCGTAGGTGAGCCCCAGCCTGTCCCACAGTCCTCGCCACTCGCCCGCGATGGCGGTGGCGAACTCCATGGGCGTGCGGCCAGCCTTCTCTGCCGAGCGCTCGATCTTCTGCCCGTGCTCGTCGGTGCCGGTGAGGAAAAATGTTTCGATGCCCAACGCGCGCTTGCGCCGCGCAATGGCGTCGCAGACGATGGTCGTGTAGGCGTGACCCAGGTGCGGCCGCGCATTCACGTAATAAATGGGCGTGGTCAGATAGTAGCGCGATAGTGTGGCTTCTTGAGTGGTCATGGGTGAAGTGTTCTCGTGCGCACCGTTGCTATAGGCAAGAGCATGCGGTGGGTATATTTTATCTTACGGTATCGAGCAGTGACTGTCCGTGACATGCTCAGTTTCTGCGATGAGCGTATCCGGCAGGCAACTCGCTGGGCGAGCAGGCAATCACGCTTTCGTTGTCCGGGGCGCAATCCTCGATGAAGGTGATGGTCGAGAACTCGTCGAGAACCAGCTTGGGGTAGGTAGGTCCGGCGTCGCGGTAAGCACGCATTTCGTCCAGATGGTCGTTCTGGAAGCAGACGGTCTTACCCGGGTCGTTCACGATCCAGTTGGGGAAGAAGACTGCGCCATGCGACCTGCGCGAGGCCAACATGAAGGTCAGGCTGACGGAGGTCCCCGTCGGTTCGTCCCAGGAGACTTTGTAGATTTGCTCAGCCAGCCGCACGATGTGCGCCTTCTGGTCACGCACCCAGCGCCCGCCCACCAGGCCGGAATGGATACGGTAGTCCACTGTAGTGGCGTTCTTGATGTAGATCTCGTATTGCCAGCCGTTGTCGTAGGTGTAGATCAGGTGCTTGCCCAAAAAAGCCGATAGCTCCTCGGGCCTGGTCGATTCGAAACTCTCCAATTCGCTCAAGGCCTTACCCTCCCGAACTCATAATGTGTTGAGCTGCCGGGTTTCCTATCTCCCGATTTTAAGACCGGGAAACCGCAAAGCTCAACCAATTCCCGCTGCCAAACGCAAACCCGGCCAGGCCGCAATCCTGTTAGAATAACCATTGAAAATCAAGGATTTCTGAGGCCCACCCACGTGTACCTGGAATTGCAAAAAAGGCTTGCGGAGCATCTTCGCGCGGTTCTAAAGGCCAAGTACGATCTTCAGCTTGAGACGATTCCGCTGGAGGTTCCGCCGGAACTGAAGTTTGGCGAGCTGGCCACGCCCATCGCCTTCGAACTGGCTCGCAAGCTGCGCAAGGCGCCCAAAGTAATTGCGCAGGAGATTGTCGCCGCACTGGGCAAGGTCGATGGCTTTGCGAGCTTCGAGGTCGCCGGCTCTGGTTACATTAATGCCCGCCTGGATCGCGCCGCCGGCGTACGCATGACCGCAGCTACGAAGGCCGGGGCGCAAGCTGCATCGGGAATCCATTCTCTGGTGGAGCACAGCAGCATCAATCCCAACAAGGCCGCGCACATCGGCCACCTGCGTAACGCGATTCTGGGCGATACCTTTGTCCGCCTGCTGCGTGCCGCCGGGCAAAAGGTGGACGTGCAGAATTACATCGACAACACCGGCGTGCAGGTGGCGGATGTAGTGGTGGGCTTTCTGCATCTGGAAAACAAATCGTTGTCCGGCGTACGCCTGCTACTTGATGAACTCAAGCAGAAGGGCCAACGAATCGATTTCTACTGCTGGGATCTCTATGCGAAGACCTCGCTTTGGTACACCAGCGGAAGCGCGGAAGAGAATGAGGCGCGCAAGAAGTTGCGCTACGCCACGCTGCACGAGCTTGAGCGGGGCGGCAACGAAACGGCAGAAATCGCGGAGCTGATCTCAACTGCCGTCCTGCGGCGGCATTTGGAAACTATGCAGCGGCTGGACATTGAGTACGATTTTCTGCCCCGCGAGAGCGAGATTCTGCAACTTAAGTTCTGGGAGGCGGCCTTCGAGCAACTCAAGAGAACTGGTGTGCTGTACTTCGAGACTGAAGGCAAAAACAAGGGCTGCTGGGTCATGACGCGCCCCGGCGCTGAGAATACGGAAGGCGAAACCGACGAAGACGCAAAAGTGATTGTGCGCTCCAATGGAATAGTTACTTATGTCGGCAAGGATATTGCCTATCACTTATGGAAGTTTGGCCTGCTCGGCAAGGACTTTGGTTACAAGCCGTTCTTCACTTACCCCGATCACGAGTGCTGGATCTCCGCGGAAAAGGGCGTTGAACCCCACCCGCACTTCGGCGGGGCGCAGGCGATTTACAACGTGATCGACACGCGTCAATCTGATCCGCAGGCCAATGTGATTCAGGCACTGCGCGGCATGGGACACACCGATCATGCCGACCGCTATACGCACTTCAGTTACGAGATGGTCGCGCTGACGCCGCGTTGCGCCGTCGATCTGGGCTACGAGGTTTCCGATGAGGACCTGAGCCGGCCCTATATCGAGGTCTCCGGTCGTAAGGGCTTCGGCGTTAAGGCCGACGACTTGATCGACAAGCTCATCGCCGCAGCGCGTGCCGAGGTGAATGCGCGTCAGACTGGACGCGACGAAACAGAGCGACAGAAGATCGCCGAGCAGATAGCCATCGGCGCGCTGCGCTATTTCATGCTCAAGTTCACGCGCAATTCGGTCATCGCATTCGATTTCAATGATGCACTGAGCTTTGAGGGCGAGACGGGACCGTATATTCAGTACGCCGTGGTGCGGGCGCGCAACATCTTCCGCAAGGCGGGAACGACACCGGAAACGGAGTTGGCGAAGTTAGCAGGAAATGCGGAGTTAGCGGAGTTAGCCCGCATCGATGTTAGTGCTTACCTTGCCGCAGCGGAAGCCGAAGACATTTGGTCGCTGTGGTTGTGTGCGGCGCGGCGCACGCAGGTGCTGGAGCAGTGCATTGCAACCTCGGAACCGGCTTACCTGGCCAAGCACGCCTTCCAGTTAGCGCAGGAGTTCAATAACTTCTATCACAAGCACCACATTCTCACAGAGGATAATCCGGCGCGGAAAACTTTCCTGCTCGCCACTGCCGCAGTCGCGCTGCGCGAGTTAGTGCTGGCTCTAAGTTGGCTCGGGATCGAAAGCCCGGAGGCGATGTAAGCAAGGCTGGAAGATGGGCTTACTCTTCGATTATGGTCCATAAATGGACAGATGGTTTCCGTCAGGGTCATCGAAGTTAGCAACCTTCATGGTGGGCATGATGTTTCGCGGTTCGTGGGTAAATTGGACACCTTTCTCGCGTAGCGCCTGATAGGCAGCGGTTACATCCTCAACGGAGAAGACGACCTCGCCAGCGCCCGCAACCTGGCCACGGACTTTAAACGCAGGCTCGCTGAGGCACAGGGTGACCGTGCCGGCGTTCAGGAATGCGAAACCAGGAATTTCACTCTGAACCCCTAGGCCCAGTTTGTCGCGATAGAACGCCAGCGCGCGCGTCACATCGTGAACTCCCAGCATAACCACGCTGACTTTAGTGAGCTTGAAATCCGTCTGTTCCATCTTTGATCATCCTCCTGGCAAACTGACAATATGAAGCCCTAGTAACTCCTCACCCACTCCAGAATCGAGCGCACTCCAACCCCGCTAGGCCCTTTGGCGATGTAGGGCTTCGTGTCCTCCGCCCAGGCCAGGCCGGCGATGTCCAGGTGAATCCACGGCGTCTCATCGACAAAGACCTTGAGAAACTCGGCAGCCGTAATTGCGCCGCCATAGCGTCCGCCGGTGTTCTTGATGTCGCCGATGTCGCTCTTGATCATCTCGGCGTATTCCTCGCCCAGCGGCAAGCGCCAGAATTTTTCGCCGGAGATGGCCAATGCTGCTTCAAACTTTGCCCAGGCGTCTTCATCGTTACAGAAAGCGCCCGCGGTGATGTGACCGAGGGCGACGACGCAGGCGCCGGTCAGCGTGGCGGCATCGATGAGGTGGGTTGCGCCCAGCTGCCGTGCGTAGGTAAGACCGTCGGTCAAAACCAGACGTCCTTCGGCGTCGGTGTTGATGATCTCGATAGTTTTTCCCGGCTTATCCGGCGAAAAGGGCATTGCGGTCTGCACGTCGCCGGGTTTTTGCGCGGTGCCTGAGGGCATATTTTCCGCTGCGCAGATGATAGCGATGACGCGCACCTTAGGCTTGAGCAGGGCGATAGCGCGCATGGCGCCGAGCATGGCCGCGCCTCCGGCCATGTCGGTTTTCATCTCCTCCATTTTGTCGCTGGGCTTGATGGAGATGCCGCCGGAATCGAAGGTGATGCCCTTGCCGACCAAGCCTAAAACTGGACCATCCTTCGCGCCTTCAGGTTCGTAGCGAAGAACGATCAGCGCGGGCGGCTCGGCCGAGCCTTGCGCCACGCTCAGGAATGCGCCCATCTTCAGTTCGCGCAACTTTTCAGTGGAGTGAACCTCCCAACTGAGGCCAACTTCAGCGGCCATGAGCGCGGCGCGCTGGCCCAACAGCGTGGGAGTCAGCTTGTTGCCCGGCTCGTTGACCAGCGAACGGGCGAAGTTCTGGCTTTCGCCGATGATGATGGCTTCAGCGAATGCGGCTTCGATTTCGGCCTTGTCTGCGCCGGCAGTCGCGGCCCCAAGTGGCGAGACCACGGTAAACGACTCCACGCTCTGGTCCTTGCGCTCGCTGCGATAGGTGTCGGAATCGAAGTCGCCCACAAACGCGCCCTCTACAGCGGCGCGCGCACTCGCCGCGCGGGGCAACATTTTTGGGTCGCTTTCAGGCAGTGAAAGAACCAGCTCGCGAATGCCGCGCGGCTTGATAAAGCGGACGGCGGTCCCGGCGGCGCAGCGCACGGAGTTTGCATTGGCCTTGGCCTGCTTGCCCACCCCGACCAGCAGCAACCGCTTGGCGGCCACCCCTGCCGGGGAATGCAGCAGCACGGTCTCATTGGCGCCGGCCTTGAATTCGCCGCTGGCGAGCACCGAGGCGGCAGCTGCCTGGACGGCTGCGTCTGAAGTCAGCAGCATGGGCTGAGGCTTGGCGTCAGCGCCTTTGCCGGTTTGGGTGTCGGCAGCCAGAACGGCTAGCAATTCGGTCTCAATTTTGGAGAGGAGAGTAAAAGAGAGTTGGGTCCGCATGTTGCTTATTATTTCATTGCCGGGAGAGTTGCACTCTCGTTCATTTCAAGACACACTTACACGGCCTCCCTGACGGATGCAAGAACCCGTATGCGTGTGCGGAAAAGTTATAAAGCACGGCGAACAATATCTTGAGCAAAAGTTGCGGGGCGGGTTTCCCCGCCCCATCATTTATTGCTGCTGATCAGGTTCATCCGTGGGTTGTGCATCGACGTCGGCCACAACCGGCACAGTAGTGTCGGGGAAGGCCGGGTCAGCTAATACGTAACCTGTATCAGGTAGATACTCGATGAATACTCCGTCGCCTAAGCCCCATGCACTGGGCCAGAAGATGCCTGGGCCAAAGCCCCATTGCACTCCACCCCACCAGAAGGGAGATGCATAGGGCGTGCCGACCCATAATCCGGGAGTGCTGAACACAATGACATGCGAAGGCCCGAAGTGGCCGGCGTAGTACCGGTCGTTGAAGCGGCCATTCCTGTAAGCCCCGCGCGCGGCCCTGTGGTCGCGGTGGCGTTGGCTGTTGCGGGCATGCCGCGCCTTGTTCTCGTTCCGAACGGAATGCGCGTGATCCCTCGACGCGTTCCTGTTCGCATTGTGCTGGTTATTGTGCTGGTTGCGATTTGCATTGTGCTGGTTATTGCGCTGATTATTATTGTTGCGCGCAGGATTGTTTTGGTGCGTTTGATTCTGCCGCGGTGCTGCCTGACGCGCCGGGGGATGAGATGAACGCGTCGCAGGCGCATGCGTCGCAGGTGCGTGCGCTGCTGGCGGATGATACGCCGGCGCGGGATGATATGCTGGCGCGGGATGATACTGGGCTTGGGCGGTGCCGATGGCTATAAAAAATATAATAGTCATCCATATTAATGACTTTTTCATTTCTTCCTCCTCACTGTAATATCGCATATTTTTAGTCCAATTGCACGATGAACAAGTCATCGTTACCATGGTCACTTACTGGATTTCCCACATCCCGATATAGGACAAAGTAAAACGCAAGCTCAATATGAGCCGCAGGATTCCTGCAAGTCAATACGTCACAATCACTTCACGCACTCTTTCGAGCGAATATGCGCAAACGATCGTTTGAATCCGCCCTAACGGTGACTCTTCTTTCCGGTTTTGGCGGATTTGGGTTTGGATTCGGGCAGGTGGCTGAAGGGGATCGATCCCAGGTCGGAACCGATGCGCACGGCGCGCGTGTCCTCCATCTGGTAAGTGATGGTGCGCGGCGCGTTCGGGCGGGTGATGCCGGTAGCGGGATCCGTGGTCATGTCTGGACCGTTGGCGATCTGGAAACTGAAGGTAGGCGCATTGCCGGCTGAAGCGGGCGTGACATTCACAGGCAAATAGCCCTGGATGGGGTGCAGGCGGAATGCCGTCTCGTAGCGATGGTGACGGGTACTCCAGGTGAAGACACGCACCTGGTCAAAATCAAAGGGCAACCCGGCCCTGATCGGGGAGAGCACGGTCACGTACTGCGGAACATCGTGATTGGGTGTCGCGGCCTCTGGATCGTGAACCTTGTTGAGCACGTATGCGCCCACGTAGCGCTGTCCCTCGGCATAAGCGGCAATCTCGTCGGGCACATCCACATCCAGGCGGCCGGCCAGCAGCCACCCGGCGCGGCCCTGATCGTCGCGCACCAACCACCAATCTTCAATAATCGGCGGCTCGGCATCGGGCTTGCTGGCTGGATGCGCCGCGCCAGGGGCAGCCGGTTTTGCCGCCGGTTTGGAACCGGGTCGCGGTGTGGGAGCATTGGCCGCTGGACCATGCGGCAGCGTCAGCGGCCTGGAGGACTGCTCTGAACCGGGCACAGCCTTGGGGACCGAGGCGCGCGCCAAAAGCTGTACCTTGGAGTTCGCCCCCAGCAGATAAAAACGCTCCGCTTCCCGGCCGGGCTTCAGATGAAGATAGATTTCGTCGCGCAGGGTTCCGCTGGCCACCACTGGATCCTGGCGATGCTGCTGGCTTAGCAGGTCAAAGGCATGGAATGTCTTGCCGTCGATGACCGCCCGCTCCTCAATCCATCCGACCTCGTTCTTTTCCGTCTTCACCTTGAGAAAGCGGCGATTCTGTTCCAGCACTTCCAGCTGCTGGCCGTTGGTCACTTCGGCCACGCGGTTGGAGACGGCGGCCACGCGGTCATGCAGATACATCTGCCGCGCGGAGACGTAGACCGTATCGTGACGCACGTGGCGGAAGTGGCTGCATCCGGAAGAAAGCGCCAGAAAACACGCGAGAAGCAGCGCAGCGGCGGGAGCCTTCAAGCGCCGCGCGCGTAAGACGAATGGGATGGAAGAATGCGTGAACACAGCCTGTGGCGATCCCTTTGAGGATAGCACTATTGCTTATGCCCCGGGCCGGTTCGCCGCCCGTGCTGTCTGGATCAAAGCCGGCAACACCGCGCCAAACTCGCTTTTTCCCGGCTCGCCAAATGCAAAATACAGCTGGCGATAATTCCGGTACAGCCCTTCATATATGCGCTGCGCCGCCGGCTCCGGTTCGTAGACCTTGTGCGCCGGGCAGATTTTCTCCTGCGCCTCGCCGATAGTTTTGAATGTGCCCGCGGCCAGAAACGCAAAGACCGCCGAGCCGAGTCCGGTCACCTTGCTTGCCGGCACCAGCACCGGCCTTCCCAGAACATTCGCGTAGACCTGGTTGAGCACCGCATTGCTCTGCGGAATCCCTCCGCCGTTGATGACCCTCAGCGTGGGCGCGCCGTACTCGCTCATCCGGTCGAGAATCACGCGGGTGTGAAACGCCGTCCCCTCGATGGCCGCGAAAAGCTCGTCCTGCGCCGTGTGCTGCAGGTTCCATCCCAGCGTGATTCCGCCCAGATTCGGATTCACCAGCACGGTGCGGTCGCCGTTGTCCCAGGTCATGCGCAGCAGCCCTGTCTGCCCGGCGCTGTATGCTTCCAGGCCCTTGCTTAGTTCGGCAACGGTGGTGCCGGCCCGCTGCGCGATGGCGCTGAAAATGTCGCCCGTGGCCGATAGTCCGGCTTCGACTCCGGTGTATTGCGGATGCACGCTGCCCTGCACCACGCCGCAGACGCCGGGAATCAACTGCGCCGCTTTCACGTAGGCGATGATGCACGTCGAGGTGCCCACAACGTTCACCACGTCGCCCTCCCGTGCGCCGGCTCCGATAGCGTCCCAATGCGCGTCGAAGGCTCCCACGGGAATGGGAATGCCCGCGCGCAGCCCAAGTTTTTCCGCCCATTGCGGCGCCAACTTTCCGGCAATCTTGTCTGAGGTCGCGTACTCTCCGTCCAGCTTTGCGCGCACGCCGGCCAGCAGCGGGTCCACCTTGACCAGAAATTCTTCTGGCGGCAGCCCGCCCAGGGCCGCGTTCCACATCCACTTGTGGCCCATCGCGCAGATGCTGCGCTTCGCCTTCGCCGGGCTCGTAATCCCGCATAGCGTTGCGGCAACCATGTCGCAATGCTCAAAGGCGCTGGCAAAATTCTTGCGTTTTTCCGGATTGTGGCGCAGCCAATGGAGCAGCTTCGCCCATCCCCACTCCGAGGAGTAGACGCCCCCGCACCACTGAATCGCTTCCAGCTTTTCGCGGTGCGCCGCCTCCGTGATCTCCGCGGCCTCCTGTTTTGCGCGGTGATCGCACCACAGGTAGTACTCGTTCAGCGGGCTCATATCGGCGGCCACGGGAATCACGCTCGATCCCGTCGTGTCCAGCGCGATTGCCTCCACCTGCTCGCCGCTGATCCCGGCCTCCTTCAGCGCCTGACGCGTGGCCGCGGCCAGCGCCGTCATATGGTCGCTGTGCGATTGCGTCGCATACTCCGGGTCCTCGCGCTTGCGGTGCAGCGGATATTCGGCAATAGCCGAACCAATCAGCCCACGCCCGCTATCGACCAGCGAGACGCGCACGCTCAACGTGCCGAAATCAACCCCTGCAACAATGCTCATCCTTCTCTTCCGTTTCCGCCGCGGCACATGGCCAGCGGCTTTCATTCAAAATTCATCTGCCCAATCTCATAACCCTGGATTCACGGTTTCTTCACCTGCCCGTAAGTTGCGTGGCTGCCGTGCTTGCGCAGAAAATGCCTGTCGTGCAGCGCCTGCGGCAGCGGTCCGGCCTGGCCGTTGACCGCCAGCGTATGGCTGGCCATGCGCGCCACATATTCCAGCAGTGCCGCGTTGTGGGCCGCCTCGGCCGCGCTCGCTCCCCAGCAGAATGGACCGTGCCCGGCCACCAGCGCCGCCGGAATCCTGTCGGGATCAAGCTCCGCGAATCGCCGCCAGATCGCCACTCCGGTCTCCCGCTCGTATTCGCCCGCAATCTGGGCCGCGCTCAACCGCGCGGTAACCGGAACCGGCCCGTAAAAATAATCCGCATGGGTAGTTCCCAGGCAGGGAATCTCCCGCTCCGCCTGCGCCCACGCCGTGGCGTATTCCGAATGCGTATGCGCCACGCCTCCGATATTTTTAAAGTGTTTGTAGAGTTCCAGATGCGTGGCCAAATCCGAAGAAGGGCGCAGCGCTCCGTCCACCGTCTTGCCCTCCAGATCGGTGACCACCATCATCTCGGCCGTCAACTCCTCGTAGGCCACGCCGCTGGGCTTGATGGCCACCAGCCCCTGCCCGCGGTCGATTCCGCTGAGATTGCCAAAGGTGTACAGCACCAGCCCCCGGCGAACCAGCTCCAGGTTCGCTTCCAGCACTTCTTCGCGCAAAGCCTGCAACAGCATATTCGCGGTATTCTCCCGTCAGAGGATGTGATCATCTATTTGAATACCACATCCGGCTCCCTGTCCGCGCTCCGAGGCTCCCGCGCAGGTCCGCCTACTGTCTACGGCGCGGCAACGATGGCGATGGAGCTGGCTGCGGTGGTGGAAGTGACCTGCGAGTCCAACTGGCCGGTGGTGGTGCTGTCAAAGGTATAGGCATCGAAGTAGGGGCTGCCTGCCGAGCCCACTTCAAAGACATACGCGCTGGTCGAGTCCAAGGCCATGCCGGCTGGTTGAGCGCCAGCCGAAACGGTGCTGCCCGTCGCGACTGTATAAGGGGAACTGCTTCCGGTAACCGCGAATCCGGTGATGTTGCCTGCGCCGTCTGCGACATACACATAACTGGGAGAGGCAACAGGAAGAATGTAGGTGGGTGCCAATCCGCCGCTGGCGATGGGCGAGCCTGTGGCCTGCGTGAGCGAAGAACTGCTCAGCGAACTGTAGTTGAAGGCGCGCAGTCCGCCGGAGGTGCCCCCGGAGTTGCCCAGCGTTTCGCCAATATAAAACAAGCGGGGAGAACTAACGGGATCCACGGCCACCGACAGCGCCGAACCGCTGGAATTCGCCACCGTAATTGTCTTGGCTATTGTTTCGGTCGGAAAAGGTGAACTCGAGCTGAAGGGAACCACAATCGTGCCTCCCGCGCCCAGGGCTTGAAAAATGTAGCTATTATCCGGCGAAATGACCATCCTGTTCGGCTGTACTGCGGCGTTGGTCACGGCAAACGTTGCCGTCACTTCGCTGCCCGTGTTCGCGCCGGTGGTCGAATTGATAGGAACAGCGCCGAACGTCACGCCGCCGGTAGCCGGGATGGCCTCGATCAACCACGAATCGGTCGCGTCGATCTGAAGGGCATAAGCCAGATCCGTGGATACCTGCACGCCAGTCCCCAATGCGCCGCTGGTGATGGGGTACGCATATACGCCGCTGGTTGAGCTCACGCATAGGAATTTGCCGTTGGGAGCCATGGCAACAGCGTATGCCGTTCCATTCACGGTAGTGGAATTGCTCGAGATGGGGGTCAGCGTTCCAGAACTGATGTAGTAACCGGCAATCGAGCTGCTGCTCGAGCTGCTGTTCAGAATATAAAAATTCCCGCTGGTGCCCGCCGTGCTGCTGCAACTGCCCGTCCCCACGGCAACGCAAACCGTGGTACTCTGCGTAACACTGCCTGAAACGCCGCTTACCTTTATCTGATACGCGCCGGAGGTCGTCGTGGACGTAGTGGTCGCTGTCAGCGTGGAGGTTTGCGCCGACGTGCTGCTGCTGAAGGATAGCGAACTCGAAGAAAGGCTGCACGTTGTCGGACTCGTAGCGCCCGTGGGAGCGGTCACCGTGCAGCTCAGCGCAACCGTCCCGGTAAACGAACTTCCTGGCGTCACGGTAATCGTCGCGGTGTTGTCGGTGGTTGCTCCCGCGCTCACGGTGATGTTGCCGCTATTGCTTAGGGTGAAGCTGGTGCTGCTGTTGTCGCTCGGCGCCTGCCAAAAATCTCCGCAACCCGCCAGCAGTATCGCCGCTGCCAATAATCCCGCCCAACGTCCCATCTTCATCGCCATCCCTTTCGCGCCGTCTTCCCGCTGCGCCTTTACAGGAACCCGCTCTCAGGGTATCGCCTGCCAGCGCCTTCTGTCTTGTTGCCGCCGCGCGCGCAACCCCGCGCCAGTATTATGGTAGACGCTAAACCGCGGCACTTCGCTTGCCTCGTTGGCCGCAAAATTCTTCAACTCTGCCCGGCGCCCCTCCCGCGGCTGATAGATTCATAACAAGGAAGCCTCCATGTTCCACACCACCGAAGATCTCCGCATCCAATGGACCAAGGTCGTCCTGCCCCCGGTCTTCCTGGAGGAAGAACGCCCCGTCTCGGAAGCCGCCTCGGACACCATCTTCACCGCCCGCAACGAAATCTCCGCCATCCTCAACGGCCGCGACCCGCGCCTGCTCACGCTCGTCGGCCCCTGCTCCATTCACGACCCCAAAGCCGCCCGCGAATACGCCGGGCTGCTCCAGGCCGCTATCCAGGAGTTCTCATCCGACCTGCGCATCGTCATGCGCGTCTACTTCGAGAAGCCCCGCACCACCGTCGGGTGGAAGGGCCTCATCAACGACCCGCATCTCGATCAATCCTTCAAAATCAACGACGGCCTCCGCCTGGCCCGCCATCTGCTCCTCGACCTGGCCGAGATGGGTGTGCCCTCCGGAACCGAATTCCTCGACGTGATCTCGCCCCAGTACATTGCCGGCCTGGTCAGTTGGGGAGCCATCGGCGCGCGCACCACCGAGAGCCAGGTCCACCGCCAGTTAGTCAGCGGTGTCTCCTGCCCCGTCGGCTTCAAGAACGGCACCTCCGGCAACGTGCAGATCGCCATCGACGCCATCCTCTCCGCCGCTGACTCCCACGCTTTTCTCGGACTCACCAAAACCGGCCAATCGGCCATCCTCATCACCAGGGGAAATCCCGACACCCACATCATCCTGCGCGGCGGCCGCGGAACGGTCAACTACTCCGCCGAAAGCGTCGCCGAAACCGCCGTCCAGATGGAAAAATCCGGCCTCGCCCCGCGCATCATGATCGACTTCTCCCACGCCAATAGCGGCAAGGATTATCGCCGCCAATCCGTCGTCTGCCACGATGTCGCGCAGCAAATCGCCGGCTCTCGTGGCAAGCGCGGCGATCCGCGCATCATGGGCGTCATGATCGAGAGCAATCTCGTCGCCGGCTCGCAGCAGCTCATCCCCGGCCAGCCCCTCGTCTACGGCCAAAGCATCACCGACCCATGCATCGACTGGGCAGAAACCCACGCCCTGCTCGCCGAGCTCGCCGCCGCCGTCCGCGCCAGGCGCACGCGCTGAGCCTGCGAGGCAACTTGAGCCCACGCAGTACATCGTAGGAGAAGCGCATGAAAGTTCTTTTCATCGGAGGCACCGGAAACATCAGCACCGCCGTCACCGAGCTGGCCGCGGCGCGGGGATTTGATTTGACCCTGCTCAGGCGCGGTCAACGCGTAGCCGCTCTGCCGGCGAATCTCCGCACCATCACGGCGGACATTCACGACGAGGCGGCCGTGGCCCAGGCTCTCGGCAATCAAACCTTCGATGTGGTTGTTGATTGGATTGCCTTCACCACCGCCGACATCGACCGCGACATCCGCCTCTTTCGCGGCCGCGCCAATCAATTCATCTTCATCAGTTCGGCCAGCGCCTATCAAAAGCCCGTCGGCCACTATCTCATTACCGAATCCACCCCGCTATCGAATCCCTTCTGGCAGTATTCGCGCGACAAAATCGCCTGTGAAGAGCGCTTGATCGAGGCTTGGCGCGAAGAGGGTTTTCCCATCACTATCGTCCGCCCCTCCCTCACCTACGGCGATACGCAGATCGTGCTCGCGGTCAATAGCTGGCAGAACTCATGGACAGCGGTGGATCGCATGCGCCGCGGCAAAAAAATCATCGTGCCCGGCGATGGCTCCTCGCTCTGGGTCGTCACGCACAACTCCGACTTTGCCCGGGGATTTATCGGCTTGCTCGGCCATCGTCAGGCCATCGGCCACGCCTTCCACATCACCAGCGACGAGGTGATGACTTGGGACCAGTACACTCGCATCACCGCGCAGGCTGCCGGTGTCGAAGCTCAGATCGTTCACATCCCGTCAGACTTTATCAGCGCCTGCATTCCCGATGAACTCGGCAGCCTCACCGGCGACAAATCCGCGAGCGTAGTCTTCGATAACAGCAAAATCAAGCGCTTTGTTCCCGGCTACTGCGCCAAAGTGCCCTTCGCCGAAGGCATTGAGCGCACCATCGCCTGGTTCGATGCCGATCCACGCCGCAAGCTCATCGATAACCACGCCAACGCCGCCTGGGACAAGATCATCGCCGCCTACGAAAGCGGCCTCCAGACTGCCCTGCGCAGCTTCCGGTCATAAATCCCGTCGAGGCTTGCGTAGGAACCATGGGGCTTCTGCCCCTGAAATAGGCACGAAGTTTGATCTTGAAATATTTGTGTAATTGGAGCAAGCTTTATCTGCTTGTCCAGCAGTTGTAATACCGCGTCGAAAGCACTTCGGCACTGGGCTGCTTCGTCGATTGCTGCTCACAAGTAGGCTGCGCGGCAGGCTGCGACTACCTCAATAGGAACGCAACCTATTCGTCGCCGGAAAGCATGGGCATGGCAGATACGGGTAACTGAACCGCCCTGGCACATGATGATATTGCAAATGTACCTTGACGAAGGACGAACCTAAAAAGGAGGAGATTGTCCATGGATGTAACTCAGGCAGTGATTTGGATTTTCCTGGCGATTTTTCTGCTAACGGCGCTGATTGAGTTGGCAGCTCTGGTCGGGTTGGTCAAGTTGGAATCCGTATACAGAAAGAGACTCTTCACGCTTCTCATTACTCAAGTGATCACCTGCGTCATCGGCTTCGGAGTTCAGGAGATCAGGCAGATCGTTTCCGCAAAGACCGATCTCAGGACCGCTTTGCTATCCCCAAAATGGGGCTGGGATTGGCAATACGCCGAGAAAAACTGGCGCGCACGCTTCCACTTCAAGCCTGCCGATAAAGGCAAGGTCACAATGGATGGCGAAACCTACGTGGTGAATGCGACTGGCGACAAGCGGTTGCTTATTAGGTGGTCGAGTACAGAACCGTTCGACGTGCCGGCGCATGCAGAGACTGTGACCATCAAGGCGCAACGTATTGTAACCGACGATGCGGCAACAGTCGATCCAACACTCAGTGATGAAGTAGGCAAAAAAGTTGCCGTTGTGATCACTATTAACCCCCAGATGGCCTTGGAGGGCTCAGCGATCAGTAACGACCCAGCGAAGACCTGGGGAGTGATGATGACGCATGCCTACCCATAGTGAAAAGGCATTAGGCTTTTTCCGGAGAATGGCGTCCGGCACCTGTGTGGGTGTGCCGTGAGTTTGGTTGTTTACGTTGACAGATGAACCGGCAAACCTTCGCGGCTCCCTGCGCGGCACCCACGAGGCCCTTTCGATCAGAAGCCGCTATGATGGCATCAGCACAAAACAGGCAGCAAAACCAGAAAAAATGCCCTCCAGCATCTTCATCTCGGCAGGCGAGGCCAGCGGCGAACACTACGGCGCGCTGGTGATCTCCGCGCTTAAAAAACAGCTTGCCGCCTCCGGCCAATCGGCAAGTTTTTTCGGTATGGGCGGCGAGCGCATGGCCGCCGCGGGCCTCGATTGCATCGTCCGCTCTGAAGAGATGGCCGTCATGGGCCTCACCGAGGTCGTCCGCCATCTGCCGCGCATCTACGGCGAGTTCCGCAAGCTCAAAAAGGCCATTCGCGCGCGCCGTCCCAGCGTCGCCATCCTCATCGACTTTCCGGAAATTCATTTCCGCCTGGCCAGGCAGCTGCATCGCCTCGGCATTCCCGTCCTCTACTTCGTCAGCCCTCAGTTGTGGGCTTGGAAGAAGCACCGCATTAAGCTGGTCCGCAAGTACATCGACCGAATGCTGGTGATCTTCCCCTTCGAGGAGCCCTTCTACCGGGAGCAGGGTGTGCAGGCCGAGTTTGTCGGCCATCCGCTGGCGGAGCTGCCGCCGCCCGCCGTCAGCCGCGCGCAGTTTGCCGCTGAAAATGGCCTTGATCCAGCGAAGACCTGGATCGGATTGCTCCCCGGAAGCCGTCCCCGGGAGATTCGTGATCATCTGCCGGAGATCTTGCGCGCGGCGCGTATGATGGCGGGCAACTTCGAATTTATCCTCCCATTGGCGCCGACGCTCAATGAGCCGCAACGCGACGAGGTGCGGCGGCTAGTCGAAGCGCACGGTTCCGGCCTCTCTGTCCGTTTGGTCAACGATGCGCGCGCCGCGCTCCATCACGCCCGCGCCTCCATCGTCGCCAGCGGAACGGCCACCGTGGAGGCGGCTCTCGCCGGCAATCCCTTTGTCGTCGTCTATCGCGTCTCGGCGCTCACCTACGCCATCGCCAAACGAGTGGTCAAGGTGCCTCACGTAGCCATGGTCAACCTGATCGCCGGCAAAAGGCTTGTACCCGAATTGATTCAAAGTGAGTGTACTTATATGCACATCCTCAACTCGCTCGAACCGCTGCTCCCCGACGGCCCGCCGCGCCAATCCATGATGGAGGATCTGACGCAAATTCGCGCCCTGTTGACACGCGTCCCGCTGAAGACCCGGCCGCCGGGCAGATCGTGCGATGTCCGCAATGCTGGCGAAACTGGCGGCGCTATTGCGCGGGTTGCGGAAGTGGCGCAGGAACTGATGAAGATTAAATCTCGCTCATGATTTTGCATTAAGCGCGGAATTCAGGCTTCAACGAGTCAGAATTCATTTGCCCTTTTTCCCGCTTCAAGACGCGCTTAATCCTGAACAATAGCGCAGGAAATCTCGCAGTCCACTTCTGTTTTTGCTCTACAGCCCAAAACGCAAACTGCCGATGATAGACGCATGAAATTACTGCGTTTCATTCTTCGAGTCACTCTGTTCACTGCACTGAACATGGCTATCGCCGCCGCGTTGGCTGCGCCGCGCAATGCAGCCTCGCTGGCCAGAGCCTCCGAGGCCGCGCCGCGCGTTCAAGGCGCAGTTGATGACGGTGTGCGCGTGCTTCTCCACGGCAACCTGCACCCGCTGATCCAGTACGGAACCGACCTGGGCGCGGTCGAAGATTCCCTCGCCACTGGCCGGATGATGCTCCTGCTCCAGCGTTCCCCGCAGCAGGAGGCGGCGCTTTCCGATTTCATCCAGGCCGCGCATACGCCTGGCAATCCCGCCTATCACCAGTGGCTCAAGCCTGCCGATTTTGGCCGCCTTTACGGGCCTGCCGATTCAGACGTTGCCGCCGTCACCGCCTGGCTGGAGTCGCACGGCCTCACCGTCAACCAGGTGCATGCCGGACGGATGGCCATCGAATTCTCCGGTACCGCGGGCCAGCTTAACGAGGCCTTTCAGACGCAGATTCACCGCTACCAGGTGAACGGCGAAACGCACCTGGCCAATGTCTCCGATCCCGCGGTTCCTGTCGCGCTCTCTCCGGTCATCGCCGGCCTGGCGCCGATGAACGACATTCATCCGCAGCCCAGCCTGAAGGTGCTGGGACAAGCCCACTTCAACCCCAAAACTCACCAGGCCACGCCGCTTTGGACGTATCCGCAGGGCAGCGGGGTCGTCTTCGTGGTGGCGCCGGGCGATTTTGCCACGCAGTATGACATCAACTCGGTTTACTCGGCCGGAACTACCGGCACGGGACAATCCATCGCCATCGTCAGCGCATCGAACGTTGACCTGAGCATGGTTCAGGCCTATCAAAGCCTCTTTGGGCTGACCGCCAATCTGCCTACGGTGGTGGTCGATGGCACTGACCCCGGCCAAAACAGCGCGGTCATCGAAGCCTATTTGGACATTGAGATTGCCGGCTCTATTGCGCCCGGCGCCTCGGTGTTGTTGTACACCTCGGGCGGCACGGCGCTCACCAACGGCCTCGCGCTGGCTGCAATGCGCGCCGTTGAAGACGATCAGGCCGGAGTCATCAGCGTCAGCTACGACGAGTGCGAGCAGAATTTGGGTCAAAGCGGCAACGCCTTCTGGAGCGCCCTCTGGCAGCAGGCCGCGGCGCAGGGCCAGACGGTCTTCGTTTCAGCGGGTGATGGCGGTTCGGCCGGCTGCGATAATTTCGACACGCAGCAGGTGGCTTACGGCGGACTTCAGGTCAACGGAATCGCCTCCACTCCTTATGACGTCGCCGTCGGAGGCACTGATTTCTTATACAGCCAATACTCCGGAACGGCCTCGGCTATCTACACGCAACTGAGCACGTACTGGTCCACAAGTTCCACTACTTCGCCCACAGTCTCCCTCCTGCAAACCATCCCCGAGCAGGCCTGGAACGATTATTTTGGCCTTAACCTGTACGACAGCGGCAACCCAGCCATTCAGCCCAGCGAAATGATCGTGGCCGGTGGCGGCGGAGCCTCGAGCGCTGCGCTCTATCCCAGCGGCTACGCTGTGGGCTACCCCAAGCCGGCCTGGCAGACTGGTACCGGCGTCCCCGCCGACCAGGTGCGCGACCTTCCAGACATTTCCATCTTTGCCGCCAATGGCTACAACTACAGCTTCTATCCCATTTGCGCCAACCCCGGCGATTGCGCCAATCTCACCACCAGCGGCGCGGTAATCATCACCGGCGTGGGCGGCACCTCCGTCAGTTCCTCGGCCATGGCTGCCATCCAGACCCTGGTCAACCAGCACACCGGCGCGTGGGCCGGGCAAGCCGACTTCATCTACTATCCACTGGCCGTCAAACAGCCGTCGGCCTTCCATGACGTGACCGTGGGCGGCAACCGTGTGCTTTGCTATCCCAGCACGCCCAACTGCGTGGCAGGTACTGCGGCTACAAACTCCAGCGGCTATTACGTCGAAAACGGCTACTCCGCCGGCATCGGCTACGATCTGGCCACCGGACTAGGTTCGGTAGACGTGGCCAACCTGATCAATTCCTGGAGCGCGGTGACCTTCGCTCCCACCACGACTACCCTCAACGTCACTCCCGCTACTCTTGTTCACGGCAAAACTGCCACAGTCAGCGGCACGGTGGCTCGTACGGCGGGCTCCGGCACGCCCACCGGCTCAGTAAGCCTGACCGGCAACGATGGCATAGCCCATTACGCAGCCATCGACGACCTCGCCCTGGCTGGGGGCAGCTTCTACGCTTCGGTGGATAACCTGCCCGGCGGAACCTACCAGCTCACCGCCGTTTATGGGGGCGATGGCACCTACGCCGCCAGCAAATCGGCGCCCTTCACCGTCACCGTCACTCCGGAAAACAACACACTCTCGACCACCGGCTGGGCCTGGAACCCTTACGACCTCAACCTCTATGCGCTCTCCTCCGGCATCACCCTGCCCTATGGAGCGCAAATCTTCCTCGATGCGCAGCCACTCAGCTCCAACGCCACCATCTCCACCCAGCCCACGCCCGCCACCGGAACTGTCACCTTTACCGACAAGCTGGGAACGGCGACCGTCACTTCGACGCAGACGCTCAACTCCGCTGGGGTGGCGGAGTGGTCCACCGGGGTCTTCGCGCCCGGCAGCCACACGGTCAGCGAATCCTACTCCGGCGACTCTAGCTATAACCCATCAACCGCCGCCACGGCGGCCGCTTTTACCGTGATTCCGGGCAGCACCAGCCTCACCATCAAGCCGCTGGTTATTTCCGTTGCCGCCGGCGCCAGCGTGACCGTCGATATCATCCTGAACACCGGCTATCTTTCCCTCTATGGCGCCCTGCCCACGGGCAATGTAACCGTAACCCTGGGCAGTCAATCGATCGTCGCCCCCTGGCAACCCTACGGCGCAACCGGCAACGCCAGCCTTGAGGCAGTGGTCACCTTCAGCAATGTTCCAGCCGGGATTCTGCCCCTGAACGCCTCCTATGCCGGCGATAGCAACTGGCTGGGTTCAGCCGCTAACGGGGGAACCATCATCTCGCTGGCCAGCAAGCTCACTCCCACCGTAGTGCTCACAACCAATTCGGCCAGTCCCGCGCCCAGCCAGACTTTTACCCTCACTGCCACCGTCTCCGGAGCCTCTGGCAAGCCAACCCCCACCGGAACCGTCGCCTTCCTCTCCGACGGCCAGAGCTTTGACTCCCTCGTAAACCTGAGCAGCGGCAAAGCCACTCTCACCATACCCGGCTACGAAGCCGCCAATGGAATTAACATCTTCACCGCTGTCTATCAGGGCGATATCAATTACAACGCTGCCGCCTCCAATACGATAAATGTAACTGTCACCCAGTCTGATTTCTCGCTGAACACCTTGAACCCTGAGCTTTCTATCTCTCCCTCCGGCTCAGGTACAAGCACCCTGGCGCTCGCGCCCATCAACGGCTTCAGCGGCACTGTTACGCTCTCTGCCAGCGCGCCGGTTGGCATCACGGTGACTCCAGCCGCGGCCTCCATGACCCTAAGTGCGCCCGCCACGGATTTACTCACGCTCAAGGTTGCCGCCTCCATGGCTCCGGGAAACTATCCGCTCACCATGACCGCAAGCGGCGGCGGGCACGTGCACACTGCGCAGATTCTGGTCCGGGTTCTTGCGGTTGCGGCGCCTCTCTTCTCTCCGGCGCCCGGAATCTATGCCACCGCACAGCAGGTCACAATAACTGACGCCACCTCCAACGCAAGCATTTACTACACCACCAACGGCTCCATCCCGACCGCCTCTTCTACTCCATACACCGGCGCCATTACCGTATCCGCGTCGGAAACCCTCCAGGCCATCGCCATTGTCAGCGGATATGCGCCCTCTACCGTGACCTCGGCGGCCTACACCATTGAGACTCCCGCCGCCACTCCCATCTTCTCGCCATCCTCGGGAATCTATACTTCGGTGCAGAAGGTGGCCATTACCAGCGCCACTCCCGGCGCGACCATCTACTACACCACCAACGGAACCACGCCGACCACCAGTTCGTCTGTCTACAGCACGCCGATACTCGTCTCTGCCTCAGAAACAATCGAGGCCATCGCCACGGCCCCCGTCTATCTGCAAAGCGCGACGGCTTCAGCCGTTTACATCATCAACATGGCCGTCAATGGATGCCCGACCGGAAGCGGCAGTTGCGTGGATAACTTTACCGGCGCTTCAGCCACGCTGCTGCCTACGTATAACTCCAAGTGGGTGCTGGCCTCCGGCACGAACGCGATCTACACCACCGGCTCCGATAGCGCGCAGATCTCCAGCACTGCCACCGCCGTCTACTACTACTCCGCATCCACCTCTGACACTTCGCAAATCACCGTCGCTCCCACCAGCTCCACCATCAATTACGAGAAGCTCGCTTGCGTAAGAGTGTCGAGCGGCGTTTCCGGATACTGCGTCGGCTTCAGCGCCGTATCCAGCGGGAATTACTCCACCTGCTACGTAATGAAGAATTCCACTTACCTGGGCGGCGGAGGATGTGGAACGATTCCGGCCTCCACCACACACACCCTGGGGCTGGTTGCATCGGGAGTCACTACGGTCAGCTTATCCGTCTATGTGGACGGGGTTCTGCAGGGAACTCTCACGGATAGCTCCAGCCCAATTACCATAGCCGGATCCGGATTTGGATTGCAGGGCGACGGAACGCCAGCCGACAGCACCGTGAACGAGTGGCAGGATTACAGCGGCATCTCGCCTGCGCCCACGCCTACTTTCGGCCCCGCAGCCGGCCAATATACCTCGGTCCAGACGGTGACCATCAGCGAAACCGCACCCGGCGCGACCATCTACTACACCACGAATGGAAACACTCCGACTACTGGCTCATCAGTCTACAGCGCGCCAATCACCGTCTCCGCCTCAGAGACCATCAAAGCCATTGCCACGGCCCCCGGATACTTGCAGAGCGCGGTGGGATCGGCCGCTTATGTCATCAACATCGTCATAGTCGGTTGCCCATCTGGCAGCGGCAGTTGCAGCGATAAATTTACCGGCGCTTCAGGAACGCTGCTGCCTGCTTATAACTCCTTGTGGGTGCTGTCAGCCGGCACAAACTCGATCTACACCACCGGCTCCAACAGCGCCCAGATCTCCGGCACAGCCAGCTCCGTCTACTATTACTCCGCATCCACCTCAGACACGTCGCAAATTACCGTCGCTCCCTCCAGCTCCACCATCAATTACGAGAAGCTCGCCTGTGTAAGAGTCTCGAGCGGCGTTTCCGGATACTGCGTGGGCTTCAGCGCCGTTTCCAGCGGAAATTACTCCACCTGTTACGTGATGAAGAACTTCAAGTTCCTGGGCGGCGGAGGATGCGGATCGATTTCGGCCACTGCCAGTCATACGCTCCGGATTGTCGCCTCAGGATCTTCTACCGTTTCGCTCTCCGTCTATGTGGACGGAGCTCTGCAAGGAACCCTCACGGATAGCTCCAGCCCAATTACCGTTGCCGGTTCTGGATTTGGATTGCAGGGCGATGGAACCATTGCTGACAGCACCGTAAACGAATGGCAGGATTTTGCCTCCGTCAGCAGCTGTTCCACGGGCAGCGGCAGTTGCGTGGATAACTTTACCGGCGCTTCTGGAACGTTGCTGCCTACTTATAACTCCTTGTGGGTGCTGGCTTCCGGCACAAACTCGATCTACACTACAGGCTCCAACAGCGCCCAGATATCCGGCACTGCCAGCTCCGTCTACTACTACTCCGCATCCACCTCAGACACGTCGCAGATTACCATCGCTCCCTCCAGCACCACCATCAATTACGAGAAGCTTGCATGCGTAAGAGTGTCGAGCGGCGTTTCCGGATACTGCGTGGGCTTCAGCGCCATATCCAGCGGAAATTATGCCAACTGCTACGTGATGAAGAATTCCAAGTACCTGGGCGGAGGATGCAGTTCGATTTCTGCCACCATCAGTCATACGCTCCGGATTGTCGCCTCCGGATCTTCCACCGTTTCGCTCTCCGTATATGTGGACGGGGCTCTGCAAGGAACCTTCACGGATAGCTCCAGCCCAATTACCAAAGCCGGATCGGGATTCGGATTGCAGGGTGATGGAACCCCCACCGACAGCACCGTGAACGAATGGCAGGATTTCGCCTCCGTCAGCGGCTGTTCCTCGGGCAGCGGCAGTTGCGTGGATAACTTTACCGGCGCTTCAGCAACGCTGCTGCCTACGTATAACTCCGAGTGGGTTCTGGCCTCCGGCACAAACTCGATCTACACCACCGGCTCCAACAGCGCCCAGATCTCCGGCACTGCCAGTGCCTTCTACTATTACTCCGCATCCACCTCAGACACGTCGCAGATTACTATCGCTCCCACCAGTTCCACCATCAATTACGAGAAGCTCGCCTGTGTAAGAGTCTCGAGTGGTGCGTCCGGATACTGCGTGGGCTTCAGCGCCGTATCCAGCGGAAATTACTCCACCTGCTACGTGATGAAGAATTCCAAGTTCCTGGGCGGCGGAGGATGCGGTTCGATTTCGGCCACCGTCAGTCATACACTCCGGATTGTCGCCTCAGGATCTTCCACCGTTTCGCTCTCCGTCTATGTGGATGGGACTCTGCAAGGAACCCTAACGGATAGCTCCAGCCCAATTACCAAAGCCGGATCGGGATTCGGATTGCAGGGCGATGGAACCCCGGCCGACAGCACCGTAAACGAGTGGCAGGATTATAGTGGCAGTTCCCCAGGAACCTCGCTGATCTTAAACCCGGGAACCGTGTCAATAAGCCCGGTGCGCGCCACAACGATTAGCACCAGGGTTTCAGCAGCAAACACGAAATAAGAAACCGGCAATGCCCTTCCCTCAAGCAAGAACGGCCAGCCCCAAGGGCTGGCCGTTCTTGCAAACGCTTCCGCTTGCTGAGCTAATTGTTGTTGTTTCTCGGCTTGCCCCAGGAGATAACCTCCAGATCAACCTGGGCAAGACCTGGCTTGATCATACCGAGCTTCTTGGCGGCTCCATATGACAAATCGAGCATGCGCCCGCTGTAAAGGTAGCCGCGGTCAGTTATCCGCACCACCACAGAGCGCCCGTTGTCGCGGTTCACCACCCGCACCACCGTGCCGAAGGGCAGCGTTGGATGACAGGCGGTCATGGCGTACATATCAAAGCGTTCTCCACTGGCCGTCTTCCGGCCGTTGAACCGGCCGCCGTACCAGGAGGCAACGCCGTGGAGCGCGTGAACTGTTTCGCTTTCCACAGATTTTCGCGGCGTCATGACAGGCGTCGAGCTTACTACCGGAACCACTGGAGGCGCTGTAACCGCCGGTTGGGAAAGCCGGGCATCCGCCTCTACCGTCCGCGGGATCAATGCCAACACCCCCGCGATCAGCAAAACAGAGGAAAAGCCCGCCGCCAGCCAGATCCGCAGTGGAGTTGTCGGGTTCAGTTTGCTAGATTTTCGTCTTTTCTCCATCTGCCCATTTTACCAATTTGATACTTTTTAATCTGCATGTTGTCTAAAAACAAACGAGGAAATATTGTCCAAAATGGCACTGTTTCCCGGGCTTTTCCCATTAAGTTCTTGCCTCCCTATAACTTAAAAGTTGCACTAATATCTGTGCAAATCTGGAATTTTTATGCTCCAGGAGGCAGATTTCGTGCTTTCGGACCCCAAATCTCCTGGACCTCCCTTGCTATCTCCCGAGCGGCCCGAAATTCGCCCGCCTGAACGGCAAATTCCCCCACCGCTGGTTTTGCAGATTATTTCTTACTTCCTGCTAGCGTGAAATTGTCAGGGCCTGTGAACAGGCTCCTGTATCTCCAACAAAACACAGGGGGAAGTATGCAATTCAGCACCGCAGGAATGGAGCTTCTGAAGAGGTCGGAAGGGTTTCGCAATCGCGTTTACAAGGATGTGGCCGGTTTTCCGACCATCGGCTACGGCCACCGGTTACTGCACTCCGACTCATTTCCCAACGGAATCGATGAGCCGCAGGCCGCCAATCTGCTGGCCGGCGACATTCGCGAGGCCGAGCAGGCCGTCCAGCGCTTGGTCAAGGTTCCGCTGACCCAGGGCCAGTTCGATGCGCTGGTGGACTTCTGCTTCAACCTGGGGGCTGCTCGCCTCTCAGGTTCTTCTTTACTGCAACAACTCAATAAGGGTAGGTACGACGATGCCGCCGAGCAGTTGCTGCGCTGGGATCATGCCGGCGGCGTGGAATACCCCGCCCTGAAGGCCCGCCGCGAGGCCGAGGCCGGGCTTTGGCGCAACGACCCCGCCGAGCAGCAGGCTGCGTAGCCCGCCTACGCCGGCTCAGGTCATAATCCTGAACCGCCTATCTCCGCCACTTCCAGCCGTTCGCCGGGCTTCAGGTAGCCTTTGCGGCGAAACCACTCTTCCATGGCCGGCTGAAGGCGGCTGAGAGGCACGCGCGTCCCGGCTTCCAGCACCCCGTCGGCCACCGGCAGCGTGTCGTCGAAGACCGGGTCGTTGGTGAAGTTGCGCATGGCAAAGTTGTCGATCCAGCCTATTGGGCATGCCTGCCGGAGGCCGCTCACATCGATGCGCTCAATCGAGAACCTGCGCGAAAACATGCTTTTACTGTAACGGAAGCGCCGGTGCGCGCCGCGGGCCGTCTACGGTTTATTCTCCACCACGGCCTTGGCGCCCTTTCCCTGCTCGGCCTCCACGTGGAAACGCTTGTAATCGTAATCGCGATCGGTGAAGTGCTGACGAATCCCTTTGACTAGAAAAAGACGCATCGTAACGGTTCCCTCGCCGCCGGTGGGAAACCAAATCTCGCCATTGACCGGCGCCTGATCGAAGTGGATGTTGGAGCCTTTTTCGATGTTGGCGACCAGTCCTCCGGCGACATGAAAGTTGTCGTTGAAGGTTACGTCCAGATGAGCCACTTCGCGGTCGGCCTCATCCACCCATAGCGTCCCTTGCAGCTTCTTGGAGACATCTTCGGCCATGCCGTGCGTCTTGGCGTCCTTGCGTCCCACAAAATCAAAGACAATCGACGGCCTGCCGCGATAGAGTTCGCGCCGCGGGTTGCGCACATCCATCACCTCCAGAACATCGCGCAGCGTGATCTCGTTCTTCTCTTCCTTTTTCGTCTCCGGCTGCTGCGCCTTCTCGATAGCCTTGGTGACGCGCTCGGTCTCCTTCTTCTGCTCCTCATCCGCAAGCGGCTTGCCGTCCTTCTTTACCAACCGGCCAATCCCGTGGCCGTTGACGAAGAAGATCTCCACCTCGCGCGTTTCCGTCTTGGTCACATGGCCTTGGGCGTCGATATCTTCAGTTGTCTGCGACAAGGTGTAGGTGTACTTCTCGCGCACCTTATCGAGTTGCTTCTGGTGTTCATGAACCTCTTTCATGAGCTGATGTATATCGGGCAGCGGAGCGTTGGCTGCCTGCTGGGTCTGCGACGAAAGCGCGGGCAGCAGAGAAACAAGAAGACCTGCGAGCGTTAAAATGCGCAAAAAATGCATGAAGGCAATTCCTTTGGGTTGAATTGTATCCGGTATGAAGCGCCTGCCAGAGGCTACTTTGTCTTAGACCGGGTATGCTCAATAAAGTTTCGAGGCAAATTCCTCCTGCAAGGCATAAAAGAGCCGGCATCGCCGCTGATTCATCTCCGCGGTTGCCTCATCGATGCTTGATCTCCAACTCCATTCGCGCGGTTGACAGCACTCTCGCCGCTGCCTAGAATTAAAGAGGAGAATTCTATGTTTTATCTGGCGTAAATGCCAGAGAAATCAAGAGTTTAATCGGTCCTGTTCGTCTCCGGATACGGTTGCGGACGAGACTGGGCGGAGAGCTGGAAAAATGCCGGATGCGCGCGTCAGTCCGCGAGAGCGGCTGGTGCTTATGGCCATCATCGAGCAGTACATCGCCACCGGCGAGCCGGTGGCTTCGCAGACTGTCGCCCGTCATTTCTCCAACCAGGAGGGCCTGAGCGCGGCCACCATCCGCAACGTGATGGCCACGCTGGGCGAGACGGGCTTGCTGGAGCAGCCGCACACCTCGGCTGGCCGCGTGCCCACCGCCGCCGCCTTCCGCTATTATGTTGAGCAGATTACGCAGCCCGTCCGAATGGCCGCCGGCGCGCGGACTGCGAATCTGAACGCCATGCCGTCTGGCTCTTTGCCGCTGAGTGAAGCCCGCCGCGAGCAGATTGAGGAAAGCTTCAGCGGTGTCGCCAGCAGCAACGACTACCTGGAACGCACCTCGCACGTGCTGGCTTTGTTGTCCAGCGGATTGGGCGTGGCTTTAGCCAGCGCCACGGCAGGCCAGGTGCTGGAGCACATTCACTTTTCGCGGCTCTCACAGGGCCGCGTACTGGCTGTGCTGGTTACGCAGGCCGGCGCTGTGCAGGACCGCGTGCTGGCGCTGGACCGCGATCTGACTCACGTCGAGTTGGAAACCGCCGCGCGCTACCTGAACGAGAACTTCCGCGGCTGGCCCATCGAGCGCATCCGCGCCGAGGTGGCCCGGCGCGTGGAGCTGGAGCAGGCCGCCTATCGCCAGATGCTCTCCTCAATCGAGGAGCTTTGCCGCAAGGGTGCATTGCAGGGCGGCGAAGCCGGACCGGCGCTTTTTGTCGATGGAATGGCCAACCTGATCGCCGCCGAGGTGGACCGCGAGCGCTTGCGCCAGATGCTGCTGGCGCTGGAGGCCAAGCAGCGGCTGGTGGAGCTGCTCACCGCCTACGTGGATGGACGTCAGCAGGAGGTGCGCGTGGTGGTCGGTCTGGGCCAGGAGGGTCCCGACGAAGCAGCGCAAGCCATGCAGGATTTGGTGCTCATCGGCGCTCCGGCGCGCCTGGGCGGCGCCAACCTGGGCACTGTAGCCGTCATCGCGCCCACACGCATCCAATACCAGGAGATGATCCAGGCGGTGCGCTACATCGCACGGCTCTCCGAACGGCTGCTGGAAGTTCCCGTCGATTAGATGCTGAGAATGTGAACAGGCCCGAATCGGAACCCGCGTTGCTGCCGAGTTGGAAGTGCGAAGGCGGCGCAAGCCACGCAAATTATCATGGAATCAAATGAACAAGATTTTCCGGAGAACCCATAGAACGATGCCCGAACAGGATACAGAGTTGACCTTGTCGGAGGAGGCGGCCGCTTCGCTGGCCGACCCTTCCGCTGCCGAAATGTCCGCGCAAGAACCGGCCCAGGCCGCGGAAGATGCCCCGCCCGTCCCCCGCGCCGAATACGACCAGCTCAAGGCCGAGCGCGATCAGTTGCTCGACCGGCTGGCCCGCCTGCAAGCCGAGTTCGAGAATGCCCGCAAGCGCGCCGAACGCGACCGCATCGCGGACCGCGACTATGCCGTCGGCAACGTGGTCGAGAAATTTCTGCCGGTGCTGGACCATTTCGAGCTGGCGCTCAAGTCCGCCGGCACGGTGGAACAACTGCGCTCCGGCGTCGAGTTGATTGTGAAACAGATGGAAGATGTTCTGCGCCAGTTGCACGTGACGGCGATTCCGGCCGAGGGCGCAATGTTTGACCCGCACCATCATGAGGCGCTGGGCTCGGTCGAGCGCCATGACTTGCCCGACCAGCACGTGGCCGAAGAGGTTCGCCGCGGTTACAAGCTGCGCGAGCGGCTCCTGCGCCCGGCGCTGGTGCGCGTGGCCTCCAACCCCAAACAGACTAGCGAATAGGATTGAATCCAAGAGTGAGCAAAGCAGACTATTACGAAGTTCTGGGCGTCTCGCGCGACGCCAGCGATCAGGAGTTGAAGAGCGCCTATCGCCAGCAGGCGATGAAGTACCATCCTGACCGCAACCCCGGCGACCATTCCGCCGAGGAGCGTTTCAAAGAGGCCAGCGAGGCCTATCAGGTGTTGAGCGACGCCGACAAGCGCGCCGCCTACGACCGCTACGGCCATGCCGGCGTCAGCGGCTCTGGCCAGGGATTCGGCGGGCCCTTCGGCGCCGGCGTGGACATCAGCGACATCTTCGGCGACCTGTTTGGCGAGATGTTTTCCATGGGCGGCACAGGCCAGCGCCGCACCCAGCGCCAGCAGCGTGGCGATGACCTGCGCTTCGATATGACCGTGGACTTCGAGGCCGCCATCTTCGGCTACGAGACCGATGTCAAGATTCGCCGCCAGGAGCCCTGCGAGGCCTGCAAGGGCAGCGGCAGCGCCTCCCGCCGCGGACCCGCCACCTGCGTCCATTGCAATGGACGCGGACAGGTCCGCTTCCAGCAGGGTTTCTTCTCCGTGGCCCGCACCTGCCCGGCCTGCGGAGGCGCGGGTCAGGTCATCAGCGACCCCTGCGCAACCTGCCGCGGCGAGACCCGCGTCACCAAAGAGCTCAAGCTCCACGTAAAGGTTCCGCCCGGCGTTGAGACCGGAACCCGCATCCGCTACGCCGGCGAAGGCGACGCCGGACGCGCTGGCGCGCCCAAGGGCGACCTCTACGTCGTTCTCTCCATCCGCTCCCACGAATTCTTCCAGCGCGACGGCCACAACCTGCGCTGCGTCCTCCCCATCAGCTTTCCCCAGGCCGCATTGGGCGCGGAGATCGAAATCCCCGCAATCGGCGGCAACGTCACCCTCAAGATTCCCGAAGGCACGCCCAGCGGCAAGGAACTGCGCGTGCGCGGCAAAGGCATTCCCTTCCTCAACGAGAAAGGCTCGGGCGACCTGATCGTCAAGGTGATGGTCGAGATTCCCAAGAAGCTCAACCGCGCCCAGCGCGAACTGGTCAGCCAGTTGGCCGAATCGCTGACCGTCGAAAACAAACCCGCCTCCGCCAGCTTCCTCGAAAAGATGAAGGACCTGTTCAGCTAGGTATCAGAAGCAAGATCTAACACATATAATTCAACAAGAAAAGTTCTCTCTGATTGAGATCGCTGTTTCAATCCAGTCGGCGAGATTAGCTTTGATGTGTGCATAAACCGCTTTACTGTCGCTTCCAGAAGGGTTGTATACTTTTACGATGGATGACAACTTCTTATTTCCATCGCAAAGAGTGAAGTCATCAAAAGGATTAGCGCCCTTCTCAGACTGGTTTTCATTTAAGTCTTTAAGATTATGAATGTAGATTCCAAGTAATCCTTTCTTGTCGTTCCACGAGTGTTCGATTTCATACTTTATCCACTTTCGCCCGGCAGTCTTTGCACCTATAAGGACAATAGTGCAGGACTTCCCGTCGAGTTGATCGTCAATCCACTTCTTTATCGCTGGGTCTCCACCCCTTGTTATGGATTCCCACTCGTTGTCAGTAGCAGGCTTATTGCCGTCCACAACGCCCATGTTTCGCACTTGGGAAGCACGATGGCTGTCTGCACTGTAGTGAAAACTATAGAATGCTCGTCTTGCCATTATCGTAATGCCCCTTTCATATAGAGTGATGGTTGTCTGTCTTACGAACAGAGGGTTACAAGAGTTACAGTGATGATAGTTAGCACTATCACACCATGGAAACTAAGCAAGGTTTTCGAAAAAACGGCTTTGAGCCAAGATTCGTGAAACTTAGATGCATCCATCGAATAGTCGATGGCTCTTGTATCACATTTTGAGACCTCCCGATACAATGTTCGGAAACGACGTTCGAGCAATAAGAAGTATCCGTCAAGTCCCCAAAAGACGACACATGGAAAGTAGGCGATGTATATAAAATGTGCTTTCGCATCTTTTGCTGCGAATGCAAACAGCCCAGATACAAGGACAACTGCCCAGCCTTTAAGCAAGAATGAGTTATTTGACAGACGATTTATCACACCCTGAATCATCTGAAGATGAGTATGTTTTGCGGCATTGTCGTCCATATAATAGCCTCCTTTATATGGGTCTAAATATGGAACGGATGATCGTAAAAAAGCGTACACCTGTTTTCTACTATTTGCAATTCTTTTTGTCTGTTATATAGCCACTTGCCCCAGATTCATATTGCTGAAACTGGAAGAATAACCAATCTAACCCTCCCACGGATTCACAATCGGCACGCCAGCCGTGAGGAACGGCGCTGTGTCGAGAATCATCATTCGAAGATAGCAGAAGTTGTCGGTATCGAATCGCGCTGGAGATCAAGATCGATCCCCCCGAAGCGCTCTCCAAAGGCGGCCAGCTCCGAGCCAATCTTGTTGCGTGTCCTCGGCAAGACGGCTTCTTCGAGAATCACACGTATCTCGGCCTCGGTGCTGCGCGAGTTGCGTGCCGCGCGCAATTTGAGTGCGCGATGAACTTCCTTGGGAAGATTGCGAACGGTAACGGCAGGCATGAATACTCACCTCTTTCCATATGCTATCATTGATAGCATTATGATAGCATATCCGAAAAGCCTTTGCCGTTCAGAACGAAAAGTTCGATTGGGGCTAAAATGAGTTCAGGCCTCGCTAAAGCGAAAGTGGCGGAATTGGCAGACGCACCAGACTTAGGATCTGGCGGAGCAATCCATGGGGGTTCGAGTCCCCCCTTTCGCACCAAACTGTTCGTATTCGCATTCACCCAAGGCTTTAGAGGGGATCGATCATGTTGACTCGTATTGATCCGGCCCGCTTGGCGCGGCCGTTATTTGCCTTATCTCTTCTAGTTGGGCTGGCTGCGGCTGTTCACGCACAATCTCTTGCCCCCGAGGTCACGCTGCCCGCGGGCTTTGTCACCATTGATCCCTTTGCGCAATCCAAATTAATGGCGCGTGGAGTGAATGTGCTCGGCTACGACCGTATCTGGGCCGATTTCTCCAAGGGCCGTTTTAAGACGGAGTACTTCCGCAAGATTCATGACGCCGGATTCGCCACCGTGCGCGTTAACCTGCAGGCATTCCAGTACATGACGGCAGAGAACAAGTTGCCCGATTCCTGGTTCCGCATGCTCGACTGGGTCGTAGCCAACGCAACCGAAGCGCATCTGCAGGTCATTCTCGACGAGCATGACTTCAACTACTGCAGCGAGACGAGCTATGTCGAGTGCAAGCCCAAGCTCCTCTCCTTCTGGCAACAGGTTGCACCCCGCTATAAAGACACTCCCAACAGCGTCACATTTGAACTCCTCAACGAACCTCACGGCCTCATCTCCAACCAGGAGTGGAACGGCCTGCTCCTCGAGCTGCTCGCTGTCACCCGCAAAACCAACCCCACTCGCAACGTCATCATCGGACCCGGTGTCTGGAACAGCCGCGCCGCGCTGAAAGATCTTGCCTTGCCCGGCGACGACGGCCACATTATTGTAACCTTCCATTACTACGAGCCTCTCCCCTTCACACATCAGGGAGCACCTTGGGCTAGCGAAGAGATTCGCATTGGGCATGACATTGCTTGGGGCAAGACAGAAGAGCAGCTTATCGTCGAGCGCGACTTCGATGGCGTTGCGCAGTGGAGTCAGGAGCATCATCGCCCCATCCTTTTGGGCGAATTCGGTTCCTATGACAAGGCTCCCATGGAGAGCCGCGTCCGCTGGGATGCCTCCATCCGCAAGATTGCCGAAGATCGCGGTTTCAGCTGGGCCTACTGGCAGTTCGACTCTGACTTCGTGGTCTACGACGTGGAAACCAACAAGTGGAACGAGCCGATACTGAAGGCCCTGATTCCGAATCCGCATTGATCGCCAGCTACGCAATCCGCCGGAAATAGAAGGGAGAGTCCCCTCGACCCACCCCACCCCTGCCGGAGTAATCTGGAGAAACCATGAGTCAATCCGCGCAGCAACCTCAAATGAACCTCGTCCAGAGTCCCGAATACCGCGAGACCTACGCCAACAGCGTCCAGATCCGCGCCAGCGTCTGGGACTTCCAACTGGTATTCGGCCTGGCTTCCCCCGACGCCCCCGACCAGATCACCATTCGCAACCATAGCGCGATCTACCTGAGCCCGCAGCAGGCCAAAGCCCTGTGGAACATGCTGGGTCAGCATCTTGCGCAGTACGAACAGGCCTTTGGCGCGCTAAACCTGGAGCCGCACGGCCCCAACTTCCCGCAGGGGCCGGTCAACTGAGCACAATGCGTTGGAGAAGCCTGATCCTGCCGCGGCCGGGCGCGCCCCCGCCTGCCTGGACGATATTTCTGGGCATCTTCACGGCGCTTTTTGTCAGCCACATCACCTTGCTTCGCCTGCCCTACTATTGGGACGAGGCCGGCTACTACATCCCCGCGGCGTGGGATTTTTTCCGCACCGGCTCGCTGATTCCCCTCACCACGATGAACATCGCCCATCCGCCGCTGCCCAGCATCTATCTGGCGCTGTGGTGGAAGCTCTTCGGCTACTGCCCGTTGGTCACGCGCCTGACCGTGCTGGTGGTCGCCGCACTCGGACTGACAGCGGTTTGGAGGCTGGCTCTGCGCCTGACCGGCGTGCCCGCTGTCGCCTTCTGGGCCGTCGCGCTCACCGGCCTTTATCCAGTCTGGTTTGCGCAAAGCTCACTGGCCCACGCCGACATCTTTGCCGCCGCCTGTATCTTGTGGGGATTGGTCTACACTTTGCCCGCGCACACACAGGACTCGCCCGGCAAGCCCTGGGCCGCCGTGGTGTGGTTTGCCCTGGCCGCGCTGTGCAAAGAGACAGCCATCGTTTTTCCGCTCACCCTGGCCGCCGTCAGCCTGGTGGAAAGCCACCGCGCATCCGCAATCTCTCGCATTCGGCTATGGCGCGAGGCTGCGTGGCTCTCAAGTTGCCTGCTGCCGCTGGCCGCCTGGTTCGCGTTCCACTACCTGAAAACCGGCTTCCTCTTCGGAACTCCCGAGTGGCTGCGCTACAACGCCCAGTCCAATCTCTCGCTCCCGCGCATTCTGGCCGCCCTCGAGCATCGCGGCCTCCATCTCACCGCGCACATGAACCTCTTCGTACCCGTGGGCCTAGCCATCGCAGCCCTGCTGCTCGCGCCGCGTACTGACGCCAACGGTCAACTCCGCCCCGGCCTCGCCCCTCCCGCCCTGCGCCGCATTTTCCTTTTGCTGCTGGTCAATACGATCCTCTTCAGCGTTTTGGGCGGCGCGCTGCTCACTCGCTACTTGCTGCCCCTTTACCCGCTGGTGCTGCTGATGACCGTCGCCGCCTTTTATCGCCGCGTTCCTTATTGGCAGGCGCTGGCCGGCTTTTCTGCCGCGGTGATTGTTCTGGGAATCTTCATCAATCCCCCCTACGGCATTGCCCCGGAGGACAACCTCTCCTACGCGCGCGTCATCCGCCTTCATCAGGCCGGTATCCGGCAGCTTGATGCACGCTTCCCCGGCGCGACGGTGCTCTCCACCTGGCCACTCAGTGACGCGCTCTCCCGCCCCGAGCTGGGCTATCTCATCCAGCCCTACGCCGTCTATCTTGTCCCTGATTTCACCGCCGCCGGACTCGCCCGCGCCGCTGAGGAGCCGGAAAAATACTCCGCCGCCCTGGTCTTCTCCACCAAGGTTGACGTATATTCGCCGATCTTCAATTTGGGCGCGAGGAGCCGCGCAGCCGACGAGCGCTACTTCGGCCTGCACCACGATCTGACGCCTGAGCAGATCGCTCGCCAGCTCCACGGCGATCTCATCTGGCAGCAGCAGGATCATGGCCAGTGGATCGCCCTAATCCGCTTCAATCGACAGTTTGATGCGCGGCTAGAGTGCGGATGGACAGTTCCTTATGGCGCACCTGTTCCCAGCCTCAAGTGATATTCGCTTTCCTCAGCAGCGCCAGCAGCCCCGTCACTTCCACACCGCGCTCCGTGCGCAGGAATCCTTCTTCCAGCCGGACGACTGTCAGCCCCGCGCTGGCCGCAACCTCGCGCACATGATCGGGATGATGCGTATAGCGCCCTGAATCCGTGAGATGAAATGGAAATTTCTCGCCGCGTTCGGTGGTGAAGGCAAAGCATCCGCCCGGCTTGAGACGCCTGGCCGCCAACGCAGCAACCGGCTGCAGATCGCCGAAATAGACCAGGCAGTCGCAGGCGACAATCAGATCGAATTGGCCTTCGGTCTCTTTGAGCCACTCGGTGATCTCGGCAACCTCCAACTGGTCGTAGATGCCGCGTTCGCGGGCATGCTCGATCATCTCCGGAGAGAGGTCGATCCCCACCAGTCGCGCCGCGCGCTCCTTCAAGGCCACGCCCGCCAGCCCGGTTCCGCAACCAATATCGAGAATCTCCAGGCCGCTGGTCCCGCCCATCTCGGATTGAATCAGTTCCTGAATGCGCTCCGGAGCCTGGTAGCTCAGGTTGTCGCGCATCTTGCTGTCGTAGTGCGAGGAAAAGTCGCTAAAGATTTGCAGAATACATTCGTTCGAGGCGCGCGGTGGCGGCGCTTCATCTCGCAAGGCCGTCAGAATAAGGCGAATCGAAGCGTCTTCGGGCCGGGCTTCGAGATAATTCGCAAACACGTCCCGCGCCGCCTCGCGACGTCCAACGGCCTGTGCCGCAAAACCCAGGGCATGCCATGCGTCAGGATTCACTGGCGTCAACTCCGTCACGCGTTGCAGGCACAGGAATGCGGTCTCGTTCTTGCCACTCTCCTGCAGATGCGCGGCTAGGCTGGTTAGCTCATCGGCCGTAAGCTCACGCGGCGGGACTCTTGCGCCATCGCCCCACACCAGCAGGCCGGCTTCAACTCCCGTTTTAATCCAGCCATCGATCCCGTCGGCCTGCCCCTCGGGCATCAGCGGGCCGGCCAATGCGCGAATCTCTTCCACGCTCCGGCTGCCATCGCACAATTCGGCGAGCAGCGCTCCCGTGGCGTTCAGTTCATGCAGATAGTCGCGAACGGAATCATACGCCAGATAGCCGCCCTCGACCGGCGACAGCCCTACTTCGGGGTTGAGGACAGGATTCGACCTGGGCGCGCAACCGGTCATTCTTTCGAGGCCCGCAGCTACTTAATTTTGCTGCTGTTTGCATTGGCGTCGAGCTTGTTCGCGCCGCTGCTGTTCTTGATTTCGCTGCCTGTGCCGGTTGCGGCTTTGATCTGCGGGCTTGCTCCTTTGTACTGATTGGCGTTATTTTTAAGCTGCGTGTTCGCGCCCTTGTTTTGATAGGCGTTATTTTTGAGCTGCGGGCTTGCGCCTCTACTATTCTTGAGCGCGTTGTTGTTGCTCTTGATGGTGCTGTTGTTGTTTTTGATCACCGCGTCGTTTTTGAGCGACGTATTTCCTTTCGCCGATGTCGAGTTCTTGGGGAAATGGGCGCCGGTGGCGTGCTGTGCATCCAGGGACGCCGATGTTAGCAGCGGAGCCGCCGCAACCCCGGCGAGCAGGATTCCCAGGAATTTACGCCGGTTGGGATCGACGTTCGCGAGCGCCTCGTCCATCTTAGCGGCCAGTTCTTTTTCGCTCATAAACACCTCTCACGAAATTTGATAAAAATCGGGATGCCTGACAGCATAGCACATATTAGCTGCTACTAGTCAGTGCAATTCTTTCGAGGCTGTTGCGGGCCTGTCCAGGAAGCGTGATCGTTTCAACCGGTACAGCAATGGCAGAAATTCAATATGCGGTCTTGTTCGGCGAGGCGATCCAGGCATCAAAGCTTGCCCAGGCTTCGTCGCTCAGCAATTGCGTGGCGGGCAGCTTGCGTTCGGCGTTGTACTTGCGAATCTCCTTGTAGATGAACGCGTCGTCGAAGCCAGCGCGTGCGGCATCCGCGGCGCTGGCTCCGTAGTAGAGGCCGTCAATCCGCGCCCAGTAGGCCGCCGCCAGGCACATGGGGCAGGGCTCGCAACTCGAATAGAGCTGGCAACCGGCCAGCGAATAAATTCCCAGAGCCTTTGCGGCCGCGCGAATGGCGTTCACCTCCGCGTGCGCCGTGGGGTCGTGCGCGGCGGTCACCGTGTTTACGCCCTCGCCCACGATGCGGCCGACGCGCACAATGACCGCGCCAAAGGGCCCGCCCGCGCCGCTGAGCACGTTCTCAGTGGCAAGCGCAATGGCGCGGCGCAAAAACTCGGGATTTGCCGGTAGCGGCACCGCTGAGTTGCTCCAGTGATCGTTGAAAAGCAAGTAAGAATATAGCACAGGCGATGACCTAGAATCTCATCATGACCGTTGTACGTTCTTCGCTGGAAGATTTGAATGCCCGCATCATTGCCTGCAAGCGCTGCAAGCGGCTGCGCGCGTATTGCGCCGAGGTAGCGCGGGTGCGCAAGCGCGCTTATCTGGACTGCGAGTACTGGGGCAAGCCCGTGCCCTCCTTCGGCGACCCGCGGGCGCGGGTGATGGCGCTGGGGCTGGCTCCCGGCGCGCACGGATCAAATCGGACAGGGCGGATGTTTACCGGCGACGGCTCAGGATATTTTTTCTATCCCGTGCTGCACGAGGCCGGCTTTGCCTCTCAGCCCAGGGCCGAGAGCCGCGACGACGGCATGAAGCTCACCGATTTATGGATCAGCGCGTTGGTGCGTTGCGCTCCGCCGGCCAACAAGCCCTCGCCCGAGGAGCAGCGCAACTGCGCTCCGTTTCTTGACGAGGAGATCGGCCTGCTGAAAAATCTGCGCGTGGTGGTTTGCCTGGGCAAGATCGCCTTCGAGGGCTTTCTGGCGCACGCACGGCGGTGTGGGTTGATTGCGTCGCGCTCCCGCATGAACTTTGCTCATGGCGCGGAGTTTACTTTACCGAATGGATTGGCGGTGATCGCCAGCTATCATCCCTCGCAGCAAAATACCAACACCGGCAAGTTGACGCGCCCCATGCTGCTGGAGATTTTCAGGCGGGCGCGGAAGCTGGCGGGGCTTGAGTAGGCTGGGCGTAAACTGGGAGGCGTGATGGACAAGATCGAGAATGCAATTCTGAAGGAGCTGCTTCCGGCGGAGAAGGACGTCGTCCCGTTGGCGGCGAAAGCGCGTACTGGAGGAAAGATACCTGCGTTACATTCAGATCACTGGACTTCAGCCGTTTTATTGGAGCGGGCGGCGTACCTGCACAAGCTGGCGAAACACGGCGACGGCTCGGCCAGCGAGACGCTGAAGGAGTATCCGCGGCATTGCGCCATGCTCTCCTTTCGCAGCCGCGACGGCGAGGCCGAGGTGCATGAAAACTTTGCCGATGTCTTTTACGTGCTGGAAGGGCGGACCACGCTGGTGACCGGCGGCGCGGTGGCGGGCGCGCAATTGATCAAGCCGGGCGAGACGCGCGGAACCTCAATTGAGGGTGGAGCGCGGCAGGAACTGCGGGCGGGCGATGTGGCGCACGTTCCGGCGGGCTTGCCGCATCAGATGCTTGTGGCCGGCGAACAGACGGTAACTTGCTTGGTGTTGAAGGTGCAGGAGACTCCGTAGGGGCGATGGATCGTAAGCTGCTAAGAAACTGAATAAACTCAAGTACTCGACACAATAGTATTTATAATTAGAATCGATTCAAATCCAATCGTGAGCGCGAAGGCCTTGATGACACTGCGATGCTGATTGCTAGAATCGTCCTAAACAAAAATTCGGTGGCTGAGGTGACTAAATGGCAATTCCGAAAAGAAAGTTCATACCAAATCAGGTGTTTCTAGGACTACCATGGAAGACTGTCAAGCCGAAATACGTACGGATAATCCCTGCACTTGAAAAGAAGTACCCGCTTCATTTTTCCATCGTTGGACGTGATGACGGGCAAGATGCCGAGGCTTTGTTCGAAATAATCAAGGGGCGAATTAGATCATCAAGTTATGCTCTATTTGACGCCACAGGCGGCAACGCGAATGTATCTTTGGAGTACGGCTATGCTGAAGGAATTGATGTTCCTCGCGCAATTTATTTGAATGCCCGCAAGGCGCTTCAGAAGTCCTATGCGGGAACTCCTATCATTTCTGATCTAACAGGTATGCGCAGGGTCCATTACAAAACGGAAAAACAGCTCGAAACCGAAATCAGCAAAATGTGCCGCAATCATGATTACACAAAGCGTTTTGAGAAGGCTTTGAGCAGAATCCTCAAGAACAAATCCAAAGGTTCAAAGAAGAGCGGACGGGCCCTGGCGCTTAAATTAGTGAAGTCTCTTGGCGGTAAGGAAAAAATACGTCGCGCTGAACTCGTTCAGCACCTGCAGGCTCAGAATTATACTGAGAACGAGATCGGAGCGATGCTCAAGGGGCTCCATTCTTCCGGAGTATTGAAATGCGACGTTGGCCGGTATCCGGACGTCCACATTGCTTAGTGACTATCTTAATAAGCGCCATTCAGCACGTCTAAAGCATTCCTCAGGGGCTAAAGCCCGCGGTTTTATTGGGTATTTTTCGGCACGACTAAAGTCGTGCCCTGACACTTCTTGCTGCTCCGATGGCATTTTTCCGTAAATTGTAAAGCCCCATTCCATTGACAATGACCTGTCAACGGGGACCACGTTGAAGTCGTTACCTAACACAAAACTGATATTGAAATAAGATTAAGCTGCCAGGCGGCATCAGCCCGCTTTTTCCAGCAGGCAGAGGGAGAGATCGCGGCGCTCGACCATGTCGCTGGTGATTTCGATGTCGCGGACTCGCTTGTTGTTGGGCAGGTGGAACATCAGGTCGAGCATCAGCTCTTCCAGGATCATGCGCAAACCGCGCGCGCCAATCTTGCGGGTCAGGGCCTCGCGGGCGATGGCGCCAGTAGCTTCCACGGTGAAGTGCAGGCGGACATTTTCGAATTCGAAGAGACGCTGATACTGCTTGAGGATGGCGTTGCGCGGCTTGGTGAGAATCTCGATCAGCGCCGCTTCGTCCAGCTCGTCGAGGACGCCCACGACCGGCAGGCGGCCGACGAATTCCGGAATCAGGCCGTACTTGATGAGGTCCTGCGGCTCGGTGCGGCGCAGCAGTTCGGTGTCGCGATGGGAACGGGTGGTGGCGGCATCGGCTTCGGCGTCCATGGCCTTGAAGCCCATCGCCTTTTTGCCCACGCGGCGGCCCACCACGCGCTCCAGGCCAACGAAGGCTCCGCCGCAGATGAACAGGATGTTGGTGGTATCGACGGCGGTGAACTCCTGGTGAGGATGCTTGCGCCCGCCCTGTGGCGGCACGTTGGCCACGGTGCCTTCGAGAATCTTGAGCAGGGCCTGCTGCACGCCCTCGCCGCTGACGTCGCGGGTGATGGAGGGATTCTCGTCCTTGCGGCCGATCTTGTCGATCTCGTCGATGTAGATGATGCCCTGCTGGGCGCGGGTCACGTCGCCCTCGGCGGCCTGGAGGAGCTTGAGGATGATGTTTTCCACATCCTCGCCCACGTAGCCTGCCTCGGTGAGGGTGGTGGCGTCCACAATGGCAAAAGGCACGTCGAGCATCTTGGCCAGGGTGTGCGCCAGCAGCGTTTTGCCCGAGCCGGTGGGGCCGATGAGCAGGATGTTGCTCTTGGTCAGCTCCACATCGCTGTTACGCATCTTGTTCATCTGGATGCGCTTGTAATGGTTGTAAACGGCTACGGAGAGCTTCTTTTTGGTCTGGTCCTGGCCGATCACGTAATCGTCAAGAAAGCTTTTTACCTCCTGCGGCTTGGGCAGGTGGCCGGCGGGAATGGAGGGATGGGCGGCATCCCCTCCGCCGCGGTCGTCCTCAAGAATCGAATTGCAGACGGCCACGCACTCATCGCAGATGTAAGCGCGAGGGTAGTCGCTGGGCGACGAGATCAGCTTGGCCACGGCGTCCTGTGACTTGTGACAAAACGAGCAGCGCAATGCTTCTTCGGGTCCCGTGCGCATTTTCATCTACCAGCTCCCTTTGGACGATATTAGCAGGTTAGCGAGTCAGCCAGTCAGCTAGTCAGCCGATTGGCCCGTACGTCAATGAGCGAGCTACGTTCTCGGCCGGTCGATGATTTCATCGACAATGCCGTATTCCTTGGCCTGTTCGGCGTTCATGATGAAGTCCCGCTCCACGTCCCGCTCGATGCGGTCCAGGGGCTGGCCAGTGTGTTTGGCGATCAGGTTGTTGGTAATCTCGCGGATGCGCAGAATCTCGCGGGCATGTATGTCGATGTCCGTGGCCTGGCCGCTCAATCCCCCCATGGAAGGCTGATGGATGAGAATGCGCGAGTTGGGCAGGGCAAAGCGCTTGCCCTTGGTTCCGGCCAACAGCAGAAACGCGCCCATGCTGGATGCCTGGCCGATGCAGATGGTTTCCACCTTGTTCTTGATGAACTGCATGGTGTCGTAGATGGCCAGTCCCGCGGAGATGGAGCCGCCGGGAGAGTTGATGTACAGGTGCACATCCTTTTCCGGGTCTTCGCCGGAGAGAAAGAGCAACTGCGCCACAACCAGATTGGCGACATCGTCGCTGATGGGCGTGCCCAGAAAGATAATGTTGTCGCGCAGCAGACGGGAGTAAATGTCGTAGGCGCGCTCGCCTCGGCTCGTCTGCTCAACTACCATGGGAACCAATGCCATAAGGTCTCTTCCCGCTCTTTCTTTGTTGTGCCGCCTTATGCGGGCAGCCGTTCATACAATACAGACGCGGTTTTCTCGCGCCTCATTTGCTCCTTGATTCTCTCTAGCCCGCCGTCCGTCTTCAAACGCGTACGCAACGCATCCACCGGCTCGCGGGATTGCAATGCAGCTAGTTGCAATTCACGGTCCAGTTCTTCGTCGCTGATGCTGATGTTTTCCTCAGTAGAGATGCGGTCCAGCAGAATGTTGGTTTTCACCTCGGCCACGGAGCCATCGCGCTGGGCGGCGCGCAGGCGGGCAAAGTCCAGCTTGCGCATCTGCTCGGTTTTCATCCCCTGGGCAGCCAGGGCGCGCAAACCGCGCTCCAGGCGCGTGTCAATCTGCTGCTGCACAAGCGATTCGGGAACCGCGAAGGGGTAGCGCTCAATCAGCGCGGCAAGCAGACGGTCCTTGGTCTCGCCTTCCACGCTGCGGCGCTTGCGGCTGGCCAGATGCTCGCGGACGCGGGTTTCCAGCTCCGCCAGATTTTCATATTGGCCCAGTTCCTTGGCAAAATCGTCGGTCAGCTCCGGCACAATGCGCTTCTTGATGGCCTTGACCGCGACCTCATAGGCCACGGTCTTGCCGGCCAGCTTGGGTTCGGCATATTCGGCTGGGTAAATGACCTCGGCCTTCAGCTCCTGGCCGGGTTTGGCGCCGCGCAGGGCAGTGTTGAAAGCCTCCATGGTGTCTTTACCGCCCACTTCCACCAAAGTGTCTTCGCCGGCAATTACCGGGGTCCCCGCGGACAGGTCTTTGTCCGTGGGGTGGTCAACCGGCGCAGCCTCCGTCTCGCCTTCGATGAGTCCCTTGTAAGTAATCTGCGCCCAGTCTCCGTCCTTGAGCGCGCGGTCTTCCTCCACCGGCTCAATGGTCGAGCGCGACTCGCGCAATTGCTCCAGTTCGCGCTGGTACTCCTCTTCGGTGACCTCTACCGGCGGCTTTTCCACGGTGACCTGCTGATAGCCCTCGATGGAGAATTCCGGGATAAATTCAAAGATTGCCTTCACGTGCAGGGGCTTGCCGTCCTCAACGGTCAACTCGGTTACTCTCGGCTCGCCCACAGGCCTGATGCCCAGTTCGAGTACCGCCTTGTTGAAGCGTTCAGGCAGCAGGCCGTCGATCACGTCTTTGCGGATTCCGTCGGCAAAGCGGCGGCGAATGACCGATTCCGGCACCTTGCCGGCGCGAAAGCCGGGAATTTTCGCGTATTTCTTATAGTTGCTCGTCACCGTCCGATAGGCCTTGGTGACCTCCTCGGCGGGAACGTCAAGCACCAGTTCGCGGGTGCATTCGGGGTTCCAAACCGGTCCATGATTGTGGTCGTGACCTTCATGGTCGTGACCTTCGTGGTCGTGGGGGTGAGCTTGATCGTGGTCTGGGCCGTCATGCGACGCCTGCGCTTCGTCAGGTTGTGGTTTGTTATCGATAGTGTTGCTGGGACTCAAGGTTTTACCTTCCCGGCGCCATACGCGCCGAAATCATGCCAGAATGGGGAATATACTGCCTCTTTTTGGGCCGCAAACCGTCGTTTTAGGCCTCAGATCGCCCGCTTTGTTCTACGGGCTGCTGTCGCGGGTTGCCGCCGCGGGCACATCGGCCCTCTGCGGATGAGGCAATCCCTTCACTCATGGTATGTGGGTTTGCTGGTAGGGTCAAACCGGCTGGGCGGGATTTGGAACAGGGGGCATCGGGAAAGGCACTACAGGATTTGTGGGCCAGATCACTATTTTCTGCCCGGTGCGCGGGTGTACACTGCCTTTCGTCCAACAAAAAAAGCCATGCCCGTTGAAGAAGAACTTCGCACCCTGAGTTACTCGCGCGGTCCCAGCCGCGCTCTCCTCGATCTGACCATCGGCGGCCTGCTGGAGCGCACCGCCAGCCGCTTTCCCGAGCGACTGGGAGTTGCCTCCTGCCATCAGCAAAAGCGCCTCACCTGGGCGGAGTTGAGCGCCGAGGCCGACCGCGTGGCGCGCGGCCTCTGGTCGCTGGGCATCCGCCGCGGCGACCGCGTGGGCCTGTGGTCCACCAACTGCATCGAGTGGGTCGTGATGCACATGGGATGCGCGCGCGCCGGAGCGGCGCTGGTCAACGTGAACCCTGCCTACCGCTCGCACGAGTTGCAATTCACGCTCGAACGCTCGCGCATGAAGGCCTTGTTCCTGTGGCACAAGGACAAGCGCGCCGATTACGAGGAGATTCTTGGCCGCGCGCGCCACGGCCTCACGCTCGCGCTGGAACACACCATCTACTTCGACTCGCCGGAGTGGCCGGCGCTGCTCGACGCCGAGGGCCGCCTTCCCGATCACGTGGCCGTGGACGATGTGGCCAACATCCAGTACACCAGCGGGACGACCGGACTGCCCAAGGGTGTCCTCCTCACCCATCACAACGTGGTCAACAACGGGCAGTTTTTAGCGCAGGGATTTCACTATAGCGAGCGGGACAGCATCGTCATTCCTGTGCCGCTCTTTCACTGCTTCGGTTGCGTCATCGGAACGATGTCCGCGGTCAACTCCGGCGCGGCAATTATCCTGCCCAACTGGACTTTCGAGCCGCGCGCCACGCTCCAGGCCGTTCATGACGAGCGCGCCACCTCGGTCTACGGTGTGCCCGCCATGTACGTGGCGGAGTTCGCGCTGCCGGATTTTGCCAGTTTCGACCTGACCAGCCTGCGCACCGGCATGATGAGCGGCGCGCCCTGCCCGGTGGAGTTGATGAAGCGCGTGCTCAACGAAATGCACTGCCGCGAGCTGGTCATCGCCTACGGGCAGACCGAGACCTCGCCGGTCACCACCATGTCCGAAGCCGACGACCCCATCGAGATTCGCGTCTCCACCGTGGGCAGGGCGATGCCGCAAACCGAGATTCAGATCGTCTCCACGGCGACCGGGGAGCCCGTGCCTATCGGCGAGCAGGGAGAGCTGTGCATTCGCGGCTACGCGCTGATGAAGGGCTACGACGGCGACCCGGAGGGCACGGCTATCGTCATCAAGGAGGACGGCTGGCTGCACACCGGCGACCTGGGCATCATGCACCCGGACGGCTGCATCCACCTCACCGGCCGCTCCAAAGACGTGATTATTCGCGGCGGAGAAAACATCTATCCGCGCGAGGTGGAGGAGTTTCTCTACACTCATCCCAAGGTTGGCGAGGCGCAGGTGGTGGGCATTCCCAACGCGCGGCTGGGCGAGATTGTCTGCGCGTGGGTGCGGCTGAGGCCGGGCGTGGAAGCCACCGAAGAAGAGATCAAGGAATTCTGCAAAGGCCAGATCGCCTACTACAAAATTCCCGAGCACGTCCGCTTCGTCACCGAGTTTCCGGCGACGCTGAGCGGCAAAATACAAAAATACAAAATCCGCGAGTTTGAGATTGAAGCGCGTGGATTACAGTCGGTGGCGGATGCCGCCACGGCGTAACCGGGCCGGGTGTAAGATGTATCTCGTAGTTTCTCAGGTCTCAAGAGAGAGAGGCCGGAGATTCGCGGCATTTTAATGGGTAAGATTTCAAGGAAATATAGCCATCACTGGAGGAGATATGGATCGGAAGGAGTTCCTGAAGAGTTGCGCTGGCGGTCTGTGCGCCTGCGCCGCAGCCAGTATGGTTCCGGCAGCCAGCCTGTCGGCGTCAGAAACGGGTAAGGCCGAGGATTGGCGCTGGATCTTCGTCAAGCAGCGCTATGCCAAGATGCTCGATATATTGTCGGGCAAGATGGATGAAAAGACATTAAACGAAACCTTGCATGAGATGGGCACCTTCTGCTCCAGCACCCAGGACGATTGGACCATCAAGCACCGGAACGATATCGATGGCTACTGCAAGTCGATCGAGCAAAGCTCTTCAGGGGACCATGCCACCTACGATCGGGAGAAGGGGATTGTCACCATGGTCTCGCCCGAGCGGACCGAGTGCTGGTGCCCGCTCAATTGCGCGAAAACGCCGAATGTTGTCTGCAACTGTTCCTTGGGCTGGCAGCAGCATACCTGGGAGACGCTGCTGCAGAAGAAGGTGACAGTGGAGTTGAAAGAATCTGTGCTGCGCGGCGGAAAGCGTTGCGTCTTTGAGATTCGGGTGCAGAAGACCGTATAAATTGCGCAGCATGGCCCTATATTTAAATCACCGCCATGACCGGGCGCCCCATCCTTGCGACAGTAAAGTGTCGCAAGGATGGGAACCACGAGCCTCAACTGGCCAGTGAGTAAAGCAGAAACGCGAGCTACTTGACCCGTTTTGCTGTTAGTTCTTCGGTGGCGAAGTCACCCACCTTGCGGGTGAACTTGATCTCGTCGCCATCGATCTTGCCGGTGTAGGTGATCTTGATGTCCATGCCGTTGAAGTTGAGAGCCTCAACAAAGGTAATCGTGTCGCCGTCGATCTTGCCCTCGGTGATGGCGGTCTCGCCGTGCTCATTCGTGGCTTTGCCGGTGACCGTCGTGCCGTCGACGTGGAACTCGTAGGTGTACTTCTGCGCGCCGATTTGGGTATCGAACTCGGCGGTCCACTTGCCGTTGAAGTCCGCGGCCAGAACGGTAGCGGAGCCGAATGCGAGAAAGACAAGAGCGAGTAGCGCTTTGCGAACCATGAATTTCCTCCGGAGAAAAGATTTGGCGGAGAGATGAAATCCGCCTGTAATGAGGGACGCGGAGCAGGGCGATTAAGTCTCATCAGAAAACTACTGAGGGATTTGCAGCCTGCGTGTCGAATTGCGGCGAGCTGGAACTCTCTGATGTTCGAGAAGCCAGTAAGCTTGAGTTCGCCTGTTTCGCCAAAACCGGCAACCTATAGCTTCACATTTTGCAAAGACCGACAACCTATAGCGCACCATTTTTCAGCTAAAAAACTCGGCAATTGCGCTGACCACCGTCTGCTGCTCGTCCTCGCGCAGCTCAGGGAAGATGGGCAGGGCCAGCACTTCACGCGCCGCTCGCTCTGCCTCCGGGAAGCTGCCCTCGCTGTAGCCCAGCGGCTTCAGCGCTGCCTGCAAATGCAGCGGGACGGGGTAGTAGATCTCCGAGCCGATCTTGCGCTCCGTGAGAAACTGACGTAATCCGTCGCGGCGCGTGGTGCGGATAACATACTGATGCCAAACGTGATGGGTGCTCTTAACCTCTTGCGGAAGGACGACGCCGTGGACGGGATAGGGTCCGGATTCGACGAGTCCGGCGGCGTGAAAGAGCGCGTGATAGCGGCGGGCCACGGTGCGGCGGAGTTGATTCCAGCCGTCGATGTACTTGAGCTTGACTGCAAGGATGGCTCCCTGGAAGCCGTCCATGCGCGCGTTCCAACCGGTCTCGTCGTGGTAGTAGCGGCGGCGCATTCCGTGCTGGCGCAACATGCGTGCGCGCTCTGCCAGCTCGCCGGAATTTGTCGTGACCATCCCTGCGTCGCCCGCGGCGCTGAGGTTCTTGGTGGGATAAAAGCTGAAGGCGGCGGCATCGCCGAGAGCGCCTGCTTTTGTCCCCTGCCAATCGGCGCCCCAGGCCTGGGCTGCGTCCTCGATAAGCTTGATTCCACGCTCTTTGGCGATGCGGGCGAAAGCTGTCCAGTCGGCGCATTGGCCGTAGAGATGGACAGAAAGGATGGCCCGAACGGCAGTGCCCTGGGAGCTGTTGAGGAGTGCTTCGACGGCCGAGGGGCTGAGGTTGAAGGTAACGGGGTCGATGTCGGCCAGCAGGGGCTGCGCACCAGCTCGTAGGATGGCGCTTGTCGAGGCGAAGAAGCTGAAGGGGGTGGTGATGACGGCGTGACTGGAGGTGATTCCAGCGGAGGCCAGCGCCAGCCAGAGGGCGTCGGTTCCCGAGGAGCAGCCGATGGCATGAGCCACACCCAGCCGCTCCGCCGCAGCTTTTTCAAATGCCGCAACCGGCTCACCCAGAATGAATTGTTGCGTGGCCAGGACCTGGCCGACGGCCTCCATGAGTTCCCGGTAGAGCGGCTGATACTGGCGCTTGAGGTCCAGCATGGGCACTGACTGGGCGGTTGAGGCAGGCTTGTGAGGCGGATTCGGCTCTGTTTTCACACTACTATGCTAGCAGCCGCGTGGACTCTCGGGTCCCAAAAACGGGCACTTCAGCAGGCTATGCGCAGGCACTGAAGCGCCTACGACGAAATACACGGTTTCCCTTCCTCTTGCCAGAAATTCGGCGAAAAAACGGAGGATGGGAGTAAATCCAGCTTGGAACATAAAATTTTCGCAAGTGAAGGTTGAAAAGGCTGTAAAAGCCATATATTGTTAATCTGATGTGGAAATAACAGCATTGGAGCTTTACGTGACACGTTTTAGCTGATTTGTACGCGAACGTAGTAGTACAGTAGCATTTATCTTTCCCACAGAAGGCAGGAGATCGGCACATGGAAAACAAGCCGGCACAAAACATTCAGGACACGTACCTGAACACGGTCCGCAAGGACAAGACCCCCATCACGATTTATCTGGTCAGCGGCGTCAAGCTCACCGGAAAGATCCGGTCTTTCGACAAGTATTCCGTACTTCTGGAGAACAATAGCCAGGAGCAATTGATTTTCAAGCATGCCATCTCGACGGTAGTGAGCAACCGGGGCATGCTTCATAGCGAGCACCGCGCGGCTGGCTTCTCTGACCTTAGCCAGGCCGCGGCTGCAACTCCAGCCATAGGGTAGCAGCGATAGCAGGCGTGGAGCGGTCACCTTTGGCCGTAAAAGCAAGCAGGACAGGCGTTCGGACATCCCTCTCTGCGACCATCTCGGGGCGCGAGAGTGGAGGCCCGGAGCGAGCGGTTTTGGTGGGGGTGGACCTCGGGTTCCGCTCCCGCGGCAACCCTGCGACTTTGACGGACGCGCGGCGAAGCTTGACGCGCCCGGAGCCGGCTGTCGCTGATTTCAGAGACGATGATGCCGCGCCTTCTGATGCGAGGATTTCTCCCGCCAGGACGGCGGGGTCTCGTTCGTCAACGGAACTGGACGCGGAAGAATCGCTGGCAGAATTTCGCGAGCTAGTGGCAAGTGCGGGCGGCTTCGTGGCCGCAGAGCTCATGCAGCGCCGGGATCGGCCCGACCCGGCTACGCTGATCGGCTCGGGCAAGGTGGTGGAGATTGCCGGAGTTGTTGCCTCGACCGAGGCTGACCTGGTGCTCTTCGACCATGACCTGACACCGACCCAGTTGCGCAACCTTGAGGCTCAGCTTCCCTGCCGGGTCCTGGACCGGACGCAGTTAATTCTGGACATATTCGCACGTCACGCGCGCACGCGCGAGGGGCAGTTGCAGGTGGAGCTGGCGCAACTGGAGTACATGCTGCCGCGGCTTACCGGCAAGGGCAAGGCGATGTCGCAGCTGGGCGGCGGCATCGGCACCCGCGGTCCGGGCGAAACCAGACTGGAGACCGACCGGCGTGGAATCCAGCGCCGCATCGACAAGCTGAAACTCGATCTGGAAGCGGTGCGCCGCGTGCGCAAGCAGCAACGAGGACGGCGCGAGTCGGTTCCGGTGCCGACAGTGGCGCTGGTGGGCTACACCAACGCCGGCAAGAGCACGCTCTTCAACCAATTAACCGGCGCCGAGGTCTTGCAGTCTCCGAAGATGTTCGCGACGCTGGACCCAAAACTTCGAGCAATAGAATTGCCCAGCCGCCGCAAGGTTCTGCTGTCGGACACGGTGGGCTTTATTCGCAACCTGCCACATACGCTGGTTACCAGCTTTAGGGCGACGCTGGAAGAGGTGGAGCAAGCCGAGGTGCTGCTGCACGTGCGCGACGCGGCCTCGAGTTACGGCGCGGAGCAAAAATCACAAGTCGAGCGGGTTCTGGGTGAGTTGGATTCGCTCGGCAAGCCGCGCATCGAGGTGCTGAACAAGATCGACCTGCTGGGGGAGCACGAGCGCGCAGGGCTTGCAGCGCGGTTTCAGACACATGGCGAGGTGGCCGTTTCGGCGTGTACCGGCGAGGGAATGGAGGCGCTGCTACGGGCCATCGATAGCGCGCTGCATTCCGACCCGGTGATCGAAGCGGAATTGCGCGTTCCGCAGCAGGAGGGCGCGGTGCTGGCGGCTATCGAGGCTGGGATGGTGGTGCACAGCAGGGAGTACGAAGGCAACATTGTGCGGCTGACGGTGAGCGGACCGGCCTCGTTGGTGGGGCGGCTGAGGCAGTATCGGCTGCGGGAAGAATAAAGCCAGCGATCAGTGATCAGTAATGCCTTGCTCTACGATTGCCCTCTTGTGTGCCGCAGCGAGCTTATACTCTTCCCAAGATGCACGAAGGAGATTGCATGAACCCGGCTCTATCCAACCACGACCGCGCTATCACCACGCTCTCCAGCCGCGAAGTTTATCGCAATCGATGGATGCGTGTGCGAGAGGATGAGATTCTCCGCTCCAACGGCGAGCGGGGCATTTATGGCGTGGTGGAGAAGCACGATGCAGCGATTATTCTGCCCATCGATCAGGGGCGGGTGTGGCTGGTTGAGCAGTTCCGCTACACCATTCAGGAGAGGGTGCTGGAGCTGCCGCAGGGCAGCTGGGAGATGGAGGTTGAAAATCCCGAAGAGCTGGCGCGCGGTGAATTGAAAGAAGAGACCGGCCTGGAAGCGGCAGAGATGGTTCACCTAGGCGAATTGTGGATTGCCTACGGCTTTACGCGGCAGAAGCAGCACATGTATCTCGCCACCGGGCTGACGCAGACCGCGAAAAAGCCCGACGCCGAAGAGCACGACCTGGCAGTTCGTTCAGTTTCTATAGAGAAGTTCGAGGAGATGATGCGCGCGGGCGAGGTCCGCGACGGCTGCACGCTGGCGGCCTGGGGGCTTTATCTATTGTGGAAGGCGCGGCAGGTGTGAGGCGCTACCCGCGCTCTTCCATGGGAATATACGGCGCGGGGTAGGGCGGTCCGATGTACTCGGCGCGGGGACGGATGAGGCGGTTGTCGTCGAGCTGTTCGATGATGTGGGCGGCCCAGCCGGCGATGCGGCTGATGGCGAAGATGGGCGTGTAGAGGTCGATGTCGATGCCCAGTGTGGCATAGGTGGAGGCGGAGTAGAAATCCACGTTGGCGTTTAGTTTCTTGTCGGCATTGATGTACAGCTCGATGGCCCGGGACATCTCGAACCACTTGGGCACGCCGGCATCCTTGCCGAGTTGCTCGCTCATCTTGCGCAGGTGAGTGGCGCGGGGATCCTCGGTCTTATAGACGCGGTGGCCGAAGCCGGAGATTTTCTGCTTTGCCATCAACATTCTCTTCACGTATTCGACGGGGTCGGCGCCTTCCTTATCTATTTCGTAGAGCATGCGCATGACGCCTTCGTTGGCGCCGCCATGCAACGGTCCCTTGAGCGCGCCGAGTGCGCCGGTGACGGCCGAATGAACGTCGGAGAGAGTGGCGGCGATCACGCGGGCGGCAAAGGTGGAGGCGTTCAGCTCGTGTTCAGCGTGCAGCACCAGCGCCATGTCCATGGTCCTGACGGCTGTTTCCGAGGGCCGCACCCCGTTCAGCATCCACAGGAAGTTGGCGGCGTGGTTGAGCGAGCGGTCTGGCGGGACCACTTCCTTTCCCTTACGCAGCCGGTCATAGATGGCCACAATCATGGCGAACTGCGCGGTAAGGTTGAAGCACTTGCGCACGTTGGCGTCGTGGGAGTTGTCCTTCTCGTCGGCATCATAGAAGCTGAGCGCGGATACCGCTGTGCGTAATACCTCCATCGGGGTGGCAGAGGCGGGAATGGTGCGCAGCATGTCAACGATGCGAAAGTCCAGACCCCTGGACAGCTTCAGCTGCGATTCAAACTCGCGCAGTTCAAGCTCGCCAGGCAGGATGCCATGCCATAGCAGGCTGGTGGTCTCCTCGAAGGTGGAGTGCAGGGCCAGCTCGTGAATGTCGATGCCTCGATAGGAGAGTACGCCCGCTTCTC
>Ga0326728_10001452_pt1 | contig 83353 bp, 75 predicted proteins | sample MB3enrmetagenome_FD_207602 | JGI IMG/M metagenome (GOLD analysis project Ga0326728, IMG submission 207602) | Lab enriched peat soil microbial communities from McLean, Ithaca, NY, United States - MB31MN | ecosystem: Environmental > Terrestrial > Soil > Wetlands > Peat | place: USA: New York...
AGGTTCTCCATCCCTATCCCCACTTGCGGTTTGACGCCAAGCATCTGCGGTAGGAGCCGTATGCGGTAGCACTGCTTGTACGGATCTGTGCGGGGGGCGCTGGGCAACCGGCGTCCCTACCGCAACGAACTAGGGAACAGGGAACAGGGATTAGGGAATAGGGAATAGGGATTAGGGTTTAGGGAACATGGAATAGTGAACCGGTGTCTAAGAACTATGAAGCTGACTCCCCTCCCTGACTAAGGAGGGGAGGGGGGTGGTTGGTTGATGTTCGGTCCGCTGCCCACCACCCCCTGACCCCTCCTCAGAGAGGAGGGGAGTTACTATCGACAGAACCAAGTTCAACCCATTCACGATTCACATTTAGGCGTACACTATCTCCTTCAGGTCAACCGCGCCCATGTTCACGAGTTCCCACTATGCTTTAATCATCGCTCTTTGCCTTATCCCTCAAACGCTTGTCAAGGATGTTCCAAAGAATCCAGCACAACCGACTCCTCTCGATCCCACATTGGATATCGCGGCGCCTATGCTCGAATCGAGCGTACACACTCCTTTGCCCGAGCAGTATATCTGGAGCTCGCAGCCCGGAAGCACCAGCGAAGGCGTGTTCAATTGCCTCCGCAAAACTTTTACGCTGAAAAAAGTCCCGCCGGTGGCAACGCTCTATGCTGCCGGGCCTCACTACATTCGCGTGTATGTGAATGGAAAGCTCCTGGCTGCGGCGGAGCGCGACGCCAAAGACAGGCTTCGGCCCTTTCTGCTGGCGATCGATGTCTCGGGTCAGCTTCACGTGGGGCGCAACGTGATTGCCTTGACTGTCAGCGGTGACCGACTCGTGTTGAAAATCATCCCCGCTCCTCCCCAGGCGGTGAAGCCCGCTCTGCTCCTTACCGACATCACCTGGAAATGCGGCGACGGATCGAGCAAGGGATGGGAGAGCCTGGGATTCGACGATCGGGCCTGGCCTGCGGCCATATCGCTGGGGGGCATCGAGTCAAGTAGTGAATTCTTCGAGCGGTACGAGGACGCGGGCATGTACCGCTGGCCGGGTTATGACGGCATTTCACCTTTCCTCGCCCACGCAATACTCAAGGCCGAAGAGCTGACCTATGGCTTTGAGGGCATGGGGAAATTCTCCAACTCTTCGGCGCTGATGGGATACTACTGGCGGGAGCGTCCCGCTCCCGCGCGCGGGCAGAGCCTGTCCCGAGCGCAGCGAGGGAATGCCCCCGCAACAGCGGGCGAGACGCCCGCGCCACAGAGCTCGGAGGAGTTCGCCGCCACGCTGCCCGCCAAAAAACTTCCGCAATCGGAATATCCGTTCCTGGTGTTGGGATTCAGGAAAGAATGCACAGGCCGCCTGCGCATCGTCTCCGATTCGCCCGCGCCCATGCGCCTCGAGGTCCAATACGGCGAGTCCGCCGAAGAAGCGTTATCGAATCCCTACCTGGGGTCGAATGAAATTTACGTGCCGCCTTTCGGCACCGTCTACGGCCCCAAAAGCGCCTTCCAATACGCCTTGGTCAGGTTCCTGGGAGGGACTTCGCCCCTGCGTTTCAAGGCCATCGACGCGGATTTCATCTACTACCCTGTGAAGCAGATGGGCTACTTCCAGTGTCCCGATCCCACCCTCAACAAGATTTGGGAAACGGGCGCCTACACCGCCCACCTGTGCATGCAGGACGCCATTTGGGACGGACCGAAACGCGACCGCACCTGCCTGGCCGGCGGGCTCGATATCAGCGCGCGCGTCATCAGCGACGTTTTCGGCGACCGCTTCCTGATCGATAAATCGCTGAAAGAGCTGATTGCGGCCGCGGGCAATCCCGTTAAAAACGACGTCAACGGAATCCCCGGCTACTCGGCTCTTTGGGTTATGACCGAGGCGGATTATTTTCGCCACAGCGGAGACCTCGAGCATCTCAAATCGGTTCAGGATTCGCTCCGCGCCTTGATGGACTACATGGCCACGCAGATTGATGAGAAGGGCCTCTTCAGAAATTCCAATAACCGCTCCACCTTCGTCGATTGGTCTCCCGATTTGGATCAAGACTCCGCCGAATCGCGCCGCGTGACGCTGATGGAATTCCTGCGGGCCTTCCAGGAAGGTGCCTGGCTGCTCGATCAGGCGGGCGACTCGACGGCCGCAGAAAAATTCCGGCAGATCGCAGAGAAGCTGCGCGCCGATACGCTCAAGAACTCGCTGGATCCTGCAAGAAACATTTTCGGCGACCGCTGGCAGACCAACGCCATGGCCGTCTACTCAGGCCTGGCCGACCCGGCCCAGCGCGCCGCCGTGTGGGAGAACATCCTCTCGCGGCCCTATCGCTTCAACGTCACACCGCACTTCAACTATTTCGCAATTTCAGCCATGGCGGAAGCCGGCCGCCGCGACGAAGCCGCGGATTGGATAATGGATTACTGGGGCGGAATGCTGCGGCCCGACACGACGACCTTCTGGGAAGGCTACGACTCGCGCTGGCCGAAGGAGCACTTTCACGCGCACCTCCAGACTGATCACGGCGAGGGTTACTTTGTGAGCCTCTGCCACGGCTGGTCCAGCGGGCCCACGGCCTGGCTGATGGAACAGGTGCTCGGCATTCAACCTACAGCGGCAGGGTTCAGCCAAGTCAGCATCCGCCCCGACCTCTGCGGCATGGAATACGCCCGCGGCGCAGAACCGTGCCCGCACGGTCTCCTCAAAGTCGATTACCGCCACGATGATTCGGATTTTCAGGCCGCTATTGAATTACCGGAGGGAGTCACGGCCCAGGTTTGCCTGCCGGTGGACAAGGGCGTTGACTCGATTCTGGTGGATGGCCAAGCAGTGCCGGGAGCGCCTGTCGAAGACGGAACCCGGCTCGCCGTGACCTTGAGCAGCCCAGGGGCGCATGAGCTTCATGCTCATGCAAGTCCGCCATGAAACGATTCCTGCTTGTAGGGGGACGGCTTGCCGTCCCCTCATTGTCCCGGTGCAACCGACGTGGGTAGGGCAAGCCCTACCCCTACGTGTTTTTGGAGCGGAGTCGGATGACAGCAGCTCGTTCGGAGGGCAAAATGAATTTCCGCGGAAAAGTATTACTCGGCGCGTGTGGATTAGCGGTCGTCGCCCTGCCTGTCGCCTCTGGCTCGGCGCCCACTGCGCAGAACCTGCCTGCATCGCAAAGCGAGACCACAGCCGCCGCGGGGCCAAGATTCGAAGTCGTATCGATCAAGCTGTACGCGTCTGACCCGGTCGGGTGGCGCCAAGGCCACACCATTGTCGGTCCGACTGACGAGGGGACGTTTGAAGCAACGGAGGTCACACTCGAGAGCCTCGTTGAATTGGCCTTCGGAGTTCATCACCCTTGGTTGATCCAGGGCAGCCCGAACTGGTTCCTTTCCGAGAAATTCGATATTCAAGCTAAAGCGAGCAACACCGCAAATGAGGAACTGAAGGGGCTTAGCGGGGGCCAGGGAGCGGCATTAAAGCACCGCATGCTTCAGGCGCTTCTGGCGGACCGCTTCAAGCTGGCGGTTCACCGTGAAACCAAGGACCTGCCGGGCTATGCGCTGGTCATCGCCCAGAACGGTCCGAAACTTCGCGAAGCAAAGTCAGCCGAGGCCAAGCCGGGCACAACTCCGGGTCCTGGCGAACGCTCATCGATGGGCATCGAACTGGGCCAGTTTTCATTTCAAAGGATGCCCATAGCGGCGCTGGCGGAGTATTTGTCGGACCGGCTGGGCTGCGTCGTGCTGGATCGCACGGGGCTCAAGGGCAACTATAGCTTCACCCTTCAGTGGAAACCCGCCGACAATCCACACATGTTCGACGCTTCCGACCCCTCGCTCTTCGCGTTGATTCAGGAGCAGCTTGGCCTGAAGCTGGAACCAGCCAAGAACCCGGTGGAAGTCCTCGTCATCGATCACATCGAGAAGCCATCGCTGAATTAGCGGCGAGAGCGGAAAACGCGCCAGGCACAAGGGTGGCGGGGCTAGGCGGCTGGCAGTGCGACAACCATTATGATAGGATCATCGCCCTCTCCCAGGGGAGAGCGTGTCCCGCGACGGCGTTCTTATCAGCCGGTGCGGGACGGGTGAGGGGTCGTGATCTCATGCGCAAACAGTTCTTCCTAACTGCGGCAGCAGTTCTCATATTGTGCCCTCTCAGCGGGCACGCCAAGGATGCCCCCAAGAAATCCCATTGCGATGCGCCAGATTATTTTGGCATGTGTGATCCCTACGTGCCTGGGACAAAAGCCGGCTTTACACGAAAGCAGCCGATCTCGGTGGTTGATACATGGCACAATGGCCCGGCGGAGCGTGCCGGCATTTGCCCTGGGGACGAGATCGTCGCTGTGAACGGGGTCCCTTCAGCCGAAAACACTATGGATCGGATGCTGCACGAGATCGTGTCGGCAAAACCCTCCATGGTGGCTTTGAGTATCAAGCGCGGCGATCAAAGCCTGGAATTCCGTGTCCGACGAGTGCGCGAATCGACCCTGGCCAAGCTCAGCCACCAGAAGTTCATAAACGATCCCAGCCTTGGACGTGCCGCGCAGACGGTACCGAGGAGCGAAAAGCGCGCCGAATTCACCGGTTATGTCGACTTCCTCAAAAAACTCGAGGAGCGCGAAGGAATCACGCGAATCGAGGGCCAGGATGTTCCGGTCGGAACCCCGCCAGAGCAAGTTAAGAAGCTCCGTCAGTTCTCGCTGGGCGGCAAGGACAATTCCCGCGAGGATGGCTGGGTCGGCCCAACAGCCGGCAAGTATGCGTTCGGGTTCAGTACTCTTTTGCTGAAGGACCCCAGCGAGGCGTTGATCGACACGGTTCTCCCCCAATCGCCGGCTCATCGCGCCGGGCTGCTGCCGGGCGACCGCGTGCTCGAAATCGACGGTCGAGAGATTTCGACCTCTGGCAGCGTCAAGGCGTTGATCCTGGAGCCTGACCAGGAACGCAACATCACGCTCCAAGTAGAGCGGGGCGGAGAGCAGCGAATATTCGAGTTGCGGTCTGAGCCTTCCGAACAGATTGGAGCGGCTGACTTGAGGTTGCCCCTTCCTTCTGGCCCTCGCCACTTTGACGCAGACTTCTACATCCTCGGCATCGGAGTCTTGTCCTCTCCCGATCCGCGAGAGGCTATGGTTTCGGAGGTTTCGTGGCCTTCGCCGGCCTTCGACTCTGGTCTGCACGTCGGCGACTCCATCCTGGCCGTCAATGGAAAGCCCATATCGGCAATCAGCCGGGAAGAGTTGGGTAAGCTCCTGGTTCCGCAAGGCCCCGCTCCCTTGAAGCTTGAAATCTCCCGCCTGGGAAAGAAAAAGACCGTCACCGTGAAACCGGCGACCTACCGCCACGCCGAGGAAGCCATCGGAAGAAAGCCGACCAAATCTGGTTTTGCACCCCAAGGCTGCCCGGCAAGCTAGTGTGCTGTGACCTCCGATTTTTGGCAATGGTCACGCGGCGTTGGCTCGTTGTAGGGGTACGGCTTGCCGTACCCTTTTGGCTCGGTCGCGCGATAAAGACGAAGAGGGTACGGCAAGCCGTACCCCTACAACCAGGCCGCAGACCCGCTGGCGAATGGTCAAACCTCAGGTGCTACGCGACACTAGATGTGGGGCAAAATGACCGCCACCAACCCCTCACCCGTCGTGCGCCGGCTGACGAAAACGCCGTAGCCCGGCACGCTCTCCCCTGGGAGACATAGGCGCTAGATTAAGGTCCGGTGGGGGCCGCCAAACATGCCCGAAGGGCATGAAGGTCATTAGCCGTAGGTGAAACCTACGGACGAGAAGGCATACGTTGAGTATCTAAGCGACCCCGAAGGGGTCGAATTCAACCCCTCCGGGGTTGAATTGAATGCTTTGGAAGGGCGTTTACCGTAGGTTTCATCCGTCAGCCGACGGACTAATGATGTTGGGTCCCTTCGGGACCCTGTCGCAACGCTTAATCTAGCGCCTATGCCCCTGGGAGAGGGCAGTCCATATCTTAGTCTCGGCGGCATGGAGGCGAAGGACTTGGGTCGCACTCAACCTGCATCCCGCCCTAAACGACCTTCTCATTTGTCGCCCCGAGCGCCGCGAAAGGCTTCTCGATGTTTTTCACTTGACATAACCCTCGAGATATGATAGCCTACTAAGATCTGTCACCTGATGGACGATTTGTCGCAGGGCAGAACTTGGTGCTCGCTGGTGGAACGGAAAAACGGTACGGGTGTGGCCGCGAGGAGATTGGAGCCTCGCAGAAAACACAAAAACAGTGGGAACGAACTCAAGAAGTTATTGAAAAAAAGGAAGTTATATTTTCGTCTTGCGCAAAACGAACTCAAAACGAAGGTATTTTTGAGTGCACAGGCCCGTATTAGATCCAAAAAACGAGTTCTTTCACGAGGCGAGAGCCGTGGCACCTCAACTGACAACAAGTCGGCTAGATGGATGGTGGACAACCACCCCTGACCCCTCCTTACCAAGGAGGGGAATCTCGCTGCTGACGGCTGAGAGCTGACTGCTGAGTGGTGTTTTTGAACGAACGATCCGGGAATGTGTATGAAAACAAACAGTCGAGGAGTTGAGGAGTCGAGGGGTCGAGGAGTGGTGGGGCCAATTCAAGAGCTCGGGTCGGATGGTGACGGTTTGTCACTCCTCAACCCTCGACTCTCGACTTCTCGACCTGAATTCGACGGAACAAAGCGAGAATGTCTATGAAAACAAAGGACCGCTCTGGAAAAACCCCCTTGTCGCCGGCGGTGGCTGACCGATTGCCAACGTATCAGTCGATCACGCCTCCCCCTACCTTAGACTGGGGGGAATGAGCCTGGCTGACTGCTGAAAGCTGTTTTTGAACGAACGATCCGGGAATGTGTATGAAAACAAACGAACGCTCCGCAAAAACATCGCCGGCGCCGTCACCCCCGCGAAAGCGGGGGTCCACCGTGGCACGATGGATTCCCGCTTTCGCGGGAATGACATCATTGGCGTATGGGAATTACAACCCTCGCTCGCCCATCTCGAATGCTTTAAGGACGGCTTGGGCTTTATGGAGGCATTCCTGGTACTCGCGGGCGGGGACGGAGTCGGCGACGATGCCGGCCCCGGCTTGCAGGTAGGCGCGATGGCCTTTAACCAGCACGGTGCGGATGACGATGCAGGAGTTGAGATTGCCGGAAAAGTCGAGGTAAAGAACGGCTCCGCCGTACAGCCCGCGGCGTGTAGGTTCGAGCTCGTCGATGATCTCCATGGCGCGGACCTTAGGCGCCCCGGTGAGCGTGCCGGCAGGAAAGCAAGCGGCCAGCGCGGCGTAGCTGTCGGCGTCCGAACGCAGGCGGCCGCGAATCGAGGAGACCAGGTGCATCACGTGGGAGTAGCGCTCGACGAACATGATTTCCTTGGGGCGCACGCTCGAGAACTCGCACACCCGCCCGATGTCGTTGCGGCCCAGGTCAACCAGCATGATGTGTTCGGCGCGCTCCTTTTCATCGGCACGCAGTTCTTCTTCGAGCCGCTTGTCCTCGTCCTCGGTTTTGCCCCGCGGGCGCGTGCCGGCGATGGGCCGGTACTCGACTTCGCGCCCGGTAACCTTGACGAGCATTTCCGGCGAAGAACCCAAAATGGTGGAGTCGCCCATGCGCAGGTAGTACATGTAAGGCGAGGGGTTCACCGCCCGCAAGGCGCGGTAGATGACGAACGGGGGAACGCGCACCGGCGCCTCGAGGCGTTGCGAGATTACCACCTGGAAGATGTCGCCGGCGCGAATGTACTCCTTCGAGCGCTCGACCATGCTTTCGTAACGCCGCCGCGTCAGGTTGTGGCGCGCGCGGAACGGTCCGCGCGGCGGACGCAGGCGTGGCTGCTCGAGGGGGCGGCGCAGCAGGCTCTCCATGCGCCCGATCTGGCGGACGGCGGCGTCGTACTTGGCGCGCAGCGTACCCGTGCCTTCCTCCGTAAGGACATTGGCGATCAGGAAGAGGCGATGCTGGACATGGTCGAAGGCGACGAGGTTCGAAAAGTACATGAAGGCCGCGTCGTCCAGGTCAACGTCCATCTCGACGCGGGGCGGAAGCCGCTCCAGCCTGCGCACCGCTTCGTAAGCAAGAAAGCCCACCGCGCCGGCGGTGAAGGGCGGCAGGCCGGGCAGCGTCACGGAGCGGTAACGCGCGCCTTCCCGCCGCAGGCATTCGAAAATGTCGTCGGTTTGCTCCGTCCGGTGCGCGCCACGCATGAGGGTGACGCGATCGCCGCGCGAAGTAATGACCTGAAACGGATCGATGCCGAAAAATGTGTACCGGCCCACACGCTCGCCGCCCTCCACGCTCTCGAGCAGGAAGCTGTAGGGATGCGCCGGAGTTCCCGTGCCTCGACTGCCCGCCCCGGCGGTCTCGGGGGAAAGCCGCAAATAAGCGGAGACAGGGCTCAGCAGGTCCGCGACGATGGTGCGGTAAACGGGCAGAACATTGCCATGGCGCGCCAGGCGCTGAAATTCGGCGAAGCTGGGTTGAATGTCGGGCATAAAAGAAGTCCTCAGCCGTCAACTATCAGCTATCAGTTCAAAACACATTATTACCAGTTAAGATATTACACGACTTGACCTAATAGCTGAAAGCTGACGGCTGGCAGCTAACCCCCCGGCCGATCCAGGACTTGCATCACCGCCTGTTCCATCAAGGCGCGCGGGGCGTTGAGCCCGGTCCAGATTTCGAATTGGCGAGCCCCTTGCGCCACCAGCATTTCGAGCCCGGAAATCGTGACCAATCCGCGCCCCCGGGCTTCGTTGATGAAGCGCGTTGCGAGCGGATAATACACCATGTCGAAGACCACGCGGGCGCGCAGACGCGCCAAGTCGAGCGGCGACTCGTCCATGTGGGGATACATGCCGACGGGCGTTGCATTAATCACCGCATCCACTTCCTGCCCGTCGGCGCTCGCCCAGGGGACCGCTTCGCCCTCCACCGCGCGCGCCAGGCGCCGCGCCATCTCCTCGCGGCGAGCGGCCACGATCACTTGAGCGCCCTCCGCCCGCAAGGTGTAGGCGGCGGCGCAGGCAGCCCCGCCCGCGCCCAGAATCAACATGCGGCTTCCGGAGAGCCGCAAGCGCTTGGTGAGAACTTCCACCACCGCCGCGGCGTCCGTGTTCCAGCCCATCCACTTGCCGCGCTGGACGGCCACCGTGTTACACGCTCCAATGCGCGTGGCCATCGGATCGGCCCAATCCAGCGCCCGCAGAATGGCGCGCTTGTAGGGCATGGTCACCGCGAATCCCGACAAGCCCGCCTGCCGCGCAAAGGTGATGAAGTCCGGAAGGCGGCCGGTCTCGCAAGGCAGGAAAACAGCATTCACGTGCTTGGCCTGGAACGCCGCGTTCTGCATGGCCGGTGAGAGTGAAATCGAGGCGCGTGAACCGACGACGCCATAAAGCTGGGTGTTTGAGTTCAGCCGCTCAACCTGGTACACGGAACGCATCAGGTCCACCGCAACCTGTCCGGGAACCACGGCATGGTTTCCGGGAGAGGCGTAGGTAATCGCCGATCCCCAAAGCAACGCCAATAACCGCGAGGGAATGCCCGATGCACCCATCGCCAGTGCCACCAACTTCGGCGTCCGGCGGCGATGAGACCTGAGGAGTTGGCGGATCTGAAGGTTGTCGCGCAGATGCTGTGCCTGCGTCGCTATCTTGACCGTGTCCACGGGAAGCCGCACCAGTTGGCGATAGACACTGCCCAAGGATCGCGTCTGCCGGAAGTTGTGATAGGAGGCGATGACTTTGGCGGGATCGAATTGCCCCAGTAGAGCAGAGCCGCCCTGCTTGATGGACTCCAACTCGAGATCCACCCACTGGCAACCCGCGCGCACGGCCGCGGCCAGGATCGCGGCTTGCTCCTCGACACTGCCTTTGAAGGCTCCTCCTGCCTCCTCCCTTCGGCACGTGGCGATAACCTGCGGAAGGTGCGTACGCAAGAGTATCTGATGGAGCGAGACTTCGAAGTCGGTGAAGTTCTGAAGATAGTCCAGGCGCAACTCGTAGCCCACACCTGCAGAACTGAACCGGCCGGCTTGAGCTTCCATCGCCGCCAGACTGGGCCCCGACAGCGTAATGAAGATGCGCCGTGTGGTGGGTTTCGCCAACAAAGATTCCCCGTCCCCTGAGGGTTTCAACGAGTTGACTATAAAGGTTTTGACCGAAGAAACGCAAGAATATTGCGGCTGTTGGCGTCTTCCGATCCTGCCGTCGCGGCACATGCATCGCGCCCTTGTGGCACTAGTTCGCGGGACGTTGTTATTTTGCGAAGATGTCTTCTCCGTGATCTCTGTGTCTTGAAAGACTGAACACAGAGCTCACTGAGATCCTCAGTGTTCTCAGTGTTAAGGCTTCGAAGTCATAGAGGACACGGAGAAGTTGGATCTGGTTGCGGCTTCGCCGCTCTTTTCATCTTCACCGTTTCCACGACGACCCTGAGCTCCGCTTGAGTTCTTGCCTCCGGCATCTCATCTGCTATAGTCAGAGAGTGCCCAGCCCGCAGGCGCTTGGCCGCGCAGCGAAGCGCTCTCGGCGCCGGAGGATTTCGGATCGCCTCGGCTTGGTCGCCTCAGACTATGGGTGATTTTCAACACACGTCTGCTGCACGTCGGCCGCGGGGTGGAATTCAGCCGCTCTGCGCGCTGCTGTTTGTGGCCGTTCTCTCTTTTCCCGCCTTCGCTCAAACCCAGCTTGATGAACACCTCCGGGCGATCGCTTGGCCGCCCTACCAGGACGAGACAGTGCAGTTGATGCGCGAGTACTTGCGCATCAACACCTCGAATCCGCCTGGGAACGAACTGGCTGCGGCAGAGTTTTTCCATCGGCTTTTCGAGCGGGCCGGGATCCCCAACACGATCTACCCCTACGCCGCCGGGCGCGCCGATTTCTACGCGGTCCTCAAAGGTGATGGAACGCTTCGGCCCTTGATCCTGCTGAACCACATGGACGTGGTGCAGGCGGACCCGCGTAGCTGGCGGCTGCCGCCTTTTTCCGGCGAGATATTGAACGGTGAAATGTACGGCCGCGGCGCGCAGGATATGAAGGACGAAGGGCTGCTTCAGGCAATGGCGCTGCTGATTGCAGCCCGGCAGCGCTTGACCCTGAAGCGCGACTTGATTTTCCTCGCCACTTCGGACGAGGAGGTTGACGGCACGGGCAGCCGCTGGATCTTGGAAAATCATTCGGAGTTAGTGCGTAACGCGGAATACCTGATTACGGAAGGCGGCTCGAACCTGATTATCCAGGGCCGGGGAACAATTTACGAGGTGGGCGTGGGGGAAAAGGCCCCTTATTGGCTTCGACTCACCACCACCGGCCGAGGCGGCCACGGGTCCATCCCCATTGCGGATTCGGCGCCGAATCGGCTGGTAAAAGCTCTTGCCCGCGTGGTGGACTGGCAACCGCCCGTTCACCTGCTTCCTTCGGCGGAACAGTACTTTCGGGTCATCGCCGCCCTTGAACCGGAACCCCGCGCCACACAGTTCCGCGACATCCGTAAGGCGCTTCAAGATCCTGATTTCGCCCGCAGCATCACTCGGGATGAAGAGTTCAACTTTCTGCTGCGCGACACTGTCTCTCTCACCGTCCTCCAGGGTGCGGCTCAGACGAACGTGATTCCTGATACGGCCTACGCCGAGCTTGATGTGCGGCTGCTCCCGGATGAAGATCCCAAGATTTTTCTGGGCCAGTTTCGACGCGTCCTGGCGGATGATTCCATTCAAATTACCTCCGCCAACCGCTTCAAGCCTCCCAACTCTTCTTCCACGGACACCAGTCTTTACCGGTTGATCGAGCAGGTGGTGCACCAATACAATCCGCGCGCGATGGTTGCGCCGGCCCTGGGCGGCGGGTACACCGAGAGCCAGATGTACCGCCCGCTCGGAATTACCTGTTACGGGTTCAACACGTTGGAAGTGACGCCGGAAGTGGATGCCACTGAGCACGCCGCCAATGAACGTGTGCCCGTCGAGCAACTCCGGCGTGGGGTGAAGATTCTGTATGAACTCGTAGCGCGGGCGGCAAATCAGTAACAAAGATGAAGCGCGAATTCCCAGATCGTCCCATCGTCGGCGTCGGCGGAGTCGTCATCCACCGCCAACGCGCTCTCCTGATTCGCCGTGGTTGCGAGCCGCTGAAGGGCCAGTGGTCCATTCCCGGCGGCATGCTCGAACTCGGTGAGGAACTGGCGGAAGGCGTGCGGCGCGAGTTGAAGGAAGAGACCGGCCTGGACGTCGAGCCCTTGCAAATCGTCGCGGCGTTCGACCGCATCACACGCGAATCCGAACGCGTCAAGTACCACTATGTGATCGTGGATTACGTCTGCCGGCTGAAGGGCGGAAAGCCTAAGCCCGCCTCCGACGTCACCGACGCCCGCTGGGTGCGCCGCGAAGAGATGCCCTTATATCACCTCACCGAGATGGCCACCAAAGTCATCCTGCAGTCATTTGAGTTCTTCGAGAAAAGACCCAAAGGGCGATAGCGAGCAAAGATCTCTCGCCCCCTGGACTTTCAACTCTCGACTTTCGACCCTTGACTCCACCAAAACGAAAAGCCCCTGGCCATGCGCCGTCCGCATGGCCAGGGGCCCGGGATACTGATTGGGTTTGGCTTTTCTCCCTCCTTCGTCGGGGAGAGGCGCCGCACAGCGCCCTTGCCACTAACCCTCTGTTGCTAGCGAGAGGTTCCCACAAGTGGGCACGTGCTTAACGCTTTAAGCCTCAGCACCCTCGCTAAGGTTACTTTCTATCGACATGGATCACCTCCTTTCTAGCTACCGTGATAATAAAATCCGGTTCGATTCGAGTCAAGAAAAAAACGCACCTACATCAGCCGCTATTCATTTTCCGGCCAGCCAGCCCTGCCGACTAGCGGCACGAACTGGCAAGGGTCCAGTTTTCGAGTCCTCACTTCTCCCTCCTGTTTGACGCTGAGGAGAAGGTCCTGACGGTGGAGGTCTCCGACCGGGATCAGCAAGCGGCCTTCTTCCGCAAGTTGCTCGACCAAGGAGTGTGGCACATAGGGCGCGGCGGCGGTGACCATGATGACGGCATAAGGCGCTGCCGGCGGATAGCCCTCGCTTCCGTCACCCACAATGACTTCCACTCCGTCAAACCCGAGGCGCGCCAAGCGCTCGCGTGCAGTCTCCGCCAGCACAGGGTTACGTTCCACGCTGTAAACTCTCGCGCCCAAATAGGCCAGGATCGCCGCCTGATACCCGCTTCCGGTCCCCACTTCCAGGGCCTTGTCTCCGGGTCGCACGCGGGCTGCTTCGGTCATGGCGGCAACCATGTAGGGTTGTGAGATGGTCTCCGCGTCACCCAGGGGCAGCGGTCGATCGTCGTAGGCAGCCTTTATCAAGCTCGCAGGGACAAACTCGTGGCGCGGCACGTGCAGCATGGCATCCAGGACCCTCGGGTCTCGGATGCCCCGGTTCCGCAGTTGGATTTCGACCATCAATCGGCGTTCTTGTGCGAACGGTATTGGCTCAGTCATCTCGCCATTCATTGGGCAGGAGGCCGGGCCCGGGCGCAGTATCCGGGCGGCGTTTCCCGCCGCTGGGCATTCAGGTTGCCTTAATCATCGCTCCGCAGACCGTGTGCGTCCAGAGTTTTTTCTGCCTGGGGGCGAGGCCGTCACGCGCACTGTAGGTTGCCCCTCCGGCAAAGTGTGAGAGAATCATCTGGAGGGGCGGTCCTCGCGGCCGACCTGCGCAGCGACAAGGGTTGCGCTTCGAACCCCAGCATGAACCGCGAAAAATACTCTCGTCAGATTCTGTTCCCGCCCATCGGCGCGGAAGGGCAGGAGAAGCTGCTCGAATCCAGGGCCGTGATTCTGGGCTGCGGAGCGCTCGGCACTGCCCAGGCCAACGCCCTCACCCGCGCCGGCGTGGGAACGCTGCGCATCGTGGATCGCGACTTCGTCGAAGAGTCAAACCTGCAACGCCAGATCCTTTTCGACGAGGAGGACGCACGCGAGCGATTGCCGAAAGCCATCGCCGCGGCGCGCAAGCTGAGCCAGATCAATTCCGAGGTCAAAGTCGAGGGCGTGGTTGAAGATGTGGACAACCGCAACATCGAAAAACTCGTCAGCGGTTTCCAGGTGGTTTTGGACGCCACGGATAACTTCGAAGCGCGCTACCTGCTGAACGAGGCCGCGGTGAAACACGGTTTACCCTGGGTTTACGGCGCCGTGGTGGCCAGCTACGGCATGACCATGACGATCCTTCCGGAGAGCACCGCCTGCCTGGCCTGTCTGTTTCCCGCTGCGCCCGAAGGCGCGCACGAAACCTGCGACACGGTGGGCGTGATCAGCCCGGCAGTTTCCTGGGTGGCGGCCATCCAGGTGACGGAGGCGCTGAAAATCCTTCTGGGCCGGCGCGAGGAGTTGCACGGAGCGATGCTCGCGTTCGACATCTGGAAGAACCATCTCCAGGAAATCCGGCCGCGCAAAGACCCGCAGTGCCGGGTTTGCGGGGCTAGAGAGTTTGCCTATCTCAACCGGACCGGGCCAACCCACACCAGCCTTTGCGGACGAGATTCCGTGCAGATTCACGCGGCGGCGCCGCGGCAGTTGGATCTCGCGGATTTGAGGGCCCGCCTCGAACCGTTCGGCCGGGTGCGCGCCAACGATTTCCTGCTCGTCTTCGCAGTCGATGCCTACGAATTGACGGTCTTCTCCGACGGCCGCGCCATCGTCAAAGGCACGCACGACCCGGCCGTGGCGCGCAGCGTCTATGCCAAGTACATCGGAGCTTAGCCTGCCGTTATGTAGCCGACTTTGTGTCACTTTTCTGGCCTCGCCTTTCTCTATGCTTCACTCGCGCAAAATGCGCTGAGTTTGGTCCCTTCAGGCCCTGTTTGGCGCTAATTTGCGCGTAAAACGCGCACAATTCGCAGCACTCAAAAAAGTGATATCCTTTGTTTTCAAGGAGTCCTCAGCTTCGTTCCCACTGTTTTTGTATTTCCTCGCGATCCTCCGGACTTCTCCCATTCGGGCAATTTCGAACCCTGGCCGCGTTCCCGCACCCCAGACCCCAGCCGGGACGCGTGTGGTGCCGAAAAGCTCGAATTTTGGTTTTATCTCACGCATTTGAGCACACAATTTGAGTTCGTTTTAGCTTCGTTTTCGACATGTCTTTCTTTGTTTTCAATAACATAGCTGAGTTCGTTCCCACTATTTTTTGTTTTTTTCGGACCCCGGTTTTCCCGAGTGCCGGGACTATTGCGCTTTTCCTCACGGTCCGCAGCCTGCCCACGACAATGTGTCCACATAATGACCACAATTATAGGCTACCATATCCTCCTGGGTTTGTCAAGTGAAAAATGCGAACAGCGGAAAATGCAACAGCGGAAAGTGCAAAAAAGCGCGCGGACTGTCCCCACTCCCATCGCCACAATCAGGCGCAATATGCCAAAAGGCCGGCAAGGACGAAATGTCGTCCGGCCACTCGTAATCGGGTGGTAAGAGCCTCCCGGCTCTCCGTCAACGCCCGTGGCCTGCTCCGAGGCTACGTCTGCGGTTAGCCGATGAGTCAAGGTGGGCTCCCTGATTGTCTCCGAGTGGCCGACCATCCAGGCGTTGAGCGCCTTCGGTCTACCCCGCGCCGTTACTCGCCGTCCATCCCGGCGAGTGCCCTGCCGGGGAGAAACGGTACCAGGAACATGTGAAAAAATTGGTTTTGCCGATTTCAGCATTACGCATTTTCAATAAGTTACACGGTTGATAAGGGGTCCAAATTCAATGTTTTCACATGTTCCAGGAATCGTTTTCCCCCTGACGGAATGCCATCTCTTCACCGCGATATTGTATAATCCGTGCGGTTCGCATGTTGGCAACCCCCGTGACGGCGGTGTTAGCCGCCGAAACAAGACGGTGGAATGGGGAGCAGGAACATGGCAAGGCGAAAAGACTCCGAGAACAGCAAAAAGGCAAGTAACGGCAAAACCAAGAACGGAAACGGGCCGCTGGCGGGAGTGAAGGATTTCAGGTACGAGGCCACGAAGCGGAAGAACATTCCTCCGGCAAAGATTGCGGCGGAGGGAGTGGTTCCCCTTTTGCCGAAGGCCGAATACTTTTACAGTTCCCGACGCCCCCCTAAGCTTCAATTCGATCCCACGGGGAAACCAGACCAGTTGCCCGAGTTGCTGGCGATGGCCCGGCAGAGGGCGCTGAACGTGGATGAGGCCAATGAACTGGCCGAGGCATTGCGGGATCAGGAACCGTGGCTGGAGTGGGCGGGAAAGCGCGAGGCGAGGAAGTTCGAAGTTGATCCGATTGTCCTGCAAATCCACGAGCGCATCAGCGCCAAGGCCATTTTGAAAGTCGCGGCGCGGCAGGACGTGGAACGCTCGCTCTTTGCCGACCCTCAACAGGCTTACCATGAGGCCGTGCAATTCTATCGGCACGATATTGATTGGACGAACCGGCTGATTCTTGGCGACAGCCTGCAAGTAATGTCGTCACTCGCCCGGCGCGAGGATCTGGCGGGCAAGGTTCAGATGATCTACATCGATCCGCCCTACGGCATCAGGTTCGCCAGTAATTTTCAACCTAAGATCGGCGACCGTGATGTCAAAGACAGAGACCAAGACCTTACACGCGAGCCAGAAATGGTGAAGGCGTATCGGGACACATGGCACCTGGGTATTCATTCGTACCTTACGTATTTGCGAGATAGGCTCATCGCGGCCAGAGAGATGCTGTCAGAGTCAGGAAGCGTCTTCGTGCAGATTGGGGACGAGAATCTGCAGCGTGTTCGACAAGTGCTCGATGAAGTATTCGGTGCAGAAAATTGCGCTTCTATAGTAGTTGTTTGGAAAACAAGTTCTGCGACATCTGCTCTCTTGCCTGCAACCTGTGATTACTTGCTTTGGTATGCAAGATCGATTGCCAAAGTGAAATATACTCAGACACACATCGAGAAGGACTTCCATGATCCCTCTTCAGGGGCAGCCGAATACAAGTTTGCAGTCCTTCCCTCGGGCGAAAAACGACCTGTTGGTGCGTGCTCAGAAGCCGATCTCACGGACGCGCTGCTGTTCCGACCCTCCCCCACCACATCACAGTCAGGAAGCGAAACAACCCGGATGGCAGTTATGGTGGACGGAGAACCGTTCACGCCCGGCCCCGGTGGATGGAAGACGAACGCGGCGGGTTTCTCCCGTCTCTATCAGGCGGAGAGGCTCATGCCGAGGGACAAGTCCATATCCTACGTGCGATACCTAAAGGACTTCCCAGTGATTTCCGTCTCGAATCTGTGGACAGATGCGCGGTGGGGATTTGACGCAAGTGAAAAGCGGTATGTGGTCGAGACCAATCCTAAAGTGATCGCACGTTGCATTCTCATGACCACCGATCCCGGCGATCTGGTTCTCGACCCAACCTGCGGCAGCGGAACAACTGCCTATGTTGCCGAACAATTGGGGAGACGCTGGATCACGATTGACACAAGTCGAGTGGCTATCGCCCTGGCGCGCCAGAGGCTACTCACGGCGAAGTTTGACTTCTACCAACTACGGCCGCTTACGTCTGCGGATCAGACGCGAAACCCGAGCGGGGTCTGGATAACTGATCCCACGGACCAAATCCAAGGCCCTGTGACGTTCAAATGCAAAACCGTCCCCCATGTTACGCTCAAGAGCATTGCGCAGAGCCCGAACCTCGACCCTATCTTCGCGAAGCACGAACCCATCCTTGAAGAGAAACTGGTGGCCTGTAACGTAGCCCTTGCGCGAATTCCTGAGCGAACACGCCAAAATCTCACAATGAAGTTGATGCAAAAGCAAAAGGCGGAAGGCCGCAAGGCTATCACGGACGCCGACCGCCGACGGTGGGAATTGCCGGTTGTAGCGGCGGTCTATGACCGCCGACCGGATGCCGTCGGTCCCGGCGGTCATAGACCGCCGCTACAAGGGGGGTGGGAACACTGGCAGGTTCCCTTCGATACCGACCCCGAGTACCCAAAGGATTTGGCAGATGTCGTGACGGAATACCGCAAGGCATGGCGAGCTAAGATGGATGAGGTAAACGCCTGCATCGCCGCCAATGCTGAGCAGGAGGAATTGGTCGATCAACCTGAAGTTGCGAAGGGCATGCTCCGCGTCAGCGGACCTTTTACCGTCGAGGCGGTACAGCCTCCGGAAATGATGCTGGGGGACGTGGAGGTGATCGATTTAGGGGAAGGAAAGTTCGGAGGCGAGCCGGAAGAGCTTGACGGCACCTTTGCGGTTCGGGAGGTTGAAGCCAGGACGGACCTGGAGGCCAAGAATATTGAGGCCTACCTCGAGCAGATGATTCGTTTGCTCCGCATGGATGGCGTGCGATTCCCCGACAACAAGCAAATGCGGTTCACGCGGCTTGAGCAATTGCGAGTGGCTGAACCTGGATTGCAGGCAGAGGGGCGGTGGGTGCCGGAAAAGAACGGAGCGAAGGATAAAGACGGCGGTCATAGACTCGAAGCTAACGGCGGTCATAGACCGCCGCTACAAGAGGACGCGGACCCGGAGGGGAAAGCGACGGTGTGCGTGGCGTTTGGCCCGCAATACGGCCCCGTAACCGCCAAGATGGTTGAAGACGTGATTCGTTCCGCCAACCGCATGGGGTACGACGATCTGGTGATTGCGGGGTTCAGCTTTGATGGCCCGGCACAGGCCGTCATCGAAGAGGCCCAGCGGCCCAAGCTGCGAATTCACGCCGCGCACATCCGCCCGGACGTGAACCCCGGCATGAATGGACTTTTGAAAGAACAGCCGGGCAGCCAGTTATTCACCGTCTTCGGCCAACCGCGCACGCGGGTGCGTGGACCCGACCGTGACGGCCAGTACACGGTCACGATGGAAGGCGTGGACATTTACAACCCGGTGGACAACAGTATTACTTCGACCGGGGCGGACAAGGTTGCAGCCTGGTTTCTGGACGGCGACTACGATGGTCGAACTTTCTGCATCACCCAGGCATTTTTTCCGGATAAGACAGCCTGGGGAAAACTTAGCAAAGCCCTTGAAAATGTTGTCGATCCTGAACGGTTCGCGGCGCTGAGTGGGACGGTGTCGCTGCCCTTCCCGGCCGGCAAGCACAAAAGCGCGGCGGTGAAAGTGATTGACCCTCGCGGCAACGAGGTCATGCAGGTACACAAGTTGTAGCGGCGGTCTATGACCGCCGAAATGATGGAAGATCAAAAGCGGCCGTTATAGAGCGGCGCCATAGATGCCGACACAAAACGGATACGGCGGTCATAGACCGCCGCTACAAGAAGATGAAAAGGGAATTTAAGCCTCGGCTGCAGCGACTGAAATGGTTGTTCACTGATCGCCCGGTCTACTATCTCACCGTATGCACCGAGCCCCGGCGTTCGATACTAGCCAATAAGGAAATTCACGATTCATTCAAGGCATTTGCCGATCGCGCTGAAGGGTACAAAGTTTTTGTGGGCCGCTATGTACTCATGCCGGACCATACACATTTCTTCGTCGCTTTTACGGCGGAATCACCAACGCTTTCCAAGTGGATGAAATCCTGGAAAAATGCCTTATCGAAAACCCTGAGACGGATGAACATTTTATCCCCGCACTGGGAGAAAGATTTTTTCGATCACGTCATGAGGTCCGAAGAATCTTATGAGCAAAAATGGCTCTATGTGCGGGAGAATCCCGTCCGAGCGGGTTTGGTTAAGCGTTGGGAGGATTGGCCCTATCAAGGCGAGACACATCACTTGACAGTATTGTAGCGGCGGTCTATGACCGCCGAAAAGATTGAATATCAAGACGGCGGTCATAGACCGCGGAAAAGAATCGCACGGCGAAAAGATCGGATATCGAAACGGCGGTCATAGACCGCCGCTACAAGAAGGAGGATGATGCCAGAACGACTTCCAATTCAGCCGGTCGAAAAGCCCATCATCTGTAATCCCTACGAAGAGCCGACGGACCATTGGCTTTATGACAAGGAAACGGGTGAGGCGAGCCACGCGGGGCACCGCCGGCCCGCGGGGTACTGGTACAAAACCGAAAGGGTCGGGACGGCGCAGGCTCGGCTGTTCACGGAAGAAGAAAGAGACGATCTCCAACTGGTGAACGTGCTGCGCGAAGACGTGCGCCGATGGCGAAACGTAGATTACAGGGGCGGGTCACCCGTCACGCGCGAACTCTTGCGCTACTGGGCGCGCAAGGACCGGTATCGCAGGCTGTTCTTTTGTCAGCGGGAAGCCGCAGAAGCCGTCATCTACCTTGCGGAGATAAGAATTCCGGCCAAGACTTCCCGAACCGGTTTTCACAATTTCAGCCTTACGGATGAGGATTTGGGAAAACTCCTGAAGGGGGAGCGGCCTCCGTTTGCCGGCGCAACAACCGATTATTTCCCCACCCTAATCGATAAGTCCGACTCCTTAATCCCTTTGCGCCGGATGGGCTGCAAGATGGCGACGGGCTCGGGGAAAACCGTGCTGATGGCGATGCTGATTGCGTGGGCGTTCTGCAATCGGGGAGAAAACCCCCAGAGCAGGGAATTTCCCGATGCGGTTTTAGTCTGCTGTCCTAACCTGACAGTGAAAGAGCGCCTCCAGGTGCTCCGGCCTGAGACTGCGGCCAATTATTATGCCGACTTTGATTTGGTCCCCGTAAAGTATCGTCCGCATCTTCAGCGCGGCAAAGTCCTGGTGGAGAATTGGCACCGGTTCAATGAGGAATCGGAACACAAGGAAGGGGACAAGAGCTTCGCGGTGGTCAATAAGGGACCCGAAACGCCGGATAGCCTGGCGCGCCGGGTATTGGGGGACCTTTACGATCGAATGCCCATTATGGTTCTGAACGACGAAGGCCACCATTGCTGGCGGCCTGCCACTAACCCGGCGGTTGAGGGCCTGACGGCGGAGGAGCGAAAGAACCTGGAAGAGGAGGTTTCGGAAGCTACGGTCTGGGTGGACGGGCTTGACCGAGTAAACAACGCCAACCCCGCAGGGAACGGGAAATCCGGAATCCTTTTCTGCGTTGACCTTTCGGCCACACCTTTCTACATCAAGGGCAGCGGCTACCCGGAAGGAAGACCTCTGCCGTGGCTCATTAGCGACTTCGGTTTGGTTGACGCTATCGAGAGCGGAATTGTGAAGATTCCCCGACTGCCGGTTCTCGACAACACCGGGCGGCCCGACCCGAAGTACTTCAAGCTCTGGGAGAAGATCAAGGAAGGCCTGGAACCAGCGGAGTTTCTTCCGGGTGGAAGGCCTAAGCCAGCCGTGGTCTACCGCGAAGCGGAAGGCGCATTGCAACAAATAGCCGGGCAATGGGTGGAGCGGTTCAACTACATCAACCAAGCGACTCCCGGACAGGATCACATCCCGCCGGCGCTCATCGTGGTTTGCGATAACACAGACATTGCCGAAGTCTTTTACCAGAAGATCAGCGGAGAGACTGAGGAAGAAATCGTAACCAAAGAGGAAGTGGAAGAAGTTCTAGCAGAGGAGGAGGAAAACGAAGAGGAGAATGGCGAGAAACCCGGCAAAACGAAAAAACCGAAGACTCGTACGGTCTATGGGACAGGGGCCGTGTATGCGCAGTACTTCTCCAACACGCTAGGGCAGAAGCGCACAATCCGCATCGATACCAAAGTGCTCAAGGATGCCGAAAGCGAAGATCCCAAGAAGAGGAAGCGGGGCGCGGCGGAAGAAATTCGCTAAATTGTGGCGACCGTCGGGAAGGCCGGACAGCCGGGCGAGCATGTTCGCTGCGTCGTGAGCGTGGCCATGCTGAACGAGGGATGGGATGCCAACAATGTAACTCACATCCTGGGAATTCGGGCTTTCGGGAGCCAACTACTATGCGAGCAGGTGGTAGGGCGTGGACTCCGGCGAACCGACTACACGCCTGATCCCCAGACGGGCCTTCTGACTGAAGAATACGCGGACGTTTACGGTATTCCCTTTTCCGTAATCCCCTTCAAAGGGCGGCCGGTAAAGAAGCCCGAACCCGATGACAAGCCCAAGAATCACGTGCGCGCTCTCCCCGAAAGAGCTGCCATGGCCATCCGTTTCCCCGTGGTGGAGGGCTACGCCTTTGCGCTGAAAAAGAACCTGATTCGATGCGATATCGACAGCATGGAGACTTTGATTTTGGAGCCGAACCGGGAGCCCACCGCTACCTTCTTGATGTCCACCGTCGGTTATAAGGAAGGGTATCCCTCGCAGCAAGCCGCCACGTTCGAGTTTGTCGAACAGAACCGCGAAACCTACTACAAGGAGACTCACATCCAGGCGATAAAATTCCAAATCGCCAAATTGGTTTTAGACCAACTGCTTAGCGGATACACAAATGGAGGGGACGCCAAGGCTAGAGTCCTTCGATTACAGTCGCGCCATCAACTCTTTCCTCAGGTGTACCGTTACGTTAATGAATACACGACGCGCAAGGTGGACCGGCAAGGGTGCCACGAATGCGAATTGGGACTGGAAAAATACGTGATGAGAATGGTCGAGCGCCTTCGCGACCAGATCATGCCGGATGAGTCTGAGGGCGAACCGCCCTTAATGCCAGTGCTCAATCGCTATAAGCCCATCGGGACAACTGCAGATGTGAACTTTAAGACGGTCCGCCCCTGCTTCATGACGCAGAGAAGTCACATCAATCAGGTTGTGGCCGATACCACAACATGGGAAACGACCGCCGCATTCCGACTCGAGCAGGCGAATGTGGTCTACGCGAAAAATGACCACCTGGGCCTCTTCATCCCCTACGAGTATCAAGGCGTCGATCATAACTACGAGCCGGATTATCTCGTGCGCCTAGCCCCTAACGTTACCCTTGTTCTCGAAATCAAGGGTTTCGAGGACGATGTCGTAAAAGCCAAGCACGCCGCGGCGAAACGCTGGGTTTCTGCCGTAAATAACTGGGGACAACTCGGCGCGTGGTTGTTCCATGTTTGCCATAACCCGCAGTTGTTGGGCAAAGAATTGGGTTACCTTGCCGGGCAGTGTGCGCATGCAGCGTAATTTACTCTTCAGCGGATCGATCCCCCGGGTCGCCCAGTGTGCACCGATACAGGCAACTCTGGACGTGCCACTCGGAAGTTGGGAAACGGTCCGGCGCAACGACTAGAGACGGCGTGACCGCCGACTCGATTCACCTTGAATTGCGTAGGGGCGCCCCCGGATAGAGCCAATACACACTCGGGCGGCGCAGACATCGCCTTCCTCGTCTACGTCTTGAGCCAGTGCGAACCTGCTTTTCGACGACCCATGGGTTCCTAGATCGCTCTTGCCGTGATATCTTGGTCAAAATAGCTAATGCCTTCCTTATAGATCAATGACTTATCTTGTGAGTAGAGACAGCGGCCAGTAAAACACCGCTATATCCTTGATAAATCTAAGGTTCCACCTCCGTTACGACCCGTGCCCGGTGCAGGTCCGGCGCGCCGTCAATGGACCAGAGGTGAACTTTTGTTGAACCACTAATGAAAGGTGCAACGTAGCTATTCACAGGTACGTCTAAGGATTGGAGGGCGTCAAAATGTCCGCTCTCGAGATCGCGAATTGAAAGAGGAGGTAAGCGATGAATTTAACTAGAATTTACGGACTAGCGAGGTTACTGGGGCTTGCGGCACTACTCATCTGCGCGAGCGCTGTTTTTAGCGCGGCCTCGTGGCCGCCCACGCAGGTGGTTCGTGGAACATTCACCCTGCCGTACGAAGCCCATTGGGGACAGGCAGTTCTGGCCCCCGGCACCTACTCATTCATGATCGACGCAAGTGGTGGGGGGTCTCAGCGCATGGTAGTCAGTTTCCAGGGGGAGTCCCTGCGCGATGAGGGTAGCGTGCTCCCCGCAGGCTACACTGACCATCAGAATCTCGACCGTAGCGAACTGATCGTGCTCCACAATGGAAAAAACTACACCATCAGTGCCCTGCGGCTGGCCTCCGAGGGCGTAACGATCAACTACCATGTGCCTAAGGAGGAGAGGCTGCTGATCAGTCAGTCGCCTCAGCCGCAACTCTTCGAGCACATCGCGATAGTGGCGAGCGCGAAGTAAGCGCAGTTACACGGCCCGACATGGCGGCAGGCCTTCTTGCACCATCATTTCAATCACAGACAGGCCTGCCCCCAGGTTTTTTCTCGGAAATCTCTGGCGCTGAGACCCCGAGATCCGTTGGTGGGTTTCTTAATAAAATGCGCATGGACCCGCAGTCGGGCGCTGCGCACTCCCAACGCGTAGCCCGACCCCTTGAGCTTCTAGCAAGCCAATCGTACCCGCAGCCTGCACCCAGGCAAACTGTCGGAAGTAGCCCACCGAAGTGGGGAACTTCCCCCAAAGGTCATTCTAATCGCCGCTCGACTGTTTAATTTCTATACAGACCTTCAGAATAAGCGACAATTTAGCCCGCGCGTGATGTTTGGTCCCAATCATGCCGTATAATAGTGTCGTTCACCACATGCGATGCGCTATGTTGGAATTGGCCTACTAGTGTAAGGGCGCGCAAAGCTCAGAGGGTGCATACTTTGAGGCATTACGTAAAAGTTCGTGCAGCGATCCGATGGACATCGTTGTTAATCCTCTGCCTCACGGTTCTGGCGGCAGCCGAGTCGCCAAACCAGGGAAATGAGATCAGTTCGCTGTCGCAAGAGCCCTTGAAGGCTTCAACCGTTGTGGTCAACGCCTATGGGATCGTCAAGGACAAGAGAGGCCGTTTGATCTCGGATCTCAATAAAGGGGATTTCGACGTTACAGAGGACCACGTCCGCCAAGAGATTCGCTATTTTTCTCGCGACACGGACTGCCGACTGACGCTGGGCATCTTGATCGACACGAGCCTGAGCCAGGAGCATCTGTTGGCCGCCGAGCAAGAACAAGCCCGGGCATTCATCGAGGAAGTGTTGCGCCCTGACGATCTGGGTTTTGTCGTCCGCTTCGATGCCCAGGTTCAACTGCTGCAGGACTTAACCAGCGACCAGCGCCTTCTGGGGCGCGCGATCGGGAATACCGTGATTAACAAGACTTGGTTCCGGCTTCTGCCGGACGCCTCGGCCGCCAGGAGGGTGGGCGGCACTCACCTGCACGACGCTGTGTACTTGGCTTCCAATGAGCTATTGAAGGGCAGTGTGGGGCGTAAGGTGCTCGTGCTGCTCACCGACGGCGAAGATCAGGGGAGCAAGGTGACGTGCCGCAAGGCCTTGGAAGCAGCGGAAAAAGCCGATGTCATCGTCTATTCCGTGGCCTTGACGGATAGCGCATTTTATTTGGCGCAAGATCGGAGCTTTCGCGGCCTGCGGGTTTTGAAGAAGTTGTCCATGGAAACAGGGGGCCGGATGGTTGAGGTCAACCAAGTGCGCGACACGGGCGCGGCCTTTCGGGAAATTGCCGACGAGCTGCGCGCTCAGTACTCCCTGGGGTACTCACCTTCGAACAAGCTGCGTGATGGATCTTTCCGCAAGATTTGTGTGCGCGTGCGCAACCGGAACTGCACAGTCCAAGTTCGCCGCGGTTACTACGCTCAACCCGAATAGAGGGTTCGACGAAAGCGCCGGGCGGGGGCCGGTGGAGCCTACGATAGGAAGCGGACCGGGCGTGGCGCGCAGCGTCTATGCCAAGTACATCGGAGCTTAGCCCGCCGGGATGTAGCCGACTTTGTGTCACTTTTCTGGCTTCGCCTTTGCCTATGCTTCACTCGCCCAAAATGCGCTGATTTTGCTCCCTTCAGGCCCTGTTTTGCGCTGAATTGCGCCCGAAACGCGCATCATTTGCGGCATTCGAAAGAGTGATGTCGTTGGTTTTCAAGCACTTATTTAGTTCGTTCCCACGATTTTCATAAATTCTCGCAATCGTCCGGATTACCCCTTCCCTGGCGATTTCGAATCGGTGACATTCGCCGACCGACGCCCGCGCCAAAACGCGCAAGTTGTTAGACAGCTCGAATTCTGCCTTTAATGCGTCCATTTCGACACTCAATTACGGTTCGTTTTGAGTTCGTTTCTGAGAGCCTCTCTTTGTTTTCAATAATATACTGGCTTCGTTCGTACTATTTCTTGTTTTTTTCGGACCGCGGTTTTCCCCAGTGCCGGGACTATTGCGCTTTTCCTCGCGGTCCGAAGCTTGCCCACGACAATGTGTCCACAAAATGACCACAACTATAGGCTACCATGTCCCCCTGGGTTTGTCAAGTGAAAAATGCGAACAGGGGAAAATGCAACAGCGGAAGGTGCAAAGAAGCGCGCGGACTGTCCCCACTCCCATCGCCACAATCAGGCGGAATATGCCAAAGGGGTGGCAAGGACGAAATGTCGGCCAGCAGTGCAGTCGTGATCGGGCGGCAAGAGCCTCCCCACTCTCCGTCAACGCCCGTGGCTTGTTCCGAGGTTACATCTACGGTTCGCCGATAAGTCAAGGTGGGCCCCCTGATTGTCTCCGAGTGGCCGACTATACAACCAGACGGGGCGACTTTGGGGGAGAGCTTAGGCCGCAGTCCGGGAGTGCGCTGGCCATGGCAGTGCGGCAAACGTGCCCCGTCTCGAGTCTGCGTACCGACGTGAGCCGAGATAGTGGTAAACTATCGGGCGCTGAGCGTTTGCAAATTAGCGGAATCGGACTGCCGACTCGGCGCAGGCCGCTGTTATTACGTAGCTCTCTAGGTTCTTACCTCCATGTTTGAACAAGCCTTCAAGAATATCGATGACATTCTTCGCAAAGAGGCTGGGTGCTCCAGCGAGCTCGACTACACCGAGCAAACCTCGTGGCTTCTCTTCCTGAAATATCTGGACGGGTTGGAGCAGGACCGTGCCGACGAGGCGGCGCTGGAAGGGAAGAAGTACAGTTACATTCTCGACCGGCCCTACCGCTGGGACACCTGGGCCGCACCCAAGGATCGGGACGGCAGGATTGACCACAACAAGGCGATGGTGGGCGACGACCTGCGCGACTTTGTGAACGGCAAGCTGTTTCCCTACCTGCACGGCTTCAAGCAGAAAGCCAGCGGACCGAACACCGTCGAATACAAAATCGGCGAGATTTTCGGCGAGATCAAGAACAAGATCCAGAGCGGCTACAACCTGCGCGAGATTATGGACGAGATGGACTGCCTGCGATTCCGAGCGCAGAAGGAAAAGGACGAACTCAGCCACCTGTACGAAGCCAAGATCGGCCACATGGGCAACGCCGGTCGCAATGGCGGCGAGTATTACACGCCCCGCCCCCTGATTCGCGCCATTGTACAGGTCATAAAGCCCCAGATGGGCGAACGCGTCTACGATGGCGCCTGCGGCTCCGCTGGATTCCTCTGCGAGTCGTTCGTTTACCTCCTTGCGCACAACAAGCTGACCACTGCAGACCTTAAGATGCTGCAGGACCGGACGTTCTACGGCAAGGAGAAGAAGTCGCTAGCGTACGTGATTGCGATCATGAACATGATCCTGCACGGCATTGAAGCGCCCAACGTCATCCACACGAATACGCTGACGGAAAACCTGGCCGACATTCAGGAGAAGGACCGCTACGACGTGGTGCTTGCCAATCCTCCCTTTGGCGGCAGCGAGCGCAAAGAGGTGCAGCAGAACTTCCCCATCCGCACGGGCGAGACGGCGTTTCTGTTTCTCCAGCACTTCATCAAGATTCTGAAAGCGGGCGGACGCGGGGGGCGTGGTGATCAAGAACATGTTTCTCTCCAATACCGATAACGCCTCGGTGAGCCTGCGCAAAATGCTGCTGGAAAGCTGCACGCTGCACACCGTGCTCGACCTGCCCGGCGGCGTGTTCCAGGGCGCAGGCGTGAAGACGGTAGTGCTGTTCTTCGACAAGGGTACGAAGACGCGCAAAATCTGGTATTACCAGCTTGACCCCGGCCGCAACCTGGGCAAGACCAATCCGCTGAATGACGATGACCTGGCGGAGTTTGTGAAACTGCAAAAGACCTTTGCCGATTCGCCTAAGTCGTGGAGCGTGGAGGCCAAGAACATCGACGCCGCAACATTTGATTTGTCCGTGAAGAATCCCAATGGCGGGGAGAAGGTGAACCACCGTAGCCCGCAGGAGATCATGGCAGAAATTGCCAGGCTGGATGCGGAGAGTGCGGAAGTGCTTACAAATATCAAGGCGCTGGTATGAAGAATGGATGGCAAAGCAAAAAGTTAGGTGAGGTCTGCATCACTATTCAAGACGGAGCGCACGAGTCTCCTCAGAAGCAATTCGATGCTCCAGCTAAGGGGCTTTTCCTTTACATAACATCGAAGAACATTCGTACGAACTATCTCGATCTTCGGAACGTGTCGTATGTGGAGCGGGAATTTCACGACAAAATCTATCCCCGCTGCAAGCCCTTGGTCGGGGACGTTTTGTTGACAAAAGACGGAGCTAACACTGGCAACGTTTGCCTGAATACAATTGATCAGCCGTTTAGCCTTCTGTCCAGCGTGTGCCTTCTGAAGACCAATCCCTCAGCGCTCGAACCAGCATTTCTCTGCTACTACCTTCAAAGTCCGGATGGTCTCAAAAGCATCATCGGGCAGATGTCGGGAGCGGCCATCAAGCGGATCATACTCCGGGATGTTAAGCTGGCGACAATCCCGCTTCCCTCGCTGTCCGAGCAGCAGCGAATCGTCGGCATCCTAGACGAAGCGTTTGAGGGCATCGCCACCGCCAAAGCCAACGCCGAAAGGAACCTCCAAAACGCCCGCGCCCTGTTTGAAAGCCACCTGAATTCCGTCTTCACCCAGCGCGGGGAGGGATGGGTCGAGAAACGACTCGAGGAGGTTGCCGAAAGTATTTCCACGGGTCCGTTCGGAACAATGTTGCACAAGTCAGATTACGTTGCCGATGGCATCCCATTGGTAAATCCAATGAATATCGTTGGGTCGCGCATAGTACCGTCGAACAAGATGATGGTGAGCGAGGAGACGAGAGAGCGGCTCCGCAGTTATGTTCTTAAAGAGGGCGACGTGGTTATCGGAAGGCGAGGCGAATTGGGGCGATGCGCTCTCGTAACTCAGCACGAAGAAGGATGGTTGTGCGGCACAGGATCATTCTTCGTGCGGCTGTCCGACTGCATGGATGGAAAATTCTTTGTTGCCCTCTTTGGTTCACAGCAATTCCGGACGCGACTTGAGGGGAGCGCCATTGGGGCCACGATGAGCAGTTTGAATCACAGTATCCTCAACGATTTGCGCTTGCCTGTTCCTCCGGTTACCGTGCAAAGAAGAGAAATGGCAAAAGCGGACGAACTATTGTTCGAAACCCAGCGCCTCGAATCGATCTACCAGCAAAAGCTGGCCGCGCTGGAGGAATTGAAGAAGTCGTTATTGCACCAAGCCTTTAACGGAGAACTCTAACCCTATGAGCAACCCAACTCCTTTCATATTGCATATCCTCGTCGCTGATGGTGACCCCGACGGCCTGCGGATTGTCGAACGCTCTAACTGGAGCGGAAAGGCTCTTATGTTTCCTCGCGCACTCTACACTCAGGTCCGTAGCCGATCAGAGTTTAAGCAGCCCGGAGTTTATCTTCTGATTGGACCGCGCACTGATGGCGACGGGGATATGCTTTACATCGGTGAGGGTGATCCCGTATGTGGCCGGTTCGAGACTCACTATGCTCAAAAGGACTTCTGGACACGCGCCGTGTTTTTCGGGGCCGGACTGGGTCAACTGAACAAGGCCCATGTGCAGTATCTTGAAGCTCAACTGGTCAATCGCGCACGGGCAGCGAAGCGAATGGCTCTGGAAAACGCCAATACTCCAACCGAGCCCACCCTTTCTGAAATCGACCGGGCCTACATGGAAGTGTTTCTTCAAAATTTGCTCGGCATGTTGCCAGTGCTCAATATCCATGCGTTCGAGCAAAGCCCCCTCGCGGCGGCAAAAAGCAAATCCCACGCCCTCATCTGCCAGGGACGTGGAATTAAAGCCACGGGCTATGACACACCTCAAGGATTTGTTGTCCAATCGGGTTCGCTCGCCGCAAGCGATGAAGTGCCATCGCTCAAAGAACATTTCCCCAACGTTTGCAAGCTCCGTGCCGATCTGCTAAAAAGTGGAGTTTTAATTCCCGCGGGCGATAAGTTCCACTTTACGCAGGATTATACGTTTAGCTCACCCTCAATGGCATCCGCCTTGGTGTTGGGCAGGCCCTCCAACGGGCGCACTGATTGGAAAGATGCAAACGGGAAGACATTGAAAGAACTGCAAGAGGCGCAGGCCAAGAGTGGGTAGCGCGGCGGAGCCGCAACGGACGTAGGGCCGAACGGCGTCTGACCCCGGGCCAGCGCCTCTGGCCCCTCCGACGTGCCACGGGCATCTTGCCCGTGCCCCGTCATGGCCAGGATGGCCATGGCACAATTTGCTTGCGGCCAAAGCGCTTCGCGCAGGCTCAAACCATGACTCGTCTTAAATGGGCAGGAGCGTGGCCGTCATGAACGAAGCCGGAACCCGGATTAAATCGGCAGATTAAATCGGCACAGGTTCCGCCGTCTCTATGCTCTGGTATAATCGCCGGAGCAGTTCGCGAACGAGCAACAGGCTGGATCAAGGTGAAGGCGCGGATGATTGACCAGGACAAGATTACCGACCTGGGCGAAAGGATCGCCCGCGAGTTCCAGCCGGAGCGAATCATCCTGTTTGGCTCCTATGCCTATGGAGAGCCGGGGCCGGATTCCGACGTCGATCTTCTGGTGGTGCTGCCGTTCGAGGGCAAAGGCTTCCGCAAGTCCCTGGAAATCCTGAACCGCGTGGACCCGGATTTTTCCGTGGATATCGTGGCGCGCCGTCCGGAGGACACCGCACGGAGGTATGAAGAGGGCGACCCCCTGATCCGGGAGGCACTGGACCGCGGAAAGGTGCTCTATGAAAGGCACCACTAAAGAGTGGACGGAAAAGGCGGAAGCCGACTTCACTACCGCCACCCGCGAACTCAAGGCTCCCGAGTCTCCCAATTTCGATGCGGTTTGTTTTCACGCGCAGCAATGCATTGAAAAATTGATGAAGGCGTTGCTGATCCACCACGGCGCCGTCCCCCCAAGAACCCACGATTTGACTGAGCTGGACCGTTTACTCGGTCCGGTCAGCCCGACATGGTCCTGGCAGGTAACCGAACTGCGTTTCTTGACCCGCGCGGCGGTTGCGTTCCGCTACCCGGGAGAGTCAGCCGATCGGGAAGAGGCAGCGGAGTCACTCGATATTGCCACCCGCATGCGAGCAAAGTTGCGCGCGCTATTGGGTCTTTCCATCTGACACAACCATGAACGAAGCTGATACCCGGGCTGAATATATCGATCCGGCACTCAAAGCCGCCGGCTGGGGTGTGGTTGACGGCAGCCGCATCCTGCGGGAATACCCCATTACGCTCGGGCGGATCGAAGCTCACGGCAAGCGCGCCAAGCCTGACGTTGCCGATTATGTCCTTGTGTACCGCAACCACAAGCTGGCGGTGATCGAAGCCAAAGCATGGGACAAGCCGCTAACCGAAGGCGTGGGCCAAGCCAAGAGTTATGCCTCCAAACTCGCCGTCCGCTTTGCTTATTCCACAAACGGCCAGGGAATTTACGGCGTCGATATGCAAGAGGGCGGAGAGGGCGATCTCCTCCTCTATCCAACGCCCGAGGAACTCTGGAACCTGACGTTTGCCGAGGCCAACGCCTGGCGCGACCGCTTTGCGTCGGTGCCCTTCGAGGATAGAGGCGGATACTTCCAAGGTCGCTATTATCAGGACATCGCCATCGACCGCGTGCTGGAAGCCATCGCCCACGGCCAAGATCGAATTCTGCTGACCCTCGCCACCGGCACCGGCAAGACCTTTATAGCCTTCGAGATTGCCTGGAAGCTCTTCCACAGCCGCTGGAATGTGGCCGACTGGAAGGCTGGACGCGCGCCCGCGCGCCGCCCACGGATCCTCTTCCTCGCCGACCGCAACATCCTGGCCGACCAGGCTTACAACGCTTTTTCCGCGTTTCCGGAAGATGCGCTGGTGCGCATCCGGCCGGAGGAGATCAGCAAAAAGGGTAAAGTCCCCAAGAACGCCAGCCTGTTCTTCACTATTTTCCAGACGTTCATGAGTGGCCCGCCCAAGGACGGCAAACCGTCTCCCTATTTCGGCGAATACCCTCCCGACTTCTTTGACTTCATCGTGATCGACGAGTGCCATCGCGGCGGCGCCAATGACGAGAGTAATTGGCGCGACATTCTCACCTACTTCAACCCCGCCGTGCAGCTTGGGCTTACCGCCACTCCCAAGCGAGATGAAAACGTTGACACCTACGCCTACTTCGGCGACCCGGTCTACATCTACTCGCTGAAAGACGGCATCAATGATGGCTTCCTGACTTCCTTCAAGGTGAAGCAGATTTCCACCACCCTCGACGATTACGTTTACACGCCCGACGACAAGCTGATCGAGGGCGAGGTCGAAATCGGCAAGCGCTATACCGAACCCGACTTCAACAAGATCATCGAGATCAAGGAGCGCGAGGCGCACCGCGTGAAACTGTTTATGGAGCAGATGAACCAGAAGGAAAAGACGCTGGTCTTCTGCGCCACCCAGGACCATGCGCTGGCCGTGCGCGATTTGATTAACCAGATGAAGACCAGCAAGGACCCGAACTACTGCCAGCGCGTAACAGCCAATGACGGTGATTTAGGCGAACAACACTTGCGGGATTTCCAGGACAACGAAAAGAGTAGTCCCACCGTCCTGACCACATCGCAAAAATTATCGACGGGCGTCGATGCGCGCAACATCCGCAACATCGTGCTGATGCGCCCCATCAATTCCATCATCGAGTTCAAGCAGATTATCGGCCGCGGCACGCGCCTCTACGATGGCAAGGATTACTTCACCATCTACGACTTCGTGAAAGCTCACCACCATTTCAGTGACCCGGAATGGGATGGCGAACCGCTTGAACCTGAGCCGAAGCCCGAGCCCAAGCCCCGAATTCCGCCGCCTCCGGTCGGACCGCGGGAACCCGAGCCGCACCCCCGGCCGCAAAGAATCAAAGTGAAATTGGCCGATGGGAAGGCTCGCACGATTCAGCACATGATGGTTACCACGTTCTGGCACCCGGACGGAACCCCCATGTCAGCCCAGCAGTTTATGGAAATGCTATTTGGTAAGCTGCCGGAGTTCTTCAAGAACGAAGCAGAACTTCGCGCTATCTGGAGCGCACCGGATACGCGCGCCAAGCTTTTGCAGGGTCTGGCGGAAAAGGGTTTCGGGGTGGAGCAGATGGCCGAAATGCAGAGAATTATCGACGCTGAGAAGAGCGACCTCTTCGACGTGCTGGCCCACATCGCTTACGCGTTGCCCCCGCTTACCCGCGAGGAGCGGGCTGCCCGCGCCCGGGCCGCCATCAGCAGCCACTTTAACAACAAACAGCAGGTGTTTCCTCGCGTTTGTCCTCTCCCAATACGTCACGGTCGGCGTGGAGGAGCTCGACATGGACAAATTGGCGCCTCTGTTGCGCCTGAAGTACCACAACGCCATCGCTGATGCCGTCGCCGATCTGGGTCCACCGGAAGAGATCGGCCGGGCCTTCGCTGGCTTTCAGAAATATCTGTACCAGCCGGGCGGATCGCTGACCGATCACGCCTGTGTCTGACATCATGAACCATGGAAATACACGAAAATCTCACCAAGGCCTGAAGCGCTCTGGGCTTCATCTCTGAGGTCATGCCCTGCTGACGCGCCACTCGGAAGTTGGGAAACCGTCCGGCGCAACGACTAGAGACGGCGTTACCGCCGACTCGATTCACCTTGAATTGCGTAGGGATGGCCCCGGATAGAGCCGATACGCACACCTTCCAAACAGTGCGGTGTTTCTGACGAGGCCCACGGGTGGGATATACAATTCTGTATATGCCCGGTCTGACCTGGTGGAGTGAGGGAGCGCACCCATGAGGGGCGAGTCTTGCGCCCTCGCGCAACTGTTTTCCGCGTAGACCGGCTGCACTGAAGTGTCCGGTGGAACCTGTCCCTTCGGGACATCGCAGGGTCGAAAAACCACCCGCAAAAAATGAGTTCGTGCTGAAAACAAAGGGGATAGCGCGAATCGGCTGGAAACTGTCAATATGACCGTTTTTCATGAGCTTTCGCGGGCCAAGGGCCCATGGGGACAGACCCAAGAAGGCGGGTGTGCGCCGGCGCTGGTTCTACGACAGACGAACAACTGCTGGGATCCCCGGATTTCCAGGGTCCGATGGACCCCCTCAGGGTCCCGAAATCGGACGTCGCTGTTTAGATATTGCTTGTCATTCCGAGCGGAGCGAGGAAGTTCGCCGCGGTCTTGGTCCAGTGATTCGCCCGACACAGAGCGAGATTCTTCGCTCCGCTCAGAATGACAAGCAAAGGGGTCAGGATGACAGCGAAGGGCTCGGAATGACATTGCTGGGTGATTTCTTCACAACTTCTCAGCGCTGGATTTCCAGAGCTCCGGAAATATAACTTTCAATCGCTCGCCGATTGACTGGGGATACGTCTTGGAATTTTGCGCCGACGCCAAGGTCAGGCGTCTGGTGCCGCACTGTGGCGAGAATCCGTACGGTCCTATCGTACCCTGGCAACGGGATCTCCAATTCGATCTCCTGACACCTCGTGAGCCCCTCAAACGGCTCCAAAAGCAATCCGCCGGTGCTGATATCGCTGGTCGGTAATTCCAAGGCACCGAAGCATGATCGGCAGGTTGCATTCACGCGCAAGGGCAACCGTGAAAAGCGCCGCCTCTCTTTCCACTTAGCGCTACGCATGGCCTGAAAGAACTGGACCATCCGCTCCCGGCTGAGAGGTTTGGCGAGGAAAAAACGGATACCCTCGCGAATGGCGCGCCGCATGATCTTCGTGTCTTGCCCTGCGGTCAACATCACGATGGGAGTACCGCTGTTGGACCTTGAGCGCCGGATGACGTCAGTGAGTTCAATGCCATCCAGAGGCTGCGTCCGAGCATCGAGAAGCACCAAGTGCAGTTGGCGCGCTTGGGCAACCGTGGCGGCTCCGCGGTAGTCGGATTGCTCCACGACCTCGCAACCCAAAGGCTCCAGACACGCCTTCGCCAGGCTCAAGACCGGGAGTTCGTCGTCGACGACCAGCACCGTAAACGCCATGATCCCTACCTCTTAGCCATCGGCATTTTGACGCTGGGGGATGAGCAAAAGGCGGCGCGTTGTCACTGGCAGGCTGTCCAGGGCAGCGGTTCCGCGGTGCAGGCTCTTCGCGACAGCGGGCGGGACGCCCGCACCACAGGGCGGAGGGCGGCCCACTGTCAGGTTAGAGATTGACCTCGAAGGTGCGGAGGCGCCACGGCTGAAGTGAGAAGTTCAGCTTACCGGCGTTGATGGAAACTTCCGCCGACTTCTTACCTAGAAGGTTGGTTTCGGACGCTGCGGTCACGGGCAGGGCCAACTCGACGGAAGCGTCGCCTGTTTTGCCCTCTACCTCGACGAATCGGAGCTCGAGCCCTTGTTGATTCTTGGCGCGCAACACCATTAGGTGTGCACTCGGGGGTTGCACAGTAACGAAGCCTTTGCGCTGGGGCAGGCTCCCGTTGTGCGGGCGTCCCACCACCGTGATCAGTTTTTGGTCGAACTCTTCTGCGGCGCGCAGGCGCTGAGCGTTGGTGAAATTCGTTCCGTGGGGAAGCAAGGCGTGACGGTACTCCGAGTAGCGTGGCCAGCCGTACTCGCCGGTGAAGTACGATTCCCACTCCCGCATCACCAGGTTGGAAAACACTCCGTCACCGTCGTGCTTGAAATACTGCGTTCCGGGGTGCAGCAGCAAGAGTCCGGTATCTTGACCCACCAGATCAACGAAGGTGCGGGCTTGAAAGACTTGGCGTTCGGTGGGTTCGATGCCCAGAGGGAAATCGCGGACGAGCGAGACCGGAGCAAAGGCCGGCGCGAAGGTCAGCCAATAACCCTGCTTGATTTCGGCGGGAAAGCGATTGTCGGAGCCCAGCGCGTCGGGTGCGGGAGGGATCTCTGCCAATACGCGGCTGGTGACTTCCACCCAAGGCACTCCTGCGCAAAGGCTGACGTAAGTCTCAAATTTCAGGAGCGGCCATTGGTGGCTCGTCTTGACGGTGGCGCGCAGCGGCCCCCGCTCGATCCAACGAATCGCGGAATTCGAAATAGCGCGCCAATCGGCCTCTCCGCTCGGAGCGCTGAGCTTCTCCGCGCCCTCATAAGCCGCTTGCGAAGTCGAGCTATCGAAAAGCGCAGGGATAGCGGTCGCTTGACGGTGATACTTCGACTGGACGAAAACGCTGCGCAGGCAATAGTCCTGATTGGGTGTGCCTTTGAAAACCGGGAATGCGCTCTTCGCCGGGTCGAGCATTTCCCGCCCTGTCCGCTTGTCCACGAGGCTGACGATGGCCCCGTGTTTCGAGCTCAGCCTGACTTTCAGGAATTCATTCTCGAGCCCGAGTTGCGATTCATCAATGCGCAAATCCGTGGCGGCGGGCTTGGCGACCTCGGGAGTGAGTTCCAGGTAGTAAGTGTCATATCCCACGCTTGGAACTTTCTGACCCAGGAAAGCCACATCGGCAACCACCAGGTTTCCCTGCGGGTCCTTGTCACCCTTGATGATTTGAGACGGCACCACGCGGCCCGCATGGTCCCTGACCACAATGTCCTTGGCTTTCTCACGAATCGGATAGATGCGGCCCGTGGTGGCGAGGCCGGTCCGCTCCCACGCACAGGGATTGAATACCGTGACCGCAAGCTGTCCGTGCTGGCCTGATTCCGAGCCGATGTGGCTAACCACCTGGCCCAGCGACGCGTCCAGCGCCTCCTGAGCTTGCTTCCCGGCGGCGTCGAGATGCGTGTAGCCGATGGCGCCCCAGGTGAAATTGTGGTAGTCCTCGATACGATCCAGCGGCGCCATGCGGTCGCCTTGCCAGCGGGAGAACTCGCACAGGCCCACATCGTGGCTTTGCGAGGTCAGCAAGTGTTTCCAGGCCTGCTCGAGCGGCCGCGCCTGATTCTTCGCCCCCAAACCGGCGGCGATGGCATCGAAGCGCTCCGCCGCCAATAGTTTCGCCTCGACTTTGCGGTCCATGACGCGCAACTGGTCGCCGCCCAATCCCCAGGTCAACAGCTTGGTCCAGGCGTCCATGTTCAGGTAGGTGGACTGCGTGGCGCCGCTTCCGTACTCGTCGAGGTAATCTTTCAGAGTGACGAACTCGACCGGAGAGTCTTCCGCAAACTTCCGGTATTTCTCGGGAGTCTTCAGGTAGGCGGGCTCGTCCGGCGGTTCCCATCCAAACTCCTCCCAGGTGAAGATGAGAGGCTTGCCGAGGGCCTGGAGTTTCTTGAAGGCTTCCGAGCCGGCGAGTTGCTTGAGGTCCGGAGAATAGCCGAAGAGCGAATTCTTGGGCGTGCTCAGGATCTCGCTGCCGTCCATGCCTTTCCACTTGAAGGCGTTGACTTCCAGGTACGGGATGCCCGCGCGGCCCCAGGTGTCAACTTGCGCCAGGCTGGCATAGCGGTAGCCCGCTCCCAGCGCGATTTGCGGGATCTGCGGATGCGAGAACTCTTCCTCATCGAGAAAGGTCGCCACCTCGTAATTCAGCGCTTTGCGAATGGTTTCCCGTCCATACACAAGCTGGCGGATGTTTGATTCGCCGCTGAACATCGTCCCCATCGGCTGCCCGTAAGTGCCTCCGATTATTTCCACTTTGTCCTCGGCCAGGTACTTCTTCAGCCGGTCAGCAACTTCCGGGAACTTCTCCGCCATCAACTGATACGCGAGCGCATCCATCTCGAGGCAGGTTTTCACGTGCGGGGCGCGATCGGCCATTCCCATGGCGTCGACCGCCGAGAGCACGCACGACTCGAGGCCCAACTGCCAGCCAATGCCGGTGTAGCTCCAATGGTTGCAGAGCGTGACACAGATGCCCTGGCGGCTTCCCTCGGCCCTCCCTGCCGCCTCGGCGAGAATCGTCGCCGCGGGGAAGAAGGCCGCCCCCGCCCCGGTCTTGAGACCTTTTTCGAGAAAACGCCTGCGCGAAATGCTTTTTCCCATGACAGTGACTCCTGACCAACATTGAGCTTCTTCGTGCCGCGAGAAAAAGATACGTCACTGAGGGCACAGAGAACACGGAGAACACAGAGAACACAGCGCGGCAGAGCCGCAATTCAAAATTCAAGATTTGAGATTCAAGAGCATGTAACGAGAACGATTACCGACAAAAATCTTGGCGCGCCGCGAAGAGGTTCGAGAATAGTAGTGCAGAGAATAAAAACGACACACTTCTCTGTGCATTCTGTGGACTCTGTGGTGAATCTGCTTTTCGTCTGCGAATCGGCGGTGAGCGTCTAATCCAGCCCCCTGTCGCGGCGCGCCGTGAACGTGATGACGGAAAGACTATTTTTTGAGTTCCTTTTGTTTCCCTGGGCGCGCGGTCGTGGAGGCGTCATTGGGCGTCGCACCGGGGTGGCGACGACTGTGGTGCTTGCAACGCCCTTGCCGACGGAGGTGCGTCCATCTTCGGCGCGAATCCGCTTCAGCGCCGCTGCCACTTCCTTTTTGCCGGGGAGCGAAATGTTCTTGCCCTTGCAATTCTCGGCGCAACTGCGGCAGCCTGGGATGCAGTCAAGAGGGCGCGCCACAACCGGTTTGCCCGTGGCGGGGTCCCAATCGAAAACATTTGCGGGGCAAAAGTTAAGGCATTCGAGATCGAGGAGGCAATCCTCGCCTTTGATGGTGGGAAACCATGGAAAGCGCTTTCTCTGACGGCCAGGCATTGACTCCTTATTCCTTCCTAGCAGGGCTGGGAACCGGACCGGTCCCCCGGGCGAGGCGGTCAATGGGGCCTTTCTCTGGTCTGGACGTGATCGCGGAATTTGTCAGACAGCCGCTGGAGAATCTCGCTATTTGTCGCGCCGCGAATATCCACCGCCAGATAGTGGTCCTGGCCGAAGCCTGTCTTGCAAAAGAGCTTCTGGAATAGCCTGAGTTGAGCTTCCTGGTCGCACGCCCCTACGATGACGAAGGTGTCGGGGTCGTCTTCTGCCGAGCGGAGGATGTCCTCCATGATCCTGTTTCCCCCCATCCCGCAAAGTTGCGGGTGCACGATAGCGTAATCCACATCCAAGTCGGATTCGATGTCGAAGGGAAGGGTATTCATGTCCGAGTTCTTGAAAGACGGGCACAAGCCCTTACAGTTGCAGATGACCGCTTTGATTCGCATGGGGAAAAAGCCTGCCTCTGACTCCACTCCTAAGGAGGGGAGAATGTGTCAAACACGGAATCAAGCTTGACCAGACCTTGCCCGCTCCTCGTCAGACGGGGAGCCCGAAACACTAACTCCTTTGAGATCAATCAACTTCTGCGCATCCGCCACGAGCTCCGGGAAGAAGGGGGCAATTTCGCTGAGGAATCTGCCCATAGGGTAGCTGAGAAACGGCGCGCGAGACAGCGAGTAACAGATTCGCGTCCCCTGCCTCTCGGCGAGAACCAACTTCGCGGCACGCAGAATGGCGAGTTGCTGGGAAACCGTCGGTTGCGGGAGGCCTAAGACCACTTGCAGATCTCCAACGCATAGACTTTGAGTGCGCAAAAGGTTGATAAGACGCAGACGAGTTGCGTCCGACAGGACCTTGAATAGATCAGTCAGTTCTTTGAGAGACAGTACCACACTTGGTGCGTAGCATACGTATTGCCATAAAACCGAGTCTTTTGCCGCACCATTTGAGTTGATGGCTTCAACCTTTCCCCTTTATACTTCATTACTCCGTACGCGAAAGCCAGCGGGTAAGGCGTGTCGGAGCGGCCCTTGTGTCCGCCTTGGCGCAATGGGTTGCGGTTGGAGCGTGGGGTTCGAAAACGAGGTTGAGCTCAATTTCGGCCGGGGCATGTATCGCAATGACAGGGAATTCAAGGCCCGCCAGCACAATTCGCACCGAAGAGGTATGCCGGCATTTTCAGATGGGTGACTCGGTGATCCGGGCGGTTGACGGAGTCTCGGTGGAAGTGAAAGGGGGCGAGTTCGTGGCGTTGCTGGGCAGTTCGGGCTCCGGAAAGTCGTCTTTGTTGAACTTGATAGCCGGGCTTGATCGGCCGACCTCCGGTGCGGTTATCGTGAACGGAGAAAGCTTGGCTAAGATGTCGAGCGAAGAACTCTCCCGATACCGCAGGCACAGTGTGGGAATGGTCTTCCAAGCCTTTAACCTGGTGGGCACGATGACGGTGCTTGAAAACGTCGAACTGCCCATGCGCTTTGCAGAGGCGGAGCGCGGTGACCGTTTGGCGCGAGCCCGAGAGGCCTTGCAACGCGTCGGCCTGGGCGGGCGCCTGTCTCATCGCCCGGGCCAACTCTCCGGAGGCGAACAGCAACGTGCGGCGCTGGCGCGTGCCTTGGCGAACCGCCCTGGCCTGCTACTGGCCGATGAGCCGACAGGCAACCTCGATAGCCGCACAGGCAGCGAGATCCTGGACTTGCTAAGGGAGTGCAACCAGCAGCTTGGAATGACCCTGGTGATGGTGACCCACGAGCGCTCCCTGGCTGACCGTTACGCCCAGCGCCTGATCTTCTTGGCCGACGGCAAGGTGGTCGGGGAGCAGGCTGGGACTGCGGGCTAGGGACTAGGGGCTGGGGGCTAGGTGCTAGGGCCTTGGGCGCACAGCGGTTGCTGTCGGGCGTCGGGTGCCGTAGAGGAAACGCTCTCTGGAACGGTAGTACGAAAAGGGAAACGGCGTTGAAGACAAACGACTTGGTTGATCTGGCGGCACGCAACCTGCGCGAATCCTCCCTTCGCAATTCGCTTACTGCTCTTGGCATCGGCGTGGGCGTGGCGTCCCTTGTCGCAATGCTCTCGCTGGGGATCGGCCTGCAACGGCTGGCAGACCGGCGGCTCGAGAGGTCCGGACTTTTTGACACTATTGCAGTCACCTCCGGCCGCAACCTGCGGGGTTTTGGCCGCGTCGGAAACCGTGACCTGATGCCTCCCGCGGAGAGTCGGCCTCTTGACGAAGCAGCCCGAATCGAAATGGCGCGCCTACCGAACGTTCTCGAAGCGGTGCCCGACCTTCGGTTCGTCAGCGAGATCCGCTATGAAGGCAAACCGCACTTCGCCATGGTCGGCGGCCTCCCGCCCTCTGCCCGCGACAAAGAGGCCTTTGAGGGCATGCAGGGCAAGTTCTTCTCCTCAGATACAGCCGAGGAGGCCATCCTGCAAATCCAGTTCGCGGACGAACTCTTGGGTATACGTCCGAAGTACGGCGAATCAAGCTCAGCGCTGAATGGCCAGACGCAGTCGTTGATTGGAAAGGAACTCACTCTGCGCTATGCAGAGCGCTCTGCAGCGGCAGCCCCCGCACCCTCGCCAGCTTCCTCTAAGCCTGCATCTACGATCGGCGATGGCCGCAACGGCGGTATGTTTTCGGTTCTTGAGCGCGAAAAGAAATTGCGTATCGTCGCGGTCACCGATCAGGATCCCGAGGGCATGCGCGGCATCTCGGGAGCGCGCGTGTTCGTCCCGCTCCAGATGCTGGAGAACCTCCACATGCTGCTGCCCTCCGGCCCGCGCGGCGGCGAGACGGACTTTTCGAATTCACCGGCTTATCCCAGCCTCAGCGTTCGCGTAAGAAATCCGAGCCAAATCGAGTCAGTGCAGGACGCCATCCGCAAAATGGGTTTCAATACCTTCTCCATTCTCGACGCCACGCGGGGGCTGCGGCGCTTCTTCGCCGTGCTCGACCTCTTCCTTGGCATCTTCGGCAGTCTCGCCTTGGCGGTGGCTGCGCTGGGCATCGTCAACACGCTGGTGATGGCCATCCTCGAGCGCCGTCGTGAGATCGGCATCATGAAAGCCATTGGGGCCAGCGATGGGGACGTTAAGAAGCTTTTCCTTGCCGAGGCCGCCGTGATGGGCTTGGCCGGCGGAGCGCTGGGAGTGGCGCTAGGCTGGGTGATAGGCCGCCTCATCAACGTCGGCACGAACTTCTATCTGCGCCGCCAGAACCTGCCGCCCGAAAACCTTTGGGCGGTTCCGTGGTGGCTGGTGGGCGGAGCCATCGCCTTCGCCATCGTGATCAGCATGATTTCCGGACTCTATCCCGCCGCGCGAGCCGCCAAGTTGGATCCCGTGCAGGCGCTTCACTACGAGTAGCCAGCCGTTGACAAAAAAGGCCCGGACCAACTGCTCCGGGCCTTTCATGAGCCAAGTTTATGGAGGCGGGTGGGCCGCCGTCAGCAGTCACTAAAAATTGACGTCAAGAGTGACTTTTGTCGTATTGGTCTTGCCTCCGCCCGTGCCTGTTATGGTAATGGTGTGATTACCGGTTCTGGCACCCCCAGCCACTTTCATTGTCATCGTGGATTTCCCAGAGCCCGTGCTGATGCTGGCGGGACTGAAGCTCACAGTCACACCGGACGGCGCGCCTGAAGCTGACAAGGAAACCGCTGAGTCGAACCCGCCCGAGGCCATGGCAGTGATCGTGGATGTGCCGGAACTCCCCCAGGTTACAGTGACCGAGGTGGGTGAGGCGCTGAGGCTGAAGTTGCCGCCGCTCGCCGCAGCCGTCACCGTCAGAGATACAGTGGTGGTTTGCGTAACTCCGCCGCCCGTGCCAGTGACGGTAATCGTGTAAGTGCCGGTCGCAGTGGACGAAGCGACGGCTAAGGTGATCGATGATGTTCCAGATCCCGGCGCTGCAATCGAAGTGGGACTGAAGCTCACGGTCACACCAGTGGGCTGGCCAGAGGCAGTTAAGGCAATCGCCGAGTCAAACCCGCCGAACACGCTGGTCGTGATCGTCGATGTGCCATTATTGCCCTGTACGACGGACACGGAGCTGGGTGAGGCAGAAATCGTGAAGCCAGGAGCCGCGGGCGTTCCGGCAAGAGTGCCGAGCAGGCCGGAGCCTTTGGGACTGCCCCAGCCCGTAACCAAATCGTACCCCGTTACCGCCGGATAGCCGTTGCTGCCGCTGGTAATGTCGTGGAAATTGGAACCGTAGCTGGGGCCCGTCCCGATCGGGTAGATAAGTAGGTTAATGAACCCGAGCACCTTGTTGCCATTGGCAAGTGCCTGTTGATTGACGAGTGCCAGGTAACCGGCCCAGAGTGGCGCGGCGAAGCTGGTTCCGCCGTATTCGTTTGCCGTGCAGGTGGTTTGGTCGGCACAGACGTAGTAGGTAAAGTTGGCGTTCGCCGCGACGTCCGGGCCATTCCGGTAAGTGGTGGACCCCTCGTTGCTCGAGTTGATGACACCAGAGGCCTGCTGCCAGGACGGAATTCCAATGTGGTCTGGAGAAATCCCGCCGCCGCTGTCGGACCAGGCAGTTTCAGAGGCCCAAGCGCCGCCCGCGCTGGCGGTGGTCAAATCCGTGCCGCCGACAGAGACGATATTAGCGTCGTCAGCGGGGTAGGCACCGGTGCGCGACGTCCATTTACTACTGTCGCCCGCCGCCACAAAGAAGTTCTGACCTTGTGCGGCCATCTTCTCGTAGTACGGGTCGTCAGTGCTGGGATCCGCCGGGCTCCATCCCCACGAACAGCTTAATTGTGCGGGCAGCGGAGAATACGCGGTCATAGAACTGAGAATGGCCGTATCGGTAGACCCCACGAACACTATCAAGCCGCTCAAGCCGGGGGCCATGCCCAGCGCCTGGGTCATGTCAATCGTCTGTTCCGTGTCGTCGCAATCCTGAGAAGCGAGACAGCTCGTGCTGGTCCCATCCGTAGAGAAGAGTGTGATCGGTACGCTGTTCGTTTGCTTCACATTGTTGTAATAGGTCGTCAAATCGGCGAGGTCGGTGCCGTAGTACTCGAGCAAACCGAGAGTCTGGCCACTGCCGGTGAGCGATCCCCCGTAATAGGCTGCCCGCATGTCGCTGCCTAGAAAAGAGGCAGAGGGTCCGGAACCGGTAGTCGCGGCGGCCTTTGCACCCGACTGCCTATGCACGAGAGCAGGATGTGGGATCGAGAAATTGTCTAGACCGGAGATATGCCAGAGCGGAAACCCCAGGGATGCGGAGGGCTCTCGATCCGGAGCATAAAAAGTCCGATTCTCCGTAGGGTGCTGGTAGATGCCCATGGCCACATTAAAAGCCGCCTCAATGACCGTTACTGAGCCTTCCACCTGCACGTCCATGCCGTCGCGAGAGCCGCCCACCACGTTGAAGCCGCGACTTCTCGCAAAAGCAACCAGGGCGGCATAATCCTCTTGGGTGGGGCCAAACCGCTCGGTGAATTCCGGCACCGTAAGGAAGTGCCTGTAAACCGGGCTGGTCGGATCGTAGACCTCTTTCAGAAAACTATCCAGACCAGCTTGATCGCGCAACGGTAGAACAATGTCGAGGCGCAAGACCTGAGTGCCGGGCAGTCGGTTCACAAACTTCGCCTGCCCGCTGGTCACTTCCAGACGCGTATGCCGCGTCATCATGGATTGTCCTTGCGCAATACCCGCTGTGACAAACATCAGTGTGGCTGCGGCGGACAGTATTCGCCACACACTTGCTTGACTCCTTGCACGGAATCGCATCGTGGTGAACTCCTTTAGAGGTTGTTGAATTGGATCTTCTAATACTACCGTCGAGAAGAGCAATGTACACTTCCTAACTAATTTAGTCAATAACCTTTTGGCCGATGTAAAAAGAGGTACATAACGAAGGAAGTGGGAGGGACACTTTGGCTCTGACCCTGGTTGCTGCTCAATGCCGTCCAAGTTGTGGACGGGGAGGCCGTCTTGTCGTGCAGTCACACAACCCCTTTCATCGGTGATATCGGCAGTTCTCGCCAGAACTTTAGCGAATTCTGCCTCTCTCCCTCTGTGCAAGTACAAAAATCCCTTCAATCGGCGATATCGGCAGTTCTCGCCAGAACTTTAGCGAATTCTGCCTCTCTCCCTCTGTGCAATCACAAAAACCCCTTTAATCGGCGATATCGGCGGTTCTCGTCAAAACTTTAGCGAATTCTGTCTCTCTCCATCTTTGTAGTTACAAATCCCCTTAATCGGTGATATCGGCAGTTCTCGCCAGAACCTTAGCGAATTCTGCCCCTCTCCCTCTGGGCGGTTTGGAAATCGCAGCTTTCAAAGGCTCTTCTTATTATTCGAAATTCCAGTTAAGATAAAGAAGACGGTGCGCAATTGTCAGTCGGTCCCGCGCTTCTGCCCATGGCCACAGTCTATTGCTGCTGGATCGTGGCGGGGGAAGTGTAGGGCACAGTGGGAGGACTTGGATGGAACCTGCGGACGTAGGATCGAGCATGGCGAACTTGGCTGAGCTTTTCACCGGGACGGACCATCCGCCGGCCCAGACCTTGGAAGAGCGCGCGCAGCGCGAGGACCCCGCGCTCCTGAAGAAGTTGCTCGAGCAGATGCTCATGATTCGCCGTTTCGAAGAGAAAGCGGCGGAGCTTTACACGTTGGGCAAGATCGGGGGCTTCTGTCACCTGTACATTGGCCAGGAAGCGGTGGCGGTCGGGGCAATCTCGACCCTCGAGCCGGACGACTACATTCTGACCTCCTACCGTGAGCACGGGCACGCCCTGGTACGGGGGATGGACCCGGGAGAGGTGATGGCGGAGTTATACGGAAAGCAGAGCGGCGTCTCGAAGGGCAAAGGCGGTTCGATGCACCTGTTTGACAAACGCCGCGCCTTCCTGGGCGGCCATGCCATTGTGGGGGGCCAGATTCCACTGGCCGCTGGGGCGGCGTTTGCTTCCAAGTACCTCAAACAATCACGCGTCACGCTGGGCTTTTTTGGCGAGGCAGCGGTCAATATCGGGGCTTTCCACGAATCGTTGAATTTGGCCGCGCTGTGGAAGTTGCCGGTGGTGTTCATTTGCGAGAACAACCGGTTTGGGATGGGTACTCCCATCGAGCGCGCATCATCTCTCTACGACCTGTCACAGAAGGCCTGTGCGTACAACATGGCGCGCACCTGGGTAGACGGAATGGACGTTCTGGCGGTTCGAGAAGCTCTTAAGGAAGCCGTTGACCGCGCCCGGAAGGAGAGCGCTCCCACGCTCATCGAAGCTCGCACTTACCGCTTCATGGGCCATTCGATGTCCGATCCGGCGCACGGCCACTATCGCACCAAGTCGGAAGTGGAGGCGCAGCGGCGCCACGACCCGATCAAGAATCTGAGCGCGGCGCTCGATACGATCGGGGTTATCAATGCCGAATTTATGGAAGAGCTGGATCAGAAGATCCGCGATATCGTCGAGGAAGCGGTCGCCTTCGCGGAACGCAGTCCGGAGCCCGAGCCGCAGGAACTGTATACCGACATTTACGTGGGGTAAGAGCTGTCAGCTCTCAGCTTTCAGCTATCAGCAAGCCGATCGTTGCCAGAAGCTTGCTGAAAGCTGAAAGCTGACGGCTGATCGCTGAAGCTCGAGGAGAATCCATGTCGATTCTAACTTACCGTGAAGCGTTGAATCAGGCCATGAGTGAAGAGATGAGGCGTGATGAGACGATCGTTCTAATGGGAGAAGAGGTCGGCTTTTACAATGGGGCGTATAAGGTCAGCAAGGGGATGCTCGAGGAATTCGGGCCGATGCGAGTCTTGGACACGCCGATTACCGAGCTGGGATTTACGGGCCTGGGAGTTGGCGCCGCCATGGCGGGCTTGCGGCCGATCGTAGAGATGATGACCTTCAACTTTGCCATCCTGGCTCTCGACCAGATCGTCAACAGCGCGGCCAAAATGCTTTACATGTCGGGCGGGCAATTCCCCATCCCGATGGTGATTCGCGGGCCCGGCGGGTCAGCCCACCAGCTTGCAGCACAACACTCGCAAGCGCTCGAGTCGTGGTTTTGCTACGTGCCCGGATTGAAGGTGGTTATGCCCTCCACGCCGGCGGATGCCAAAGGACTGCTCAAGACGGCGATTCGGGACGACAACCCCGTCGTCTTTATTGAGTCTGAAGTGCTTTACGGGACTAAAGGCGAAGTTCCCGAGGGCGAGCATCTTGTTCCGTTAGGTGTCGCTGAAATCAGACGGCCGGGCAAAGACATAACTCTGATCGCGCACTCGAAGATGGTGTTCGTGGCGCTCGAGGCTGCGGCCGAGTTGGCAAAAGAGGGCATTGAGGCGGAAGTCGTCGACCCGAGAACGCTTCGCCCCCTCGACACCGCGACCCTGGTGGAATCGGTGAAGAAGACGAACCGGGCAGTTATTGTGGAAGAGGGATGGCCGTTCTGTGGCATAGGAGCTCAAATTGTGGACACCCTCCAGTCGAATGCTTTCGATTACCTCGACGCACCCATTTTGCGGGTAACCGGCGCGGATGTGCCCACGCCCTACGCGAAGAACCTCGAGCACTTGGCCTTTCCAGACAAACAGAAAGTGATAGACGCTGTGAACAAGGTGCTTTACCGGACGTAGACGAACTGCTTCCGGTCCCATTTACCGGGTGTAGGGGGACGGCTCGCCGTCCCCTGGCGGGGTAGGGCAAGCCCTACCCCTACAGGCAAGCCGATAGCGGGGATGAACCATGGTCAAGGTACTCATGCCGAAAGGCAGCGATACGATGACAGAGGGCAAGGTCCTGAAATGGGTCAAGAAGGAAGGGGACCAGGTCTCGGCCGGAGATGCGGTGGTCGAGATCGAGACCGATAAGGTCGACATGGAAGTGGAGGCGATGGGCGGGGGAGTATTACGCAAGATTCTCGTTCAGTCCGGGAATAGCGTTCCCGTGGGTGAGTTGCTTGCGCTGATCGGCAAGCCGGATGAGGACATTTCCGCGCTGCTCAAAGCAGCCGGCGCGGCGGCGACCCCGGCGCCTGCGCCTGGCCCGTCTTCGCATCCGCCTGCCATCGGTTCGCCGGCGCCGGCCGTTGCGCCGATCCCCCCCAGCGCGGGACCGGCACTGGCCACGCCATCTCCTGCGACGGCAGTTTCGGGGCAGGCGCTGAAGGACGCGAGCGCAGCCTCTGCCGATCAGCCGGAAAACGGCGGGCGGGTTCTGGCTTCGCCGCTGGCGCGAAGAATGGCCCGTGAAATGGGATTGGATCTTAATCGCATAACGGGCACGGGCCCTGCGGGGAGGGTTGTGCGCCAAGACGTGGAGCGCGCTGCAATGCTGTCGGGTGGGGCGCGAACGGCGCGTCCAACCGAGGCCAAGCCCGCGGTTGCGCAACCACTTGCAGCGGTGCCCCAACCGGCTCCGACGCCTGAATTGTCAAGGCGACCGGCGGCTGTCCCGACCGGCCCGGAGTTCTACGACGAACCCCTGAGCTCGATGCGCAAAGTCATCGCCACTCGTCTTGTACAAAGCAAAGCCCCCGTGCCGCATTTCTACCTGACGATCGAAGTTGACATGGGCCGCGCCAAAGAGTTGCGCGAATCGGCGAAGGTTCTGAACCCGGATCTGAGCTTTTCTTATAATGATCTGATCCTGAAAGCCTGCGCGGCGGCGCTCCAGATGCATCCGCACGTCAATGCGTCCTTCCGGGGAGAAGCGATCCGCTACCACCGGCGCATTCACCTCGGGATTGCCGTGGCCGTGGACGAGGGCGGATTGATCACGCCGGTCATTCGTAATTGCGAGGGCAAGACGCTGCAGGAGATCGCGCGAGAAGCGAAGGATCTCGTCGCCCGGGCGCGCAACCGCAAACTGAACCCGGATGAGTACGTCGGCGCCACCTTCTCCGTGTCCAACCTCGGCATGATGGGGATTGAAGAATTCTCCGCCGTGATCAACCCTCCCGAGGGCGCGATCCTGGCGGTGGGCGAGGTGGCGGAGAAGCCGGTCGTAGTGAAGGGGCAGATCCAGGTGGGTCTCCGCTGCCGCATGACGCTCTCCTGCGATCACCGGGTGGTGGACGGGGCCACGGGCGCGAAGTTCCTCCAGACACTTAAGCAGATTCTCGAGAATCCGGTTTATCTGGCGTTCTAAGACAGTTAACAGTCGACAGTCAACAGTTAACAGTTCTGAGATGCCAGCCCCCCGAATTGGTCCAGCTACGATGTGGGCGTGGCGGCCGCCTGCTTATGCCGGGTTCGCTCCCCAGCGCTCCGGGAGGCGGCCGCTGGTTTCGTGGCCGTAACTTTGCCGGCCCCAGAGTAGGGAATCCAAACCACCATAGTTCCCTGCAGCCGATTACCCCAAGCGTAATAAGGGACGAAGGTCAGATTGACCTCCTGGGTTTCGCCTCGCGTGGTGCTTTCCAAGGTGCGGTAGAGCGGCTCTTCGGAATTAGGCTTGGAGGCAGCCATGCCTTTATGCTGGAGAAGCACCACTCCATCCAGGAGATCGGGGCGAAACTCCGAGGTGAATCCGCCATTGGGACCAGAGCTTGGCGCCAAAGCGACGTCGAAAAGGGACGCTTTGTACTCCTGATCCACCTGCTCCAGGCAATACACTAGCGGGCCACGCTGCACCGCGACCTTTCCGTAATCCTCTGGCACCCGGGGATTGGCTTCCACAAGGCGTGGGGTCATGTCCAACTGCAGTTGAACGGTGTCCTCGCCCTGCCAGGCGCGATGAATGGCGAAGTACTCGCCCGCTTTTGGTTTGCCGGCGGCGGGCTTGCCGTCCACTGTGACCGTTGCCTTGCTCGACCAACCCGGAATCCTCAGATAGAGCGTGAATGCCGTTGCTTTGGCTGGGCTGACCTTGAGGGTGATGGCACCATCCCAAGGATACTTCGTGCGCTGGACGACTTTAAGTCCGGTGCCGTCTTCCAGGTGCCAATCCAGCGTGGAAGCGTGGTAAAGGTTGACATACACTCCAGTCGGGCTGGTCGAGTAGAGATAGCCGGGGATCGAGGCAAAGGTCCGCTCCAAATTCGGGGGGCAGCAGGTCGTGTCGTACCAGGGCTGGCGAGGGTCCTCGCCGCCTCGTGACTCGAGCGGATTGCGATAGCAGTAGAGTGTCCCGGAGAGTGACATGCCGGAATTGATCCCGTTGTAAAGCGCCTCTTCCATGACGTCGGCATAGGGGGCGGTCGCCTTCGCCGCCAGCATTCGCCAATTCCACATCAGGTTGGCAATGGCCGCACAGCTTTCCGCATAGGCGCGCTCATTCGGCAGGTCATATGCCATGCCCACTGATTCGCCCTCCGCGTACGATCCGACTCCGCCGGTGATGTACATTTTCCGATCCACCAGGTCTTTCCAAAGCCGGTCGAGCGTCTCGCCGTAGTCCCCGTCGCCTGTCTCAAGGTAGTAATCCGTAGCCCCGCTGCATGCATAGAGAGCCCGCACCGCATGGCCTTCAAGTTGGGTGCGCGAAATGAAGGGTGCTCCACTGAACAGGTACGTCACCTGGTCGTCGGTGAGCTGCAGTCGCAGCCTCTCTCCAGTGAGTAGGTAGTTGACGAAATCCAGATAGCGTTTGTCGCCGGTGGTGCGGTAAAGCTCCACGAGCGCCATTTCAAATTCCGGGTGCCCCGTGAGGGCGGGTTTCTTCTCGGGCCCCAGCGTCTTCAAAACATAGTCAACATACTTGATCCCGCCGTCCAGTAGTTTCCGGTCCCCCGTGGCGCGGTAGTAGGCGATGGCGGCCTGCAACAGATGACCGAGGCAGTACAACTCGTGGCTGCGATACATTTCGGAAAAGCGCAGCTTGGCGCGGTCCCCCACGTAGTAGGTGTCCAGGTATCCCGAAGGTTCCTGGGCTGCCAGCACATCATCAATGAGCTTATCGAGCGTTTGGCGGAGTTGCGGGCGGTCGCCCGATTGCAAAACCAAGGCGGTTGCTTCCATCCACTTGTAGAGATCGGAGTCGGTATAAAGCGGGCCCCGGCGGCCGGTGTTCTTGTGGCCCGAAAGGCGGCGAAAATTGTCTACCACGCCGTGCTCTTCCAGAAGCGCCAGTAGAGTGGGAATACTGTCTTCCACATTCGTCCGCATCCGCTCTGACCAGATTCCACTGCCTATGGTCACGGCGCGAATGGGCACTGAGTGCAGCTTTGCCTTGGGGCTCTCGGAGGTATTGATGATGCCCTCCGCCTTCCACGCCTGGTTATCCGCCTGGGCAAATCCGGCGCCCGGAGACGCCAGAAAGGCGCCGAGCAGGAATGGACTCCATTTAAGAAAACGCATGTGTGCAGAACGCATTGCCGATCCTCCCCGTGTAACTTGATCCTGCTCTCTCTACCGACAACCATGATAGGCTACCATAGATCGGCCGGGAGTGTCAAGCGCAAAACGCGGGAGTGAGAGGCGCGGGACAGGACTTCTGAAGGAGGGTTGCGGCCCCTCCGCGCCTCGCCCATGCCCAGGCGCAAATTGTGACTCGCTGGGATTTGGCACGGCCATCTTGCCGTGACCGTGCAGGGACAGAGCCTGTCCTGAGCGCAGCGAAGGAATGCCCGTATCACCGGGAACTGAGTCACTACCCAGGCGCAAAAACACTTGCTCCAGGCTCCAGCGAAGTGCTATCCTTAGCTTGCTCTGAGCCTGGAACCGCCTTTACGGAATCTGCTCATGAATTGCCGCCTCACCGCCGCCTTAATCCTCGCAATCTTCCCGGTGATGCTCTTCCCGACGCCGGCAGCCGCGCAGGTGCGGGGAGGTGGGCATTTCGCCGGGGCGCGCGCTCCTCGAACCGCAGCCCCCAGTGGGCGAAGCGGTTTCGGCTCGAGGGGCGGGCGCGGGTTCTACCGTCGAGGTGGCTTGTACTACCCCGGGTATTTCCCCGGCAGCGGCTATTTCTCCGATTGGGCCTATCTGCCCCCTCCATTCTATCCCGACTACGGCTACGACTACGGCAATGACAGCGGCTACGAACCCGAGGCGCTGCAAGCGCCACCTTCCTGGTTAGCTGCTAGTCACTCGGATACCCTTTCGACTCCGGCCAAGCCTGTTGAGCCGCTGGTTCTCGAGCGCCAGGGCGACGAGTGGGTGCGGATTGGCGGCTACGGCCAGCCGGGTGTTTCCGCACCTTCGACCAGGGCAAGCGCCGAGGGCGCACAGAATCCGCCTGCCGGTGCAACCTATCGAAACCTCGCCACTTCCCCGGCTCCCAAGCTTCCGCCTGCGGTGCTGGTGTTCCGAGACGGGCACCAGGAAGAAATCGAAAAGTACACGATCATCGGCTCGGTCATCTACGCGCAAGCAGACTATTGGAGCACCGGTTCCTGGCGGCGAAAAGTCGCGATTGCCGACCTGGACATCCCCGCGACTTTGAAAATGAACCGGGAGCGGGGCGGAAGATTCAGCCTGCCGTCGGGGCCTAACGAAGTAGTTTTCCGGCCCTGATTACCCCATCGCATCGATCAATTCCCCGGCAGTCACCACACTCGCCCAACGCGGGAAAGTTTTCTCAATCAAGCTGCGGTGCACTTCCGGGTCGGCGTCCGCGCAGCAGTCTTTCACCACGATCAAGCGATAGTCCGCGTCAAGAGCATGCAGCAGCGTGGCGAGAACGACCCCGCTGGTTGCGATCCCGAATAAGATCAGGGTTTCAATCTCCTTGGCCCGCAGAATCATGTCGAGGTCAGTGCCGGCAAACGCGCTGATCCGGTGCTTGGTTATCACGATGTCCTCGCCTTGCGGCGCGACCGCGGGATGAATCGCGCCGCCAGGTCCCTCGAATACCTGCCTACGCTGGATCGAATTCTTGATGCTGCTGAACAGCAAATTGCGCGGGCTGACTTCCGGCAAGCCACGACGAAAGCCGACTTGCACATGAAACACGCTCAGCCCAAGATCGCGGGCCTTCTTGAGCACGCTGGCAGCGCGAGCGACCAGGTCGGGTTGGTCCTTCGTGTAAATCGAAACGATGGCGGTTTGCAGGTCCATGCTGAGAACCGCCGTGCGGGCAGTATCAATAGGCGCTAGGTTTGCCACCTGTTACGCTCCTTCGTCACTTCACCCGGTGGAGGGGCATTTCGGCTGGTTCTTTGGTGGGCCTGGGTAGAGTTGAACTACCGACCTCACCCTTATCAGTTGGGCGTCATGGGCTAGCTATGATTTGCGACAGCGTAAGACTAATCAGTATTCATGCACCTTTCGTGAGGTTTTCACCCTTTCGCCATGAGTGATGGAAAACGACGGTTTTTTATCTAGGTGTGCACCAAAATGTGCACCAATTTTCGTGCCCTCAAATGGTGCAGCGAGGAACAGAAGACTATCTTCTCGGCTTCTTGCACGCCTGCCTGTCGCCCAGTCCAAATACATATCACTCCTGCACCCAGCCTAACGCCTTGAGTCTAGCAGAGGCGACTTCGAATTAAAAGCCGTGAACACACTATCACAGCCAAAGGATTCGACCATGAGGCCCAAACGACTCACCTTCTCGTCCCCGCAGACTTCCATTCTTGATGCTTCCAACATTGGTTGTGGCACATCGCTGTCTCGCCCGCGAGGTCCACCACGGGACCAAAACCTGTCCAAATCGTCATACTTCCACGAAGCGTTGATTGCCTCCGCAGAGGGGAGGGTCTCCGGCGCGAGGCCTGAAATGGCCCAGGAGTATATGCACTAGGTGGTGGTGTGCCAGTGGGGCCCCATCCTGAAAAGATGCGAGCCCAGGGGGGTGTTTTTGGAAATGGCAGTCGGGACATCCCTCTCGGCTTCCCCGCATTCGATCAGCCACGTCGTGTTCTGACTAGCTGAGGTCGACACTCACCGCAACCGCTTTCCAACCTGCGTTAGTTCCTTCCTGCTGTAAGAACGATCCCTTCCCATTCATTCAATCAATTTCCCCATTCACAACGGAGGTGTGTCTTGAGGTGCTTTCAACCTGAACGCGCTTTAATCGCTCGCGAGATCCGTGAGGAGAGGCAAAGAGAACTGGATACTGTGCTCAGCCAGATCGCCTATGGACGAATCATCCGGCTGCCTTCTCCTTCGCTTTCTCTCGAAGCGCAGTTCCAAATCAGTGTCAGCAAAATGCGTGAGGACGTCCAGCGTGCCAAGGACGTCCAGACCACCCACATCCTGCGCTGGCTGCGCAGCTAACCTAAGTCCGGAAAGCCCTGGTTTCGACCAGGGAGCAAGGGGAGCCCACATTCCCCCGCATTCCGGCATTCCTACCTTTCCTCCATTCCGTCCGGAATGGATCCTAATCTTCTCTTTTGATTTATCAATCCTGCCCGTCGGCGGCATGCCCGACAGAAGGAGGGCCAACTATGCCCAAGCACGAAGAGCTGTATTTCACTCCGCACCTCGATAAGCCGCACCAGAAATGGTCGATTCTCGAGGACCCGGAGTGCCCCAGTGACGGCACGATCCGCCGGCATTATCGCCAACCTCGCGAGAAGCCGGATGTGAAGCAGAGCTTCGGAATCAGCGAGGTGAGCCCGGTTCTCGAGTACTACGCAGCCAGAGCTGGCATCGAGTATTCCCGAGTATCGCTCGGTCGTCAGACTTTCAGCTTCGATCTGGCCTTAGCGCTCCTCCGGTCTCCACTTGGAATGGAAACTTCAGATGGCCAAGTTTGGCGTCCGGTCATTCCCTGGGTCCGAGACGACGGCTTCTGCGCCGTGCTGATGCGGGAGGCTATTCCGTACCAGGAGGCTTGCCATGTGTTCGGTTTCGACATCCCCGCAGCCAAGCCAAGTGTCCCCAAGCGCATCAAGCGTCACTTGGCGAGAGGAAGGACAGCGTTGTTCGGAAAGGAAGCCGAAATTCGTCAGCTAAACCAGTATGACCGAGTTCATGAGGCCATCCTGGCGGATGGGGCGACATCCTTCTCGACTGCCGTTTACGATCCCGGGCCGCGATGGCCGGAAGCCTGGACTTCGGGAGCGGCTCTGGCATCGCGGCGAGGCGGTGCCCTGCTAACGGGACATCCAGTTCAGATCGGTGATCTCATTCAGATCACCGGCGCCCTGCCCACCGGCCAAATCAAAGCCAATTGCCTGATCTGGGATATTGATTACGATCTGGTCGTCTTCGACATCAAGAAAGAGCTTCGCTCCTGGAATGGCGAAGTCTATCTCAGCGTGCTCAATGAGCTTCATGGCAGTCCGGCCAATCTGGACGTGCAGACTGCCTCCAATCTCGACCTGGCCAAGGTAAGAGACGGAAAGCTCATCCAATACCTCAGCCAGGAGTTTGCCCGCGACGTGTTCGAGCTGATGAGGGACGATGAGCGCGTGAAAGAGGAGATCGGCTTCTATAACCCTGAAGGCTGGGTCAATGATGACGGCAATCCGGTGATGAATGAGAATCGCTGGAAGCTCTGGCGGATATATGCCGCTGGCTTGCCGGCGATGCAATTCCGCCATTGCCGGGATGCTTTCTATCGCACCCAGATGGAATCTCCGCAGAACAGCAATCCCGATCGCTTCCGCATTCGTTTCAGGGAGCCGAAGGATCTAATGACCGTCCAGCCGCAGGAACTGGCGGGAGCGGCAGTCAGGAGATACATATTCCCGGAGCCGTTTGTCTTCGACCGGCAAGGCTATCCGCACTGGGAGCGCTCGACCTTGCCTGACGTTAACTCCGTCTATCTGGGTGGATTCGAGGGCGAGTTCATCTCGCTCAGAAATCCCAATGCCTCGCACAAGGAGTCCGGCAAGCTGCGCGGTCGTCGCCTACAGCGCTTCGCAGAGATCGACCGTGGCGCCGTGATGTTCGTGCATCTGGGCTTTGCAGCCAGTCCGGACGGCACGCCGGGTCTGGGCAAGAGCTTCAATGGCGCGGATTTCGACGATTCCGTGCTGGCTTTGCTCGATCCGGAGATCGCTGCGCACTGGAAGACCTTGCAGGACTATCCGCTACTTCAGGCTGCTCCCACGCAGGCAATGGTAATTGACGATGGTGATGCCTTATTCGACCGGCACCCTGAAGTTGAACGGTACGATACCCTCTTCGTCGAGAGGATGATCGTCGATGCCAGGCACGGCCAGATGGGCATCGGGTGCGTGGTCAACGCCATCGTCTGGTTCAATCTGCTGTGGCTCAATCGGGAGAGTATCGTGGCCCAGCTCAGGGCGATGGAGCCAAGCAGCAAGGTCGTGGAAGCCATCCACTGGATGGAGCATGACCTCCCCAAGAGCCAAATGCCCATGATCGCCTCCCGTCTGGAGGAGATCATCGACTCGATCAAGATGAACGGCAAGTCGGTCGAGTGGGCAAGCGCCGCAATCACGGAGTTCCGCAACACCTGCCCGGTGGCTCCGAAGTTCTGGTGGCAAGGTGGTTTTCAAGGCGAAGGCCGCATTCCTCGGCATCGCCTCGGCAACTGCAACGAACCCATTGCGGTAACCACCGCCATGGACACTGCCCATGAGGAATGGATCGAGATCTTCAAGAAGGCACGCAAGTTCGCCGACAAGGAGAGTTGGAAACGCTGCTGGCGAGTGCCTTTGGAGATCCGGACGTTCCCCACTCGGCCGGAGGCAGCTACTGCCGCCAGGGACTTCTGGCACTTCTACAACCGCACTCGGGAAGCCAAGAAGGCGGAGTTCCTCCTGGCCGGTAAGGATCATCGCGGCAAGAAAGTCACCACTGAGCAGGATGCCGGCTTAGCTGCTTACTTGTTCGCGGAAGAGGATGTCCACAACCGCATCAAGGCCAGCGGCATGTATCAGGAGATTTACGCCGAACTGGTCAAGCTGGTCTTCGATCGGGAATTGACTCTTGAACCACCACGTAATCCAGACGGCTCCGTGAAGCCAGTGGCGGACGGCATCCTGGGCGGTCCACACACCCTGGATGGCTTTCTGGATATGGCCAGGGCCGCAGGCGCGACCCGCAAATATGTGCCGATCACTTGGGAATCGGACCGTGTGCGCGCTGACTACGGCCATCTGAACCTCGATGTCGTTGTGGAGGACACGTTGGTACGCATGGCAGGCACGACGGCGAACCCGGCGAACTGGCTCGGCATCGTTGATGTGCCGGATGGCCAGTATCGGCTGGAGCATGGCCTTTTGGCCACGGAGGACGACAGCGACGCTCCATCCCCGCCTGCGACAGTGGCTTTGCCTGCGGTCAATGGCTTCGAGCAAAGGCTGAAAGACATGACGCTTAAGCAGCAGGACCGCCAAAGGATCGAAGCTGAACTGAAGCTCTTTCAGTCCCAGGTCGGCCAACGGGTCACCATTAAGCCGGTCACCTATCACAACCCCAAGACACGGCAAGATGAGCCTGCCGCTGAGGTGTTCCTCGAAGGCAATCGGGAACCGCTGTGCTGGATTTCCCGCGAGCACGTAGCCGCAGTGACGCATGAACTCTCGGGCATTCTCGTCTCGAACGGCAAATACTCGCTCACCGCCGTCTGCACGCTGCCTGAGCAAGGCATCCACAGTTGACACCAACCATCATGAAAACATGCGCTCCGGGATTCGAGAGCCCGGGAGCAAGGAGGAAGTATGCAAAATTGCATTAGCACGTTCTCTCTATCGAAGTTGTTCCAATTCGTGAACGACCAACTCTGCTGGCAGCGAAGGAATATTCACTTCCATGATTGTCATAGTCCACCACATGCCCTGCGCATAGGACTTTACGACGACACATCTCCACCACAAAGATCGGCTGCGTTGGCAAGGTTAGACCCCTGGGCCACACCACCGACACACGTGGGGTTCTCCGGCGATGTAATTCGGAGGCGAAGATTCCCCTGGGTTGAGGGTTACAGCTTTGGAACAACGACAGTGAGTGGGTTACCGGCCGAGCGCATCGACGGCCGCGATCCAACGGTTCATACCAATCCGGTGTGCGTCGACATGATGCATGGCATCGGCATTCCAGCCCTTCGATGAGGCTTGCACTACCGGAGCCTCGATCATCTTCTCCGAGTAAGTTGTGGTGCTGATGTCCGTAATCAGAAAGGCATGCACTTGGTATCCATATACCGGCAAACAGTCCTGTCCCAGCCGGTACAGCCTTCCATCCAGTAAGAATGGCCTGCCGGCAGGCCGTGCGGTATGCAGGTCCTTCTTAATCACAGGGCTTAGAGGATGTTCGGTCCACGGCCCTTTGAAATCCCGCGCATAGAACAAGCGCAAGGTCTCGTTTCCTTCCACGCAGATGAACATCCACCAAATGTCCTTGTACCAGACCAGCGTGGGGCTAATGAAATGATCGCCCGTGAGCAGGTCTTTCTGGTACTCCCACTTGTCGGGAAATGCCGTCGCTTTGTACAGCCGCACGGATGTCTCCGTATGGGCTTCCGGAATCATGTAGTAATCATTCTGCCACTTGAACACGTACGGGTGGGCGAGGACAAACGGCTCATGGATAACGATGTGCCTGTAGTGCCACTCCAGGCCGTCATTGCTCTCTGCCATTCCGATACCGCCCTTGTCAGTCTTGAGGTCCTTGGCCGTAAAGAACATGAAATACCGCGAGCCGTCAACGACCATGAATGGATGGGCAAGGGTATCGACATTCAAGTCGTTGACATCCGTCCCCGTCAACACCGGGTTCCTGACATTCGCCGGGGCTGAAAGTTGCAACGGGGACGGGCCGGTATAGATGCCGACGGTCCAGTGGCTCTCTGCCTTACTGGAAGGCTGTTGAGCATTGCCGCTCAACAGAAGTCCACAGGCGCAGGTACCTATCCACAGGCCCAGTACAAATCCGCGTTTCATTTTGATTCGCCTCGTGCCCAGGGTTTCCATTTTGCCCTGAATATCCATTTTGAACTCCCGAGTCCTGTCCAGTATACCCCCAGCCGACCTGATCGAATCCACCGTGCAATCAGCCTGCTTCCATCAAGTACTCCGCCCAAGTCGAAGGGTTAACCAACCCTCCGTTGTCAAATCTGAATTCTCAGCTCCGGGCTATCGCCCGGGAAAGGATCTGCTTATGCCAAAGACAGTTGCAGTGGTTAAACTTCCTGAGATTTTACGTAACGGATCGAGCCATTTGGTGAAACTCGCAGGAAAGATTGATTCCTTTTCGCTGGTGCTCTGGCAGACGCCGGAAAGCCAGCTCAAGCGTCAGATCGAGAAAGACTACCACGCCATGGTGTTCACCGCACGCAAGGAAGTCCGCAAGTATTGCCCCAAGTATCGCCATCTCCCTGGTGAAGGGATTCTCGATTTCAGCACGGATTGCGCCTCTGGGCAACTCGAAGCCGGCGATCTGGGCAAGCCACCACGACCAAAACGTGGCAGGCTCTGTCACCAGTGCTGCTTCTTCCTGGGCGAACCTGAAGAGCAATCTCCAGGCATAACGCTAAGCGAGACTCTGGAAGCTCTTGTGCCGGTAACCTAAACCTGCCCCATTCCTTCCTGCAACCATCGTCCCTGACAAGACCCACCGTCGATATTCCGGTGTGCCCGTTTGCTCACCCCTGTGACGGGTTGGAGCCGTCGCAGACCACAAATAGACGAAAGGAGAGAATCAGCCTATGGAGGAATTCACCACCAAGAAAGGATCAACGGCTGAAGGTGTAAGGGTCGCTGACTACCTTCTCCCCGTAACCAGCCTATATCAGTCAATCAAGCTCGGCTGGAAGTGGCGCCACCTAAAGTGGGCCGTGGCTGCCGCCTCCGAAGCCGCGCAAGGCCACGAAGCCAACGGCGTCCGCCCTGGCGCACAGGAATTCAAGACGCTCTATAACGAAGTCGCAAAGAAAGTCCAAGCTTATTCCCACGAGTCCCGCATCCCCATCGACACCCTCAAGGCCAAGCTCCCTGCGCTGTGCGCAATTGAGAGGCTGGCCAATCCCGATGCCGCCGTGCCCCAAAACAGGCTCGGGCTGACGTTGGGCGTCGTTATTGCGTCTGTTCTGGGCTCGATCGGAATTGGCGTGCTGATCGGTCTAGGAGCCGGCATGGCCCATTGGATCGCGCACCTGTTCGCATAAGGAGGTGGACCTTGACCGGAATACTGGAAATGTTTGCTCTCGCCGAGATCGGCAGTGGGATCGGCTTTCTCGCAGGCTGGCGGAACAAAGTCCTGAAAGCCAAGGTCAAATACTTCCGCCAACCCAACAGCCGACCATCCCCGTTTGACAAGCTCCTGCGCGCCAAAGTCGGTCGAGCCTTCACCAGGCAAGATCGCCTGCGGTTGCAGCTTGCCGACGGACTGGTGAACGTCATTCGGAAGCTCGTGCAATACGAGGCGTTCCGTCAGGTAGTTCGTGGGCTGGCATTAGCGCATTCCCCGATGCGTCAGGCACTGAGAAAGAAAGGAGGAAGATCCTCGTGATCAAGTCATTCCTGAATCTTTGCCTGCTGCTTTTCCTCGACCTGCTGGCTCACATGGTGGCTATCGCCGCCGCATTCGGCGTCGCTTGGGCTGCCGTCTGCTGCGCCAGGTGGACATTTCGCAAGTTCACGGCCAGTGTCACGGCACTCAAAGCGCGGCTGGCGAGGAAGGAGACCTATGCCCCTGAAACCCGGTGAATACCAGAAGCTGCTCGTCGAAGACTGGGAAGTGCAGACCAAAGGCCTATTCTGGAGGCTTCTCAAGCTGTATTGGAAGAAGGCGCTATTCATAGCGCTGATGTTGATCCTGCCCGGTGGTCTTTTGATTCTCGCTCTCTGCGCCGCTGTATGGGTACTCAACTGGGAGAAAGAGATGAACGCTTACGTGGAAGAGGAGTACAGGAGGTGGAAGGAAGAACATGGTATTCACTCCTAGCTCGACAGGCAGCTTTACTGCCGGCGCCGTATTCTGGTCAATGGTGTGGGCTGGGCTTGGCAAGCTCAACGAACTGGCCAAGTTCGTCGGCTTCAAGAAGGCTCGGCCCAGGGAATCGGCCTTGCGGTGGATAAACTCGCACAAGGTTATCGCCCTCACCACGACCGAGGTCGTGAATTATTCAGTTCATGGCATCAGCAGCCCGCTGGGCGTCACGTTTGCGTTGGGCGGAACCATCGTGAACACGTTAATGGTCGCGTTCGTCGTCCCCATTTGGTGTCGGCTGACCAGGTTAGAGTCTCGGTTATGACTTCGCCGGTCTCGCCCATCTCATCCAACTCGGCCCGCTGAGAGCACGTCCCGCGCAGTTGTCCAATGAATACCGGGATAGCGATCGTTGTCGAGCGGCTCAAGCTTCGCCCGGCCATCGAGCATGTTGCGCATGTATTGCATGCCCTGCCACGCCGGATAAAGTTCCTTCTCCCCAGGAGCGATTGTGCGCGCCACCTTGATGAGCACGCCCAGCATCCCCAGACCTCCGGCGCGGAACAGGCGGAACTTCTCTCCAGTCACCTCACTTGCGACCCCGGCCAGTTCGCGGGCGCTAAGTTGATCGCCGGCAATTCGTAGAAAGCGAGGCGTGGACGGATCAAGAGCCGCGCTCGCCGTAAATCTGGCGGTGTTATCAATCGTCGTGAAGTCCATGCGCTGGTCCGCGTTGCCCCAATAGAGGACTCGCTTCAGTTTGAAGAGAATAAGCGGCATCTGCCCGGTCAGCATCTCGGCAAACGCACCGTTGAAGATCGTGGTCGCTCGAATCGAAGCGTTGTCGAGGCGCTTGTGGAACTCCCGACGCAGGTCGAGATTGCGATTCTCGCCGGCTGGAAACTTGGTGAAATCTATGGAGAAGTCGGAGGGGATGAAACGTGGCACGCCTGCCTTGACCGCGGCGTCGAGCAGCACCGTCTGTGCTTCCACGATCACGTCCCGCAATCCAGCCAGTGCGGATACCACACACGCCGCACCCGAGCATGCCCGTGCCACTTGGGAAGCAGTGCTGAAATCGACGCTGGCAACCGTTACGCCGAGCCGCTGCAGTCGATCAAGCTTGTCTCGAGCAGCGCCGGGGCGAATGAGCGCTCTGACGCTGGCTCCCGTTGCGAGCAAAGCTCTCGCAATGCGTCCACCCAGATTGCCGGTAGCTCCCGCCACGACGATGGTCGGGTCATTCATGATGCCAATATTACAGAAAGGACAGCGCCGACGCAAAGTGGGCGCAGATCCGAAAGTCCACCGTACCTCTTGAGCATGGACGAGCTCCCTCAGTGCTCCCCATTCAGCCAGGAGGCAGGGCTTCCCCCTGTGTCAGTTGGCACGTCGCGGAGCGGACTGAAAGTCTACTGCTGGAATTTACTTCACCATGGCGGACTGGGAGCGGACAGCCACCCACTTGCCGTCGCGCTTCATAAACACATCCATCCACACCCACTTGCCGCTGGTGTCTTTTCCACCCGATGAGCTCTTTTCGGTGTCGCTGCCCTGAACTACCGCAACGTTCCCGAGCACCTTCACATCCATGGGCCCAAGCTCGTAGGACTCGAGCTTAGCCTTGCCCGATTTCACGTCCGCCAGCTCCTCTTGCTTCGTTGCCTTTTTGCCGTCGTAGCCGATGGTCATCCAATCGTCGGCCAGGATCTCGCCGAGCTTGTCGGCATCGCCCGCTTTTAACGCGTCCTCCCAGTCGTGTTCAAGCTGCTTGACCGCTTGCGACACGCTGGGGGCTTTGGCGGCTGGCGCCGGCGCTTGGGCCAAGGCCACCGCTACCCCTGCGATCACCAAAAACGCTACCACTGCTATTTTGTTCATTGTGTTCTCCTCCCCCGTTTGACCAGAGTTTTCGGTCTAGCCAGGATTCGCTTCCTGTCATTTGCGACACCAATAGAGGCTCCCCAGCTCGTTATCAGCCGCAATTATGTCAGGCAAATAAAGTTTCCACTGTTTACACTACCCTATTTTGTAACATACCCCTCCGTGCCCGCAAATGCAACCGCGCTGCGCCAGATACGAGTGCGGGGACTTAGGCACGAGCTTTTTGGTAGGAAGTTTCATCAGGAAGTTACGCCATTCCGTTAAGACGCAATTCATCCACATACAAAAGGAGAGAACAAAACCATGAAGTACACGATTGCCGCCTTACTGGCTGTTGTCGCCATCGCCGGATATTTCGGCATCCGTCATCTGGCACGCAAGGACCTCGGCTTCACCCCAGCGAAGCGCTACGCAACCAAGCTAGCGAACACGCTGACTCACACCGAAGCCACCGCCGCGCAGGAAGCCGGAGTCTCCCCTGCGGCCTGATCGGAGACTACGAGTTCAGCTCACAAATTGAAGGAGAGACAAGCGATGTCACTCGTCGCAAAGTACAAACTCTTCTGGGCTGCCTGCGTCGGCGCTCTTTGTGGCGTGGCCTTCTGGAAGAACTCCAAGAGCTACCCACGCAAATCCAGGCTCTGGAGACTGGGCAAGTCCGTCATCGACACAGGGTTGGTACTGCTCATGGTCCTGTACGCACCCGCCCTATTGTTGATGTACGTGGTAATCTGGCTGACCAGTCCCTTCAAGAACAGGATCATGCAATCCACTGCCGCCTTTGCTTCCATCCTGGCCGTCAGCCATCTCGCCGGCATCGTCTTCGAAGCGGTCGCCGTCTTCGGTGTGTTCGCCGTGGATCTGTTGACGGGTCAAGTCGTGGTACGCATGGACAAGCGTGAGAGAAACAAGTTGGCGAAGGCTGCGTAACGAACCGATGAGTGCAGACCACGGGCGATCACAGATTATTGTAGCTGGCAGGTTCAGAGCGGGGAGGGTATTGGCCACATGAAATTAGGGCCGTGCAGGGCCGTGCGGGTCTGCCTCAGCGACGATGAAGCGAACGACTTTCCCGCAGTGCACACAGGTCGTCGACCTTTCATCTTGCCCCATGCGATGGACGCGGAGGACACTGAAGTCACGCAGGCAGTCTTCGCAATCGATAATAAAGTGTCCGTCCCCGTCCCATCTTGCCTGGACTGGTTCGTTGTAAACGGGCACGGGAGCAGTTCGAAGAGGAGGTTTTCCGGTTAGGTCTGAAACGGTTCGCAGGAGCCGCTCAATTCCGAATCCATTCTTGTGGTAGTAAGCGTCGGCAAGCACTTCTTCTGGCATGTCCTCGGCGGTCACGGCACTGATGACAATGACGGGTATTTGCGGGAAGCGTTTGCGCACTACCTCAAGAAGCTCAATCCCTGACATGCGGGGCATGTTGAGGTCGGAAATAATCAAGTCCGGAAGTCCCGCTCGGAGTTTTCCGAGTGCATCCAGACCGTCAACTGCTAACCGAACGACATACCCAGCAGCCACCAAGTATCCCGAGATAAGCTTTCGGACAAGAGGATCATCGTCTACTAACAAGACTCGATTGCTCTGCTGTCCCACCATGGCCACACCTGTGAGTATCTTAGGAGGATATTACGCCCCTGGACAGCGGTTGTCTGTTCAATATTGCTCACATGGGAAGAATTATCTGCGAGCTTGGATGAGTGCCGAACGTCGGGTGGCGTTGCAAGTGCGAATGCTGCGCGGCCTGGGCTTCGTCGAATTCATCAGTCAGGGCCGCTGCAGCAGGCACGGGCTTTGACAGTCATCGGACCGAGATTATTCGTCGGTGTCAACCAATTGATGATGGAGGGCGAAAAGTACCAGCTCGAATTGATTCGAGACGCGTAGCTTGTCACAAATACGAGTGATGTACAGCCTGATGGCCGATAGGCTGATGCCCATTCTCTTTGCGGTCTCCTGACTTGAGTAGCCAGCGACGGCTAAAGCGATGATCTGTTTCTCGGGCCGGACTAGGCCAAAGTCATTCCCGTTTACCTCAACAGACAATAGGCCTTCATCGGGCATAGCACTCCTGTTCTCAACGGTTCTTGCAGCACCCGAATCATCAGAGATAATGCCACGCCTGGGAAACCCGTCGAAAACTATGAAAATGGTCCCCGTGTGGTCATTTCTTCAGCATTTTAGGATGCTAAATTGTATCGTACGCTCCCGGGGCGGGGAATGTCTGTTCACTATTGCTCAAATTGGGAAGAACTGTTTGCGCGGCGAGCTGTCGATGCTCATGTTTCAAGGTCACCGCACGGACTGCGGCGACTCGGGAAAAGGTACAGATTGTCACCCCCCCCCTAGCCCCAAAGAGGTCCCATATGAATTGTCTGGCGAACCTTGCTCTCAGCATGGGCGAAACGCTCCTTCATGAAGCTGGAAGGTTGCCGTTCGGAATTGCTCTCGGCAGGGCGAAGGTGCTCTTGGGTACGCCCCAGCCGCTCGGAACCCGGCAACTGGCCTTGAATCGTGCCCTGCAGAAGAAAGCAGTGGATGGCACCCTGCTGGCGGGTCCGCGGACCGGAAAGGAATACGCCAAGTTCACGCTCAAGAAGGGTCTGCCCACCGAACAGCGGCCCAGGATGTTGGCGGTTGAGAATCGGCCTCACTCCGTAGACGATTTCAACGGAGTCATCGAGGAAGGCTACGGAAAAGGTGAAAAGAGGCTTATCTACTCCGGTACCGGCGTCATCAAGGTTGACGGATGCTGCCAGCTTGGGAAGATCAATGTTCACGAACACGAGGCGGAGAAGGCAGGCCTACATTACGATCTCGTTGCCGAAGGCGTTGACCCACATACGCGGTCCTTCGAGGTCAACATTGCAAACGGTGCCCTCAAGGGACGCTATGCCTTCCGGCAAGCCTTCGAGGAGAATCGGTACCTGGTTGTCCGCCTGAAGGACAATTCTGTTCTAGTGGCGAAGCCCGATATTCACCTGAAGCCGCCGGAGTTCCTGAAGACCCTCTCCGACTCCGCTCGGCCAGTGAGCGTGGAATGGAAAGACGATGGCAGCCTCGCCAACGTGGCAATCCACAACCTGCGCGCTGTCTATCGGAGCCATCGTCCGGAGGGAGAACCCTATTACGATAAGCTCCCGGCCATAGAAGATGTGGGCAATCATTCTCCTGTCTGGCTGGCCCGCAAGCTCTTTCCCGGTTTCGCCCAGGAAGGAACTGTACTTCGAGGGGAGCTTCATCACCTCGATGGCGCAACGCGCGTGGGCGGAATCGTGAATGCCCTGCCTGAGAAGGCCATCCAAACCCAGCACGTGAGAGGTCCTGTCGAGTTCTACGCCTGGGACATCGCCAGGTTCAAGGGCAGAGACGTGAGCCAGATGCCGTACGGAGAACGGCGTGAGGTCTATGAAGGCGTGATCGAGGAGATCAGGCTGTTCAATAGGCATTTCCACGTGGTCCCGGCCATGCCGGAGGACGGCGATCCTGTGAAGTTCTATCAAGCCATCATCAACGATCCCCGAGGCTTACCCTTTAGCGAAGGGATCGTAGTGAAATATAAAGACGCCGTGGACCAGTGGTTCAAGGTGAAGGCGAATGACACCTTGGATGTCAAAGTCGTGCGTTGCATTGAAGGGTCGGGAAAGTTCGCCAGCAGCCTTGGATCCATGGTTGTGGAAGGGCCGACCGGCGTGAAGAGTGAAGTTGGCTCATTCCAGCTATCGAATGAACAGCGGCAATGGATATGGGACCATCGTGACGTGCTGACGGGCCAGATTGCCGAAGTGCGCGCCATGAACGTCAATGAGAGCGGTGCAATCCGAGCAGGAGTCTTCGTGCGATTTCATCCGAGCCGTTCAGAAGCTGGGCTGCTTTTGTACTCGGAAAGCATGGCAGGTGGAGACCCGGAGGAATCCAGACGTACGCTCTACAGGCTTAAGAGTGCTGCGGGCTGGAAGAAAACGTGACACTCCCCCCTCGTCGTGGCCGGCACGTTCTTGCAGACTTTGAGAGCCAAAAGTTCAAGCAACAGGCCTTTCTGAAACCAGTGGTGAGCTGGGCCTCTCCGCTGCGACCCTGACTTTGCGACGGGGCGCCCAGTTTCGGATCACGCGGGTAATCTCCGCGCCACTGGAAGGCTCTGCGACGTAGTCCACGGCTCCCAACTGCATCGCTTCCAGGTAGCACCCCATTTCGAGATGCTGCGCCACCACCAGAACGGGCAGGCGTCGGTTGAACGCGCTCGCGCCTTCAAGGACGCAGCGCCCCTCGAAATTACGGCTTCCCTGGCCCACAACAATAATGTCGAATGCGCCAGACACCAGTTGGTGCATGCCTTCGCTGTAGGAATTACAGGTTTGAACGGTACAGCCAACTCCTTGAACAACTCCTCGAACAAACTCCAGTTGTTCCGCGTCTTCGTCGATGAGAAGCACCGCACCTCCCGGAATTGGCTCAGATCGCTTTTTCGCCGGCTGTTTCATGGTCTCCTCCCTCTTCCAAGACCTGCCATGCGCTACAGTTCTTCATCAGCCTGCCGCGATTCACTCCTCTTAGCAGCCCAGATGATAAGGCGTTGACCGCCTCCCCACACCGCGAGTCAGGTGGGCAAGCAGCGAGAAACCCATAGGTACCCCTGAGTACGGTAGCGTTCCGGCTAAATCGGTTGAAAGTTTGGATTCCCCAATAGACGGCACAGCTTGATGCTCGGCAGAATTGGCGCCACTAGCTGACGACCGCCCCTCAAGTGTTATCCTTAGGGGCTGGCGACACAGAAACAGGAGAAAACACCAACCTCGTACCTGCATGTATACACCACTGAGACAATAGCAGTCAAGGAAATTCACCTCAATTATCCAGCCCTGGAATGAGCGGGTTTCCGCCAGATCTTACCTGACCGGGTTTCCCATGATAGCTGCAAATCCAACCCGTATCTGCAATCCAGTAATCCTCAACCAGAGGAGAAACGGCGACAGCAGTCCTTTATTTACAATAGGTTACAGCTACACAAAATGCCTAAACTCTCCGGCATGTAGGGTAGCTCCAGAAGCGTAAATGTCGCCGTTTCAGACCCCTGAATCCCCTCCGCAGGGCTTTCCAAGGAGGATGCTCATGATTATCGGTGTCACGCACGACCACGACGGCCGTGTCGTCCAGCGGCTGTCCGTATCCACCAAGGTCTCCATCGGCCTGCCACCCAATGGAGATCGCAACCATCCCGCCAAGCTCGATCACTTTGTCTTCCTGCGCAAAAAGAAGTCAGCAAACCGGGTTGAGTGGGAAGCCGATCCGGAGCTGACCCAGCATTATGGCGAGCAATGCCGCGAACTCCACATTATGCTGATCGACGACGACATCGAAAACGTCTTCCCTAGTTCCTATGCCTGGTGGACGGCCATCGAGCGGAAGTGCTGGGGTGACGGTGTCTCAGCCACCCGGCGCACTGCTGACAAGCCTGGCGGTGAACCCTGGCCTCAGTGCGGCAACGGATGCGCGGAGCTTGCTGCCGGCCTGTGCAAGCCAAGTGGTGATCTGCGCTTCGTGTTGGCCGACTTCCCCCGGCTGGGAAGTGTCTGCCGCATCCACACGTGCTCTTACCGATCCATACGCCAGATTCACTCCGCCTTGGAGGAGATCCAGACTTTCACGGGTGGTCGCCTGGCCGGCATCACGGCCAAGCTAACGGTTCGGCCGGAGGAGGCCACGTACTTCGACCGCAAGGAGAAGAGGAAGAAGACAGCTTCGATCTGGGCGCTGAGCCTCGAAGTCGAAGGCGATGACATGCAGAAACTCATCGCCAATCTTACGGAGAATGCTCGGCTCTTCGCCGAGACTCGCAAACTGCTGTCGGGAGGCAAGGTCCTTGAGGTGGTTGAAGACGAGCAAGAGCAGGCACCAGAACTGGCAGCGGAGTTCTATCCCGCGAATGGTTTTCCAGGTAATGATTCAGCGGAAACAGGTCGTTCCTCTGCAGATCCGCTTTTGAGTGCAGCTTCGACGCCACAGCCACCGTCCCCTCACAGCAACTCTGCCTCGAATGGTGGAAACGGATATGGCAAGTCGCCTGCCAATGGCGCCGCCTCAGCCCATGCCGGCAAGAATGGGAACAATGGCAACGGATCACATCGTAGTTCTGGGCTCAATCAACTCCGCAATGAGTTCCTGGCGACCGCCCGGCGTGTTGCGACGAGGAAGAACCAAGCCATCGGCGAAGTTGTTGAATGGGCCAGTCGTGGCGTGTTCAAGTATGGGGATGTCGGCCACCTCACGGAGTCTGATATCCCGAAGCTGCGGGCGGCCACGCAACTCATGGCGTCAACCTTTGCGGGGGCGGCCCGTTGACCAGGAGTTTCTTTCTTCCCAACACCGTGCGCGATGCCACTTTAACTCACTCGGTCCTTGGTTTCGGACGCTTAAGCTGCTTCAGCGGGGTGGTTGGAATGATGCAGTCGCCCTCTGGCGGGGTCGACCGAGATTCATCATGCGGTTCAAGTACCTCATCAACCGGAACCGGCTCACCCGCCCAGCCACATTTGTCGCAAGTCGGCCGCTCCCTTTCCACCTCCGGACAATCCGTGTGATAGCCACGCTGAGGTGACAATCGCTGCGACCCGCACTCAGGGCACTGCTCGGGCACCCCACGGATATGCCTGATGACTGCTGAGATAGCGAGCCCGATCGCGTTCTCAGTGACCGAAAACGCGGCTTCGGCATCGTGCCAATGTGAAGATTGGGTATGCGTCAGCCAGTTTGAGAACTCCCATGCGCTCTCCAGTAGTGTCTTAAAGAGATGTCGCCTATGCTTGTGCGAATCCCCAGCAAGAGCAACGCAGCAGATGTGGTCCGCCCACGCCCTCAGGTCTGCCTTTTTCGGTGGCTCTTCCGTTCCCGTCCAAGGGATGACGGTCTGCGCTATGTTGACGAAAGCCAACAGTCCCTCGCGGCATCGCACACCAACCGACTGGTAGTCGGCTACCTCTTGAGCCTGCCGGAGCGACTCTGAAGCCTCCTGGAGGCCACGGAGACACGCCGTGAAAGGCTCGGCAGGGATATCAGACAACTTCTGCCGCTCGCTACGCGGAATCCGCAGGCACAGTCCCACATGAAAGGTAAGGGCAAGGTCCATATTCGGAAATTGCTCTTGGGCATAGAGGTTCATCGGCTCGGTAATGACCCACCAGCGGTCGGCATTCGTGTGCACGTCCCACACGTCATGCCGAACGTGCAAGACATTTTCCGAGTAAACCTTCTGCACAAACTCGACCGTCAAATCCGGAGCTTGTGACCGCATGTACTCGGTGACGTGCTCGATTTCCTCTTGCGTGGCCGGCAGCATGCGTCAGTCCTAAATTCTGCGAACGGGATAATCTCGGGCGGGAAGCGCCCCCTTCGAGACCGTAGCACTGAACAGTCCCGTCCTGGCCACGGATTTTCTCATACGCGAGGAGAGAATGCCAACGCTTCGTCTCAAAGCGCCGCTCAGCGTGGTTGTGGATTACTTCCACCTCTTCGTGAATCGCCGCGCCTACACCCTCCAGTCCAACCGGCCGCATCGGAAAACTGGCCATCATTATTATTACCGGCCCACCGACAAGACAACGGGCCAAGGCCTCAGCCTGATGCCAGACACCATCCGCCGCCATCTGGAAGGGGAAATCACCATCGGCCTTTACGCCATCAACCCCGCCACGCAGCGGTGCAAGTGGGTCGCAATCGACGCTGATTACCAGGATGCGCTCGCTGATCTCATCAAGCTTGGCCAATTCCTGAAACAGGACGGAGTGGATTCCGCGCTTGAGCAAAGCAGACGTGGTGGACATCTCTGGACATTCCTGGCTGAGCCGCTCCCAGCGCGGGATTGCCGGATCTACGTTTGCAGCCTTGCCCTGCGGTTGGATATTCCAGTCAAGGTAGGCAGGCAGCGGGAAGGCATCGAGATCTTCCCGAAGCAGGACTACCTGAAGCCCGGCAGGTACGGCAACGCCATTCGTGGACCGTTGGGTATTCACCGTGGCGCAGCTCAGCGCTTTTGGTTTGACGGCGCCGATGAGGATCTTGAGAGCCAGATGCGCTACTTGAAGTCGCTTCCCAAGATGACCGGCAACCAGCTTGCGCGGTTGATTGCAGGGAAGCCCATCCCACCTCAGCTTCTCCCGCCAGAGCCGAAGCCTGAACGTGTGGTCAGGCTGCACATGGGAGCGACAGAATTCCGAATCCTTGACCACATCGACACCGTGCTCCGCACTGTGGGCCACAACAACGTCACTCGGTGCCCATCCTGCGCGGAAGATGGGCACGACCTCAGCGGGGATAATCTCTCAATCTCGATCGAGAACCCTCGCAAGTACATCTGCTGGGCCGGCTGCACGAGCGACATGATTCGGGCAGCGTTGGGGTGTCCACGGGTTTACGTACAGGTACAGAACAAGGAGGCATCGAATGTCGAAATATGGCCAGACTCAAACGGTCTTACGAGAGGAGAAATTCCTCGTCGAGGCACTCATAGCGATGGGCTACGAGGTTGAGGTCCACTCCGAGGGTGCCCAACTGAACTCATATTACGCGGAGCAAGAAGCGAAGCCCGCAAACATCATTCTCCGCCGTCAGCATCTCCGCGGGGCTTACGGTGATATCGGATTCACGCGCCAGCCGGACGGCCAATTCTCGATCGTCAAGGATGAACTGGATGAGTACCACGGTTACGGAGCGAAGTGGCTGGGGCAGGTGCAGCAGCTTTACAAGGAGAAGCAAACTTTGGCTATGGCGCGGGCAAAGGGCTACATCCTCAAGAAGCGTGAAGTGATCCAGACCAAGGAAGGTCAGCAGGTGCGGCTGCAATTTGCCGTGCGGAGGTGAGCCATCATGCAGGATCAGACAATCACGATCACAATTGACGAGCAGGGACATTCCACATTGGACCTGGAAGGTTTCGCTGGCAGAAGCTGCGAGAAGGTGTTTGAGGACTTCCGCGGCGGAGACAGGGTGAAGATCGAGCGGAAGAAGCCTGCGTACTACACGGGCCAACAAGTCCAGCAAGAGAAGTCCCAACGCTGAAGGAGACGTGCCATGTTGCTTCATGCATTCATTCCCGCCAGTCGAGCCAATGGACCAGGCCTGCGCGCTGTCGTCTTCTTCCAGGGCTGCTCCCTCGCTTGTCCTGGGTGCTTTAGCCCTGATACCCATCCCTTTAAGGGCACGGAGGTCGCGGTCAGTGCGGTGGCCGAGCGAGTGCTCCTGGCACACACAGAATATAAGCTAGAAGGTGTCACCTTTTCCGGTGGCGAGCCCATGCAGCAAGCGCCTGCCTTGCTGGAATTGATGCAGACGTTGCGCGAGCTAGTGCCCGGTTTGAGCTTTGGCCTCTTCAGCGGCTACTCGGACCTGGAACTTGTTCTGGGACGCTATTCGATATGGGGCCGGGACTATTCCGAAGAAGACCGCCGTCGTCTTTGGCAAGAGATCCGAGAGCATCTCGACTTCGCCGTTCTCGGGCGTTTCAATGAGACGCAGCCCAGCGGATTGCCACTTTGCACCAGCCGCAGTAAAGCGCTGCGCATGTTGTCGAGCCGCTACGGCGTGAAGGACTACGGCCCACAATCGGTTGAAGTGATTATCCACTCCGATGGGCGGGCACAAGTCACTGGATTCCCCGTCCTTGGCTTGCCCTGGTAGAAGCTGCGCGGCGGTCTGCAAACCCGTAAAGTTGATGTTTCAAACCTAGATACCACACGTACATGCCGTGTGCACGCGCCTCCTCGTACGCACGGTCGGCGCTCCAGCCCTCAAAGGCGATCCGATAGAGACCTACCATGAAGCCGGTTCGGTCGGCACCTCGCTCGCAGTGAACGAAAACCGGATAGCTGTCGCGGTCGCGCAGCACCTGGAAAAACATTTGGATTTTGCTTTCGGGAACGTTCTCCCATGCGCTCATGGGAATGTGCACGTAATGGAGGCCCAGCGATTTGACTTCCTCCGCTTCTTGATTCTCCGCGCGCAAGTTGATGACGGTCTTGACGCCAAGCTGCTTCAAGTATTCGAAACCTTGCCGGCGGGGTTGTCCGCCACGGTAGAAGCCCTCCGCGACCTGATCGAACCGCAGGATCGCTTGCGATTCCGATATCTCGCGCGTGGATTGGGCCAGCACAGCCCGAAAGAGCGCGAACAACACAATCAGGAGGACGGCGATTTGGATGGCCTTCATCAGCAATTTACCCGCGCGAAGGGAGTTTCGGTCTCTAAAAGGTCATTGTAACCGGAATTCCCCTTTGCGCCCAACGTGTAGATGGAAATGTAGGCTAAGAAAGGCTTTTCCCTAAGGAGCACACCAAATGATTCGATCTATGGAAGAGTTTGTATCAGCTTTTCATGCCGCACGCTGCGTGTCGACACCGCTGGTCGCCATCCGCACGGCTGACCCGGCCAGCACCACGTACTTCCTCACCGACGCTCTCAAGCAGAGCCGCCAGCCTCCCCCATTACTCGGCTGGGATGTCATCCGCGGTCTCTATGCGATCGGCAAAGACAGCAGCGAGGAACTTGCACGCGTGTTGGGTGATCGTGAGGCTGCGACGGTCGGCCCAGCCGATGCCTTGTCTCTGGCCCAGCAGCTTGGCGAGAACGGGCTCCTGCTCTACTCGAATGCCCACCGCTTCTGGGACGAATCTGGAGTGATGCAGGGAATCTGGAATCTGCGAGACTCGTTCAAGGCGACAGGACGAATGTTGGTCCTGTTGGCTGTTCCTGGCGCGACCTTGCCAATGGAATTAGGGCAGGACATGCTCGTCCTTGACGAACCTCTGCCCTCCGCCACTCACCTGGAGCGGATCGTCCGAGAGACATTCCACGCGGCCAACTTGGCTGAGCCTGAGCGGGCGAAGATCGACAGAGCTGTCGATGCCTTGATCGGCTTGGCTGCCTTCCCGGCGGAGCAGGCATTGGCGATCTCGCTGGTCAAGCGGGAACTGGACACCGAAGATCTCTGGGAACGCAAGCGGCAGGTCATCGAACAAACGCCTGGGCTGTCCGTTTGGCGAGGGGGAGAGACCTTTGACGACCTGGGCGGCTTGAGCAACGTGAAAAGCTTCCTGCACGCAGTGCTTGCCGGCGTCGATCCTCCGCGCGTTGTCGTGTTCATTGATGAGATTGAGAAGGCGTTTGCAGGGACAGGCACCGACCTCTCTGGGGTGAAGACGGAGATGACTGGGACCATCCTGACCTACATGCAGGACCGAGAGGCGGATGGGATTGTGTTTGTCGGTCCAGCCGGGGCAGCCAAGAGTGCGGCAGCAAAAGCTACAGGTGGTACCGCAGGCATCCCCACAATTGCTTTCGATTTGCCGGCCATGGAGAGTTCCTTGGTGGGCGCTTCCACGGACAGGCTCCGGACCGCGCTCAAGATCATTGATGCGGTTTCCCAAGGACGCATGCTCTTCATCGCCACGTGCAATTCGATCGCAAGTCTTCCCCCGGAACTGCGTCGGCGATTCACACTGGGCACTTTCTTCTTCGACCTGCCTACAGAAGGAGAGCGGGAGACTATCTGGCAGATCTATTTCAAGAAGTACGGGGTGACGGGTGAGCTTCCGAACGACGAAGGCTGGACAGGGGCTGAGATCAAAGAGTGCTGCCGCAAGGCGCATCGCTTGAGCATGACGCTCGTTCAGGCTGCCAAATACATCGTGCCGGTTTCACGTTCCGCCGCCGAGCAGGTCAAGGCACTGCGCCAGATGGCTTCCGGCAAGTTCATCAGCGCCTCGACGCCGGGTGTCTACCAATACCAGGAAAACCAGTCTGTACCGAGGGGGCGTGTCATCCGGGACCTGGAAGGGCCTCTGACCGTAATGCCACCCTCGAGATCCGAAGCCTGAATAATCCTGGCAGACTAAACAGGTCGAGGGGCCAATTACTGGGGGCTGGAGACCCGGACTTCAGTGACTGGCAGGAGATATCCGAGCACGCACCATCGCCAACAACCCGATCAGCATCACACCTCCGCCGGAGGTTAAGCTGCTGCGCATTCAGCTCGGACCCGAACAAGGGACAACGTGCGTAAGTACGCCTACCACGAGCGCGCCTCCTGCCACGATAGAGGCTGCACCCGCCAACCAGAAGGGCGTTGGGCGTCGCCCCAATGACAGCAGAGCCCACCAGCCGGCCACGAACATGGTCGGCCCAGCCAAAGCCCATAGTGCCCCACAGGCCGAGAGTCCGGCACGAATAGACCGCCATTCCCGCAGGGTCGAGTAACCTCCCTTCGATACAAGGAACCCGAAAAGGATCGTCCCAACTGCCACGAGTGCCATCAAGGCGATGAGCCAAGCTTTTCGCATTTGCTTCTCCTTGGGTGTGAACGCGGTCTCTTAACCTGGAATCTGGGTGCTCCCTCTGGACAGCGCCCCCATTCCCTATCTGGACAAACGTGCCAAGCCAGGAAGAAGTTCCCAGAATCTTATTCGGGATTCCCGTTTCCGATCATATCTAAATAGCTGTTCAGAGTTTCGATCAAGAAAGGAGAATGAAATGGCGACCGCAACTGCGTGTCCAATCCTGGACATTCAAGACGCTGGCACCGACCTCGCCAGGAAAACAGTCTTCATCAAGCTTCACCTTGGCTTGCTGGGCAACAGCCGCAAGGTCAGCTCATCCCAGGTTGAAGTGGATGCCGACAAAGCCCTCATCCGGGTGTCGAAGAACCTGCTTGATTCGCCGGAGCTTCAAGCCATCAGGAGCCTTGATGGTGACATCCGCCGCTACCTGTACGACACCTGCCTGCCCTTCGACGTGGGCATTCATCTGTTGCCGCTCGGGTTGATCGAAGCCGTGGATGAGCGGCTGCGGGAATTCAATGCCCAGCGCGATGAGCTGGTCGACGCTTTCCTGCTGGCTTATCCACGCCTCTGCCAGGAAGCTGCTGTACGCCTTCGCACGCTCTTTAACCCCACTGACTACCCACCCGTAGATGAAGTTCGTGCCTGCTTTACCTTGAGCTGGCAATACATCAGCTACGGAGTGCCGGAGCAACTGGGAGAAATCTCTGCCCGGATCTTCGAGACGGAGCGGGAAAAGGCTGCCGAAGCCATGTCCCAGGCCTGCGATGAGATCCAGCAGGTGATGCGCGCTTCCTTGCTGGAAATGGTCAACCACCTGCGTGACCGGCTGGCCGACCAGCCCGATGGCAAGCCGCAGCGCCTGCGGGAATCGACGTTACAGAAGCTTCGAGACTTCCTGACAACCTTCAACTTGCGCAACGTGGTGGACGATCATGACCTGAAGGAGCAGGTGGAAAGAGCACAGGCGCTATTGGAAGGTGTCAGCACGGATGAGCTGCGGAACATGCCGCTGGTTCGTGCCTCTGTTCGAGCAGGCATGGCCAGCATCGCCGCTCAAATGGACGTGCTCGTCAACGATCGCGTGAGCCGTAAGTTCCGCTTTGACGAGGCATGAGGTCAGGACCGTCGGCACGTTCTACTCACAATATTGAAAGGAGGTAACTCACACTGTGACTTTACCCATAACTTGGCCGCAGTTGGAAGCATAACTTGGCCGGAGGACGATAGAGGGGCTTTGTTTTCAATGCGGCTGACTTCAGGCCTTCGGGCAGGTGGAACCATAATGTGGCCGGGAGTACAAATTGGAAGCATAACTTGGCCATGAGTGCAGGACGCAAGCACGAGTCAACGTCTTTCACGCCCCAACGATAAGGGCATGGTTGGCCGTTGTCCCCGGACTTCAACCTGCAAGGCCTCGCAGAAAATCCCAAACAAAGGAGAAAATGGAACCATAAAGTGGCCGAAGTGGCCATTTTATGCTCCCAGTTACACACACATGTTGAATAAAGTCCTGCTTATCGGATACGCCGGCGCCGACAGTGAAATGAAGTTTACCCAAGCCGGCATACCGGTGGCCAACTTCTCCATGGCCGTGAAGGAGGTTTACAAGAACGGCGACGGAGAGAAGAAGACCAACACACTCTGGATTCGCTGCGTAGCCTGGCGCCGCTGGGCGGAGATCGCTGGCGAGTTTGTGACCAAAGTTCCTGTTTATTGAAGGCAGGCTCCAATTTCGCAGTTACGAGGATCGTGAAGGGAAGAAGCGCGATGTCACGGAAGTTGTCGTCACGCTGCTGCGGCTGCTCGGGCCAGCAAGGAACGGCAACGCTGCAAAGCCGGCTGAATCCTCGAAGGTTGCAGAGCCAGCCGATGAGGTTGATAACCCTTTCAATGATGCAGTCGACGCAGGCACAGACTTGGACGTGCCATTTTGATGAGCCTCCTCTTCGGTGTCTAAATCCGAGTGGTCCGGCAAAAGTCGTGCGCCAATTGAATAGTAGAACTCATGTCTCGCGCAGCAGGGCTAGCCGCAGGTGTAAGGCGCTCCTCATTCAAATGGATTGTTTCCGAGTGCTCGCTCACACGCCTGGGACCTTCGAAGGTATTAGTAAACGCTAGGCAAGGCGGGAGTTATTTCCTCGAACCCTGTTTCCGGGGAATTTCTATGATTGCTGGTGGGAAGGGCTGTTACCAACAGTGATTACTAAAGGCTGGCCAGCGGGGCCCTATCTGGCAGAACAGGACTTGGAGGCCTTGAGGTCGAGGAGTGACCGACCTGAGATGCTGGTTCTTTCATTCCCAAGGCAATCTTAGTCCTGACCCCCATTCGGGTTCGCGGGCGCTTGGTTAGAGGACAACGTCGCTGGCATCGACACCCATTTCCAAAGCACATACAATTGTTCAAATAATAGTTAGCGGCTGTTCTATTACTGAACAAATTATAGGTGGAGAAACCGCTTGACTTCCCATTCGTGCAAAACTATCATCGCGCCTGCGGTCGGGTCAAGCGAACGACCTACCCTGGCTGTTTCTGCAAATTCATTCTGAGAGATAAGACGCCCCGCACGACGGCGACTGCTCTTCCCTTCGGCCGCGTGCGGGTTCGAAGGAGGAACCGTCATGAGAGACCCGGCGAAAATTGGGATTTCGAGAGTGCACCTGCGCAAACGCAATGCTGCACTGGCTGTTTTGGCGGCCGTCGTGTTAGGGTTTGTTGCGCCTCCATCGGCAAAGTCGCAGACCTACAGTGTACTCTACAGCTTCGCAGGCCCACCCAGCGATGGGACGTACGCCGATGGGACCCTGATTATGGACGCGACGGGGAATCTCTACGGCACCGCGCGTGCGGGAGGCGCTTCGATCAATTGCCCCGGGGGCTGTGGAATCGTATTCAAGCTCAGTAAGTCCGGCAACGAAACGGTGCTGCACAGTTTTGCCGGCCCGCCCACCGATGGGGAAGGTCCGGAAGGAGGCTTGATGATGGACACGGCGGGGAACCTCTACGGCACCACGTTAGGAGGGGGTGCTTACGGCGGCGGAACCGCGTTCAAAATTGACACCTCGGGCAACGAAACAGTGCTGTACAGCTTCAACGCCTACGCCACCGATGGGCGAGGGCCTTACGCGGGCCTGATCATGGACACGGCGGGGAACCTCTACGGAACGACCGAATTGGGCGGCGCTTCAAGCAATTGCACCTTCGGATGTGGAACCGTGTTCAAGCTCGACGCTTCCGGTAATGAGACGTTATTGTACAGCTTTGCAGGCCCACCAAACGACGGGGCGACACCCACGGCGGGCCTGATCATGGATAAGGCGGGGAATCTCTACGGTACCACAGCTTACGGCGGCCCTGGGATCATGACATGCAGCCTCGGTCCGGGCTGTGGAACGGTGTTCAAGCTCGACACCTCCGGCAACGAGACCGTGCTGCATGAGTTCACAGGATTAGGCACAGTCATCGACGGGGTATTTCCCTGGGGAGGCTTGACGATGGACACGGAGGGGAATCTCTACGGCACCAGCCTTTACGGCGGCACTTCTGGCCAGGGTACCGTGTTCAAGTTCGACACCTCCGGCAACGAGATCGTGCTGCACAGTTTCTCGGCCGGGGATGGGGAGAACCTCTTCGGGGGTCTGCTTGTGGACACGGCGGGCAACCTCTACGGCACCGCGGCGAACGCCGGCCCTAACGGCGAGGGTACCGTGTTCAAGCTCGATAGCTCCGGCAACGAGACGGTGCTTCACGGCTTTCCCGGCGGTGCTGGTGACGGGGGTGGGCCCCTAGCAGGTGTGATCGTGGACGCGTCGGGGAACCTCTACGGCACGACGTCGTACGGTGGCACGACTGGCGCTGGCGTCGTCTTCAGAATCGCTTTGGGACCCGGCGCGCAGGTTGCCAATTTGGAAACTACGGTAAATGCCTTGGTCTCCACGGGGACACTCAATGCCGGAACGGCCCGAATCCTTCTTGCCCCGCTCAACGCGGCGATTGCCGCTTTGAACGCAGGCCGCACCCCGGCGGCGATTCTTGAGTTAGATGGCTTCGTTCTAGAGGTTCGGCTCTTAGTCGTTCTGCGGCGGCTTACGCCTGCAGAGGGTGGGACGTTGATTAATGACGCCAACAGCATCATCACGACCATTCGCGGCTAGGCGTGTAGGAAGTCCGGCGGGGGCGACGTGGTCCGGCCGGAAAGGGAGGCTCGTCGATCTTTCGTACCTGCTGACCCTCCCGTTGCGCGGCCGGTGCTTTCAAGGCCTGAGCGCCCATCATTCTACTCGGTCAGGCATTGGGAGTGGAGGACTGCTTACCCAAGTCCCGCCACTCTCTGCCTTACCGAGGCGATGAGCGAGAAGCGCCGAGGTCCTTAACTGACCGGAACAGCCTTCCCACAATCGACAGGCAAGTAAATCCCCTGTAAGGGGCTAGCGTTTACATCAACTGTTGGAAATCCCCTTCCCACCACCGAACCCCCTCGAAGTCGGCATCGAGGAAGCGTGCGTGAATGCAGGTCATGCGGGCGCTTAGATCCCATGTGAGGGCGTAGCCTTTACCTTTCACTAAGCTCTCGATGTTCACACGCAGCAGGCAGATTTCTGTTACTCCCATCTTCTCGCTAGAGGATAAGCCATACTGCTCGTAAGCCACTCATTCTAAGGCAAATATAATTCTGCTCTCGCCCCAATGCGAGTGCCTAACGGCCTATACTATTCAGAGGGGTAAGACAGAAGTTCAGCTTTCCCAGCTTCAGGGCCGGATGTGGGTAACTTCCGGCCTACCCTTTACCCAAGGGCAGCGAAACTGGGAAACGCGGGAAGGTTGAACGCGCACCCCAGTAACATTCCATCTACAACTGAACGCGTTTGATTTGTTCCCGGGCAAGGACAGATCGGAGAGCCCATTGCCTCTGGCGCATAAAGCTCTCTACGCACGGCCAGCCTGATGTCTGGCCTGGCGTCTCAATTCAGCCCCGATTAGTCGGGCGGCCGATGGCTGGCAATCGGTGATCGTCGTAGCTGGGGTCGACTCCATGCGGCCCCAGCTATCGTCATGGAGGACGAAAACAATGTTCAAAGGAAGTTATGATTTGATCAAAGCTATCATCGAGAAAGTTCAGCTGGCCGCTGACTTGAAAATGCTGCTAATAGCCATCGCTGACCATTGGTCGAAAGACAATCCCAATCCATTTCCAGAATACGACACTTTGGTCGTAGAGGCTGGCATACCCAAGAGGACTCTATCTCGTAAGCTCAAGGCTTTAAAAGAAGCTGGCTGGTTGGGATGGGAACACGGCAGAGGAAGAAGCAACATCTATACGCTGGCAATAGATAAGATTGAAGCACTTGGCGCCACACGACCTTACTTGGCTCTACCTGCGGGTAGTGCCAATATGGCCCTACCTACCGAGGAAGTAGAGCCAAAGCTTGGCCCTTGGGTCGAGCCAAAGCTTGGCCCTCTAACAAACAAGGAACAAACCATCTATAACAAACAAGAAGTAGAGCCAAGTAGGCAAGCAAGTATCACAAAAGATTATGTTCTGGAAGGGGATCGAGAAATGACGCGAACAATGGCAACATTGTTCGCTCAAGAGCCCGGTCTTGGTCTAGAAATAGCCGATGACGACCCAGAAACCCAAGACACGGATATCACAACCCTACCAGCTAAGGAAGTTATATCTCCCCTATCCCCCCGCCCTTCCCCCACAGTGGGAAGGGAGCTTGAGGGAAACCCGCCTGGCTGGGACATTCGCGAATGCTCCAGTGGCTGGTCCGCTCATGGGCCTCACTGGCAGTCTTTCGGTCCCTTCCCGACCAGGGAAGAGGCATTGGCGTCCGCCTATAAGGCAGCGGAAACGCCACGAAAGGCAGTTGAACCATCCATGCCTGCCGTAGTCCAAGCCTCTCCACCAAAGCCGCTCCCAGGTGGCTTGGAGATTGCAACCAGGACATTCCCCCCTTGCCCAGGTTCACCTCGCGTGACGAAGTTCTTTGTAGAAGATAAGTTTGACGGGCGGATTCTTGCTGACGGCTACAGTGCGGAAGCGGCAATTCAGGCATATTGGCGTATTCACCCAGAGCAGGCGGCATAATGGGCATACCGAGCACCGTAGGTTCAACTGAGTAGATCTACCGGATGGGAGGTTAAACATGGGAGCATGGCTTGGGCAGACACGTGGCGGATGCATGTTGATAATCCGTCGCAGGAAACGGAGATTCAGCAGGTCCCGGCGTACAGCAAGGGGTAAACCGAGGAATGTCCCTCCTTGCAGGCATTGGCATGGGGAAATAGCCCAGCGTTACCACGAACAATTGATGAAGGACCAGCAGTTGAAACGTGGCCTTATGCCGACTGTCCGCCGGACCACAGAGCCCCTACCTCCCAGCCAGTTAAAGGATAGGCCTGCTCAAGCTCAGGTTAGAGAAAGCTACCTTGCCTGGTTCGATGGAGCCTGCGAACCCGTCAATCCGGGAGGGACTGCCAGCTTCGGCGTCATCATCAAGGGCGAAGACGACAATTTGATCTCCAAGGACCACGGCCTGGTAGGCAGAGGCGATGCAATGTCCAGCAATCTGGCGGAATATGCTGGTGCTCGCCGTATCCTGAAGTACCTGAGCACCTTTTCACCAGGAAAAGCTGTCATTCGCGGAGACGCTCAGCTGATCGTGAATCAGCTGGAAGGCAAGTGGCGGATCAAAAAGGGGATGTATTTGCCGCTCGCGATAGAAACGAAAGAGTTACTTGCTTACCTGCGCGGGCTGGGATGGCAGATCGACTTCTGCTGGATACCGCGTGAGCAGAATGAGGAATGCGATGCGTTGTCGAAGAACACCAGCCATTGAGCAGACAAGCGAGATTCTGGGGTCTGGTCTGGATCCCTCCCCACAAATCCATCCCTGCCTGGCAGAAGTGTCTCCTGACGTGCTGTCGTGTCAGCAACCCTTCAAGTAAGGTCGCCCTTCCCGCATGGAGAATCTCATTGGAGGGCAGGGTATGACCCCTTCGAACTTCAGCACACTGGCGCTGGAAGGGGATTCAAGAATTGGAATCCTGCCTGACCGGCTTGGGCCGAGTCAGCCCTGCCTACCCAGACTACGCGGGCTTTAATGAAGCAGTCGGCGTTGGCAGCAAGAAGCAAGCCCACGGGCTGGCCCGGGGAAAGGGTGGCGTCGGATTGCAGTCGCAGGCCATAGGGGGAGAGGTCAACGGTAGTCCCGACGTATTCAGCCTGCTCGCCTTCGATTACCACAGTCACAGCCATTTGAACCCGCTTACGCTCCGCCGGGCGCCTAACTGAAGGTGTGTCGTCAAACATGCCATAAAGTTACACGAAGAAGGACAGAGAATCAACTGCCGTCGTGGGGACTGATGACATGACGGTAAACGCTGATTGGCACACCGCCCCGCACGATTAGATATTCTTTCGGTCCCGTTCGTTGGTGACAATTGTACTGGCGCCTGTGCAAAAGGGGACAGACACGCGTCTCCGCTGCTTCTATCATGACGTTCAGGGAAAGAGTAAGAAGAACTTCCTCTCACAATTGTCGGGTGGACATGGGAAGCACGCGGAAACCCAGGAAAGAATCTAACAAAGCGACACTCGCCCGCGTCAAGAAAGAAATGGCGCAGCCGCGCATCGTCAAGTCTGCGAGAGAGGGAGCGTCAACCAGACAAGACTTGCAGTGAGTGCGTCATAACCGTTGGTCGCCGCTGCTACTTCCTTGAAAGCTCGCGTTCGAAACGCCCTTCGACCCCTTCACGAGTGAGCTTAGTTTTGGCTTTGTTCAATAGGATCGAGTAAACGACTTCATTGCCTTCGATCTGAGCGGTGATAAACGTGGCGGCCACGAGTTCGTCCTGATTGAATTTCACCTTTCTGCCGTCTGCAAGTGTTCTAATCCACTCATCGTTTGGCATTTTCGTTATCCCCCGAACTTCAAGTGTCGGAGACCCATCCAGATTCTCGGTGAAGGGGGCGGAGCAAGAGCAGTCCGCTCCGATCAGCCACAGACGCGACAACGCCAAGATTGCTTAAGGCAGTATAAGCTACCCGTCCCGATCAACTCAATCTTCTGTAGTGGGTCAGTTTCCTGAATGGGCGTTTTTCAGGCACAATCTGGCAGAGGTGGTCCGAAGGGCTGTTCTCCCTTGTGGTCATGTATGCCAGTCGATTCCGCGAATGCGTATGTACGGAACGGAATCGCATCGGGGGCGCACGTAAGATATGGGGAGCCAAAAGCCACGGGTGACCTTACGGCGGGAAGTTCATGCGGCGCAGAAGGTCCTGGAAGCGCGGGTCGGAGCGCAGGAAGTCGAGTTCGGGTGCGCTCTTCAAGTCGGTGAGGTCCACCGTTGGTTCATGGCAAGCCTGGTTCAACCAATGCAGCGTTTTCTCCCTATCCTTGAGGAGCCCGTACTTGAGGGCGACGTACGAAGCGGAATAAGAACCCTCAGCGGGCGCGCCACTCTCCTGCTCCTGCCGATTGGCTTCGTAGCCTCGATCTGTGAGTTGCGCGTCCTTGCGCTGCGCACCGGGCAGGCCCGATTTTGCATAAGCCGCGGCGATCTCCTCCTGGTTGCGGAGCAGCGACGGAAGGTGCGCTAGAGCCGCCATCTTTCTCTCTTCGGCCAGGGCTGTAGGCACTCACCTAAAAACGTAGAAATCTGAACAGATGCCGGTTTAGGAGAGCGAGTCATTATCATCGCCGCAGGCGGCTTTGGCCTGAATATCATCGCCGCAGGCGCGTCCGAGAGGAGCGTG